>Ga0070717_10000262_pt1 | contig 35840 bp, 32 predicted proteins | sample LARL113metaG_FD_71366 | JGI IMG/M metagenome (GOLD analysis project Ga0070717, IMG submission 71366) | Corn, switchgrass and miscanthus rhizosphere microbial communities from Kellogg Biological Station, Michigan, USA - LAR L11-3 metaG | ecosystem: Host-associated > Plants > Roots > Rhizosphere ...
GATCATCGTAATGCATTCCGATTGTATACTCATCTTCTGTATCTTTGCAAACAGACTGGGTCAATCGATCTCAATTGCCCTTGCTTTTTGAACGGATATCCCATGTAGCCAGCACAGGTGGCGTGTGCCTCATCTGGGAAGTCGCAAACCATCAGTCCCGTTCCCCGTGTTTCTCAGATGACGACGACAAGTAGAGCGCCTGTGTCGTTCCTTGAAAGAACGCTTCCCGCTTCGAAGCGAAAGCCTTTTCATAACTTCGCTTTCCTCGCTGAAGAAGCAGCGAAGCAGGAGGGTCCTGAAGAGCTCAAATGCTCTCTTTTCGGTAGATGACTCCTGGAGCCAGTACGAGAGGGTTGTTCCTTCGTGATGTTCTTGGCACTTATCCCGATTTTTTGAATGGATGTCACAAGTAGCCAGCACAGCTGACCACACTGCTCGCACACCAGTCTCTGGTTCACTTCACTGGTGGCTGCCGCACTCGCTTGCGCGGCCTGCTCGATCATCTGGGCACGCAGGCGAGTGATCTGCTCATCCACCGCCTGCTCAATCTCGGCCAGGGTCGCTTTCGGATGCGCCACTCTCCACTGGGCAACGGCGGCAAAGGCCTCCTCTCCTTGTGCTTTCTAGCTCTCTTGCAAGTCTTCTGCGTTCATCTCTGGGTCTCTCTCCTTGACTTTTACCACGACTCCTTTTCTCTTCTGAGTGTACCATCGCTTCGTTCAATCCTACCACTTCTCTCAGCAACCAGGCGGCGCAAAATAATGCATCACGCCCCAGAGAATGGGTGTGGTTCATTTTTTTGCACTGAGACGGGAGGTGGTACACTGGAGGAAAAAACTGGGAGACAGAGACGAGAGCATGAAAGCGAAGAAGAACAAGCGGCAGCGCAGTGAGCAGATGCAACAGGTCAGTGCCGGACTACGCGATGTGCTGGGCATGACGGCGTGGCGCAAAGAACACCCCAAAGCGAGCTGGGCTGAGATTGAAGCAGCGGTGGATGAGCGGATCAACCAACTGCGGGCCCAACTGCTGCAGGATGTGGTGCAGATGGGAGAGACCGAGCCGTGGAGCCAGCAGCCAGAGGAGGAGCGACCCAGTTGTGCGACGTGCGGCCAGCCGCTATGGGCCCGTGGGGAGCAGACGCGCTGGATCCAAACGACTGGCGGAGAAGCGGTGAAATTGACGCGCACCTATGGCACCTGCCCAACGTGTGGGGTGGGCTTTTTTCCCCCTCGATGAGCAGTTAGGACTGGGGAGTGCAGGGATAACACCACGAGCGGAGGAAACGTTGGTGCGCCTGGCCAGTTGGATGCCCTTTGCGGCCGCCCAGGAGTTGCTGCACGACCTGCTGGGCGTGCAGGTGAGCAGGGCAACGGCTCGCCGAACGACGCTGGCGACCGGAGAGGCAGCCCTGGCAGTCTGTGAGCGGGAGGAGGAGCGTCTCAAGCAGGAGGCGCCAAGAGCACCTGGTGGAGCGGACAAGCAAGCGATGAGTGGAGATGGGGCCTTTGTGCAGTTGGTGGGAGGCCAGTGGGTGGAAGTCAAGTCGCTCACCATCGCCGAGGTGACGCACAATGCGCAGGGAGAGGTGGGTCTGGAGCAGATTTCCACCTTTTCGCGACTAGCGGAGGCCGAGCGCTTTACGCAAGCCGCCCTGGTGGAAACCCATCGGCGGGGAGTGGAGCAAGCGACAGCGGTATGTGCCGTGCAAGATGGAGCAGTGTGGCTGCAAGCACTGGTCGACTACCACCGCGCGGATGCGGTGCGCATCTTGGATTTTCCCCATGCGGCCCAATACATCAATGCGATTGGGCAAGCCGTGCAGGCAGCCGGCGGCCGACTCCCGAGCAAATGGCTGGAGGGGATGCTGCATCGGCTCAAGCACCAGGGACCCCAACGCGTGCTGGAGCACCTGACCTTCTTGGCCACGCGCTATCCCAGTGCAGCCATCCAGGAGCATCTCTCCTACTTGCAGAAGCGGGAAGCGCACATGCACTACCCCACCTATCAGGCAGCCGGCTGGCCGATTGGCTCAGGCAGTGTGGAAAGTGCCAACAAGGTGGTGGTGGAGGCACGCCTCAAAGGCGCCGGCATGCGCTGGCAGGGCCAGAACGTGAATCCGATGTTGGTGCTGCGCAATGCGGTGTGCAATCGGCGCTGGCACGAGACCTGGGCGGCTGCACAAGGGTATCGAAGAGTGCTGCCTACTCAGCGTCGGCGCGCGCGAAGCCAGCAGCGCTTGGTCCGCACCTGGTGGACCGTCGTCTACTGGGCACGGGTACAGCAGCGAGCGCACCTGCCTGTCCAGACGACTCCCTCATCGGTGGCTTCGGCCGGTCGGGAGCCACGCGCTCCTCGTCTTGGCGCTGGCTATTCCTGGCGCCAGCCGTTTCTCAGACGGCCTCCTTCTCCCACTGCTGTTCCAGGAGCCGTCTGTGCAAAAAAATGAACCACACCCCCAGAGAATTGACCCCTTGACGTATTGTCGATTTTTCTGTTATACTCCCCTTTGGATTACGTGTTGCTCTCTCTGCGCCTATTGTCCTTTTCATGCTGACCCGACTTTTCTGAGCGATTTTTTACATGGTTGGGATGGGAGTGTAGGTGATACTAACGTCGCAAGAAATCCGTCATCAGGTCTTGTGACAGCCTTCTCAAGCTCGTATTGTGGCTGCTGATAGCAAGTGAGTGGTAAAAATTAGTCTAAACTCCAAGTCGTAAGTTATAAGAGAGGATCCTGGGGAGCAAATAAATGTCCATGCAGCGCTCAACTATAGGTGGATCGACACAAGGACAGAATACCTCCAATACGTGGATAACGATCTTTCAGCGGCATTCCAGGCGGATGAACCACCGTCTCTGGCTCACGTGTGCCGTCTTTCTCCTCCTTCTCTTCACATCCATAGGAGCGTTTAGCAGCATTACCGCGTACAACCACGCCACCGTGCTCATCCAATCGACAGTGCAAAATTACTATCAGGCGCTGCAACGTGAGGACTACGTAAAGGCTTATCAATATTTTACTCCTCATGGAACCATACTGGACGCGCAGGGGAGGGTGAAAATGGTCTCAGTTGCTGCCCTTCAGGGTGAAGACCTGGAACAGGGCTTGCTTCTTAGATATACCGTCTCTACTCCTGTCTTGCAATCGCGGAGTTCCGCGTCGATCAAGGTGAATCTCCAGCGTAAATACAATAACAAGCAGCGAACCTATGATGTCTATGTGCAATTAGTGCTAACAGGAACGAAGGCGTGGCTGATCACCAGCATCACGTAACACATGAAGCTGTTTATGTAGCACATTCAGGAGTATTGGTGTTTAGACTCATTCGGCCCGAAAGGGCATGGATCCCATGGTTTCTCAAGCTTGAGATGTGCGGATAGGCACTATTTGGATGAAGTAGTGGCATGTTCGTACTACCCCGTGTTCTATCCCAACATGCCACTACTTCAGGAACTTGAATTCAGAAATCCATGTCCTAAAAGTTCCTATGCTTATCGTTTTCATAGTGACTGGGGAAAAGCTCTCCTCGATGTCAAATGAGTCTAAACGTCAAAGGAGTAGGATACGCTTAACTATAAGGAGAGCATTGTACATGAGCCAGGGTATTTCGTGTCAACGCCTGTTTTTCTTCATAGGTGTTTTCATCTGCAGCGCCATTGTCATTCTTCTTGGCGTTCTCACCTCTTCAGTTAATATTGTGCCGACGATTCTGGCCTTACTGGCTATCATCCTGTTCCTTATCAGCGGGATTTCTCTTGTTGTTGCCTGGCGCCTGACAAAAAAGGCATAAAATGCGGAGGAAGAAATCGTATGAGCAGCTTTCAACAAGAATATCGTCTCCAGCGCAAGCCGGACGAAATTCCTATTCCGCTGTCATTTGTGGATCAGCAAGAAGATCAAGAGGGTCAAGGGGGTCAGCAGAATCAACCAGACCAGAGTGCGAGCGTTTCGCAATCGCTGGAACTGGATGTCTTCAAAAGACAGCTGGATGCGCTGCAGCAGACCGACGATATTCCGGTAGAGCTCGCGCCGGATGTTTTGAACGACCAAGCGGAGCGTTCCATAGCTGGAGATGAGGTACCTATTGTCATTGAGCCGGACGTACAAACACAGACACCGACGCTCCCCACGATGCAGAGTCGTCCCGGGTTCCCAACACAGCAACCAGAGGTACAGGTACGGCAAGTGACTACCGATGGCATGGTGAAGCTCCGTAATGTCTCATTTGAACTATTCATGAACCAGCTTGCCTGTATCATGAGCGAGAGTCAGGAGGAGGCGCAGGCGCTCTTGCGCCTGCTCATCATGATGGAGAAAGTAGTGGAGGGGCAGGTCATCATCCACGGCCGGGATATCTTTCAACTGACGCCCGCGGACTGCCACACCTTTCTGGGCAACACCATCACCTACATTCGCCGCAACCAGCTCGACCTGCCAGGTCAGACAATGTATCGCCATATCTCGTACTGGTTGCACTATTATAAAAGCCTCTCATGGGCTGATGCGCAGGAGGCAGCCCGTTATGCCCTTCAGAGTATCAAATTTCCCCAGGATCGGTGGAAGGCTTCTACGCAGGAATTGACCGACGAAGAGATCGCTCAGGTGAGCGTCGCCAAAGCAACAGCGGATAGCTATGGTTCGCAGAGTATCTGTCTGCTGGACGACGTATTTACCAACCTGAGCCAGCATGATGCGCAGGTGCAGCAGATAGCGGTTTCTCTCATCCAACAACTTCGAAGAATAGCGAAACGTGGCAGAGTCGTTGTCGTCCTAGCGAATCGGCAGGACCTGGCGAGTCTCTTCGATCTCGTTCTTCAGCTACGCGATGGGCAACTTCAAGTCTATTCCTCTGCTTAACAAACCTTAGGTTGGCCTCAAACCAGGTAGAGCCTGGTGGTAATAGACGTACGCACTGGATCAAGTTTCATTGCAAGAGGAGAAGGGAGAGGACAATGCAGTTTGAGCAGTTGGGAAGTTCTCAACAGTCCAGCGGCTCCTACTCGGAGCCTTTTAGTAGAAAGAAGCGCGGCTTTCTGATATTCCTCCTGGACCAATCGGGATCGATGAGAGAAGAACTCATCTGGAAGGGGTACAAACTGACGTTGGCACAGATGGCGACAACCATCATGAACAATCTGCTTGTCACCGTCATCGATAACGCCAAAGTCGACTCGCAGACGGGACTACGCAAAGATTACTGCGATATTCTCATCTATGGATACGGCAACGAGGTCGTGCCACTCCTGAATCGAACCGGAACGCCGGTATCAGTGCCGATGCTTGCCGACAAGCCGGTCGGTCGCCACAAAGTACGTGTGACAATGTATGATCCCATGAAGGGGCAGGACGTGTCCGTAGAGCAGGAGCAGCCATTCTGGATTACGCCCCACGGGCAGAGCGAGTATACGGAAATGGCTGCGGCCATTCGCGCGGCCTACCAGGCGGTAGAAAGCTGGCTCAAAGCCGACCCGCGGCGACGCTTTTCCTTTCCACCCATTGTCATCAACATTACTGATGGTAGGCACAACGGCAGGAGTAACGATAACCCGGTGCACGAGGCCACGAAGTTACAAAACCTGCGGACGGATGATGGGGCAGTGCTACTCTTTAACTGCCACCTGACCACGGCCGCCAACACACAGAAACTGAGTTTCCCCAGTAGCGTGGAGGAGATCCAGCGAATGAATCTTTCCGATGGGGATCGCCTGGGTGCTCGGCAGCTGTTCGAGATGTCGAGTATTGTTCCCAGGACTATGACCCTCCGCGCGCAGCATGTTTTTGGCAGGAACCTGCCGTCCGGCGCTCGCGGCTTTATGTATAACGCCAGCCCGCAGGACCTGCTCACATTCCTTTCCTGGGGAACGCGGCAGAGTTCCGAATTTGTCAAGTAGAGGATGGTACTCAGTACAAACAGTTAGCGGAGTACCAGCTGGGAGGCCACAATGAGACAGACACCGCACTCTAGGAAACCAGGTACATCACCTCCTGTGTTTAACGGGTACATTGCTTTTGATGGATATATCCTGCTGGCGGTGCTGTTCGTCCTGGTTATTGTCATATTACTTCGGATCACTATGCGTCTGCCCGATGCATCGTTGTCCGATCTGTTTCAAACGCTCTTGCTGCTGGCCGCCCTGATGAGCGTGGCGGTAACAGCCTGGAGGGGGATCGTGACGGCAGACCATCCACTTCCCGCGCGGGCTGCTGCCGCAAGTGCAGCGTTGGGCAGCTTTTGTTGCGGTCTTCTTGCCATATTGTTCGTCGAGGATGCTAATACCGACCTGTCTTTCATCTTCCTCGCTCTCTGCGCCAGTGTTGCAGCGCTCGCCATACTCGGATTGGTCATACTCCTTGCCCGTGACGAAGAGGTTGAGGCATACGACGAAGAACCAGGTCAGCAGGTCAGCCAGAGGCAACCAGCGACCACAGCGGGGTCGTTGTCTCCTCCGGTTTCCTCATCTTCCCACGTTCCTGTACCTGCCGTGCAACGGGCGCAAAAGCCCATGCCCTATAATGCCGGGCAGCAGGCGGTAGCCGAGCAGCCGTTTTCAGCGACAGCACCGCTCGATATGCTGGCCGCGGAAACTTCCACCATGTTGCCGCCACTGTTCGAAGACGACCCTCTCTATGCCATTCCCAGACCGAGAAAAGCGCATCTCCTCATGCAGATTAAAAGCAACGACATCTCGGTGAACGGAGAAGATGCCTGCGCCGTTTCACCGGACGAAACACTGTTCGCCCTATGCGATGGCGTGGGAACCAGTTATTTTTCTCGTCCCTGGGCCACACTGTTGGCCCAACAATGGGTTACGCGTCCCCTTGAGGCCTACGATGCAGAAGCCATGGAAATATGGCTCTACGAACCTCGCATGCGTTGGCAGCACTGGGTCCTCGACACCTGGTTACCCACCATTAATCAACGTAACCAGAACCTCGGTCATAAAACCTTTTCCAGGCAGGAGGCTGAGGAATTCGTGAAGATGGGCGCTGCCGCAACCTTTCTGGGCGTGATGCTCGATAAAAACAATGCTACTTGGCATGCTACAGCCCTGGGAGATACCTGCCTGTTCTGCTTCTCTCACCAAGCCTCCCATTCCTTGAACGTCAAGTGCTTTCCTCTGCAAAAAGCTGCCGACTTTACAGATCAGCCGCCCTCCATTCCAAGCACCACACGTGCCAATATCTCTCTACTTGCCAGCCGCATGCAACACCGAAGTGGAACATATCAGCCAGGCGATGTTTTACTACTGGCGACCGATGCGCTCGCTATGTGGCTGTTCAAGCAGCTTGAACAACAGACATTATCCCTCGAACAAATGCTGCAACTATCGCAGGAGGAATTTGCCCACTTCGTGAATCAACAACGGCTCAAGAAGCAAATGAACGATGATGACACAACGCTCCTCATTGTGCCTCTGTGAGCGATCATTGATGAACAGGGATGAAGGATATGCCTCTATCACCAGATGTACAACAAGCCTGGCCTACCGTCCACCAGTATGACGAGGCTCTGCTCAACGCCAGCTTAACGGTCTATGACAGCAATATCAAGCACGGTAGGCTCCACCAGGACTCGACCGGACCCTTTCATTTTAACGATGTGAGAGCAGGTACCAGATATGTGTCTGTCTACAGAGTGGACGACTGGATTGTACGCTGCTTAACCGGGAATCCCCCGCCGGATCTTCGCGCACGCTACCAGGCAATCAACAGCTATCACGAGAAATACGCGCAGCAACTCTCCTTCTTTGTGCCACATATATGGGTCGAACCCGCTATCAAGATCAAGGGCAAAGACTGGCCCTTTATTAAAGCGAGCTATGTTGCTCATGCCTCCCTGGGAACCTTTCTGGAAGAGCATCATATGGAGCGTCAACTTGTTTCTACCCTGTCGGATCAGTTTCTCCACATGATAGAGACCCTGGAGTCCTTGCAGGTCGCGCACGGTGATTTAGATGTTTCGAATATCCTGGTGTGTGGCACTCCTCCTGACATCACGCTGCGCCTGATCGACTTTGACAGCATGTTCGTTCCGACGCTTAAAGGCATCGTTAAGGAAGGCAGGCCCTGGGAGGCCGGGCATGAGCACTTCCAGCCGGTGCAACACGACGTGCGTAAGTTTGACAGGGAGATGGATCGCTTCTCCGCCCTGGTGATCTACCTTTCGCTGATCGCCCTGGTCGAGGATGAGCGGTTGTGGGAAACATGCAAGGCGAACGAAGAGAATAAGCTCCTGCTCGGCTCACACGACTTCCGGCAGCTCGGCATCTCGCCCGCCTGCCAGGAACTGCGCTCTCGCTATCACCATGAGACATTGCAGAAGTGCCTAGACGAACTGGCGGGCTCTCTGGAAGAGAGCCGCATGCCTAGAAGCCTGTCGGAGATCATCCATACTCCTAGGCAACAGAGGGGAAAGAGAGTACCAGGATACATGCCCCTTGATCTTCCTCTGTCCCTTGATCACGTGGCGTCGGTATCACCCGCTTCACCGTCATTCTCCACGACGCCAGAGCCAGAGCCGCAGCGTATCCCTTCAGCCGAACTCCCCATCCCTGTAGTCTATATACAGGGACAAGAAACGCAGGCCCAGGTCCAACAAGCTCCATCCAATAAGAAATCTTCCGCAGCGGTCGGCTGGCTGAGTATTGCTTTGTTAGCCGCGATCATACTAGCCGTTCCCTTTACGGTGCAGGCACCGGGGCTCTGGGTCATTCCGGCTATTATAGGTCTAGTCCTTATCGTTGTTTGGAGAAATTCGCATAGTACATGACGCAGGCGAGGGAAAGACATGAGCGAGGAGTTGTTCAGGAAATACATTGAACTCGGCGGAGGAGAAGCACTGGGTGATCCTCTGGGACCAGAGCGGATTATTACCCCGCAAGGTTACTATCGCGATTTCCAGCATGGATCAATTTACTGGATTCCTATGACGGGCGCGCACATAGTACGAGGCAAAATCCTGAGATTCTGGCGAAAGAGGGAGGCACAGGACGGCGACCTAGGCTATCCCATCAGCGATGAGCAGATGACGCCGGACAGGCTCACAAAGTACAGTGTGTTCCAGGGTGGCACGATCTCTTATGACGAGCAAACAGACCGTTGCGATGTGAATATCAACGGCAAGAACGCTCAGTATGTGTTGCGTGTTGTTGGCACAGGGGCAGCCGTCTTTGCATGGATCATTGTAGCCCTGGTTGTAGCGTTACTGAGCCAGAACGGGTTTCTCGCCCTGGCCACCGGGCTTCTTGGCCCGCTTACCTCCCTGCTCTTCATTCTCCTCTATGGAAAGAGAATGAGAGCTAATTGAGCGGCTGTGCTGGCTACTTGGGACATCTGTTCAGAAAAAATCGGAGAGACCTGTTGTACTGGCTACTTGGGACATCTGTTCAGAAAAAGTCACCGTAAAAACGAGAGAGCATGCCATCACTGATTGCAAAAAGACGCGCAGCTCAGGTAAAATGTGAGAGCGAGAACAGGTGCTGTCCGACAACAGGAACAGCAATGGATCTTCCTGAAGGAGCAACTCATGGTGATTCTTTCTCCACTTAAGCGGCTCATGAGTACGTCTGTGAACAGACTGCGTACTCGCTTTGTTCAGTGGACCACACCCCCCACGTCTTCTTTGCTGCTTGGAACACTCGCAGACCTCATCCGAAGCAAACCAGAGCTCATCGCCGAAAATGCCATCTTACGACAACAACTCATCATCCTCAAACGGCAGGTGAAACGGCCAGCATGCACGAAAACGGATCGGGTGCTCCTCGTCCTCTTGGCACGGGTGATTCGGACCTGGAAACAAGCGCTCTTTCTCATTCAGCCAGAGACGCTTCTACGTTGGCATCGAGAGCTCTTTCGCCTGTTCTGGAAACGCAGGTCAAAGGCTGCTTCTCATCAGCCGAAGATAGCTGCAGAAACCGTCGTCTTGATCAGGCAGATGGCAGTGAAGAATCGACTCTGGGGTGCTGAGCGAATTCGTGGGGAACTTCTGAAACTCGGCATGCATGTGTGCAAGCGAACCATCCAGAAGTACATGAGGACTGTTCGCACTCCCCAGCCACGAGGGCAGCGGTGGGCAACCTTCCTGCGCAATCACGCCGCACAGATCTGGGCTTGCGACTTCTTACAGGTGACCGATCTCTTTTTTCGACCACTCTTTGCCTTCTTCCTCATCGAATTGAAGTCACGGAAGGTAATCCATGCAGGAGTGACACAATCTCCTACTGATACTTGGGTAGCGCAACAACTACGGGAAGCCACCCCGTATGGGCAAGCACCGAAGTATCTGATTTGTGATAACGATAGCAAATTTGGACCTTGTTTTGCTCGGGTCGCGACAACAAGTGGCATCGAGATTCTCAAGACTCCGAATCACGCTCCCCGAGCCAATGCCATTTGTGAACGCTTCTTGAGGAGTGTGCGGCAAGAATGCCTCGACCACCTGCTGATTCTTCATGAGAGACAACTCCAGCGCGTCCTCAATGCGTATGTAGAATACTTCAACCAGGCACGACCGCATCAAGGCATCCAGCAGCAGATTCCCGAATCATCTGGATCATCTCGTTCTACCCCGCACGAAGGAAGCAGGGTGGTTGCTGTTCCGATCTTGGCCGGGCTGCACCATGACTACCGAAAGGTTGCCTAAAGAGGGTCAAGCTGAGTCGACGAGACAGGAGAGAGTCGAGGTGTGCCAAGAGGTCATCGTCGTTGGTGAAGATTCCTTGGAAGACTGATAGCCCTGCATCCGCATAACTTCCTTGAGCGCATGCTGCAAGTAAGCGCCTGTTTTTCTCGCCTGATGGTGACTTCCTCTTTGGAGCAGCGAGAGGAACACGTTCCCCTTGTCCCTCAATCGAGTTCCGTGCTAAAGGAAATATTGATCGGGTAGGCGAAGTTGGTCTTTTTGCGAACGGATATTCCAAGTAGCCATTACAGGCAAAAGCCGCTATCCTATAGTAGAGGTGACCAGTTTGTTAGATTGTATGGTTAAATGGATCTCGAGCTTGATCGTGGTGACCGACAATTAACTTACAGCAGGCAAACTGTCAACAGAAACAATTCGTAGCTTTAAGTAAGCATTCATGCAAAGAATTAGCGGGATGCAACGATATTTCGAGCACTTGATGGGCTGGAAGAGTATGTTCCACACCCTGTTCCGCGAGCAGGAGCTGAGAAAACGCATGCTGTGTTGCCCAAAGTCTGTGTCTGTGAAAGTCACTCATTCGTTCCAGGTCGTCTCTCAGCTTGTACAGATGTGAGAGTAACCTGGAACGAGCAGTGTGCTGCATGTTTTTAGATCGCAGTGAATGCTGGGACAAGCACTTTGTCGATGACGTGCATGATCCCGTTGTCTGCCATGATGTTCGCCCGGATCACATGTGCACCATTGATCGTGATGCTCTCTCGCACCGAGGTAGTGACTGTGTTCCTGGCGACATAGCTCAGTGCATCACTGGGGGTATCGATTTCTTCCTCTCCCAACGGAACCTCTGAAATGTCCGACCACACGCGGAGCCGCTGGCCCTCGAGTGTTTTGAGGAAGAGGCGATCAAGCAAGTCATCGGCCGTATAATACCCCGGCACGATGTGATACTTGAGCACCCTGGCGAGTTTCTCAGGATCAGCAAAGAGGTTGGCCTGCTGGTCAGAGGACAGGCGGTCAAAGGCGGCATCGCTGGGAACAAAGATGGTGAACGGACCCGGTCCACTCAGGGTATCGACGAGGCCTGCGAGGGACTCAATACCGCTGACGAACTTGTTGTATTGATGTTCAGCTCGCGCGGTTTCGAAGATGTTTGCCATGGAATGTTTCTCCTTTTTCTGTCAAACGAAAGTTGCGAGGGTACAGTTGTAGACTTCTATCCCGGGAATCGTACCCATGGTCCGGGATGTGCATCTGCGCCAACTACCTGTGTACAGGAGAGCGCCTGACATGTGATCACGAACGGAACAGAGTCTCCTCTACTAGAGAACCTTTCCGTACATTCACAGCATACTCGGAGCGCGTAAAGAAAAGCGTTGAAGAGGCGTAAAACTTTTTTATTTGTAAGCCAAGTTTTCTCAAAGCCGAGTGTGATTTGCAGGATATCATGGCCACCTAGGGCAGCTTATGCTTCACTGAGCGATCGGCACTTTATCCTTCACCAGCGCATTCCGGGTTGTCACCATCATAGACCCCGGATGGACCTGGATTGAAGACAGATCATGCGAATGAGTGCTGGAATGCGTGAACCGGGCCCGGCGAAGCAACTTCTTGATCACTTGCACGTCTCTGGTGAGAGCTGTTTTTGACAATGACAATGGGGCTCTCCGTCAATTTGATGTTGATGGCGAAGGCAGACATTGAGCGTGCATGTTGAGAGAAGAAGGACAGCGTGCACGCTCGATAGTGCATGCACTACCGATACCAATGTGGGGAAGAGCCCGAACTTCCGACTACTCCCCTCAAGGGGGAATGGGGGAAAAGCTATCGTAGTGACAACAGGTGCGACGAGATCACATCAGATCAGAACAGCAGAGGGCTGAATGGCACAACCATCCAACAATAGGGGTATCATCCAACAAAGGGTTGAAAAGTTCCACAACAAACAGGACAGTGCACAGACGCAATCAAGCACTCTCCCCTCTGATACCATTCCTGAGCCTCTCGCATCAACTTGTCTGCCACAAGAGGTGAAACTCATGCATACTTGCTTCGAAAGAACAGTGCCAGTAACAACATGGAGCCTGGGACGGTGATCCCCCAGGGTAATCCCAAAAACAATTGGGGCACCGAGTAGCCCGGGTAGAAATAGACGATGGCGAACAAGGGGATAATCAACGCGTTCGCTATGAAGAACCACCTCAGCCAGTTTTGCAAGCCGTGGTTCTCGAAGACTGGAAACGCGAAGAGGGTGGACAAACTCAGAAAAATATAGCCCAATCCATCCATGTCCCAAAAGAGTGAATGCGGGGTCTGGTTGAGAAGACTGAGTGGACCCACCGTCCCCTGCTGGTTTGCGAAGGTCCACGTGTATCCTGCTGGGAGCACCGTTGCTAACTGGACTACGTAATTCAGGGTGTTATACGTGGTATAGATAATGGCAAAGGCTATCGCTGTATGCGTCCAGAACTTTTTCTCGGCAGGAATGATGTAGTGGAGAACGAGCATGGTCAGGAGGAAGGGCACCGGGATGAGAAGCGAAGTACCATAGCCAATGAAAGAGTCCTGCAAAGGGCCAACCACGTTGAAGACCTGCAGAAACGCGCTCACGATATATCCAACAGCACCAACAAATGCCACTATTGCTGCCCAGAAACCAATGAGATAGAGGAGTTTGGTTTGCTTTGCCATCATAGTACTTGTATTATACCTGATTATCTGCTCAAGAGCCAACAAAGGGGATGAACAAGTGCAGTATTCTCGAAAGAGATGTTTCTCTAGGATTGGCGACCGTCTTGTGAAGATGTTTGACTTCGCCACCAATAACAAATTGACGGAGAGCCCCAATCTGATTAGCAAAAACAAGAGCCACCACCACGTCGTGACGTCTCTGTGAAACATATCCTGGCCGTTTTGAGGCATATCTGAGACAGAAAGTCGGCGAAAAACTTTTGTTGCTCTCCCAAAACGGGAAGGAAAACTTCTGGACAGCTTATGCTTCACAGATCCTACTCACGGCCAGGATATCCTGCACGCCCTTTCCAGCAAGCAAGCGCTAGAGCCGCTCCTGTTCGAAGCGTGAGGCCACGATATGCTTCACGAACCGTTCCAATTTATGGGGAAAATCACACCGAGAGTTAACAATTGGAAGTGGACAGTCATGTTCGCCAACGAGCCTGGCCTGCACACCGAGATAGCGTTATCGCTTGGAAAGCACGCGCGTACCTATCGCTATCAGTACATAAAGGAGGATCCCTCCTGCCATACTCATGCTCACAATAATAGTCCACGGGGCGAACAGCTGCAGTTTCAGCGCGCAAAAACCCACAATCAGATTGGTGAGCTCCAGGCCAATCGTCAACCAGAGTGCCCAGCGCTGCCACGTCAACAACCCCTGTGCGCAGAGAAAGGAAACAATCCCACCCAGGAGAAAAATCCACGCCAGAGCAACTCCCAGAACAGCGACAAGAGCACCCGGCGTAGTGTGACCATGCGAGACGTCATAGACCCCAACGAAGCCTCCGAAAAAAGCGATCAAGCCTATGATGATTAGGAAGAGACCATGTAGTCCAAGCAAGGCTACGACGATTGCCTTCCCTGGTGAGGGATTTTTACGCGACGCTTGTAATGATGCATCATTCTCCAAAGCAGAATCATGGTGCTGGCGCACTTCCCTACTAGCTGCTTCAAACTCAATATCATGGTCTTACTCCAGGGCGGGTGAATCTGCTTGCGCGACCTTTTGTTCTGGCGACGGCGTTGATTGTCGATTCGGCAACTCTTCTTGCAGGAATTTTTCGGGATGCTTCTGTACCCATCTGTGCCAGAAAGCCACAACGATATGCTGGAGTACGCCAGCAACAGGTATAGCGAGGAACCCTCCAATCAATCCGAAGAGTTCTGCACCTGCGAAGAGCGCGAAAATGGCCACGATGGGATGCACTCCCACGGTACTGCTGAAAACGCGTGGTGCAAGTATCTGCCCCATCACAACCCCCAGGAGAAGCACCATGAAAACAGCCACGATCAGCATTACTACCCATCCTTGTGGGAGAGCCGCCAGGATACACAACGCCGCTATCAGATACGTGCCTATCACTGGAAGAAAATACAGGAGAAAGAAAAGGACTGCCAGCACAGCTGCATACGGAACATGCAAGAGTGCAAGCACAACTCCGCTACACAGAGCTCCTCCCAGCGCAAGCAGAAACGTACCCCGAAAATACCCGCCCAGGCTCTGATCAAGTGTACGTAACAGGAAAGTGATGAAGCCCCTCTGATGTACTGGAGTTTTGTAGCTGAGCCAGTGAATGATGCGAGGGCCATCAAGCACAAAGTAAATACTGAGCACGATCACAATGATGAAGTCGAGGATGTTGCCCAACAACCCGATCAGGAATGGGAGCAGCCCTGAGAGAGAGCCCTGCGCTTGAGAAAAGAGCTGGTTCTTGAGCTGGCCAACCTGGTCTTTGGTAATGCCAAACTTTCCTAGATAGTCAATAAACGATTGAATGCGGCGTTCACCCGCAGGGCTCATAAGAAATTGCATGTATTTCACGAGCGAAGCTACTTGCGGATTGATGGAGAAAACCACGATCAACATGACCACCACCAGGACACCTGCTATCAGGAGAAAGGCAACGACGATTGCAAGTGGCCGTGTGAGGCGGCGTTGTAAAAACTGCACAAGTGGATAGCTGAAGTAGGCGAGCAGTGCTGAAAGCATCAGTACAACGACCGCCGTCAGGATCAATGATAGCGCGTACAGCGCAACCAATCCAATGGCTATAAACGCCACAACCGTCAATGCGTTGATCAATCTCCTCAGCCGGGAGCGACCAGAAGGGGACGCATCAGTTGCTGTCTTCCCGTTTTCAGTTTCAGTCGTATGTTGAGACATGTCCTGTACTCCCTATCCGATGCGCTCCTGGGTATACAATGTTTCGCTTAGCCAGTAACAAACGTTCCTGGAGGTTTCGCGAGTTCAAAACCAACGCTTCGTCGGAAATGATCTCAAGGCCTTCTTTTCCCTCATGCGTGCGCGTGCCCTTGGCGTCTGCAGCACACCGCGCTCTTTGAGCGGAAGATAGACAACCACGGCAAGGCCCAACAAGACCCCGCCAATCAAGTAGGCGCCGAGTACATCGCTGGCCCAGTGGTCTCCGAGGTACACGCGTGAGGGGCCGATCAGCACCACGAAAGCGGCCGAGATCACCAGCAGAGTGGTACGCCACCAGTGCCTTCCCTGGAAAAGGATGACACCGAAGCAGAAGAGCAATCCCCAATACGCGATGTAGGCCATTACGTGGCCACTGGGGAAGCTGTATCCTATCGCCGTTTGAATGATATGGACGAGATGGCCTGTTGGGCGTGGCCGACCGACCTGGACTTTTATCAGGAGATTGAGGAGCAGGCTGACGGTCGAAAGCCCTGCAACGAACACCGCTTCTAAGCGGACGCCTATTGTCCAGAACACGACCGTCGTCAGGATGACGAGGACGGGTAGGAGGGGTGAACTTCCCGGATAGCTGATGGCGAGCATCGCTGTGCGTAGCCATGGAGCCTGGTTCTGTTGAAATGCGTGCGTAATAGCGACATCGAGCAGCAAGATCGGATGGAAGTGGACGTACCAGGCCAGCAGGCCAAACAGCGTGAGCTGCAGCGCGAACACCTGGAGCAGGCATCCCACTGCTTTCCTGCGGCGCTTTTGGGTTTCCAGATCGCATACCGATACGTGTCCGGTGCCTTCCGTTGGTGTATGCTGTTGTTCCGGTTCGTTTTCGGCCCTCATCGCACATTCCTCGTCGACCATTCGCTCACGATCCACTCCGCATGCGGAGTGGATCGTGAGCAGAACGTTTCTCAATGCTGTTGTCCAGCCAGGCTCGAAACCACGGAACGGGCTTCAAAGTACGCCACCAGGTGCAGGATCCCAAACACAATGGCGTAGATGCCAATCAACCAGGTCACTGCAAGCAGCCCAGATGCGGGTTGGACGGCAATAACAATGCCGAAAACGATCGAGACCAACCCGGATAGCACCATCAACACCCCGCGCCCACCGCTCATCGGGAACGAGAGCGGTGCGACCAGCTCAAGAATGCCGGTAATGACGGCCCAGGCCGCCAGCAGGTAGAGGAAAGAGAGCGCGGTGACGCCCGGCCAGATCAGGGCCACCACTCCCACCAGGAGCCACAGGATTCCCTCGAAGAGAAGCAATCCCCATCCGTGCTCTTCCCTATTTTGCAGTGCAGCCGCCACCACTGTGATGCCGCTGATGATGGCAAAGATGCCGAACAAGAGCACCAGGGCGAGCACAGTCAGTTTTGGCCAGACCAGAGTTAAGACGCCGAACACAATTGCGGCCAAGCCGCGAAACAAAAACATCGTACGGTAGTTACTCAGCAGTTGTTGCATGTTATTCCTCCTTGTTGTTATTTGACAACGAAAAAATGATAGACGAGTGTACCAGACTGTTCTCCTCAAAAGCCTACAGGGTTCGTACTACGAGATACATGCAAAATGCACTCCCTACAAAGGATCTAGCTCCATGTTGGCTTGACTCAGTTGTTCTGGGGTGATGAGCGCTCCTTCGAGCATGGCCCGGTTGAGGTGAGCCTCGAACAAAATCGCCCTGCGCAGATTCGCTCCCGCGAGATTGGCATCGGCGAGATAGGCATTGTGCAGGGTTGCCTCGCGCAAATCCGCATCGCTTAGATCAGCCGCGGCGAGGTTGGCTCCGCTCAAATCGGCCCCGATCAGCCTGGCTTTGCTCAGGTTTGCATTGTTGAGATCGGCCGAGCGCAAATTGGCCTGGCTCGGGTCGGCCTCGGCAAGGTTGACTTCACCCAGATTAGCTTCGCTCAAGTCCACTCCGTTCAACTCAATTGCTGTGTCGGGATGCTCTTCTCGCCACGTGTTCCAGAGCGTGGCACTCTCCTGCTTGAGCAGGTCCACCTGTTGCTGATTGGTCATCCCGTTTTCCCTCCTTTTCTCATTGCGGACAGGGCGTGTGTGCTGACCCGCCATGTCTCAGTCCGTCTCAAAAAACGTTGGCAGTCCTTCCTGGAGGTGATCTTGCAAAGGCGAAGGCAGCTTGTACCGCTGCACCTCGCTCCCAAGCCGCCAGCGGGGTTTTCTTGTATATGCTTGTGTCCGCACGTCTCCTGCTCATCTGTAGAGGCCAATTGATCGTGCCTCTTCCCTCGACCGCCGATTGATCGACCAACCGCATGCCGCTCCTCTCCCAGTTGATTGCTCCAGCTACGACCTGTCGTTGCGGCGTTTCTCTGGTTTTTACAGGGGTATGACCATCGAAGGAAGCGGGATCAGGGAGGCTCAGCTCCTCACCCTGGTCATACTCGGCATCTGCTTGCAGCAGTGCCGCGACACGCCGCTGCACCAGTCGTTGGCGGACTGCCCCTGCCTCCTGATACACCACCGCACGGATCATCTCACCTGGAAAAATATAGCCACCCTCCACTTGCGATGCTTCTGCACGCTTTTCCTCACACAACCATCCACGGCGCAGGTCCTCCTCCAACGCCTGCAAGCCTGTCTCCTCATCGAGCTGGGCCACCTGGCAGAGCCGCTCGAAGGTCAGCCCTTCGCCCATCACTGCGCCGGCCACCAACAGTGCCCAGGCCGCGGGGGTGAGCTGCCCCAGTTGAGAGCGGATCAGCTCACGCAGGCACGTCGGAATGAACGCACTCGCCGGTGTCTGCGCAAGCAGTTCGGACCGTAGCACCAGCCTCCAGGTCCCATCCTGTTGAAGCGAAGGAACAATCATCTCCTGCTCAAGTAGCCCTTTGAGGGTCTCCATCAGGTAGAGCGGTTGTCCGTGGGTCTGCGCATACAGCCAGTGAGCGAAAGAAGCTAGTGGCTCACGATTGGTGGCGGAGCTGCCCCTCACAGAGCCTCTTTCCCTTGCATCGTTGTGCTCCGCCTCGGGCTGCTCCGCCCAGGCAAGCGCCTGTACGAAACGCTGCGTCTCTTCTTGTGTGAAAGGGGCCAGTCCCAGTGTGGTCAGCGGGATACCCGTCCGTTTGAGAGCCATCACCCAGGTGGATTGCGGGTCTGGGAAAGGATAGACCTCCGTCCGCAGCGTGAGCAGCAGCAGAATTGGCGCAGGTCGGTCAGCGAGGCTCTGTGCGAAATAGAGCACCAGGTCTCGGGTCGCCGTATCCGCCCATTGCATATCATCGAGCAACAGCACCAGGGGACGACATGCGGCCCATGCCCGCAGGAGACGAGCCGTCGCCTCAAACATGCGGCTGTGCTCCAGTGCCTCATCCATCGGAGGAACGGGCAGATCGGGAGAACGATCGCGCAACTCCGGCAGCAGGCGTACAAGCTCAGTCAACCAGACATCGCTTATGAGATCATCATGGGTATGTTCCTGCTCCAGTTGATGGCGTAGCACAGCGATGAGTGGCTGGTACGGAAGTTGCCTGCCCGTGTGCAAGGCCTTCCCCATCAGCACCTCGGCCCCTTGCGCCTGTGCCCAACTGAGAAATTCGGTGGCCAGGCGTGTCTTACCCATCCCGCTCTCTCCCTGAAGTAAGACGAGGTGAGACTGCCCGGCATCCACATGCCGGTAGCAGTCGATCAACGAGCCGAACTCGGCTGATCTTCCCAGACATGGACCATCCAGGAGATGAGTGGCAGGCTGCCCTGCTGAGGAGTCAAGCGGCCCAGTACTGCGAGTCCGCGACAGGCGTAAAGGAGCTGTGCAGCGAATCCATTTGGCCAGTGCCACCGTCTCGGGTTCCGGCTCAAGTTCCAGTTCATGGGCCAGCACCTCGCAGCAGGCGTTGTAGGCTCGCAAGGCGCCGACGCGATCTCCTAATGAGAAACGCAGGCGCATCAGACGCCGGTAGCCTTCTTCATTTAGTAGATCGAAGCTCAGCCAGCGACTCACGGTATCGATGGCCCGTTCCACGTCTCCTGCTCGTTCGTAGAGCCTCGACAAAGCATCAAAGAGCTGGTGCACGCGCAGGTGCCAGTACTCGCTGTGCTGACGCGTCCAATCGTCGAAAAATTGCGCGTCGCACAGCGTGAAACCTGCCAGGAATGGGCCGCGGACCATGCGCGTGGCTTGCTCGAGCTGTGCCTGCAATTCCCCATCGACTTGGTCGATGAGTGGTGCTCCTCGGCGCCCTACTCGCTTGCTGACAGCTTCAACGAGGCGAAGGTCCAGCAGGAGCGAGCTGTCCTGATTGAGTCCAAGCGTCTCGCGCTCAACCAGCAGGTGCGCCTGCTCACCTGGTCCTTGAGAGCGATCAAGGAGCTTACGCAGCTCGAAGAGGGTAGCACGTAAGGTTGCGCGTCCATGCCGGGCATCCAGCTCTGGCCAGAACGATTCGGAGAGGGTTTTGCGTGCGTGCGCCCCACCTTCCACCGCCAGGTAGACGAGCAGGGCCAGCGCCTTGCGGGTGGAGAAGGTGAGTGTGTGCTCACCATGCTTTACGACCGGTACGCCAAATAGCGACAACTGTAACTGGCACATGATCTGCTCCTTTCGTGGGCGAGGTGAGAGACCGCAGAAAAGGTTCTGCCCCATTCCCGTCTTCCCTCGCACTCGTGCCTTAGCTTTGCAGGCGATTCTGCTGGTAAAGCCAGCGCACAAACTCCAGGCGCCTTTGCTCAGGTGTTGCCTCGTGATAGACCCCTTGCTGATAGAGCGCTTTGACTCTACTGAGGTCAGCAATCTGCTTGTGAGAAAAACCCACCAGTTCGAGCTGCCAGCTCCACATCACCCAGGCTGGATGCCCCGTCATACCGACGAAATGCTTGCGGAATTCCATGCTCGTCCTCTTCTGCTCTCTGAGCCCTGTACGGTCGTTCGACTTGCATCGCCCGTATCAATCTCAGGTTGTCGTCACTGACTGTCTACGAAAAGTATGTGTCTCACCTTCATAAATAAAATGACATGTATCGCTGTTCGCTGACTTCCTCAGGAATCAGCCGTATACACCCGTCATCGCCTTCACCTTTCCCACGTGAAGAGCAAGTCAACTGGCGGGTCAGCCAGTACCTCCTGCACGTCCCAACCCAGCAAGACCTGCAACTGCTCTCGCAGGAAGTCGGCAAACACAGACTGGGAACTCTCCAGCGCCTCATGGGTCTGCTGCGGCTCCTGCATCTGCACGTAGACCAGGAGGAGTTCGCTGTGGAGCAGTTGCAGTAGTTGGACCTGCACCTGGGTAATCCCTGCTTGCTGGCAGGCTGCGGCAAACTGCTCTGGGCGTAATTCCGCTACTTCCTGACAAAGTCGTCGCCATCGCTCCTCGGTTCCCCGTCGCGGGAGGTAGGCGATCTGTAGCTGCGCCATCAAAGAACTCCTTTTACCTGGTACTCATCTGCGTACATCTGGCCTGCTCTTACCAGGCTCAATTCAGCCCGGTCGATCCCCCCTTCACGAGATCATCCTCATGGCTGAGAGCCTTATCACTCCTTCTGCAACCGGCTGCCCTTGTCCTCTCCTTATAAGATAAGGAGGAACCGTAACGGAAGCGTAATGGAAGCGTAATGGAAACATCATGGACGGTTGGAGCCTGCGCAACAGACCATCTGGCTCCTGGCAGAACAGGCATGTGAAGCAATGCAGGTCTATTTATAAGTCGAGGCAAGTAAGGTGAAGAGAGGTAATATCACAAAATGATCACACTTGTACTCTCAATTTGTAAATAGACGTGGAATCAATGCTCGTTTGTTGACCTCTACCATTCGACATGGTAATCTTTGTTGATAGAGAGGTGTCCATTCAGCGTAAACAGCAGTTGTTTCTCCTGGTCCAGAGAGGGCTCGGGCAGCCGCACGAGCGCAAGGCGGCTCGGCAATGGCGGCGAGGCCGGTGATCCAGGAGTCGTCACCTGCGTTAACCTGCCTACGGAGGGCATGCCATGGGTCTATTACGCCTGGCCGTGTTCGGCCCACCCGAAGTGTTCCATGACGAGCACCGCCTTAGCTTTGCCTTGCACAAGGCCGAAGCCTTGCTGCTCTACCTGGCGATCGAAGGAGGTATGCACTCCCGCAGTCAACTGGCCGCCTTGCTCTGGCCCGACAGTGAACCCTCCATTGCACGCAATGCCTTGCGCAACGCCCTGGCCCTCCTGCGCAGCCTGCTGGCCGACGATTCGGCAGCCGGGCACAGCCATCTGCTCCTGGAGCAGGAGCTGCTGGGCCTGGACCCGCAGGCGCCGCTGGAACGGGACCTCGACGTGGTGCAACGCGCCTGGAAAGCGGTCCAGGGGCTCTCTGCGGCTCCCTCTGAGGAGCAGCGGGCCGCCCTGATCGCCAGTGTGCAGCATGCCCTCTCGCTTGTGCGTGGTCCCTTCCTCGACTGCTTCTGGCTGCGCAAGGAAACGGCATTTGACGAGTGGCATGAGCAGCAGCAGCAGCAGTGGCAGCTGCGTGTGCAGCTCCTCCTGGAGCGGCTCTCCGCCTGGCAAGAGGAGGGCTTCGAACTGGGGCCGGCCAAGGCCACACTCACGCGCTGGCTGTCGCTGGATCCGCTGTCGGAGGAGGCCTCCCGGCGTCTCATGCGCGTCTACCTGGCGCAAGGCGACCCGACCGCCGCGGGCCGGGTCTACGCCTCGCTGCGCGCCCGGTTGGCCGAGGAGTTGCGCATCAAGCCCTCCGCCGAGACCGTGGCCCTGGCCGAGCGCATTTGGGCGACCCAGACGCGACGGGGCGCTGCTCCAGTCCATCCTTCCCCCACGGTGGAGCGTCGACCACCAGGCGAGTTGGTGGCCCCGCTCGTGGGACGAGCCTCGGCCTTCCGCCAGCTCGTGGGCCGCTACCAGCAGGCCCAGCAGGGACAGCCGCAGGCGGTGCTGCTGGTGGGGGAGGCTGGCATCGGCAAAACGCGGCTGGCCAGCGAGTTTATGACCTGGGCGTGGGCCCAGAGGGCCGAGGTGCTTCGTGGGCACGCCATCGAACTGGGAGGCCGCCTGCCCTATCAACCGCTGGTCGAGGCGCTGCGAGAGCGGCTGGAAGCAGAAAACGCGCCGGAGGACCTGCTGGAGGATCTGTGGTTGGCGGAATTGTCACGTCTGTTGCCCGAGCTGCGCCTGCGCTATCCCGATCTGACGGCTCCCACGCAGGATGAGCTCTCGGGCAAGCTGCGGTTGTTTGAAGCAGTGGCGCGCCTCCTGGAGGCCCTGGCCCAGCGCGCCCCCGTAGTGCTGCTGCTCGAGGACCTGCACTGGCTGGATGGTGCCTCCCTCGACCTGCTGCGCTACCTGGGGCACGCCTGGAAGGGCCAGGGCCACCGCATCCTGTTGCTGGGCACGGTACGCGAGGAAGGACTGGAGTTGAACCCAGAGCTTGCCGCTCAGTTCCTCGATCTGGGACGTGACCTGCCGCTCACCCAGCTTCCCCTGCCGCCGCTCAGCCATGCCGAGACCTTTGAACTGCTTGAGGCTCTTGCCACAGAGGAGGAGCACTTCATAGGGCGGTCCTCCCCCGTCGGAGCCTCGGAGAGGCCGCTGGTCTCGTTGGGCAATGTCCTTTTTGCGCGCACGGGGGGGCAGCCGTTGTACCTGCTGGAGACGCTCAAGCTGTTGCGCGAGCGACAGTGGCTGTTGCCCCACTTGACGGCCGAGGGAGTCTTCCGGCTCGCTCCGGCGGAGGAGCTGGTGGCGGCCCTGGCACGGCAGGAGTCCAGGCGCGAGCTGTTACCACCATCGGTACGCGCGATGATCCAGACACGGCTGTTCAAGTTGTCAGCACCAGCGCGCCAACTGGTGATGGCCAGTGCCGTGCTGGGCTCCCCGGCGAGCGCGAAGCTGTTGTGGCAGATGGCCGGGCTGCGGATGCCGGAAGGGGTAGAGGCCCTGGAGGAAGCCGTCAAGAGTGGCATCCTGCGTGAAGAGGAGGCCTGGGCAGGTCGTCCGGAGAGCTATCGCTTCAGCCATGACCTGGTGCGCGACGTGGTCTACACCGAGCTGGGAGCCGCGCGCCGGCTCGTCTTGCACCAGGGAGCCCTGGCCGTGCTCGAGACCGAAGGAGCACGGGCCGCCGAACTGGCCTATCATGCGCTCTCGGCCGGAGAGGCCGAGGTCGCTTATCGCTACAGTGTCCAGGCCGGGGATGAGGCGCTGGCCGTCTTCGCCGTCGAGGAGGCCATCGGGGACTACGAACAGGCGCGCGCCTTGCTCAAAGCGAAACCGCCTTTCGAGAGTCGGCTTTCTGACTCAGAGGTCGAGCGCCTCTACGTGAGCCTGGGGCGGGCCTATGGCTTCCAGAACACCTGGCACAGGACACAAGAGGCCTATGAAGAGCTGCTGGCCTATGCGCAAGCGCACCAGCTGCCTGCCCTGGTGAGCATGACCCTCAACCGCCTGGCGATCCTGGCCGTGCAACAGGGGAAGGACAAGTCAGAGGTGCAGGCGCTGCTGGAAGAGGCCTGGCAGAAGGCCAAGGCCAGTGCCGATCAACGCGCGCTGGCCGAAACGGCGTGGAACCGGGGCAGTATCGGCTTCGCGTGGAATGAGCCAAAGCGTGCCCTGGCTCATGGCGCGCAGGCTTTGGAACTGGCCCGCGAGATCGCGGACAAGGAACTGGAAGCTAGAAGTCTGGCCTCACTTGGAGCGATCCATCTATCCGCAGGAGACTTTGAGGAGGCTCTACCCCTTCAGAAAGCGGCCCTGGAGCTGTATGCCGCCCTGGACCAGGAGCCGCTTGCTGCGCGTGAGCTGTCCCTGCCCGGCATTGGCATGGGCGCTCCGCTCACCCAACCCTTGAGCAATCGCGCCTCAGAAGCCTTGACCTGGGCGCTGCTGGCGTTGTCACAGGTGAATGCCGGGCAGGTGCAGCAGAGCCTTGCCAGTGGCCGTAGAGGGCTTGCGCTCTCTGAAGAGATCAAGAACGTCTGGACACACGTCTTCAGTATGGGCTGCCTGACGTTTGGATTAGTAGAGGCGGGGGCTTATGAAGAGGCGCTCGGGCTCATGCAACAGGCCATAGCGTCGGCGCCTCCCTTTGTGCTAAGGCACATCTTGCAGGGCCTTCTCACGGCCCAGGGCAGTGTCTCTCAAGCCCTGCAGCAGTGGCAAGAGGCACACCGCGCCTTTGAAGAGATCGTCGCCGTGGCACAGGGTGGAGACTTCAGACATTTTCGCGTGTCGGCCCTCTCGCGACTGTGCAAGCACGCTGCTGTGGCAGGGGAGTGGGAAGACGCCTCCCGCTATGCGTTGCAGGCCATCACCGAGCGCAAGCGCACTGATGCGGCCTTGATCTGGCTGGATTTCTCCTCGCATTCTGAAACGGAGGCCTTACTCCACGCGGGATAGGAGCGCCAGGCGCGAGAAGCAGTGCAGCGACTGGGGGAATGCCTGGGGTCCAATCGGCGCTTCCGCATTCCCTACCTGCGCTCGTTGGCCATCTTAGCCGCGTGGCAGGGGCACGGTGCGCAGGCCATCACCCACCTGCGTGAAGCCGCCGAGTTGGCCGAAGAGATCGGCTTACCCGAAGAACAGTGGCAGATCCAGGCGAGGTTGGCAAAGGTGTATGAGGCTGAAGGTGAGCCAGCACAGGCACGTCTGGCCTGGGCGAAGGCGGCGACGATCATCCAGGGACTGGCGCAGGGCATCAAGGATGAGACGCTGCGGGCGCGATTTCTGGCAGGACCGCAGATTCAACCCGTGTTGCAGCACGCCCAGGGCGAGACTCAGCAGGGTTCTGCGGACCCTGCTGAGGCGAGTGGGACGTGAGGGGCCCGGTGTGGTAGACGACGGGCCTGCTCTTTATAATTCCAGGGACGTCCGGGTGAGATCCTTCTTTTTCCCCCCCGGCCGTCTCCTTGGCTGCGGGACTTCCACCGGGGACGCTGACTCAAAGCGGTCAACTGTGATCTCAAAAAACCGCTCTGCCAGAGGGAGCATCAGCTAAGACCCCAGGTTCGCGCACCGCGAGCCTGAGGTCTTAGCTGGAGCGAACCGTGTATCACGTTTCGTTAGAGCATGGTGAAGGGCGGGATGAGCACTTTGTCAATGACGTGCATGATGCCGTTGTCGGCTTTGACATTGGCTTGAGTCACGTGTGCCCCATTGATCGTGATGCTTGTTTGCACAGCAGTTGTCACCATGTCTGTAGCGATGTAGTTGAGCGCATCCTTGTAGGTATCGATTTCTCTCTCCCCCAACGGAACCTCTGAGATGTCCGACCACACGCGAAGGCGCGGCCCCTCCAGCGTTTTGAGGAACAGGCGATCAAGCAGGTCGTTGGCCGTATAATAGCCCGACACGATGTGGTACTTGAGCACCTTGGACAGTTTTTCAGGATCCGCAAACAGCTCGGTCTGCTGGTCGTCGGATAAGCGGTTAAAGGCGGCATCAGTGGGAACGAAGAGGGTGAACGGGCCTGGCCCACTGAGGGTCTCGACGAGTCCGGTGAGGGACTCGACTCCTTTGACATACTTGGTGTACTCGCGTTGTGCCCTTACCGTTTCGAAGACGTTTGCCATGGAATAGTTCTCCTTTCTTTTAGTAAGCTACTACTCTGAAAGTGCAGCTCCAAATCTCGCTTGAGAGCCGCGTCATCAATGCGTCCAATCAACTGCACCAACAGGGTCTCAGTACGAGAGAGCGCCTCAGCCGGTGCTTACAAGCGAGCAGAGTGCGCTCGGCTCTCTGGTACTCGTGTACAGTCCCAGTCTAATCGGAGTGCATGAAAAAAAGCGTTAGAAGAAGAGTGAAAAAGAGGTTCGCGTTGAGAAAGGATGAAAGAAGGACCGTTTTCTCTCTCTGCCCACGCTTTCCTTCACGCTCTCCCACTATACTTGCACTATATGTGCCTTGTGCCAGTGTAACGATGTGCATGCTGCTGCTTGCTCCAGGAGAGATCCCATGAGAGCGACAAAGCAGCTTGAGATTGGAGAATCCGATGAGCGATAACTACGACAAGAATCAAGCCATCCCTGAACAGTCTGAGGTACTCGTTCCGCTGGATGGATCTGCTTTCGCAGAAGCTATTCTGCCTCATGCCCTCCTGTGTGTTCAACAGAGGCAGAGCATTCTCACCCTGCTCCAAATTGTGACCCCGTCCGGCTTGCCTGGAGCCGTCGATCAGTTGATGCCCGATACATGGTCTGAGGGTGAAGAGGTATGGGGGAAGGACTATCTGGCAAAGATGGTCAGACGTCTCCAGGCAAGCGGCGTGACTGTCCAAACGCAGCACCCGGAAGCAGTCTTGGCCGCGCAAGTCATTGTCTCGTATACCACACAGCACCCGCAGGTGCAGTAGATTGCGCTCACGACGCATGTACCAAGTGCTCTCCAACGCGGTCTCTCTGGAAGCGTGGCCGCGCAGGTCTTTGCCGCTGTCCCCACCTCTCTGCTGCTGTTGCACCCACCCGAGGGAGAGCACACCAACTCTGGGCCAATCGTCAGTACCACGTACCAGACCATTCTTGTTCTGCTTGATGGCAGCATAGGTGATCAACAGGCTCTGCAAGAGGCAACAAACCTTGCAGGCCTGTGCGATGCCGTCCTTGTTCTGGTCGCTGTCCCAGCACGTCCTGGGGAGAAGATATTCGTCGCACAGCAAAAGTCATCTCCGTCCGGTCAGACGACACAGGAGGCGTTACAGAGCACCAACTCACTTGAGGAGAAAGCACAAATCCTGCGCACAGCGACCGGACTGCGTGTCGAAACTGCGGCAAGTGGAAGAGATCCGGAGGCGTTCATCGAACGGATCAGTGGCCAGGGACAGGGCAATCTCCTTGTTGTAGCCACACGATCGCAGGCACTGGAAGGAGCGGAAAAATTCCTTCGCCACCGCAATGTTCCTGTCTTGCTGCTGGCCAATTGGTAGACCGCTATCTATTACTCAGTTGAATACCTGGAAAGGTGCATGATATCGTCCTGCGCAAGCGCACGGAGGCGGCCCTGGTCTGGCTGGATTTCTCCTCGCATTCTGAAACGGAGACCTTACTGCATGCGGGACAGGAGCGCCAGGCGCGAGAAGCAGTGCAGCGACGGGGGGAACGCCTTGGGTCTTCTCACCGCTTCCGCATTCCCTACCTGCGCTCGTTGGCCCTCTTAGCTGAATGGCAAGGGCACGGCGCGCAGACCATCACCCATCTGCGCGAAGCCGCCGAGTTGGCTGCAGAGATTGGCTTGCCCGAAGAACAGTGGCAGATCCAGACGAGGTTGGCTAAGGTGTATGAGACTGAAGGTGAGCCAGCACAGGCACGCCTTGCCTGGGCGAAGGCTTCGACGATCATCCAGGGGCTGGCAGATGGCATCAAGGATGAGACGCTGCGTGCGCGCTTTCTAGCCGGACCCCAGATTCAACCCGTGTTGCAGCGCGCCCAACGCGAGGCCTCCCCGCTCCCGCAAGACCGCGCGGAACAGCAGGAGCGGTGAAGGGCCTGGTTCGGCAGACGGAGGAGTTCTGGCAGTTCATCTCCATTGGATCTGGTACTTCACGACATACACACCCAGTGCTCGCGCAATCTGCTCGTGCACGTGCGCTCGCTGCTCCTCTGGGATGCCCGAAAGAATCAGCGTCGCCAGCATCCCATGTTGTGGGTTCGGTTCGACCTGGATTTCCCAAGAAAGATGAGCAGGCAGAACAGAGGAGAGAGCTTCAGCGTAGACCCGGCGCACGGCATCGCTACGAAGCGGAGGCTTGAAGATTTTACCGACCGTGGTTAATGGCATCTGATCGAGGATCACAATGCTTTTGGGGATCGCAGCTCGTTCTTTGACCATCTGTTGCGCGTAGTCAAGCAAGGCCTGTTCTGTGACAGTTGCCCCTGATTTGAGCACCACATAGGCCACGGGCAACTCGCCTGCGTAGGCATCCGGCTTGCCAACGGCGGCAGCCAGCGCGACTGCGGGATGGGTGTATAAGGCTTCTTCGATCACGGCTGGATCAATGTTATGCCCACCACGAATGATCAGATCCTTGCTGCGCCCACTCAGCCAGAAATAGCCATCCTTGTCCTGCCGAGCCAGATCCCCCGTACTTAACCAGCCATCGGCAACCCACAGCCCGGTGTTCTGTTCTTCCTGCACATAGCCAGCAAAGACATTGGGACCCTTCACGACGAGTGTGCCGGTTTCATCAGGCTGACAATCTCGCACATAGTGACCGTGCTGGTCGAAGACCACAGCTTTCATGGCCTGGTACGGATAGTGCAACCCAACGGACCCCACCCGCCGCTCTCCATAGAGCGGATTCGTGCTGCTCGCGCAGGTCGCTTCCGTCAAACCGTATCCCTCCAGAATGCTCAGGCCCGTGCGCTGCTCGAAGGTAGTAAACACCTCTACTGGCATAGGGGCGGCTCCACACATTGCCATTTTGAGCGAATGAATATCGGCATCGACAGGCACGCGCAGCAGGTTGGAAAAGAGCGTTGGGACTCCGCTGAACGTGGTGGCATGATAGTGTTCGACAATCTTCCAGAAGTGTTTGATCACCCCAGGATCGCGGTACCCCGCTGGACTGAGCAGAACAATCGTGGCACCGACACTCAGAGGAACCAGCCCTGTCACATGGACCGCGTTCACATGAAAGAGCGGAAGCCCACAGAGAAAGACATCTTCTGGATGAGTATCCGCCACCTGTGTGATGGCCCAGGCATCGAAGGCTTCGTTGGCATGGGTGTGCCGGGCCAATTTCGGCGACCCGGTTGTGCCGCCTGTAGCAAAATAGGCTGCAATGTCGCCTGAAGCAATGGTTCGTCCCGAAAGGAGCCGGTCCGCAGGATACTGCTCCAACTGCGTCTCAAAATGCACCCACTCCTTCTCTGGGTCTGGTGGGCCGAGCACCTGTATCACGGTGCTGAGACTGGGCACCTGTGGGCGGATCGTCACCACTTTCTCCCAGATGTCCGAGCCGGGCAGCGGTCCCAATGCAATCAATACCTTCGTGCGTGCCGCCCGCAGAATAGCGGCGATCTGGTCGGCTTCCAGCAGCGGATTGATCGGATTCGCAATCCCAGCCGCTTCTGCACCCCAGAAAGCAAAATGCGTCTGCGGCAGATTGGGCAGGAGCAATGAGACAACATCGTTTGGTCCAACCCCAAGCTCAGAGAGCATGTTCGCGACCTGGTGAATCCTCCCCAAAAGCTGGCGGTAGGTCACCTGGATAGACTCTCGATAGTGCTCGCCATCTGGAAAAAAGACCAGGGCGGGATGGTCTGGCGAGTTCAGCGCGCTCTGTCGAATCATGGCATAGGTGCTCTCTGGGAGCTGTCGTTCCGCGAGTGGCACACGTTCTATTTCTTCAATATCGGAGAGGTTGTGTATTTGCGCCATTGTTCCTACTCATCCTTTCTGCTTCTTCATGTTTCCAGGGATGTCCGGGTGAGATCCTTCTTTTTCTCATCCTCGGTATGCCTTCCTGACCGAGAGGATTCCGCCGGTGGCGCTGAACCCATCTGGACAAGCGCCAGCGCCGTGCGCACCGCCACCGGTTCGTACTCAGGAGCCATGTGCGCCAGGGCGGTCAAGGCCGTTCTGGCCAGATGACGCGCATACAACTGCACGGCCTCCTCTCGATTGCGCTCCCAGCATGCCTGGAGAATACGCGCGTGCTCCACTACACTCACAGATTGCGCGTGGATCTCTCGATACGCCAGGATCAAGCGGTAGCGCTGGCTCTGGTCAGCATAACTGGTCATGGTGGCACGCAGCTGCTCCCCTGCTTGCGCGACCAGGAGTTGATGCAAACGACGATGCGGCACTTCCCACTCCTCCATCGTGGTAGCCGAGCGCATGGCGGAGAGGGCCGCATCGAGTTCAGCAAAGTCCTCCTCTTGCAAGCAGGGGATCGTCAAGGCAAGGCCCAGTGTTTCCAACTGGATCCGTCCTGCATAGAGCATATCTAGCGCTACCGGGTCCAGCGGCGCGACCCGCGCGCGCTGATACCTGCCCGCCTCCACCAATCCCTCACGCCCGAGTATGCGCAGGACCTCGCGCAGCGGCGTGCGGCTGACTCCGAGGGCCTGTGCGAGTTCCCTTTCAGAAAGCCTCGCGCCCGGGGGATAGACGCCCTCCAGAATCAGCTTGCGCAGGTGGTGGTGGAGCGTCGTGATACCGCCTGCTTTCTCGTCTTCCTCTGGCACTCCTGGTGTCTCGATCTCTGTCATAGGTCAACCTTTCAAACGTTCCAGTTCCATATCAGAAGCATTAGCGCGTCTGGGGACGGGCTTCCGCCACCATCTGATTGCGGATCATCCCGATGCGCTCGATCTCAACTTCTACGATATCACCTGGGTGCAAGAACTGGGGAGGCTGGCGTCTGGCACCTATCCCGGATGGCGTCCCGGTCGCGATCAAATCGCCGGGTTCTAGGGTCATGAATGAACTGAGAAAGGCAATCGTGGCGGCAACAGAGAAAATCATCTGTGACGTGCTTTCTCGCTGGACCACCTCGCCATTCACTCTCGTGGTGAGGGTTAAGACCTGCGGGTCGGGGATATCTGAGGCAAGGACGATGCCTGGCCCCATCGGCGCAAACGTATCAATCGCTTTGCCTGCCGTCCACTGGCTGGTCTGCATCTGCAGATCGCGTGCGCTCACATCATTGCAGACCGTGTACCCCGCCACATATGCCAGCGCCTCCTGCTCGGCCACGTGTTTACAGCGTTTTCCGATCACGACGACCAATTCTCCCTCGTAGTCGATGAAATGACTTGCAGCAGGCAAGATGACCGGGCTGGTGGGGCCAACCAGGCTGTTGCGAAATTTGGCAAAAAAGGTCGGGACCGGCGGGATATCGAGTTCGGCTTCGGCAGCATGCTCAGGGTAGTTGAGGCCCAGGCACACAATCTTTTCCGGATCAGGGACCGGCGGCCCAAGCTCTACCTCGTCCAGGGAGAGCACTTGCTCTCCTCCGTCGAGCTGGCGTGTGGTCCACGCCAGGATCTGTTCTTGCTCATCGGGGCTTGCTGCCAGGAAAGACCGCACTGAACGGTAAGTTCCATCTGCGTACCCGGCGAGATCGATCAGTGCATGATGAGAGGCAACGCCTGCACGCCAGGAAGGTGCAGTACGGTCGGAGCGATAGCTCACAAGTCGAAACATAGGGATCCTCCTTCTTCCCGCCGGCAAATACCAGGCGGAACATTGTCTGAAACACTCTCCGCTCATCATAAGCGGTGTGAAAAGTTTTTCAATAATAAAGGTATACCATTATTGTGAGATTGTCAAGGGGCCAGGACAGAACACGAGGCACATGGGCCGAGAAATAGCCGAAAAATTAAGGAAAAATGCGCTTAAAATTCTGAATATCATGCCATCCCCTTGACAAATCTTACTCATCCATGTTATCATTTGGTATACCATTTAATTGATATATATTGTTTATGGTATACCTTTAGAGAGTACAGCCCCGGCATTTTTCAAAGCAGGGGGAAGGCACTAGAGCCAGCAGGAGCTATCTTATGGCAGAGCATAGGACAGTGACCCCAGAGCAGCGAGGTGGACCTGATAAGACTGTTGTCCGTTGTACGCGTCTTGATGAGTGAAAACAACATTTCCTCAAGGAGGAGAGAATGACCATGAGCGAGATTGTCTGTGACGTGGCGATCATTGGGTATGGACCAGCAGGCCAGATGCTTTCGTTGCTCCTTGGCGAGAAAGGATACCGGGTCGCCGTCTTTGAACGATGGCCGAGTCATTATCCCATGCCGCGTGCCGTCCACTACGATCATGAAATTGCGCGCATTTTCCAGAGAGCGGGAATTGCGGAGACTCTGGCCTCTGTCGTCGAAGCCGGTGGGGTCTACGAGTGGCGGAATGCCAAAGGTGAGACATTGTTGAGCTTCGATTGGTCAGAGCAGAGCGTCTCGGGTTGGCCGAGCAGCACCATGTTTTCGCAACCGCAACTCGAAGCCATCCTTGCTGCCAAGGTGAGAGCGCTGCCAACCGTGACCGTCTATCAAGGGTGGGCGGTCGAACATGTTGAGCAAACGCAGGACGCCGTTCAGTTGCAGATCAGGAAGCATACTGTCACATCCTCAGGTGAATTGTTGCCTGCCGAAGACCGCCTTTCCGTGCGCGGTCGTTACGTCATCGGTGCCGACGGCGCGAATAGCTTCCTGCGCCAGCACATGTGCACCTCGCTCACCGATCTCGGCTTCCTGTTTGACTGGCTCGTGGTCGATATCATTCCTCATGAGCCGCGGAAATGGAATCCACCGAATGTGCAGCTCTGCGACCCAGCGCGCCCGACTACCGTTGTTTCGGGAGGAAAGGGTCGCCGCCGCTGGGAGTTCATGCGACTGCCAGGAGAGCGCGTGGAAGACCTCAATAGCTCTGAGACCGTCTGGCAGCTGCTCGCTCCCTGGGACATCACTCCTCAGAATGCCACGCTCGAACGCCACGCCATCTACACCTTTAAGGCGCGCTGGGCCGATTCCTGGCGTGATGGACGTTTTCTTCTCGCCGGTGACGCGGCACACCAGATGCCTCCGTTCGCCGGGCAGGGGATGGGTGCGGGGATGAGAGACGCCGTGAATCTCGCCTGGAAGCTCGACCTGGTGCTGTCCGGCCGAGCGGAAGCGAGCCTGCTCGACACCTATACGAGCGAGCGACTTCCCCAGGTGCAAAGCACTATTCATTTCTCAGTCGAGTTAGGCAAGATCATCTGTATCAGCGACCCCGAGGAGGCACGCATGCGTGATGAGCAGATGCTTGCTGCACACCAGCAATCGGCCCATGGCGGGTTGCCCCTACCCTTGTTCCTCCACGGCCCGGGCATCTTCCTTGAAGGCGATCCTCTGGCCGGTCACATGTTCTTGCAGCGAGAGGTCGCGCGCTTCGGCAAGCGGGGATTGTTCGACGATCTTGTCGGCAGAGGCTTTTGTTTGATCAGCACAGACGGTGATCCGGCCCAGGAGTTTTCTCCTGACGACGAAGCCTTCTTCACGTCAATCGGCGGCCAAATTGTTTCTCTAAGGAGCAGCGCAGACGAGCTCGCCGACCAGGTCATCGACATTTCCGGGGCGTACCTCGATTGGTTCGCGGCCAAGAACTGTGCGGTCGTTTTGACACGACCGGATTTTACGATCTATGGGACTGCGCCTGATCTGACAGGCGCGGTCAAGTTAGTCAGGAGCCTGCGCAAGCAGCTGCATCCATCATCCACAAACGAAAGGAACGACACTATGAAAGAACAGCGTCAAACGAATCCGGTGCAAGAGAGTTCCCGTGAAGAAGTGATTATTCCCGCGCGCTTGCATCATGTCAATCTGAAAGCGTACCGCTTTGAGGAGATGCGCGCGTTCTATACCGCGCTGATTGGGATTCACCCCGTTGCCGAGGTCGGCACGTATGGCTGGTATACCTTCGATACCGCCAACCACCGCCTGGCGCTCATGCACCTGCCCAATTTCACCGAGCGCGTGGAAGCCTCCGCGGGCATGCATCACATGGCCTTCGAGTATGATTCGCTCGATGATCTGATGCGGACGTACCTGCGGCTCAAGAAGATCGGCGTTCTTCCGGCAGGGTGCCTGGATCATGGCATGACCACCTCCTTCTACTACCGTGATCCCGATGGCAATTACATTGAGTTGCAGGTGGACAATTTCGGGTTGGACCCGGCTGTGAGCACTGCCTTTATGCACACGCCCGCCTTTCTGGCCAACCCCATCGGGGTGCCCATCAATCCGGAAAGCTACGTCGCTGCCTGGCAACAGGGCGCTTCCCTGCCGGAATTACACGAGCGGTCCTACGCGGGCGAGTTCGCCGAAGGTGCGGCAATAGTCGCTATCGACTAACACCCCAAGGAGAATCATGATGTCCATCCTAATCATTATTGTACAAGTTGTCTTAGGTCTGCTGTTTGTTTTGATTGGCAGCATGACGGTGGCAGGGAGGAAAATGTTCGTCGAGAATTTCCGGCGCTTTGGCTATCCCCAGTGGTTTCGTGTCGTCACGGGCTCATTGGAAGTGCTCGGGGGGCTTGGCCTACTGATCGGCATCTGGCTTCCGTGGCTGGCAGCATTGGCGAGTGCCGGACTGGCGCTGGTCATGCTGGGCGCCGTCTCGACTCACTTGCGAATAAGAGAACCCTTGCAGAAGATTGCCCTGCCCATCGTGATGGGGGCGCTGGCAGTCGTGGTCGCCGTCAGTTACTGGCCCATGCTCCTGCACCTGATTGTCAGACTATAACTTCCCTGGTGGTCCATGCCACAATGCGCGACCAGATGGGCTTTTAGGAAAATGCGGAGCACAGCAGCTCCAAGGAGGACAATTTGAGCAACATCACCGTTCCAGTCTTGATCGTCGGCGGCGGCGGCGCGGGCCTGACCGCCTCGATGTTGTTGTCATCGTGTGGCATTGACTCGCTGCTGGTCAGCAAGTATCCCGGCACGTCCCACCTGCCCAAAGCTCACGTCCTCCATCAGAAGACGATGGAAGTCTACGGGGAATTGGGTGTAGCAGAGCCGATTTACGAACGTGGGACACCGCCTGAACACATGGCTTTCACCGGCTGGTATGCCGGTGTTGCCGGCCCGACCTCGGAGTATGGTCGTGAAATAGCCCGGCTCGAGTGCTGGGGCAACGGCGATACTGACCCCAACTGGATAAAAGGGAGCCCTTGCCGCCAGGCGAATCTGCCACAGATCCGCCTGGAGCCAATCCTCAAGGCCCATGCTGAGGCCCTGGGACCCGGACGTATCCGTTTCAATCACAATTTCATTTCCCTGGAACAGGACAGTGAAGGTGTCACAGCTCTCATTGAGGACAGGGCGGATGGTCATCAGTACACCGTGCGAGCGCGCTATCTGCTCGGCTGTGATGGTGGGCGCGTGGTGGGCAAGCAGATCGGCGTCCAGATGGAAGGGCCGCAGGAGTTGGCCTCCGAAGTCTCGATTCATTTCTCCGCCGACCTTTCGCAGTGGGTACGTGACCCAGAGGTGCTGATTCGCTGGCTCCTCAACCCGGATATTGGAGATCCGTTGAGCGGTGTGCTCGTTCCGATGGGGCCTGATCACTGGGGGCCGCAGTCGGAGGAGTGGGTGTTCCACCTGCAATTCATGACCGGCGATCCACGAGCCTTCGACGATGCCGCCGTCATGGAGCAGATGCGGCGTGTCCTGGGCATTCCTGACTTTCATCCAGAGATCCACCTGATGAGCCGCTGGACGATGGAAGGAATCGTGGCCTCGCGCCTGCGGGTCGGCAATGTCTTTCTCCTTGGTGACTCGGCCCATCGCCATCCTCCAACCGG
>Ga0070717_10000263_pt1 | contig 35832 bp, 29 predicted proteins | sample LARL113metaG_FD_71366 | JGI IMG/M metagenome (GOLD analysis project Ga0070717, IMG submission 71366) | Corn, switchgrass and miscanthus rhizosphere microbial communities from Kellogg Biological Station, Michigan, USA - LAR L11-3 metaG | ecosystem: Host-associated > Plants > Roots > Rhizosphere ...
GAGCCGGGCCATGGGCTCTCCCAGACGAATCGCTTCCTGGCCGAATCGGGCGAGGGCGGATTTGCGCACGGCAAGAATGCGGGTGAGTTCGTCGGGCGCGGAGGCCCCGTTATCCCAGAGATGCGCATAGGGGTGCGCGCCGCCAAAGGGACGGGCGTCGGCGTCGGTGATGTAGCGCAGGCCGTCGGCTTCCTCCTGGCGGAGTAGTTTGTCGAACGCCGCGGTCTCATCCGTGCCCGGCGGAAACTGCGCGTAGCCGTAACGGGTCGCCGCCTTGTCCCAGGCGCCGATGCCGGTCGCGTAGGCATGCGACAGGTCCACGTTGCCGGATGCATCCAGGGTGATCCAGGGATGGGGGTAGTCCATGACCGAAATGCCCTGCCCCAGCGACGACGCCGCGAAGTTGTGCTGCAGGCCGAGGGTGTGGCCGACTTCGTGCGCGGCCAACTGCCGGGTGCGCGCCAGCACCATCGCTTCCATCTCCTTGGGAATGGGCTTGCCCTCGACATAAGGCCCGAGCAGCGCTTCGGCAATCATGTAATCCTGTTGTGCCCGCAGGCTGCCCAGCGTCACCTGGCCCTTGATGATCTCGCCGGTGCGGGGATCGGTGATCGCGTCGCCGTAGCTCCAGCCGCGGGTGGAGCGATGGACCCATTGGATCATGTTGTAGCGGACGTCCATGGGGTCGGCGCCCTCGGGCAGCACCTCCACGCGAAAGGCATTCCTGAAGCCCGCGGCTTCGAAGGCCTGCGCCCACCAGTTGGCGCCTTCGACCAGGGCGGAGCGGATGGGCTCCGGTGCGCCGCGATCGACATAGTAGACGATGGCCTTGACGGGCTCGCTGACGGCAGCGTTGGGATCCCGTTTCTCCAGGCGGTGGCGGGCGATGAAGCGCTGATCCATGCGCTCGCCGAGGGGTACGGAGTAGTCGCGATAATTCAGGGCGAAAAAGCCGGAGCGGGGATCGTACCGGCGGGGCGTGTAGCCGGGCCCGGGCAGTTCCACCATGGAGGTGTGGTCGCGCACCGTGATCGCGTGCGGATCGGGCGTAACCTCAGCCACGTACTCGCCCTTGATCGGGCCGTCGGTCACGAAGGTCAGCATCGCTTCCACTTCGGTGTTTTTGGGGAAGGCTCTGGTGTTGTCCATCGAGAGCGCGCTGCGGGTTGCGTCGAGCTTGTAAGCGCCCTGGTGGGTCTCTTGCAGGCGCTCGGCAACTTCATGCGCGTCGCGCAGAAAGAACGCCGTGGCATCGATGAGCAGGCGGCCGTTTTCTTCGGCCTCGATAGGAAATCCCCACAGCACGGATTCGGCGAATGACTGGGTGACGGCCAGGCGCTCCTGTGGATCGGCCGCCGAGGAGCGGTACATGAGGTTGGGCTGGATGAGGAGGACCTTGCCACCCACCCGCGAGAAGTGAACCACGCGGCCGGGCCCGAGCTGTCCGCGATCGAGGCCGATGTCGTTGGAGCCGATGCCGTAGGGGAGTTGATCGAGGAGCAGAAACTCCTGGTCGAGGCGGGAGATTTCGAGGTAGAGCTTGCCGGTCTTTGTGTCCCAGTCGAGGGGGAAGAAGCCGTCCTTGCGCTCCATGCCCGCGATTTTCTGGGTGAGGGTCTGGGGAGCATCGGCGCCGTGGGCGAGTCCTTGTCCAAGGGCGAGACAGACGGCGATTGCGATCCAGGCAAGAGAGAATCGGCGCATGCGGGAACACCTCAGGAGAACTGAAGACCAGCGAATGCAGGCCTTCCTATAGGTGTATACAGTACCGCCTGCGACTCAGCGTACACGTGGGACAAACAGTGAGAGAAAGCCTGATGGTGTTGCAGCCGAAACCTGGGAGAAACCTGTTTTGGGGAAACCAAGGGACGAGAATGGAACGCTGCTGGGAAGATTGCTTAGAGAACGTTTGGTAGGCTAACGGGAATCGAACCCGTGATCTAAGATTGAGAGAATCTAGCAACCTACGAAACGGATTCAATCACTTACAGCGATTTGTGACCGGACTGTGTACCACAGTGTGTACCACGAATCGCAAAACCGCTCATTGGACTGCTTCGCTCCCTTGCGGAAACGCTGTCTTGAGTCCTGCGGCCGTGCCATCGGCCGCCAGAAAGTCGCGGATCGACTTTCCATGGGTGCTGTCCAGAACACGCCAGGAACGGCCTCCGTAGTCAGTGAGAAACAAGTCCCCTTCAGGCTTAATAGAAAAACACTCAAGCTGCTACCTATGTCGATGCCGGGTTGGTCGGATGCAAAATGATGTGATCGATCACGTAGTCGTCAGCCGAACCAAAGTGGGCAAATCGACGCCTCGACAACCAACCTGGAAGTAGAGTAGGAGGCGTCCCGTCCAACTTGCGGTACGCCTCGTCGGTTGACCTACTTGGATGCAGCCGCCCCATGGTGAACATGATGTCTCTGTGGCAGGGGCTTTCTCTCCTGGGGCTTGACAGCGGTCTCGTCCACCGGCATGCTGCCCTGCACGTCAGACGAGAAGTTGGCGCCCGCCGGGACCAGGTAGTTTTCCACCTTCTGCCCGTCGGTTGCGCTCGTGGCCGCGCTTATGCGCGAAGGATCGATGCCCTTCTCCTTCACCAGGTAGTCCTTGGTGTTCACCGCGCGCATAGCCGCAGTGTCCTCCACCGGCTTCGGATGACGGCGCTTGGCTTCAGCCTTTTGCTGCTTCTCTTGGTTGGCCTTCTCCGTGGCGTTCGACGCGCCCACCACCACCACCTTGGCATCGGACTGGTTCTGCAGGCTCAGAGCCACCTGGTCCAGGCACGCCTTGGCTTCGTTGTCCACGCGCGTGGGATGCTTCTTGTCGTTCTCGAAGTTAATCGAGCACAGCGCTTGTGTATGCGGTTGCGGCGGCGGCGGCGGCGCCAGGACGTTCAGATTGGTGTTCGCCGACGCGTTGTGGCCCTTGTCGTCAGACACGTTGCAAGTGATCGAAACCGGTCCCGTCGGTGCGCCCGTCGATGAGTAACTCGCAGAGGCGCCGGTTCCCGTCACGTTGCCCGCCGAAGCCGAGTAGCTGTAGGTCAGCGGACGGTTCTGCGGGCTGGTGGCGGTGGCCGTGATGCTGGCGCTGTCACCCGGCTTGATGGTGGTCGGGCTGACCGAGCAACTGATCGTCGGCGGCTCGAATTCCTTCACCGTGAAGGTCGCGGTGGACTCAGTGGCAAGCTGCCAGGGTTTGATGCCTTCCTTACCCGGCTTGCCTTCCTTGGCATCGCACTTCACCGTGTGCTGCCCCGGCGAAAGCGATGCCGTATCCACGGTGGCCGTGGCGCTGCTGCTGGGGGTCGCGATGCCGTCGCCGGAGATGCTCGTGATCACGTTCAGCTTGGGATGCTGCGAGCCTGCTGTGGCCGTCGCCGTAACCGGCTCGCCGGGGAACACCGAGGTCGGGTTGGCCGAGCAGGCCACCGTCAACTGCGGCGGAGGCGCAATGTTACCCATGTTGAATACAACCCCGCCCACGTATCGGGAACTATGCTGATTGGCACTAAGGTCGTTGTTGAACTTGGTATAGAGGTAGCTGACCTCAAAGGGCCGGATGGAGAAACGGGGACTGACAGCTATATCGAGCCCAAAGCCAAAATCCATGGCGAACGCATTGCTGGCTGGCGCTGAGCCAAATTGAGTAAAGGTCAAGTCACTGTATGCATTGCCATAGACGTTACTATGCGCGCCGCCAAAAAGAGCCTGCCCATACGGTCGTAGGATTCCACGGCGCTTGCCGAACTGGGGACCAAACATGTAGGTGAAGAGGTTGCCTTCAACAGCCGCAGCTCCGCCGGCAGGAAAAAATGCATTGCCCGGCGGAACAACGATGGTGTGTGTTCCGTTGGCATAGCCCTGGAATTCAGCCTTAAGTCCAATTACCGGGCCGAAGTTGTATACGAACGAACCTCCGCCACCATTCAGGTTGTAGGCCCGCCCGAATTCAAATTTTCCATCGAAGCTCTCGAAGTCAATGGCTTGGAAGTGCAAAAAGGAGTAATCGACCGAAACTTCCGCTTTGGGGTGCTCCTGAGACCACGCCGGCGGGCCGGTCAGCATGACAGCGACCACGACAAGTGCAGCTGTGAGCTTCATTAAACTCCTCCGTAACTCGGTATTTTCCTTCGTTTTCGAAAACTGGATGGACCCGCTGGAAACCACGTGAAGCGACTTCTGTGCCGAGGAGACTCGTGCCAGCTTCCTCCGGCCCCCTTCCACATCAATGCACCGTGAGGACCTTCTGGTCAGTGGCGGCACTTCCGTATATGCTGCCCGAAGCCTTCACGGTAGCTGTTCCGGGTCCCGTGATGCTGGCAGCGCCGAATCCATCTAACACCGCTACTCCAGGTTGCGAAGAAGACCACGTCACCTGATTGGTGAGGTCTTGTGTTGTCAAATCACTGAATCTCCCTGTCGCCTTATATTGCTGTGTTCCGCCGAGGCCAACATCTGCAGGAGTTGTTGGTGTGATCGCGAGACTCGCCATGGTTGCATTCGTGACGGTTAACTGTGTCGATGCAAATTGGCCATCGATCGACGCGCCGATGGTGGTTGTGCCAGGTGTGATTCCGGCCACGAATCCCGCATAATTGATGGTGGCGACGGTTGGCGTCGTCGAAACCCATGTGACAGAAGCTGTGACATCCTGTGTCGTCCCGTCCTCCAGAGTGGCCGTTGCGGTAAACTGCTGCACTGTCCCTTGCGCGATGGTGACGGGATTTGGAGTGATCGCAATAGAACTCGCGTGTTGCACGGTAACTACTTCGGACTTGGACACCCCGCGGAACTGCACCTCAAGCATTGCTGATCCGGCTGCGACGCCGGTCACGTACACCGCAAAGGAACTTACGTTCACGAGATTCGCGATCGAGCCATTATTCGGCGTAATACTCCACGCGGAGCCCAGATTTATGTTCTGTTTGGTTCCATCGCTGAAAGTGCCGATCGCCTCGAAACGCTGGGTCGATCCGATCACCAGCCCTGCTGGCGCCGGGGTAAGTGCGATGGAGATCGGCGTCGCCGAACTAACCGTGAGGGGAGCGGTTCCCGTAACCGCACCAAGAGAGGCCTGGATCGTGGTTGAGCCTGCGGCGACTCCGGTGGCATATACACTTGGTCCCGAAGTGGCGATCGTGGCCGCAGCGGGCGCCGTGCTGCTCCAATTCGCCTGCTCGGTAAGGTCTTGGGTTGTATTGTCGCTGAATTCTCCCAGAGCCTTAAGGGGAAGCCACGTCAGAGGTGCAATGGTTTGCGCTACAGGCGAAACTACGATGTGGGTCAGGGTCGTTGCGGTCACGATCAGGGTCGCGCTGCCGGATATGGAAGTGGCAGAGTCAGTGGCGTTAATGGTAACTGTTCCCGCGCCAAGGCCAGTGGCTACGCCTCCGCTGTCGATCGATGCAATCGAATTCGGGTTCGGTGTAACACCCCAGACGGCCTTCAGGAGATTCTCGCTACCATCGGAATAGATGCCATAGGCTGAGAAACGATGAGTCGTACCCTTGGCGATTGTGGCGGTCACTGACTTTCCACCGGAAACGAGAACCGAGCTGTCGGTGACCACAATTGAAACCAACGCAGGTGCCGTCACCGTAAGCGTGGCTGTCCCAGAGATCAGACCACCCGGTGTATTGAAAGCTGCAGTAATATTGGTTGATCCCTTGGTGTAGGTCTTCGCGAGGCCGCCGGGGGCAATGGTGGCCACTGGCGCCGTCGCGGTCCAGGTTACGAGATTGGTGAGATCTCGCATCGTTCCATCGTTGAAGGTTCCCTGCGCGGTAAATTGCACTGTATTTCCTGCTGCTACAGTCGTAACCGCCGATTGCACACTGATAGATGCGAGGAAGGGAATAGTTGCATCACTGCATCCTGTGAATGCACTTATGACTGCAAGCCCCGCGACCAATTGGAGTCTCTTCAAGCAGCACCTCGCATTTCGATGGAATAAACGTTGTCGTAACCGGTCGTAACCAAGCAGCGATTGCGGCCGACGAATCAAACGCTGTCATTGGGCAGTGGAGCGAAAGGAACGGCAACTACGCGAATCTGATTCGGCAATGGAAGGCACCACGTATCGCGCCTTCACGTATTGTCGACCGCGTCAGCGGTTGTTGGTCATAGGTCCAGCATCGCGTGTGACGATTCGCAACGCTAACCGTCTACAATTTCATCAAGATAGAAGCCCCGGATCCTCCCGACAACTGGCAGAACTATCAGTGGGTGCCCAATTCATCCATTCGCACCAAGTAAAGCGGCTGTATGGGGATCGACTTGAAATGCGCTCTTTGAAATACAACGGGGCAAAATTGTCTATTGGACCGCTTCGCTCGCTGCGGGAAAGCTGCTTTGAGCGCCTCAGCAATGTTCGCGTCTGATTGGGGGAACCTTGTCCAGTTTGCCCCACTCCACCGCAAGATGGAAAATCCGCCGCAGTGTGCGCAGATCGCCGTTTACAGTGATGACGGAATTCTTAGGCACGTCTCGCCTGTACCGGGCATACCGGCTCACCAGATCGCCCGTAATCTAAAAACATCTCGCCCCGATTGCCTTGTGCCACAGGATGTGCCACAGAATTCGCGTTTTTTGGAGCTAGTAGCCGCCAACAGCATTTCCGGGCAAAGAAAAAGCCCGCCGATTTAGCAGGCTTTAGCGGATATTAGCTGGTAGCGCTAACGGGAATCGAACCCGTGTTTTAAGATTGAGAATCTCACGTCCTAACCCCTAGACGATAGCGCCACACTGGTCGGGGACGGCCGTTGCGGCCACTTGTTTACTGTAACAAAAAACTGCGCCAGCGCCAAAGGTTGCCGCCGCTGCAGACCCGCGTCAGATTCCCAGTTTGCGCACTTCCTCGTTGTAGTACTTGCGGTACAGGATTTCCCACTCCTGCGAGCCTTCGAGGATGATCTTGCGCTGCGAGGCAATCTTCTTGCGGGCGGCGTCGTCGATGCGCGCTTCCTCGGTGAGCAGGGTTTCGAGCGCCTTGCGCGCTTCCTGGCGAATGGTGTTGCGGTCCTCAAGGAACCCCACCTCTTCGACATCGGCGAGCGTGTCGGCCACAGTGTGCGCCAGCTTGTTGAGCTTGTCGCGGCTGATCCTCATAGCACCGCCTTGTATTTGCGGGCCAGTTCGGTCTTTACCTTCTTGAACATTTCAGCGTACTGCGCGCCCGACTTGCGCATTTCCTCGGAGTAGGCATCGAGAATCACCCGCACCTCTTCATTGATGCGGTCCTCGAGCGACAACTCCTCCATCACACCTTCGACCACGCGCTCCTCGGTCACCTTCAAGTTGCTGGTGGTGATCATTTTGGCGTCGATGAGGTGCTTGACCGTACGGCGGCCTAGATACCCAATGTATTCGCGGGAGAAAATCATGGACTGAGAGCCAGAATAACGCACGGGGCGGCGGTCTGTACACTCACCGATCCGTCACACAGCGACACAACTCCCAGGCCTGAACATCCAGACCTGGGGCACCCAAACATAAGCGGCGCGGCGCTACCCGCGATGCGGGCAGCTTTTGGTATTAATGCACTCGTCGGCCAGGCGCAGTCGCTCTACCGGCCGGCCGCCCACCAGGTGCTCCTCAACAATCTCGGCAGCGTCCTCCGGGCGCACGCCGCCATACCACACCGCCTCGGGATACACCACCACTGTGGGCCCATGTTCGCACTGGTCCAGGCACAGCGATTTGTTGATGCGCACGCGATCCGTGAGTCCCGCGGCCTTGGTCAGTTGCTGCAACTGGGTGTGCAGTTCGCTTTTTCCATCGCTGGTGCACGAAGGGCGCGGCGCGCCCGGGGGGCGAACGTTATGGCAAACGAAGACATGGTGCTCAAATGGCGGCAATCTGGGGTTTCCTCCTCTACCAGAGTAACCGGGCGGCACGCGAGGTATGGGCCGCAAAAAAGGTTTCCACATTCCTCCTTGCCGGGCCGCCCCCATCTGCGAAAATGATTGCTTGACTATGAGCAAGGATAATCTGCTTTCGTTGAAAGATGACATGGTGGCTTTTATTGAGGGCCATGGCATGCGCCGCCTGCCCGGCTATGTCACGGAAGACATTCCCTCCATCCTGTGGGAGGACCATGGCAACATCGACGCGTGGAAGGATTTTGTGGAGATGGCCAAGCACGTGGGCGCTCCCTTCGTCACTTTCAGCGAGATGACCCTGGAGCGCGAAGAACTCGAGGCGCTCATTGAAGAAGCGGGGGAGATGAACTTCCCCGACGAAGAAGCCACCGAACTGGTGGAAGCGCAATGGCTGCGCAAATACTCCGGCATGCTGGGATACATCCAGCTCGGCTTCGTCTACCAGGGACTGATCTTCCTGCATGAATCCACCACCGAATGGTACGAACGCTACCAGGCGCTTCTGGAAGATATCGAGAGCTTTCAGGACATTGTGATCGACGACGCCCGCGACGCCTCGGGCGACGAGGACGAATAACCTTCCAGTGAGCACCGCGGGCCCGATCGCCGACACCTCTCCGCCCGTTCGCAATTTTCCTCGCCAGCGGTGGGTGATTATGCCTTCGCATGCGGAGCAGGCGTCGGCACTGGCGCAGGCGGCCCGCCTCCCTCAAGTCCTCGCCGAGTTGCTGGTGGCGCGCGGCATTACCGACGCGCATGCCGCGCACGCCTTTCTCAATCCCGATCTCGCGCAACTGCACGATCCGCTCCTGATGCGGGGAATGGACGTGGCTGTGGAGCGCGTAGAGCGCGCCATCGCGGCGCGCGAGCCCATTCTTCTCTACGGCGATTACGACGTGGACGGAACCACCGCAGTCGTGCTGCTGAAGACCGCCATCGAGATGCTGGGGGGCCTGGTTCGCTTCCATGTGCCGCACCGCCTGCTCGAAGGCTACGGCCTGCAATCGACCGTGCTCGAAGCCGCGTATGCTGATGGCGTCCGCCTCGTCATCACCGTGGATACAGGGATGCGCGCCTTCGCCGAAGCGGAAACCGCGCGGCGCTTAGGCCTAGACCTGATCATCACCGACCATCACCTGACAGCGGCCAACGATTCCCTTCCCGCGGCCCGGGCAATTCTCAACCCCAACCAGGCCTGCTGCGGCTACCCGGAGAAATCGCTGTGCGGCGCATCCATTGCACTCAAGCTGGCGCAGGCCTTGCTCGAGCGGCGCGATTCCGTGCGCACCCGAACCCGGACGCTGCCCAGCTTTCTCAAGATGGCCGCCATCGCCACCATCGCCGACGCCGTTCCGCTGCGCGGAGAGAATCGCGTGATCGCCGCGCTCGGCTTGCGGGAACTGCGGCGCCCCGTGAGCGTAGGTCTGCGCGCGCTGTTCGCGGCCGCATCGCTCGATCCCGCCGCCAAAGCGCTCACCGGCTTTGATGTCGGCTTCCGCCTCGCGCCCCGCATCAACGCCGCGGGCCGCATGGATGTGGCCTCGGAGGTGATCGAGCTGTTCTGCACGCGCGACCTCGGCCGCGCGAATGAACTGGCCAGCAAACTCGAATTTCTGAACCGCCAACGCCGCGATACCGAGGCGACCGCACTCGCAGCCATTGAAAGCCGTCTCCTCGAAGATGCCGTCCTGGCAGGATGCCGGCTGCTGGTGGTCGATGGCGAGGGATGGCATCGCGGCGTCATCGGCATCCTGGCATCGCGGGTAGTGGAGCGCACTGCCAAGCCGGCGATCGTGGTCAGCGTGGAAGATGGCGTGGCCCATGGGTCCGGCCGCTCCGTGGAGGGCTTTATGCTTCTCGAGGCCATCGAAACCTGTAGCGATCTTTTCACTCGTTTCGGAGGGCACGCCTTCGCGGTAGGGTTTGCTATGCCGGCTACGGCGCTTCCCGAACTCAAGCGACGCCTGGGGCTGCATGCGGAAGAACGCCTGGCCGCGCACGAACCCGAACAGCTGCTGCGCATTCATGCCGAGTTGCCGCTCAATCGCATCACGCCGGTGCTGGCCGGCTGGCTGCGCAAGCTTGAGCCGCTTGGCCACGGCAATCCCGAACCGATTTTTGTTGCCCGCCAGGCGCGAGTCGCCGCCCCGCCACGGGTGATGAAAGACCGGCATATTCGACTGGAGCTCGCCCAGGAGTCAGCGGTCCCGGCACCCCAGTCAGGCTTGGTGCGCGCAGTGGGATGGGATTGGGCCGCCCGATGCATGGACCTGCAGCTTTCACAAGGCAGCCGCATCGATGTGGCCTATCGCATCCGCGAAAACGATCATCCGGATTTCGGCGGAATCGAAGTTGAAATCGCCGGACTCCGGCCTGCCGTGGCGTAAGACAGGTTTCAGGTTGCAAGCAAAATCAGAAAAGCTCACGCCAAAGTGCGTGAGCCTTTCTGGTCTGTCTATCCATTAGCGATGATGCGGGTCCCTGGGCCTGGCTTCAGGCGCGGGACGCGATTCATTGTGCGGTGCCGGAGCCTGATGGACCTGCGGTTCGGGCCGCGGCTGAGGTGCCGGGTGATACTGCGGCTGCGGAGCAGGACGGGACTGCGGCTGCTCGAAGCGCGGCTGCGGTGCCGGATGGTATTGCGCTTGCGGAGCAGGACGGGTCTGCGGCTGCTCGAAGCGCGGTTGCGGAGCAGGATGGTACTGCGGCTGCGGCGCAGGACGGGACTGCGGCTGCTCGAAGCGCGGCTGCGGTGCCGGATGGTATTGAGGCTGCTCATTGCGGCTCTGCGGAGCGGGATGCGGCGGCGGTGCGGCCCGATATTCCGGCGCGGGCCGCGGCTGCAGCATCGGACCAGGATGCGCCTGCGGAGCCGGACGGTTTTCCGGAGCGGGATGCGCCTGTGCACCGTACTGCGCCGGCTGTCCGGGATGCCCCTGCGGCTGATACGCCGAACGTCCTTGCGCCGGTGCCGCGGGAGCCGGCCTTGTTTGCGGCTGATAAATCGGAGCTGGACGGTTCTCGGGCCGTCCAATTGGCGCCGGACGCGCATTTCCACCCGCCGTTGCATTTCCGTTCACATTGCCATGCGCGTTTCCGGCCTGCGCATTAAAGTTCCCATGAGGGTCAGTGTGCATCGCCGGGCCCACCGGGACAGGGTGATTTTGCGGAAGCAGCGGCCGCGTCGCCACCACATTCTGCGGATGCCCACCGTTGGTCTTGAAGTAATTTGCTCGCTCCATCCGCGCTGCCTGTATATGCTCCTGCTGGATCCTGGTTGGCTCCACGTGAGCTTCGTGCATCGCTGCCCGCTCTTCGCCAATGGGCTCATGCCGGATGCCGCCGGGCCCGCCCGCGTACGCCACGTGCCGGTCGTTGACGATGGTCCTCTCGTGCACGATCGTCTCATTGATGTAGGTGTTGTGGATCACGGTCCGGTTCACATTCACGACCGCGGTGTTATAAGCGAAATGGTGTTCGCGCCACTCCCCGCCCACAAAGCCAATACCCATGTATCCGAAACCGTAGTTCACGCCGCCGTAGTAGCCCACGTGCCGGCCCCAATACCCGGGGTGAAACACATAGACGCCATCACCCCAGCCCCAGTAGGGCGGCGTCCACAGCGCGCCCTCATACGGAGCCGGAACCCATGCGCCGGGAACCCAGTAGTAGCCGTCATCTCCATAGGCCCAGTAGCCGGGCATCCACATCAGGCCGGGTTCCGGGCAGGGCGGCTGAACATAGACTGGCAGCACCGGAGGAGCGAACCCAACACTGATATACACACCCGCGTAGGACGCCGCGGGAAGGAGCGAAACAACCGCGATGAGCAGCAGCCACCGTGCGGAACGAAGAACTGCTTTGGGAACTTGCATGGGAAAGCCTCCTCTATCGTTGCTGCCTGCCGCTCCGATAACCCATTGGCCGGAAAGAGCGGCAGGCGTTTATATATCTCGCGTACTCAGGCGAACTCGGTTACCTTTCCGCCCAATCAAGCTAATGATTTGAACCCCAGGGCGAGCCAGAAGTTGCAGAAGCGACAATAAAGGTGTCCCAATGTTTGCAGGCACTTGGACGAAACTAGAGACATGGAGGCCTTATGAATCGTCGGCAATTCACCCGGGCAGGCATGTTTACCCTCGGCGCGCTGGCCCCGCTCGCCTCCAGCGCAACCGCCGGCCACGCCAACGAGGCGGCCCCTGCCCGTCCCACCTTCGACGCCAAGGGCCGGCCTCCCGTCTCTCAGCGCGCCTTCGTCAGCGATGCCGTGGAAGAAACCATCGCCTCCGTCAAGCGAAGCATCCGCAATCCTTACCTCGCCACTCTGTTTGAAAACTGCTATCCCAACACACTTGACACGACCGTGGAGTTTTCGCGCCGCAACAGCAAGCCCGACACCTTCGTCATTACCGGCGACATCCCCGCCATGTGGCTGCGCGATTCCACCGCGCAAGTGCTGCCCTATTTGCCGCTGGCCGGAAAGGATGAGAAGATCCGCGATCTCTTTCGCGGCCTCATCCAGCGCCAGGCAAATTGCATTCTCCTCGATTCCTACGCCAATGCGTTTTACCCCGATAACCGCAAGGGACCATTCGCTAGCGACGAGACAGAAATGCGCCCCGGCGTGCACGAGCGCAAATGGGAGATTGATTCGCTCTGCTATCCGATACGGCTGGCCTACAAGTATTGGTCAACGACGGGCGACGCCGAACCGCTCGATTCCGCCTGGCACGATGCGGCGCGCCGCATCGTGAGCACGTTTCGCGAGCAGCAGCGGCTCACCGGAGACGGCCCCTACCGCTTCGCGCGCATGACGACGGCGTTCTACGACAACTCGCCCAACAGCGGCCTCGGCAATCCAACCCGCAAGGTCGGCCTCATCCACTCCGCGTTCCGGCCCTCGGATGACGCGTGCCTTTTCCCGTTCCTGATCCCGTCCAACATGTTCGCGATGGTCTCGCTGCGCCAACTGCACGAAATGGCAGACAAGGTGCTGGCCGATCGCCAACTCGCCGGGGATGCGGCGCGCCTTGCCGATGAGTTGAGCGCCGCGCTCGAGAAGCACGCCATCATCACGCACCCCACCCATGGCAAAATCTACGCCTACGAGATCGATGGATTCGCCAACGCGCTGCTGATGGACGACGCCAATGTGCCCAGCCTGCTGGCCCTGCCGTATCTCGGCAGTTGCAAGCCGGACGACCCGGTATATCGGCAAACTCGGGCTTTTGTATGGAGCAGCGACAATCCTTATTTCTTCCGCGGCCGCTTCGAAGGCATCGGCGGTCCGCACGTGGGACCGGGCATGATCTGGCCGCTGTCCTTCATCATGCGCGCGCTCACCAGCATCAACGAACAGGAAATCGAGCAATGCCTGCGCGCGCTCATCGACACTTCCACGGATTCCGGCTTCATGCACGAGTCCTTCGACGCCCAGGACCCGCACAAGTTCACTCGGCCCTGGTTCGCCTGGTGCAACTCCGCATTCGGCGAGCTGGTGCTAACCATCTTCAAGTCGCATCCTGCCATCCTGCAGCGCGTTTGATGGCCCAGTGACGCGGAGTATATTGATCGCACCGGCACCATGAAAGCTCCGGCAAATTACGCCGGCGCATTGTTTATTGTCCGCGAGGAATCAAACATGCTTAAAGTATTCTGCGCTCCCGCCCGCTACACCCAGGGTCCCAACGCCACCGAGCAACTCGGGCCAGAGATTCGCAGCCTCGGCCTCCATGGCCCGGTATTCATCATCGCCGGCTCGACTGCCATCCGCCTGCTCTCTGACGCGTGGACAAAGACCTTCGCGGATGCAGGCATGAGCCACCGTGTGTTCCGCTTCGGCGGTGAATGCACGGCAGCCGAGATTCGCCGCGGGTCGCAGGCAGCGCGCGACGCGGAGGCGCAGGTCGTGATCGGAGCCGGGGGCGGCAAAGTCCTGGACACGGCCCGGGCGATCGCCGCGGATCTCTCGCTGCCCGTGGTCAATTGCCCGACCATTGCCTCCAGCGACGCCCCTTGCAGCGCGCTTTCGGTCATCTACACCGCTGCCGGCGCATGGGAGGAATACCGCATTTACCGCCGCAATCCTGACCTGGTGCTGGTGGACACGGCAGTGATTGCACAGAGCCCGGTGCGTCCGCTGGTCGCCGGCATGGGAGACGCGCTGGCCACGTGGTTCGAGGCCAAAGTCTGCGTCGAAACAGGCGCAAAGAATATGCGTGGAGGCGCTTCCACGCGCAGCGCTCTTGCCCTGGCGGAGCTTTGCTACAAGACGCTCCTTGCCGACGGCGTGGGCGCTATCGAAGCGCTGCAGCAGCAGGAATCCAGCGGTGCGCTCGATCGGCTGGTGGAAGCGAACACGCTGCTGTCAGGACTTGGCTTTGAATCCTCGGGTCTGGCCGCTGCTCATGCGATTCACAATGGACTCACTGCGGCGCCTGGCACGCATGGCTACATGCACGGCGAGAAAGTGGCGTTCGGCCTTCTCGCACAACTCATGCTCGAGTCGCAGCCGGAGTCGGTGGTTGAGGAAGTGCTGGCGTTTTCCAACAGCGTCGGTCTGCCCACTACATTTGCCGGTATCGGCATCACCAATCCCAGCGACGAACTTCTGCGCACGGTAGCCGAGCGGGCCACGGCCCCGGGTGAAACCATCCACAATGAGCCGATGCTGGTCACTCCGCAACTCGTAGTGGAAGCGCTGCGCGCCGCCGACTCCGCCGGAACCTCGTTTCGCCGAACCAGCGAAAAGCACGCTCACGCCTGATTCGAACCGCTTCGCTCACCCGCGCGAAGCCGTCTCTGACATCTGGAACCGCAACCGTGCGCCCCGCGCAAGCGTTTGGTGGTTGATGGATGTGGAGCGATGTTCGGCTTCATTCAACATGATGCGCGTTGCATAAGGCGTCTTCGGCCCGTTCCCCGGCGCTTCGATCAGCATGCTCTTTCCGCTGCTCAGGTGAATCGCGGCATGCGGAAACAGCGGAGCGCCCAGGGTATATTCCGGCTTACCCGGGCACAGCGGGTAGAATCCCAGCGCGCTCAGAATGTACCAGGCCGCCATGGAACCCGTATCCTCGTCGCCGCAGAAATTCTCAGCAGAGTACGCCTCGTTCAACACGCGCCGCACCCAGTACTGCGTGCGATCCGGCCGCCCCGCCGCAGCCAGCAAATACAGCACGTGGTGCACCGGCTGATTGTTGTGCATGTACTGGCCGAACGGCAGCGCAGCCATCTCCGACATTTCGTGGATCTCCTGCCCGTACACGCCCACATGGAACGTGGGCGGCAACGACAGCATCTCTTCGAGCCCGGCCACCGTCGCCTGCTCGCCGCCCAACTCCCCAATCAGCCCCGGCACATCATGCGGAACGTTCCACCGATGCTGCCATGCCGCGCCTTCTTCATACGGACTGCCCCACGTGAACGGATCGAAAGGCTCCAGCCACGAGCCGTTCTCATTCTTGCCGCGGAAGAACCGCGTCTGCGGATCGAACAGATTCCGCCAGTTCCCCGCGCGCTTCTGAAACATCTCCGCATCTTCGCGCTTGCCCAGCCGGGCCGCGATTTGCGCGATGCAAAAATCGCCATACGCCGCGTCGGCAGTCTCGGCTACCGATTGACTCACGCGATCCGCAGGCAAGTAGCCCAGCTTGAGGTAATGCTCAATTCCCTGCCGCCCGTAGCCGCGGCTCGGATCGCCCGGCTGCGTGGCGTGCTTGCGCAGGCCTTCATACGCCGCTTGAATATCGAAGCCGGCGATGTCTTTCATGACGGCGTCGGCAAACAGCGAGTCGATCAGGCTCCCCGACATGCATGCGCGATAGCCCGGCGCCGGGAACTGCGGCATCCAACCGCCCTCGCGGTACGCATTCACCCAGGCCTGCAAAATCTCGACCAGCCGCTCCGGATAAACCAGCGACATGAATGGATACCACGCCCGGTACACGTCCCAGTAGCCGTGATCGGCATACATAACTCCGGGCTCCACTTTTCCATTGAATGCGCTGAAGTGGTGCGGCTTTCCCGCTTCATCCGGCTCGTGCCACGTACGCGGAAACAACAGCGCGCGGTACAGGCACGAATAAAACGTGCGCCGCTGCTCATCGGTGGCTCCTTCGATCTCGATCCGCCCCAGCGCGCTGTTCCACTTTTCCGCTCCAGCCGCGCGCAGTTCCGCCGCCGACCGGTTCCCGATTTCCAGCCGCAAATTCCGCGATGCCTGCTCGAACGAAATGAATGAGGTTGCGATCTTCGCCTCGATCGTCGGATTTGCATTGAACCGAACCACCCCTATGCGGTTCCCGCCCGCCTCGCGCATTTCATAGCTCTTCCACGGCTCGGCAAACTCCAACACGTAGTACGTCGCAAAGTTCTCCGGCACGCCGCCCGCATTGGCTCTCGATTCAAACCGTACAATCCGGCGCGAATCATCCGGCTCGACCGCGCCGGTCTTTCCGGGAAGCTCAAAGAGAAATCCGCGCGCACCCGCATCGGCGAACTTCGCGGTGAGCACGCAGCAGCGTTCGGTGGCCACCAGTTCCACATCTGCCTGGTAGCGCAGCAGCTTTACACGCAGCGCATACGGTGAAAGCTCGGCCTCCTCGGGCCGGTACGATGACGAGCGCGCATCCGGATCAAGCTTCGGCTCTCCCGAGAACGGCAGAAAGACCGCGTGCCCGTAGTCCGACAGCCAGGGACTGAGCTGGTGCGTACAGCGGAACCCGTGCACGCGCCGGTCGGCGGGTTGAAACATCCACGGACTGTCGCTGCGCGACTGCAGTGTCCAATGCGCCATCCCGAACGGCATGGCCGCAATGGGCAGAGTGTTGCCGCGGGAAAAGTAGTAGTTCGAATCCGTGCCCTGCAGAATGTTCACCAGGCCCACAAAGCCGCTCAGTTTCGGCGCGGCTTTGGCTGCTACGCCTGCCGCCGCGCCGAGCTCATCCTGCGGTTTCTCCTGTCCCTTGGCGCCCGCAACAGACGCGCCCAAAGCCGCCAGGCTCGACGCCTTCAGGAATTCCCTTCTGCTCTTTTCCCACATCGCCTCAACTCCGCTTCGATATCCCATCCAGTCAATCACATTTGTCCACTACCGAAAATTCAGTTCTGGACTTTCAAATATCCGCATCTCTTGCCCGCCATCATCGAGCGTGATAAAAACAGCGCAAGCATTTGCGCAACGGAGGTCAGGTGCCGTCGAACTCGACCGCTCGACAGACGCGGTGGTGGGTCATGGCGGGATTGGCGGGCTTTGCGCTGGTCAGCTACATGGCCCGCGCGAACATCTCCATTGCCGCCGAACTGATGATTCCGGCGCTGGGGCTGACCCAGGTGCAGATGGGCCAGATCTTCACCAGCTTCCTGGTGGGTTATGCGCTGTTCCAGGTCCCGGGAGGCGCGCTGGGTGACCGGTTCGGTCCGCGCCTGACGCTCGGCCTTTCCGCGCTCGTCTGGGCCGCCTCCACGTTGCTCACGGGGCTGCTGCCGCTGCTGTTTCCGGCCCGCCTGGCGGTCAGCCTGCTTGCGCTCGGCATGATCCGCTTCGTCCTCGGCGCCAGCGAGGCAACCACCTTCCCGGTTGGAAACCGCGCCGTCCGCAACTGGATGCCGCCGCATCTCCGGGCCCTGGGAAACTCCATCATGTTCATGGGCACGTCGATTGCTTCCGCCGTCACTGCGCCTTTGGTGTCGCTTGTCATGACGAAGTACGGCTGGCAAGCCTCGTTCTACGTCACCGCTGTTCCCGCACTAATCATCGCGATCCTGTGGCTCTGGCTCGCCCGCGACCACCCGCCCGCGCCCCTGCCTCAGGCGGACCCACCGTTCGCGCATCACGACAGGCTCACGTCACCGCCCGCGGCAATGCCCCTCTCCGCTCTCTTGCGACAGGGCAACGTCGTGCTGCTCATCGTGAGCTATATAAGCGAGGGATACGTTCTCTTCATTTTCGTTTTCTGGATGTACATCTACCTGGTGGAAAAGCGCGGGTTCAGCATGCTGCGCGGCGGCTGGATAGCTTCGATTCCCTGGCTTGCGGCCCTGGTGCTCACGCCCGTCGGCGGAATCATCTGCGATCGCATCGCGCGACGCCGCGGCCGCTTAACCGGCGCAAGGGCCGTCATCGTGGTCGGCTACGGCCTCAGCGGTCTCATGCTCTTTCTGGCCGCCTATGCCGGCTCTCGCTCCATTGCCGTCGGCGCTCTGTCGCTCAGCATTGCCTGCCTGATGAGCGCCGAATCCTCTTTCTGGTCTTCCGCCGTCTATCTCGCCGAGGGACCCGTGGGACTTCTTTCCGGCATCATGAACACCGCCGGAATCCTCGGTGGCATCGTCTCCACTTCCCTGGTGCCCGTACTCGCGCAACGCTTCGGCTGGGGCGTCGCGCTCGGATCCGGCACCGCCATGGCGCTGATCTGTGCCGGCCTGTGGATCCTGGTGCGCGACCCCGTTCCTGCCCTGAGCTAGGTCACCGACACTAAAAAGGCTCGCAGCCATCCGGCTGCGAGCCTTTTCATTTTTCGATCCGCGAAGCTTACTCGCCCTGTTCCGGCGTCGTCGTCTTCGGATTGATGCGGATCAGCTTGCGTTTCTTGTAGTCGTTCATCACGTTGCTCGAGAAAAGCTCAAACGCCTCGTTCTGCTTTTGATCGAGAATCTGTTCGCGCGTCTGATCGAGGTTCTTCTGGATCTCGTCCGGGGTGGGTTCCTTTTTGTCGAGCAGCTTGGCTACCACACCCGTGCGTCCCGCGTTGATGGGCCCGCTGATCGCGCCCACCGTCATCTGGAAGAGCTGCGGCGCCACCTGCCCCACGTCGCCGAAGTCAGGCACCTGCTGCGTCTCGCCCACCAGGTCGCTGGTCTTTACCGTGGCGCCTACTTCCTTCGCCGCCTTGGCCAGATCGTGCGTAGCCTGCGCCTTGTCCGCCAGTTCCTTGGTCTTCTGGTTAAGCAGTGCGGCCACCTGGTCGTTGCGGTAATCGTCGAGCACGTGGCTCTTCCAGTCAGCAAAGCTGGGCGCATGCGCCCCCTGCACGCCGGTCACCTGGAAAATCGCGTATCCTTCGCCCGTGGGCGCGAACTGCGCCGGATCGCCCTGCTTCTCCTGGAATGCCTTGGAGATCAGGTCCGCGCTGTCAGGAAGCGCGGCTATAGTTCCACCCGCGCCCACCGGAGGCGCCGTCACCAGTTCCAGGTGGTGCGAAGCGGCGGTCTTTGCAAGCCCATTCTTGTTCGCTTCCGTGGTCAGCGTGCGCGCGAAGTTCTCTTCCGCCTGCGCCACCTTTTCGCGGATTAGCGTGGCCTGGATCGTAGGCTGTACCTCGTTCAGCGGCTGTTCGTGCGCCGGCTGCCGCGACTCCACCTGCACGATGTGATAGCCGAACTGCGACTTGACGATGTGATTCTCGCCGATCTTCTGCGTGAAAATGGCGTTGTCAAATTCCGGCACCATGCGGCCGCGCTGCGAGGGACCCAGTTCGCCGCCCGTATCCTTGCTGCCGGGGTCGTCGGAATATTTCTTCGCCAGCTCCGCGAAATTCCCGCCGTTCTGCAACTGCTTCAGAACATCCTCCGCCTTGGCCTTCGCTGCCGCATCGGCCTTGGGATCGGGATTGGGCGGCAGCTTGATCAAGATGTGCCGCGAAGTCGCCGTCTCGGGCGCCGAGTACTCTGACTTGTGCTGGTTGTAGTACGACTGGATCTCCTGCTGCGATGGCTGCGGAACGCCGCCCGGAAGCTGTTGGGGCGTAAACGCGAAATAGGTAATGTTGCGCTGCTCTGGCACTCCGTTCTTGTAGCGCACTGCGTTTTTGTTGAAGTAGGCCTCCAGATCGCCGTCCGAAGGATTGATGGTCTTCTTCAGGTCGTCGCTCGACAGCACCGCGTAATCAAATTTGATCTTGATGTTGTCCTTGAGGTACTTCTCGCGCACGTCCTGCGGGCTCACCGTCACGCCGGCAGTCACATATTTGCGCAGCCGCTGCAGTACGATGTCGCGCTTGATATTGTCTTCAAACTCCGCCACCGAGATGTTCAGCCGGGTATTTACCAAGGCCGTATACTGCTGGTCCCCGATGTACTTCCCGTTAGGGAAGATGACCGCGCCTGTGGGGCCCGAATGCAGGTAATTGACCACATCCTCACCGGTGGCGCTAATGCCCAGGCGCTCGGCTTCCTGGAGCAGAACCTGCTGCTGCACCAGTTGCTGGCCCACCTGCTGGGTGAAGAAGTTCAGGATCATCGGATTGTCCGCGTATTGCGGATTCCGCTGCTGAAGCTGCTGCCGCGCAATCTGCTGCACCCGCGTCTGGAGAATCTCGTCTCCATTCGACATCAGGCGGTTGTACCAGTGCGAATACACCACCGCGTAGTCGTTCGCCCCTACGGCGCCGCCGGCCGCCAGGCCGGGGATGAGGTAAACGACCATCGACACCGAGGCGGCGGCAATGATGACGACGAAAAGGGCCTTGGTCAGGCGGTTTTCTCTCTGCAGAAAACGAATCATGGGTGGGTGGGTGCCTTCTACTCTCTACGCGCAGGCATCGCTCCGCCCGGTCCGATCAAGTCGGCACATGGACGGCAATGCTCGCTGGACGCGATTAACCAACATTATAGACGAGTGTGAGCTTGCTTTTCTGCGCCAGCGCAAGGTGCCGGCGATGAAACCGGATCGGGCGGACGGCCGTCCCTCGGGACGCATTGTTTTTAGCTGCCCCACTAACCTCCCCTGCCCCATGCTTTCCCTTTTTCTGGCGGAAGGATGGGAGAACACAAACGCAGCCACTGGGAATTCACGCCACCGAAACGCAGTCCAAAATAACTCGGGCATCCTGGCCGCGCCAGGATGCCCGATTTGTTCATCTTTGACAACCATCAGCGCCAGTAGTAATCCCCGCCCGCCATATAGTAAGGCCGGTAGTAAACAGGCGGCGGCGGATAGCCGTAATACACCGGACCGTACGGCCGCCCGTACATGGGGCGCCGGTACAGATTCGGCCCGCCCGGATACAATCCCTGTGCCAGCCGCGCTGCCTCTTCCCGACTCACCGGTTCCACCGTCAGCGGTGTATTCAGGTGGAAGGTCACCTGCGCCTCGGCCGGAATCCACGCCCGAGGTCCCGGCATTGCCCCCGAAATCGCGGTGCCCACCGTGCCGCCGGCCACCGCGCCAATGGCCGCTCCGGCGCCACCACCGGCCGCTCCGCCAATGATGGCGCCCAGAACGCTCCCCCCAATGATATTGCCGGCCGTATGCGCCGTCTTGCTGGGGCCTCTCACCCGGAACTCGTCCGAATCCAGCGGATAACTCCGGCCGCCAAGATCAAGAGATGTCAATCGCAGCGCCAGTTCCGCCGAGCCGGCCATCTGGCCCGCGTTCTTGCTTTCGGTAATGATCCCGTGCACGGTGGCCCCGCGCGGAATCACCAGCCAGCCGTTCACCGTCACGTCGCGAATGACCGTAAAGTCCAGCGGGGTGCCGGGCTGGGCGCGCTTGCTGTCGACCGCATCCATCGTCCTGAGTTGCAGAACCGTTCCCTGGGCCAGGGTGATGGGCGCGCTCGGAACGGAGTATTGCGGTGACGGTGGCGGATACTGAGGCCGCTGTCCATAGACCGGAGGCGGTGGGTACCCGGGTTGCCCGTAACCGGGCTGCGCCGGCGGCGGATACCCGGGCTGCTGACCGTAATCGGGCCTCCGATTCACCGGAAGAGGCGCACTCTGCGGATACCCCGGCTGCGGTGGCGGAGGCGCGCTGCCCTGCTGGTCCGATGGGTACTGCGACGGATCTTGCGGCTGATTATTGGGCGGATACTGCGGCTGATTCTGCGCCGTCTGCGGCGGGCCGTCGTCCTCATCCGGCGCCGGTTCGGGCGGGGCAGCCTGGGCGTTCTGGTCATCCGCCGGATTTCCAACCTTGAGATGATTATTGACCTTCGTCACCCCCGGAACCTTGCTCACGATCGATTCCGCAAGTTGCTTCGAGGCGTCGCTAGAAACCGTCCCCGAAAGCGTCACCTGCCCCTGGATCGTCGCTGCCGTAATCAAGTCGTTCTTGAGCGCCGGGGAGTCGTCCAGCGCCTTCACCACATCCATTTCAATCTGGCCGTCCGTGCGCTCTCCCGACGCGGGGCCCGCATTCTGCTGTGCGTCTCCCGCATCCTGCGCCGGCGCCAGCGGACCGGCCAGGGTGAGCAATGCCGTAAGTGCCAAAGCCTGCGGAATGCGTTGAAGCCATGGCTGTCTCATGGTGAGTCTCTTCTCCTCTGCGTACTCCATCCAATGTGCCCGGTTTCTATCCGATAGACGGAGAAACCGCGTGCGCAGTCAACCCTTTGAACCCTTTGGCCGCGAAAAAGTTCCGCGCCTGCCCGTTTGGTTGCGACGCCAATCCGGCAAGGGGATTCCTCATCCCAGGGTTGGATGACTGGAGACGGTGGAAGGCCGCGCCTGGCTTATAAGTTTCTCGTTGTCGGGAAGAAAAATCTGAAAGACGGTTCCCGAAGGTCTGCCCGGTCCACCGGCCTTGCTCCGCACATGAACGACCCCGCGATGCTTGAGGATGATTTCGTGGCTGACCCACAGTCCCAGCCCGGTGCCGGTCGATTCCTTGGTGGTAAAGAAGGCCTCGAAGACCCGGTCGCGTACGTCCTCTTCCATGCCGAATCCGGTGTCTGCCACCGTGAAGCGAACGCCGGTCAACCCCGGGAATTGCCAGCTATGCGACCGCCGCGCCCGCACGATGAGCCGACCGCCCGCGCTGGTCGCATCAACCGCGTTCCCCACCAGGTTGGCAAACACCTGCCGCACCTCCCCGGCAAAGCAGAACAGGTCCATTGTGGGGTCATACTGCCGTTCCACGCTGATGTTGAATGTGTTGAAGCGGCCCTGGTAAAGATCCAGAACCGAATCCAGCAACTCCGCCATATTCGCCCGATGCGGCAGCGTCGATTGCCGGTAGAAGCGCAACGTCTGCTGGGCGATTTCGGCAATGCGCTTGCCCTCCCGCTCCGCCATGGTCACATACTTCAGGGCCGACTCATCCAGGTCGCAGAAGTTCCGCAGCAGATATAGGATGTTGGTGATGGCCTCCAGGGGATTGTTCACCTCGTGCGCAATCGAAGCCGCCAGCCTGCCGGTCGCGGCCAGCTTCTCGGTCTTACGCAGCGTCTCTTCCGCGCGCTTGCGCTCGCTGATGTCCTGCACGATAATCCCCGCCCAGCGCACCTGGTTGGCGGTGGTGCGGATGGGATAGGTGCTCACCAGCCAGGTCCACGGCCGGCGGGGCTTTCCGCCCACTCCTTCAAGCTCGATCTCGTGCTCCGCTCCCTCCGACGCAAACACGCGCCCAACCGCGTCTTCCAGTTCTCTGCCGGTGGGTTCCGGTAGAAGTTCGGGCAGCGTCCGTCCCAGGTGGCGGCTCAAGGGAACTTCCGTCAGGCGGGCGAACACATGGTTTACGCGAACGCAGCGGCTGCGCCGATCGAAAAAGGCCAACCCGATGGGAGCATGGGCCAGCATCGAATCGAGCAGAGAGAGGGTGTCGTTCAAGCCCGATCGCTGCTCGTCGATTGACGCCACCATGCGGTTGAACGCCTCGATCAACTCGGCGAATTCGTTATCGCCAGTCAGGGGCAGAGGAAACGCCTCGGTGCTCTCGGGCGACTTCATTAACGCGGCTGTCCCGGCGTGCAGAATTCCCAGCGGCTTGGAGATCGAACCAGAGATGAACCAGACCAGCAGGGACGACGCAAGAATCCACACAATGCCGAAAATGAACGTCCCGCGGACGAAGATCAGAATCTGGTGGCGGTCCCATTCCCGCTCAGCTTCCACCCAGGCGTAGCCGTGAATCTGGGTTCCGAAAAAGATCGGCTCCACGCCCTCCAATCGATCTTCGCCAAACGAGAAGACCCGCGGCGCCATGCCCTGGGCTAAGGGCATCTGCGTTTTCTCGGCCGGATCCAGCACCGACCTGCTGGCGACCCCGGGGCTCACGGCCAGGACTGTTCCCGCTGGATCTGTTACTTTGGCCTGCGCAACGCTGGGCGCTTTGCCCATCATTCGGACCGCATGCTCCAGCCAGTCGGAGCGATTCTCCAGCATGGCTTCTTGCGCCTGGGAAGCTACCGATGTGGCCTGGCTGGCGAGGCGCTCCCGCGCGTGCAGGCGCAAGTCGCGGCCCTGAAGCCGGACCAGCAGCAGCGCGAAAAGCGTTATCGAGAGCGCTTCCAGCAGGACCAGCCCAAGGAGCATTTTCCATCGGATGGTGCGCGGCCACCAGCGCATGAAGTAACCTCGGCTCCAGAGGGGAATGTGACTTCAGTGTACCGGATGGGTACCACCTTGGGTTGCCTGCCGTACCAAATCGGAATGTAAATTCATTTTGACGTTAGTTCGCGCTCGAGGCCGTTAGAGCGCGCGCGATCTGTTTCCCATGGAAGCGCCCGTTCTCAATAAAGATCTCATTGGTGCGCGATCCTGCCACGATCACGCCGGCCAGATAAATGCCCGGGACATTACTCTCCAATGTTTCCGGATCGCAAAAGGGCCGGCAATCGACGCCCTCAAACCGCACCCCCATGCTCTCCAGAAACCGAAAATCGGGACGGTAGCCGGTCATCGCAAAAACGAAATCATTGCGCAGCATCTCGGGCCCGCCGGGCGTTTCTACCGTCACCGTATCGGGCGTGATTTCAACCACGCGTGAACGGAATAGCGCGCGGATTTCCCCATTCTTGATGCGGTTCTCAATATCCGGCTTGATCCAGTACTTCACGTGCCGATGCATCTCGCCTTCCCGGTGCACTAGTGTCACCCGCGCTCCATGCCGCCACAGTTCCAGTGCCGCGATCGCGGCCGAATTCTTACCCCCGATGACCACCACGTCGGTCCCGAAGTAGGGGTGGGGATCGTCGTAATAGTGGTGTACTTTGCTCAGGTCTTCGCCGGGAATATTCAGTAAGTTGGGCAGGTCATAGTAGCCCGTGGCCACCACGAGTTTGCGTGCCTGCAGAGCCCCAATGCGCCCGTAGCGGTCCACGACGTGCACGCTGAAATCGCCATCCGAACCCTCCACCCGGTCCACGTGCAGGTATTGCCGCACATCCAGCCGGTAATGCGCCGCAGCCAGGCGATAGTACTCAAGAGCCTCGTTGCGGGTCGGCTTCTGATTGGGACTGGGAAAAGGCAGGTCGCCAATCTCCAGCAGTTCCGAAGTAGTAAAGAACGTCATGTGCGACGGGTAATGAAAGAGCGAATTGCAGACGCAGCCCTTGTCGACTGACACCACCCGCAGCCCCGCGCGTTTGGCTTCAATGGCGCAGGCCAGCCCGGTAGGGCCGGCCCCAACGACGAGGAGATCGAAGGGGCGGCCATCGGCTTCGTCTCGCATGGGCATGGTCAGCGGTTGGGAAATCGGAACGGCGTCTACCGGGTAGTCGGCCATGGTTTTTAGATTAGGGCATTGCGGTCCGGGTAAACTCAAAACGGGAGGATGGTAGAATTATAGATAACTATGGTAGAAAGGTGGACTGAGTGAGTCTCAACATCAAAGATGCGGAAACGCACGCGATGGTGCGAGAGCTCGCCGCGCTCAAAGGTACAACGCTGACGGCTGCAGTGAAACTCGCGGTGAAGGAAGAGATCGAGCGCGAGAAAGCCAGTCAAGGAAAGTCCCGATCTCCGAAGAAGAGGTCCGAAGTGGTGCAGGCTTTCGCCCGGGATTTCGTCAGCCGCGTCAAAGATCCGATCCACTCCTGGGATATCGACAAGCTTCTCTATGACGATATGGGGCTCCCGAAATGATTGTGGATTCGTCGGCTCTGATCGCCATGTTGACCAACGAGGAGGATGGGGACGCCCTCTCGCGCGTACTGGATGGTCCGCAGGCGGTTCGCATGTCCGCGGCATCCTATCTCGAAACGTCAATTGTGATTGACGCCCATCGCGACGTCGCATTGAGCGCCCGGCTCGATGACATGATTCTTGATTCTGAAATCGTGATCGAACCCGTCACCGCAGAGCAGGCCCGCATCGCCCGGCAGGCCTATCGCGATTACGGCAAGGGCAGCGGTCATCCGGCCCACCTGAACTTCGGCGACTGTTTCAGCTATGCGTTGGCGCGAGAGAAACGCGAGCCGCTCCTCTACAAAGGAGACGACTTCGTCCACACCGATCTGCGGTCGGCGATAGAAAACTAGGCCTCACGTAGCCCAGGAATGCGGCACACCCGAAGCTGCCAGCGCTCCCGCGCATCCTTTACCCTAGAAGCGTCAAGAACCCGAGGGACTTCACCATGACCGTCGTCAAGCAGGAAGACTTCATCGCCAGCGTCGCGGGGGCGCTACAGTACATCAGCTATTACCACCCGGTCGATTACATCCAGAGCCTCGCCAAGGCCTACGAAAAAGAAGAATCGCCCGCTGCAAAAGACGCGATGGCGCAGATCCTCATCAACAGCCGCATGTGCGCTGAGGGCCACCGCCCCATCTGCCAGGACACCGGCGTGGTGAACGTCTTTGTGAAGCTCGGCATGGATGTGCGCTTCGAGGCCGCACCTGGCGAGACGCAGCTCGATCTCCAGGAAATGGCCGACGAAGGCGTGCGCCGCGCCTATCTGGATCCCGACAACAAGCTGCGCGCCTCCATGCAGGCCGATCCCGCCGGCGCCCGCAAGAACACCCGCGACAACACCCCCTCGGCAGTGAATGTTGAACTGGTACGCGGCAACACAGTCGAAATCACGGTGGCGGCCAAGGGCGGCGGATCCGAGGCAAAAAGTAAGTTCGCTATGCTGAACCCTTCAGACTCAGTAGTCGATTGGGTGCTGAAGACGGTGCCCACCATGGGCGCCGGATGGTGTCCGCCGGGCATGCTGGGCATCGGCATCGGCGGCACCGCGGAAAAGGCCATGCTGATGGCCAAGCAGTCGCTCATGGATCCGATCGATATCCAGGAACTGATCGACCGCGGCCCGAAAACCACCGCCGAAAAACTGCGTCTCGAAATCTATGACAAGGTCAACAAGCTGGGCATCGGCGCGCAGGGACTGGGCGGCCTTACGACGGTGCTTGATGTTAAAGTTCTCGACACCGCTGCACACGCCGCCAACCTGCCCGTCGCCATGATCCCCAACTGCGCCGCGACCCGCCATGCGCACGTCGTGCTGGACGGTTCCGGCCCGGCCTATCTCGATCCGCCCAACCTCGAAGACTGGCCCCGGCTGACCTACGACGTGTCCAATGCGCGCCGCGTGAACCTCGACACCGTCACGCGGCCCGAAGCCGCCACCTGGAAGCCCGGTGAAGTGTTGCTGCTCTCCGGCAAGCTCCTCACGGGACGCGACGCCGCCCACAAGCGCATGACCGACATGCTGAACCGCGGCGAAAAGCTGCCCGTGGATTTCCGCAATCGCTTCATCTATTACGTCGGCCCGGTCGATCCGGTGCGCGAAGAGGTCGTCGGCCCCGCCGGCCCCACCACCGCCACCCGCATGGACAAATTCACCCGCCAGATGCTGGCTGAAACCGGCCTGCTCGGCATGGTCGGCAAAGCCGAGCGCGGACCCGCCGCCATCGAAGCCATTCGCGAATTCGGCGCCGTGTACCTGATGGCCATCGGAGGCGCAGCCTACCTTGTCTCGAAGGCCATTCACGGCTCCCGCCTGCTGGCGTTTGAGGATCTCGGCATGGAAGCCATTTACGAATTCGACGTCCGCGACATGCCGGTGACCGTCGCGGTTGATTCCAAGGGCACCAGCGTGCACCAGACCGGTCCCGCCGAGTGGCAGCAGCGCATCGCCGGCATACCGATACTGCAGTGAGGCAGTGAAGGAGTGAAGGAGTGAAAAAGTGGCCACTTCTTCACTTTTTCACTGGTTCACTTCTTCATTTCCTCGGAGGTCCTCAATGTACGAAGTCATACTCAAACGCTTCGAAGAGCCCGATGAACTGCGCGTTTTCGAGAAGGGCCGCTTCGAACTGGTGCGGATCGGCGGAATGACCATTGGCCGCGCCACCTATGAGCCCGGGTGGAGATGGTCGACCCACGTCGGCAAAGCTCTCGGAAAGACAAGCTGCAATGTGGAACACGTCGGAATCGTGATCTCAGGCCGAGCCACCGCCGCTATGGACGACGGCCGCGTGTTCGAAATGAAAGCCGGGGACCTTTTCTACATCGCGCCCGGCCACGATAGTTGGGTCGTCGGCGACGAGCCCTACGTGTCCCTGCACCTGATGGGCGCCGCCGAGTATGCGCGGAAAGCAGTGGACGGTGCACAGTGACAGTGCACAGTCAAACCAGCCGAGAGCGCCTCTCCCTAATGCCTAATCCCTATTGCTCTTCACTGTTTCCCAAACCGATACACGAACCCGCCCGTAAACCCGAAACTGTTCTGCATGGTCGATCCAAAGCCGGTGCCAAAGTACTCGCCCGCCAGCCGCAGCGCAAACCCGGGGCTGACGTTGTATTCGCCAATCAGCCCGCCGGTCACGGCATAGGTGCTGCCGTCCGGCCATAAGCCCAGCCGTTCGCCCCCGAATCCGTTGGTATCGCCGGAGAAATTGCCCAGCGCCCATCCGCCCATCACTCGTCCGGAGATGGAATATTTCGGCTGCATATAAAAGCGGTATTCCGGCCCTCCGAGCACTGCGTACGTGCTCACCGCCGGACGGGTGATGGAACTGAAATTATTCCCCACGAACGGACTGCCGTAATACCCGCGTCCACCGATGGTGACTCCCAGGCGTGGGCCATAAAACCGGGTGAATTCCGCATCCCACGAGTAATACGTCACGTGCTGCAGATTTTGCCCGGGCGCGAACCGAAGATAACCCATACCCACATACGCCTCATAGAGGTGCGAGTAGGCATCCTTGATCGCTTGGGCGCGCCGCTGTTCCCGACGCATCCGGAGGCGCGCCTGCACGCTGACCGTGCCCGGGTTCTGATCGGAAGCGGCGGGTGGCTGCGCCTGCCCCTGCGGCTGAGCCTGAGGCTGCGGCTGGGCCGGGGCCTGATCCTGTCCCAATTCCATATCCAGGGGCGAGTTTGAACTCGAGCTTTGAGCCGGTAAAAGGTTTGCTGAACCCAGGCAGAGGGCCAGCAAGAGAGCAACACGGCGAAATAAGAGCATCGGTTTCGGGTTTCCTCCACGGGACTGCGGAAGCACACCGGTTTCCCATGCGCGCTGCTCTTCCTCAGGCCAGCGTCGATCGGAACCAGCCCTGACGCCCTGGTGCCATACTCGGCAGCCGGTCGTAAGCAGCGCTTCCCCCTTAGGTATTAAATCACCTGAAGGGGGCATTCGGGGTGAACCGCCCACCGCGTGCTTCAAAGCCCGGCCGCATGGACACGCCTGCCCCTGCGGGCACCCGGCGCCCTCCCGGGTTCCATCCACGCCGCAAACAGCCCAGCCTCAACTGTGAAACACGCTCTGTGCTTTAGACGCACTTCCCCTGAGGATCGATGCCGGACAACAACCAGTTGCGGCAACTACTTGATAGCCGCTAAATCGGTCAGCAATTGCCCCTTGTCGAAGCCCGACGGAGCGCCTTTCTCATTCAGCCAATTCTCTCCCAGCAGCACGTGCGCTTCGTCGCAGTACTTCTTCCAGAACGCCACCGTCATGGTTTTCAGCCCTCCCCACGTAATGCAGGTGAAGGTGTGCTCGTCGTACTTGGGTACAAATACGCAGTGCCCGCCCCAGCTTCCTTTTTTGGCATTGGCGCCGCCCTTGTGCACCACATCCCATACATCCTGGTTCTGTGCGGAGATGGGCAGCGCCAGCCCGATATACACGCCCCCGAACAGCGCGATCGATTGCCGAATTTGCACCAGGTTCGTGTATTTCGGATCGGCGAAGGCGAACAGCCCGTGCCCATCGAAGCCCTCTTTGCGCCAGCTGTTCAGCACATCCAGTTCAATGCCGCCATTATCGGTGGTGGGATCGGCAGGATTGTAGCCGTCCCATTTCTCGTAAAAGCTCAGCACCGTCGGATCGCCCACCGTGATCTCGGTCCCAAGGTTCCTCGACCACACCTGGATGGCATGTGCGACGCCCGCAATGGTGCAGTCGCCCAGTTTGTCGTTCATCATCACGCCCCAGTCCAGAATGCCGCACGTCCAGTCTTTCGCCGGCGGCGGGGCAGGAAGCGATGGTTTCAGATAGTTTCCGATCGCCAGGGTGCGGCTGTCGGTCTTAATGGCCTTGCGGCCCAGTCTCATATTCGAATGATCTGCCATGATAGGCTCCTTGCGCCTGAGGGACGGATTACGACGGACCCTAGGTTATGTGGCGTGGTGACAACACTGCCAAATCCGTTTCAACTTGTCCAGCAAACTTTTGTAATTTCGGAGCTCGGCGTCATCCCTGCGTCACTGAAAACGTCTGTTCCATGGAATAGGATCTAAACATCGGAGGCCGCCGAAGATGGGCCGTTTTTTGCTCGGACTGGTAATCGGGATCATCCTTGTTCCCCTGTGTGTGCTGCTTTACTTCAAAGTGGGCCGCGTGCCGGTTGCGGTCAACGATCCGCCCTTTCCCAACGAAAAACTCGTAACCGCCGTTCCGCTCAACGCGCGCATCGACCGCGAGATGGTCAAGAATCCCCCCATTCAGCCTGACGAAACCAACCTGGTGACGGGCGCGCATATCTACAGCGATAAATGCGCCGTGTGCCATGGCTTCCATAACAAGCCCTCTCCCTTCGGCCTGCACATGTTTCCCACGGCGCCGCCCCTATGGGAGAAGCATCGGAACGGAAACGTGGTCGGCGTAAGCGACGACCCTCCCGGCGAAACCTACTGGAAAGTGGCCAATGGCATCCGGCTCACGGGCATGCCCGCGTACAAGGAGATCCTGACCGACACCGAGATGTGGCAGGTCAGCATCCTGCTGGCCAATGCCGACAAGCCGCTGCCCCAGGGTGCGGTGGCGATTCTGAATGGCGAGACATCGCCGGCCACGCCGGTCCTCACCGAACCACCGGCAAAGAAATGAAACTGCTCGATACACTGCGCAAGGGGTTCGGCTTTCTGCTGATGAGCATGGGCGTCTCCCGTCCCGGCAAAAAGGCGGTCCCGGGCAAGCCGACCTCGAAACCGGGTCCGTGAACTAGCTCCCAATTTCCGTAAGCACGCATCGCATACCCACCGCCCTGAATCCAATCTTCAAGAGGAAAGGAAGGGGCTCCGATGGCCGAGAAAAAGGGATTCTGGCGCGCGTTCCTGGACTTCTTCGTCCTCTTCAGCGGGGTATCGACGGCCTCGAACCTATCTCGTACCCGGGGAACACCGGTGAAAGGCCGCGGGCTGTTCCTGTTTCGCCAGCACCGGAAGCGCCCGACCGGTGCCGCCAGGCCGTAATCGCCGGATCAGAAACAAATTTGGGTGCCCCAGGTCCCCGGGGTCCCCACGGACAGGTCTTCGTCCGTGGGGTGGAGATCTCGATCTTGAGACCTGGGATACCACCGAAGCCGATCGACAGATCAACAGAATTTCCCGACCGCTTTCATCTAAAATGAACCTATGCCGCTGACCCGCAAACAGGCGCTCGATTCCTTCCACTCCCCTGACCTGATCGGCCTGGGATTCGAAGCCGATGCCGTCCGCCGCCGGCTACACCCCGAGGGCGTGGTCACCTACATCATCGATCGCAACATCAACTACACCAACTTCTGCACCGAGTACTGCACCTTCTGCGCCTTCTACCGCCCGCTCAAAGGCCCCCGCGCGGATGAGGGCTACATCCTCGAATTCGAAAAAATCTACGAGAAGATCGCCGAGACCGAGGAGATGGGTGGCACCGGCGTGCTGATGCAGGGTGGCATCCACCCCGATCTCAAGATCGACTGGTTCGAACGCCTGTTCACCGGCATCAAGCAGCGCTTTCCGAACATCTGGCTGCATTGCCTGTCCGCGTCCGAGGTGCTGGCCATTGCCGAGTATTCCGACCTGGACCTGCGCACCACCATTGCGCGCCTGCGCGATGCGGGGCTCGATTCCATTCCCGGCGGCGGAGCGGAGATCCTCGACGACGACGTGCGCAAGCGCATTGCCCGCCTGAAGTGCCGCACGGACGACTGGGTCAGCGTACACCGCACCGCTCACCAGCTTGGCATGCGCACCACAGCCACCATGATGTTCGGCGTGGGCGAGACGTACGATCAGCGCATCAACCATTTCGAAGTGGTGCGCCGTCTGCAGGAAGAGACCGGCGGGTTTACAGCGTTTATCCCCTGGGGCTTCCAGCCCAAGCACACCGCGCTCGGTGGCCGCGGCTGGGACGAGGCGACCTCAGTCGAGTATCTTAAGGTGCTGGCCATCGCGCGTCTTTATCTCGACAACATCGAGAACGTGCAGGCCAGTTGGGTGACGCAGGGCCTGAAGGTGCTGGAACTCGGTCTCCACTTCGGCGGCAACGACGTCGGCTCCGTCATGCTCGAGGAGAATGTGGTGAAGGCCGCGGGCACCAGCAACTGCACCACAGAAGAGGAACTGCGCCGCATCATCCGCGACGCGGGCTTCAAGCCCGTCCAGCGCGATACCCTCTATCGCACCATGTTCCTGAATTAAGGGGGCACTTTTCAGACAAAAAAGAAACTGGGTGCCCCATCCAAGCTCTGCTTGGGTGGGTTTCATCGGTCAAGTTGAATATCTCGGTGCGCGACTAAAAGAAACGATGATTCTCTGTTCTCTCACTTTCGCAGCAGGTTCTTCGCCAGGAAGAACACATTCGCGGGGCGCTCGGCCAGGCGGCGCATGAAATAGGGATACCACTCGTGGCCGAACGGAACGTAGACGCGCACGTTGTAGCCCTGCCGCACCAAGTCCCGCTGCAGGTCGCGGCGCACTCCGTAGAGCATCTGGAACTCAAAACGGCTGGGGTCGATCCCGTGCTGCTGCGCGTGGCGCTTCGCTGCGGCAATCATGTTCTCGTCATGGGTGGCCAGGCCGTGATAGATGGGACTGTCGAGCAGCATGCAACTGAGGCGGATGTAGCTTTTATCTACATCTTCCTTTTTCGGAAATGCGACTTCCGGCGGCTCCTTGTACGCGCCCTTGCAGAGCCGGATACGAATGCCGTCTGCCACCAACTGCTCGACGTCCGACTGCGACCGGTAGAGATACGACTGGATAACCGTGCCAATGGCGCCGCGCAGCCCGGGGCGCGCATGCAGGCGGCGCACGATATCCAGGGTGACCTGGGTAAGCGACGAATCTTCCATGTCGATGCGAACGAAGTTGTTCCCCGCGCGGGCGTGCTTTACGAGAGACTCGGCGATACCCTCTCCCAGGGCAGGCGACAGCAGCAGCCCCATCTGGGTCAACTTCACGCTGATGTTGGCGTTCAGCTTGCGCGCGGCGATGGCGTCCAGCAGGCGATGGTACACATCGGCGGCCCGGTGCGCCTCCACATCCGACGTGACGCTCTCGCCCAGTGAGTCGAGCGTAACCGACATGCCCTGCTTGTTCACCGCATCGGCCACGCGCAGGGCATCGTCGATCTCCATGCCGGCGACGAATCGAGAACTGAGCTTGACTCCAAGGCTGGAGCGCTCGCCCATGTAGCGCAAAGGACGGTTGCGGGAGAGAGCAATAAAAAACGAACGAAAAAGCGCCATATCTATACGAGCCTGACCGGTTGCGAGCATCGAACCTCTCCAAACCGGAAACACCAGTGTCGCACATGGCTAGGGGCGGAATGCGGTGAGGAAGCGCACACCATGGGAACCAACCCGGGCCGCCATACGTTATCAAAGTCACACGGAGGTCCGCATGGGTTCTGGAAGAAGCGCACCGGGCTGCGCCGCTTTGATCGTGGCCGGCTTCCTATGTCTGCCGGCGATAGGCCAGGAGATGCCCAAAACCGCAGGGGAGACGCTGAGCGGCAAGCCGGTGGTGCTCGCCGATGAGGTGCGTGGTCGCCCCGCCGTGCTGGTGGCCGGATTCAGCCGCCAAGGCGGAAACAGCACCGGCGCATGGGTCAAATCGATTCATGCCGATCCCGCCCTGAGCGGCGTGACCGTTTACCAGGTAGCGCAGATCGGGGGCGCACCGAGCTTCATACGCGGCATGATCAAGAGCGGCATGCGCAAGGGCGTTCCCACAGCCGAGCAGGATCGTTTCGTCGTCCTTACCGAGGACGACAAGCCCTGGCGAAGCTACTTTGCGGTGGGCGACGACCAGGTTTCCTACGTGGTTATGATCGATGCCGCGGGTAAAGTGCTGTGGCGGGGCCATGGAGCGGCGGCCGAATTGGAGCCCCAGTTGAAGGGGGCGCTGCATTAAGAACAGCTTCTAGCTGCTAGCTTCAGCTCCTTCGCCAAGCCGGATCGCCGGATGATGAAATGGATCCATGAACCGGATTCCGTTTGAACAAGTGCAGGAGAAGCTTGCGCGGGTACTCCGCGGGCTGGGCTTCAGCGCCGACCGCGCCGAGAAATGCGCGCGGCTGTTTGCGGAGACGACTTGCGACGGCGTGTACACCCACGGCATCAACCGCTTTCCGCGTTTCACGGCCATGGTGCGCAATGGCGCCATCGATGTGAACGCAGAGCCGGTTCTTGTGGCGCGGTTCGGCGCGCTGGAGCGGTGGGACGGGCGGCTCGGGCCGGGCAATTTGAACGCCTATGCAGTCATGGAGCGGGCGATGAGCCTCTGTAACGAGCACGGCGTGGCATGCGTGGCGCTCGGTAATACCAACCACTGGATGCGCGGCGGCACGTATGGGTGGCAGGCCGCCGAGGCCGGACTCATGGGGATCTGCTGGACGAATACCATGCCCAACCTGCCGCCCTGGGGCGGAACGGAGCCGTGCATTGGGAATAATCCGCTGGTGATTGGGGTGCCGCGCGCCCGGGGTGCGGTGGTGCTGGACATGGCGATGTCGCAGTTCTCCTATGGCGCGCTCGAGAGCTACCGCAAGCGCGGCGAGATGCTGCCCGTGGACGGCGGCGTCGATCGCGATGGAAACCTGACCCGTGATCCGGGCGCGATTGAGGCGTCGCAGCGGCTCTTGCCGGTGGGTTTCTGGAAGGGATCGGGGCTGGCAGTGGTATTGGATGCGATGGCCGCGATGCTGTCGCTGGGCAACGCGACCCACCAGATCGCGGCCGATTCGCTGCGCGAGACGGGACTCTCGCAGGTGTTTATCGCCATCAACCCGGCGGCGCTGGGACCGGCGTCGGAAAACGTGGCCGATGGAATCGTCCAATCGCTGCATGCCTGCAAGCCGGCAGAGCGCGGCTCGAGGGTCCGCTATCCAGGTGAAGAGACGCTGCGAATTCGCGAAGAGAACCGGCGATTGGGCCTGCCTGTGGATGAAGCGGTATGGGCAGAGATCGTAACGATGGCTTCCTGAGCCCCGTCTGGGTGCTTCGTCCTTAACGAAATGGTGGCCGGAGTGGCAATCGCATGTACAGTAGAGGAAAGCCATCCAAGGAGAGCACTGCCTGATGGGGTTTCTCGACTCGCTGGAAGCCGGTTCAAAGCTCGACTCATACCGTATCGATGCGCCGGTGGCGCGCAGCGGGATGGCGTCGATCTATCGCGCCACCGACACCCGCGACAACCGCACCGTGGCGCTGAAGATTCCGCATCCCGACCTGGAAGCCGACCCCATCCTCTTCGACCGCTTCAAACGCGAAGCCGGCATCGGCGAAAAGCTGAGCCATCCCCGCGTCATGCGCGTGTTCGGCGGCGAAGAGCGCTCGCGGATCTACATGGTGATGGAGTGGTGCGAAGGACGCCTGCTGCGGCAGATCCTGGACGCAGGCCGGATCGCACAGGACCGGGCCATTCGTATTGCTATCGCGGTGCTGGAGGCGCTCCAGTATATCCACGACAACGGCGTGGTGCACCGCGACATGAAACCCGAAAACGTAATGGTGGACGATCACGACAACGTGAAGCTGATCGATTTCGGGATCGCCAGCGATGCAGGCGCGCG
>Ga0070717_10000264_pt1 | contig 35633 bp, 32 predicted proteins | sample LARL113metaG_FD_71366 | JGI IMG/M metagenome (GOLD analysis project Ga0070717, IMG submission 71366) | Corn, switchgrass and miscanthus rhizosphere microbial communities from Kellogg Biological Station, Michigan, USA - LAR L11-3 metaG | ecosystem: Host-associated > Plants > Roots > Rhizosphere ...
GACTTCAAGAAGCGCGCGCAGGATCTCGTAGTTGCCGGTCACGCGCGTCTTGTAGTCCTTGAGCATGTGCATCTCCACCAGCAGGCCGGGGCGGTTCTCGAGGATCATTTGCCCGGTAGAGAAGCGGGGCGGATTGGTTTCGGCGGCGAGCCCCTTGGCGGGATCGGTGTTGTCCTGGAGATCAATGAGCGTGGGGAAGGCGGCATGGCCGGCGGCGTCGACCTGGCGTTCGAGTTCCGGCGTCACTTCGTTATGCAGCCAGTGTGCGATGCCGGGCGCCACGTCCGGTGTATCGTCGGCGTAGAACGTCACGTCGTACTGAAAGTCGGCGCCGTCCGTGACGTGGTCATCGACAAAAAAGTCGGGCAGCCAGTGATGGAACATTTTGAGGAAGGCACGCGTCTCCGGAGCGTCGGCCTTCTGGTAGTCGCGGTTGAGATTGATGTTGCTGCCGTTGCCGCGCCATCCCACGACTTCAGGACCGTTCTGGTTGATGCGGTTGTAGGGCGAGCGCCGCTCGTGGCCGTCGATGTTGTAGACCGGAATAAAGACGAACACGACGTGATCGAGCAGTGCGGATTTGGTTTTAGTGATGACCATGTCGCGCAGCAGCGCGAGGCAGGCGTCCTTGCCGTCCATTTCGCCGGCGTGAATCGCGTTCTGCACCAGAAGAATGGCGCGGCCGGAGGCGTGAATGGCGGCCGGATCGAACACGCCGTCTTTGGAGGCGATGACGATTTTGAGGTCGCGGCCTTCGCCGGTCTTGCCGAAGTTTTCGATGCGAAGCTGCCCCGGCGCTGCGGCCGCAATGCGCTCGAGATATGCGACTGTTTCGGCGTAGTCGGGGGTGGTGCGGTAGTCGCTCGCTTCGGCGGGTGTGCGCCAGTCCGTAGATTGAGCGCTGAGTACGGGGGGAATGCTTCCGAGCAATAAAGCCACAAACAGCATTGACGCGCGCAGATTCATGTTTCCGAGATTACCGGAACAAGCGAACGTCCAGCGGATGTTCGTAAACACCGACGATCTTCAACTGGCTTGCCTCAGGGTGGAGCGGACTCACCAGCACATTCCAGGTTTCCGGAGCGAGCACACACGGGACTTCCAGGAGAAGCGTGCGCCGGCCGGCGAGCCATGCGTCGCCGACTTCCTGCGTGATGGACCAATCGGCCGCCCACCCAGGAGGGAACTCACTGGTGTTGATTTTCTCAATGGAGACCGAATCCGGGCCTTCGATCTTCAGGATCTGCACCCGCTCCGGTCGGTCCTCAACGTCGATCTCGATGTGAACCAGGGTCTCCAGCAGCGCGGTAGCCGGATTCCACGAGCAATAAACGATAGGGCGGCCTTTCGTGTGCCAGCGGCCCGAAACATAAAGACCGCCGGTTCCGTCGAGGGTTCCGTAATTACTCACGCGCCACAGGATCATCAGGCGCCGCTTCAGGCGGTGAAGCCGTAATCGAGCTGCAGAAGCATCTCCTCGACGAGGCGAGCGCCGGCTTCGGTGGACAAGAGTTCGAACGGCGTCCTGCCGTCGAAGCGCGACTTTGGTTTGCGTAGCCAGCGGGCGGCCTTGGCGTCGTCCCCGAACACTTCTTCGGCGAGCGATGCCATGCGCGCGATGCGGACGGCGCGATCAGATTCGTCGTGGGTCAACGGCTCGCGGCGTGATTTCCGGTGGACCAGCGTGCGGCGAGGTACGATCAGGCGGTAGATTTCCTCGTCGGTCATGCCGTGTTTCGACAGCGATTCGACGGAGGTTAGCGGCAGGCGCTGCTCGACGAGCCGAGCCAAATCGCGGTCCGAACGAAGCGGATTCACACCCAGCTTGGTTTCAACCCGGCGATACAGCATGGCCGGTTCGCGGCGGTCGCGTATGGGGGCTGTCTGCGCCACAAAACACTCCTGAGCAATCTGCCATGATTATACAGGCAAATTGCGCAAAAGGGAGTGGTCAGTGATCAGTGATCAGTGTTCAGAGTCCGCGGATATTAACCACATTCTCGGGTACGCGGATGAGGGCCATCCATAGCAGGGTCGAAATTCAGGGTTCCCGGTTTGGGAACATCCCTCAGGGGCTAAAGCCCCATTAATTCTGCTGAGGTTAACGTACGGGCTAAAGCCCGTACCCTTCACCATTCGAGTTTTTCCGCAGCCTCTGAAGTCGTGCCCTGTTACAAGGCGTCACGCGATTCTCATGAAGTTTCGCGGCTCGCAGAGCCTGAAGGGCAACTAACAGCGGCCACCGACCAGGTCAGTCTGCGTAAAGCCCCCGGTGTTGATTCTGACCACTGATCACTAACCACTGATCACTGTGTCACGTGATGTCCTCGGTGTCGTACACCGGCGCAATACGCTTCTTCGGCAGCCCATGCACCGACGCCAGCAGGTCATCCACCACGTCTTCAAGCTGACGCTGGCTTTCCACGATGGCGCTCATGCTCTTCAGGTCTTCATCGTCGAGCGAGCGCTCCACCAGGGCAATGGCATGGCATTGGGCGACGTGGTCCAGGCCCATTCCCTCGGGAGTCTTGGCTTTGATGCTCACCTGGTCCATATCCACATCCAGGAGCTCGGCCACGCGGGAGCGCATATCGCCCGCAATGGGAGAAATGCGCGGAGCGGCCATCACCAGGGTGCAATCAATATTCACGATCTGGTAGCCGGCATGCTTGAGCTCTTCCAGCGCAAGCTTGATGAAAATCGAGGAGTCGGCATCCTTCCAGCGCGGGTCGCCGGGAGCGAAGAACGTCCCGATATCGCCGGCCGCAATCGAACCCAGGAGGGCGTCGGTGATGGCGTGGAGCAGCACATCGCCATCGGAGTGACCGGCCAGGCCTTCGGGGTGTTCGATGGTCATGCCGCCGATACGCAGCGGGACCCCGGCCTTGAACGCATGCGAGTCCCAGCCAATTCCTATCCTTGTATCCATGCTCTCTGTGCCTGTACCTGAATCCAGCTTACCCCAAACATTGGGGCTCATCCCACTTTGGGTTTACCCGAGATTGCGCGCTCCGGCAGGGGTGCGCTGCCGCAGATAGAATTCGGCCAGCTCCAGGTCTCCCGGTTGGGTAATCTTCAGATTAACGTGGGATCCGGGAACAACGGCGACGGGATATCCGGCGCGCTCGACTACGGAGGCCTCATCGGTGCCTACAAATCCATCGGCCATCGCCTCGGCGAAGGCGCTCTGCAACAGGCCGTAGCGGAATCCCTGCGGCGTCTGCGCCAGGACGATGAATTCGCGCGGAATGGTCGACGTGATGAGTGCGCCGTGGGCGGTACGCTCCACCTGCTTGATGGTGTCGACGGCGGGCAGGCCGACAATGGCCGCGCCATGCTCGATGACGGCATCAATGGTGCGGTCGATGGTGGCGGCGTCGATCAGCGGCCGCACCGCGTCATGGACGAGGACGATGTCGTCAGGCTCGGCCGGCAGTGCGGAGAGTGCATGGGCGACCGATTCCTGGCGATTGTCGCCGCCCTCCACCACCTGTACCCGGGAAGCGAAACCGTAATCGGACACCTGGGCCTGCACCCGTTCCATCTCCGGCTTGCGCACGGCCACGCAGATCCCCGTGACGCGCCGCACCTCGGCAAAGGCGCGCAGCGAGTGGATGAGGATGGGCACGCCCTCGAGGGAGAGGAACTGTTTTGGTTGCGGTCCGGCCATCCGTGTACCCAGGCCTGCCGCGGGAAGAATCGCAAACACTTGCATAACTCGCAGAGTATACAACGTAGCCGTTTCTTGTGGCTCAAAATGGGGCCGACGCCACTCTGTGAAAGAATCCGCCTGCGGGTGCGGGCATAGAATGTTGCTGACCTTAAATTCAGCCTGAGGACATGATCGATGCGGATGGTTCCATTGCTTCTTGCTTCGTGCGGGTTTGTGTGCACGTGGGCGCTGGGTCAAGCGCCGGCTCCCAATGTTGCTACCGGCGACGCCGCCTCCGACAAGTGCGGCAAGTTGGCCAGTCTCACCCTGCCCAACGCAACCATTACAAGCGCCGAGGCGTATGCCGCGGGCACATTCAAGGGGCCGCCTCAGGCGATTACCGGCGCCGACTTGTCAGGTTTTTACAGCAAGCTGCCCGCTTTCTGCAGGGTGGTGGCGAAAGCCACGCCCACGGCCGATTCCGACATCACCATCGAAGTCTGGATGCCGCTATCCGGGTGGAACGGACGGCTGCAGGGCCTGGGAAACGGCGGATTCGCGGGGCTGATCGACAATGCCGAATTAGGGGCAGCCATGTCCAAGGGCTATGCATCCACAGCTACCGACGCCGGACATACCGGCTCGCCGATCGATGCCGCGTGGGCCCTGGGCCACTCTGAAAAGGTTGTCGATTTCGGGCATCGCGCAATCCACGAAATGACGCGCGTCGCCAAGCTCGTTGTGCAGCAGTTTTACGGGTCTGCGCCTCAGCATTCTTATTTCGCCGGCTGCTCCGATGGCGGACGTGAAGCCCTGATGGAAGCCCAGCGCTACCCGGCCGACTACGACGGCATCCTTGCCGGAGCCCCGGCCAACTATTGGACCGCGCTGCTTTCGCTTGGCGCCGCGGACACGCAGGCACTCACGGCAACCCCCGCCAGTTTCATTCCGGCGGCAAAGATACCCGCCATTGCCGGTGCAGTGAATGCCGAGTGCGACAAGCTGGACGGCGTCGCCGACGGAATACTGGACGATCCGCGGCAATGCAAGTTCGATCCGGCGACGATCCAGTGCAAGGAAGGCGAGGATACAGACAAGTGCCTCACGGCCGCGCAGGTCACCGCGCTGAAGTACATCTATGGAGGCCTTAAAGACTCCAAGGGTCACGTTTTGTTTCCCGGGTACCTGCCCGGCGCCGAGGAAGGCGCAGGCGGTTGGGGACTCTGGATTACCGGACCGTCTCCTGGCCGGAGCCTGCAGGCGGCGTTTGAGCACGGCTATTTCTCCGGCATGGTCTACGAGAACAAGGACTGGGATCTGAAGTCGTTCACGGTAGACAGCGCCATGAAGGACGCCACGGCCAAGACGGCGGCCGCGCTGAATGCGACTGATCCCGACCTCAGCCCGTTTCGCGCCCGGGGCGGCAAGCTGATTTTGTATCACGGCTGGAATGACCCGGCCATCCCAGCGGTGAACACGGTCAATTACTACGGGGAAGTGGTTGGCAAGCTGAGTCAATCGAATGCCGACGCATTCGTGCGCCTCTACATGGTCCCGGGCATGCAGCACTGCAACGGCGGCCCGGGCCCCGATGCGTTTGGGCAATCCTCGATGTGGGTCGATGATCCGCAGCGGAATGCCCGCACCGCGCTGGTGGACTGGGTGGAAAAGGGAACTGCGCCAGGCCCGATCATTGCTTCCAAAACCGCGGGGGGCCGGCCGGGCGCGCCTGTCGATGCCGCGGCGCCTCCAACCATGACGAGGCCTCTCTGCCCCTATCCGCAATCCGCGCAGTACAAAGGCAGCGGCGATTCCAACCGCGCCGAAAACTTCGTCTGCGGTGAGGCGAAGAAGTAGAGACCAGCCGTTTTCCAACGGGTTGGTTCATCGCTCGACTCATCGCGCCAATTGCGCATCCACGCGAAGCATCTCGTTGGTCGGCCTGAATCCCAACTGCTCGTAGACCGGGCGCCCTTCTGGGGAGGCGTGCAGCGACACCACGCGGATGGAGCGGCGCCGCGCCTCGGCCAGGCAGATCTCGACCAGCGCGCGCGCCAGCCCGCGGCGGCGATACTCGGCGTCCACGAAAAAGTTAAGGAGATAGCCGCGCTTTTCGCCTGCCGGATCGAACGGGTGCGGAGGCCAGTCGAGAATCAGGAGCCCGCCCGATGCGATCGCCCTGCCTTCCTCGGTAGTGATCCACCCCAGGTACTTGCCTTCACTCATCATGCGGGCCAGCCAGGGCTCCGAAGCGCTCCGAATCCCGTCGAGGAGGGCCTCATCGTAACCGCCCATGGCGGCGAACATGGCCCGCCGATGCGACGCGATGAGGGCGGCGTCGGCGATGGCGGCGATGCGTGTCTCCATCATGGGGTGAGTATATGGGGCCGCGACGACAGCGATCGCGCTTGCGAGATCCGTTCCCACCCGGGCGCTATCATCCACTGGTGCGCAGTGCGAACCCAACTCTGAATCTCGACACGACCCTGCTGACTCCGGGCCTGCGGATTGCGGTGGGCCTTTCCGGCGGTGCGGATTCGGTGGCCTTGCTGCGCGCGCTGGCCGCGTGTAGCAGGGAGCTGGGGCTGGTGGTGCACGCCGCCCATCTGCATCACGGACTGCGCGGAGCCGAAGCGGATGCCGATCGCGACTTCTGCCGCGAACTGGCGCAGGCTCTCGGTGTGCCCTTTCATGAATCGCGCGTGGACACGGCCGCGGAAGCCCAGCCCAATCCAGCTACCGGCAAAGCGGCCGAGACCATCGAAGAAGCGGCACGGCGCCTGCGCTATACATGGTTTCGCGAGTTGATGGTGTCGGGTGTAGTGGAGGCGGTAGCCACCGCCCACACCCGCGACGACCAGGCCGAAACCGTGCTGGCGAAATTCCTGCGCGGGGCATGGACCGAGGGGCTCTCGGGCATTCATCCCGTCGTGCGCTTCCCGGAGGGCCGGATCCTGCGCCCACTGCTTGCTACCGGCAGGACGGAGATCGAGGCATATCTGCGCGCCCTGGGTCAGGATTGGCGCGAGGACTCCTCCAACCGCCACTTGACCTTCACTCGCAACCGAATCCGCCACCAACTCCTTCCTTTGCTCGAGGAATGGAATCCCCGGCTGCGCGAGCACCTGGCGCAGATGGCCGAGCTGGCGCGCGACGAGGAGGCGTGGTGGGAGGCCGAGGTAGCTCGCATCGCCGCGCAGATTGTTCTACCCGGGCGGCCGGTTCGAGGCGGCGGCCGGGCGGCCAGCGAAGGGCTGGCCATCGAAGTCGCCCGGCTGGCCGAGCTACCGGTGGCCTTGCAGCGGCGGCTTCTGCGCCATGCGGCGGAACGGCTGGGCGCGGCACCCGATTTCGACGCCACGGAGGCGCTCCGCAACCTGGCGCTTAACGGGCGCGCCGCCCAGAAATGCGAGCTGGCCGGCGGTCTTGGAGGGGAGCGGACCCATCGCGAACTTCGGCTGACAGCAGGCCAGGGGGAGAGCTCTGGCGGACCTGATCCGGCGACAGTGTTTACCATTGAGGTTCCCGGGGAGATTTCAGCGCCGGAGTGGGGCATCCGGGTGCGGATTTCGGCCTCCGCCCCTCCCGATCATTCTCCACCGCTCGGGCCCGCTGTGCTGCGGCCCTGGAAGCCGGGAGACCGGGTGCGACTGCGCCATTCGGGCGGTCCCCGCAAGGTGAAGGAAATGCTCGAGCGAATGCACGTGACGGGCTCGGCCCGCGCCAACTGGCCGGTGCTCGAAGTGAGTGGCCGGATCCTGTGGATGCAGGGGGTTACATTGGAGCCGGAGCCCGGGATTGAGGTCACGGTCAGCGCGCTGGACGCGCCCAGCCCCAGCTCCCTCCACGAAGGAAAACCAGCACCGGAGTAATGCACACTTTTCTCCCTGTATTCCCTCTTCGATGGATGTCCGTTTGGCAGCCATCGGAGTACAATTCAATCTACTGCTCATCCCGGGCGGGCGGGATAGTTGTTCCCCGCCGGCGGCGTCTGCGCAATTTCTGTGACCTAACGGATAGCGCGGGCGTCTTATTTAGGATGAAGTAGGCGGAGCTGGAGTTTTCAGCGAATTCTCCCCCCGCCGGGAAACAAGGAGTCCTGGTGAATTCAACCGTCAAAACGATCATGTTCTGGGTCTTTATCCTTATCTGTCTGGTGCTCCTGTGGGGTGTTGTCTCCAAGGGCGCGGGCGTAGGAAAAGAGCCGGAGTACTCCTATTCCGAACTGCTCGAAAAGGTGCAGGCTGGCCAGGTTCAGGACGCCACCATCCAGGGCACGGAGCTGCACGGGCATTTGAAAGCCACGCCCAAAGAGCAGTTCCACACCATGATTCCGGCCAATACCGATTCGCTCACCAAGGAATTGACGTCGGCCAAGGTCAATACCAACTTCAAGGAACCGCAGAGCAACCTGCTTCTGCCCATCCTGTTCAACGTCGGTCCGTTCGTGCTCATCGGCGCCATCTGGTTCTTTATGCTGCGGCAGATGCAGTCCGGCGGAAACAAGGCGCTTTCCTTCGGCAAGAGCCGCGCGCGGCTGCTCTCCATGCAGCAGAAGAAAGTCACGTTCAAAGACGTGGCCGGCGTGGATGAGGCCAAGGAAGAGCTGAAAGAAATCATCGAGTACCTGCGCGAGCCGCAGAAGTTCCAGAAGCTGGGCGGCCGCATTCCCAAGGGCGTGCTGCTGGTCGGGCCTCCCGGAACCGGCAAGACCCTGCTGGCGCGCGCTGTAGCCGGCGAAGCCAATGTGCCGTTCTTCTCCATCTCCGGTTCTGACTTCGTGGAAATGTTCGTGGGCGTGGGCGCAAGCCGTGTGCGCGACCTGTTCGAGCAGGGCAAGAAGAATGCGCCCTGCATCATCTTCATCGACGAAATCGATGCTGTGGGACGCCATCGCGGCGCAGGTCTCGGCGGCGGCCATGATGAGCGCGAGCAGACCCTGAACCAGCTCCTCGTGGAAATGGACGGCTTTGAATCGAACGACGGCGTGATCCTGGTCGCGGCCACGAACCGGCCCGACGTGCTCGATCCCGCGCTGCTGCGCCCCGGCCGTTTCGACCGTCGCGTGGTGGTGGGCCTGCCGGATGTGCGCGGCCGCGAAGAAGTGCTCCGCGTGCACGTGAAAAAGGTTCCGGTTTCTGACGACGTCAATCTCAACGTTCTTGCCCGCGGCACCCCGGGATTCTCCGGAGCCGACCTGGCCAACATGGTGAACGAGGCGGCCCTCAACGGCGCCCGGCTCAATCGCAAGCAGGTCACCATGTTCGATTTCGAAACGGCCAAAGACAAAGTCCTGATGGGCGCGGAACGCAAGTCGATGCTGCTGACCGATGAGGAAAAGCGGGTGACGGCGTACCACGAGGCCGGCCATGCGCTGGTGTCGTACCTGCGCGACCACTCCGACCCCATCCACAAGGTCACGATCATCCCCCGCGGCATGGCGCTGGGCGTCACGGTTTACCTGCCTGACGACCGGCACAACTACACCCGCGACTATCTGGAAACGCGGCTGGCAACGGCCTACGGCGGACGCGTGGCCGAAGAGATTTTCCTCAATCAAATGTCCACCGGGGCAGGTTCGGACATCGAAGTCGCGACTGACCTGGCACGGCGCATGGTGTGCGAGTACGGCATGAGCCGTCTCGGGCCCCTCACGTTCGGCAAGAAGGAAGAGCAGATCTTCCTGGGCCGCGAGATCGCGCAGCATCGCGACTTTTCGGAAGAAACGGCGCGGCAGATCGATCTCGAGGTGAGGCGATACATCGACGAGGCTTACCAGTCGGCGTACACCATCATCAACGCCAACCAGGACGCGATGCATCGCATTGCCGCGGCCCTTCTGGAGCGCGAGACCATCGACGCTGAGGAAGTGAAGATGCTGATCGAGGGCAGGGAACTGCCGCCCATGCGATCGATTCTCGCTTCGCCCGGCGACGGCAGCGGCGGCGTGCAGCAGGTGCTGAAGCCGGAAGGCTCCCGCGGCGGCCCCATCCACGGAGAAGGTTCTCCTTCGCCGGCGTAAACACAGTGATCAGGGGTCATTGATCAGAAGGGCCGCTCGATTTGAGCGGCCCTTTTCGTGCGTCTAGTCCCCGACACTCTTGCCCTCACGTGCTTGCCCTCACGCGCCTTATTCAACTTTGTCATGTTGAGCGGAACGAAGCGGAATCGAAAGAATCCGCGTTCGACTTGCGAAATGCCGACCATAGACATGAACCCAGAAAGGGACCCAATTAACAGGCTGCCACGATCGCCCGGATCCAGCCCTGCTGGTACTTTTGCCAGATGACAATTCGACGGACGGGAAAGAGATTACTACTGTAACGATTTGGCTCGTCGGTCTGATCTGACTCGGTCGATTGTGTTCCCCAAACTTCGTGGACGTTTTCCGCTACGAAACCGAGCCTCGTTCATATCCAACCGGATGCAGGAGAGTGCAGATGCGAGTAACCGTCTTTTCAGCCCCTAAGCCGTTTTGGTTCCTGAAAATTTTCTGTGTGACAATATCCATTTTCTATTTCGCAGGCTGCAATAAAGATGCGGCGAAAACGGAAACACCAGCCAACGCCTCACCTCAACCATCGGCGACCGCCGCTCAACCGGCGGCGCCCACCAGACCTGTGCCCTCCTTCTCGGCCGCGCAGAAGGTTGGGCTGTACGCATATCCGGCCAAGAGTCAGGGCAAGGACCAGCAACTCATCGACGAGTCTGACTGTTATGACTCAGCTCAGCAGCAGACAGGCGTCAATCCGGAAATGGGGGCTCCGCAGGGACCCTCGTCTGCCGATGTCCAGGCGGCACAGGCTCAAGCAGCTGAATCGGCACCACAAGCAAAGGGCGGGAGAGCCAAGGGCGCTGCTCGCGGGGCAGTAGGGGGCGCGGTAGTCGGCGGGATCGCCGGAGATGCAGGAACAGGCGCGGCTGTAGGGGCAACCGTCGGAACCGTGAGAGGCGGCAGGCAGCAGCGTAAAGCCAACGAAGCCTCTAAACAACAGGCCGCGGATCAGGCAGGGGCGCAGATGCAACAGCAACACCAGGGTCAGCAGGCTGCCTATAACCAGGAGATGGATAAATTTAAACGGTCGTTCTCAGCCTGCATGACTGCGCGAGGTTATTCGATTCAATAGGCATCTCACAGAATGCCGTTATTTCGGGTGACTGCGAAAGCCGATGAGCCGCTGTCATGTTGAGCGGAGGTCGTCTCGGCGGCCGGATTCGAAAGATCCGCGGTTGTTTATGCGTGGGATGCGGCGGGGAGATGCAACGATCTCCGGCTGCTCGTCGTCTTCATCAGGTTCAGCCAGTGCCACCGCGCCCGCATTCAAATGCGGACGCGGTCGAAGCCCCGCAGGAACGTTTGCGGCATCGTCCGGTCCTTTGCGCTGAAGAGGATTCGGCAAGCGGCGAGCCACAAGGCTCCACACGAACCACGCCAACAAAAGAAGAACCGTAAGCTCGAAGATCGCACTCCACATGCGGGGACCTGCCGAACGAAATCTTTCTAGTCTCTCGAGAAGTGTCTTGCCAGAGTCATTCGAGCCTCGTCTTTTTGCGTTGAGTGCAGGCCAGGGGCGCAAACGCTGTCGCTGCCGCGGAGCCGAACCTGCGGGCATCGCTCTTGAGGTCTCTTCGCCTTGGTATAGCCGGCGAGTGAAATCTTGCGCAAAAGTTCCGAGGTGATGTCCCTCGAGAACTTCGGATTACGCCATAATCATCAGACGCTTCCTGTCTGAATTCGGAACGCAAAGAGAGGGATACATGGCGAACGGCGAGCAAACCAGGTTAAAACATCCCGTATTCAGCGAACCAACCTTCAACGAAGAGAAAGGGACTGTGGATCCGACCGGCTTTCTGGTGGAACACCCCTCAGACAAGGAGCTTTATAAGGAAATCTCCGCCGATCTCAAAAGGAAGGTCGTACCGTTTGACAAGTCACGCGTGGCCGACGGGGAGTCCATGAAACTTGCCGATGTGTATGGGCCCCACGGTAAGGACGTGCTTAGCCACATTGAGAATGCCGGCAAGATCATCTTCCACGTTCTTGGAGACTCCGGAGCCTCGGTGGCGGGCAAGAAATACCGAAACGAATTGAGTGTCGCCGACCAGGTGACATTGGATTGCGCCACTTCGGATGCTGCGAATCATCCTTCCTTTGCATTTCATCTGGGTGACGTGGTGTATGACTTCGGCGAAAAGCAGTACTACTACGACCAGTTCTACGAGCCCTTTCGCGACTATCCGCTGCCCATCTTTGCCATCCCGGGCAACCACGACTCGTTTGTGACACCAGGCACGCCTGCCAAAGATGAGCCACTCAAGACGTTCGCCCGGAATTTTTGCTCCAAGGAACTGGTCATCCCGGCCGATGCCCGATCGTTGCATCGCACGGGCATGACGCAACCGGGAGTCTACTTCACACTCGATGCGCCGTTCGTCCGCATCATCGGGCTATTCTCGAATGCACTGGAAGACCCGGGAGTGATTTCGAGCCAGGAGGATGAAAAGAAGAAGTGGCCGCTCGTTCCCGACTTTCAGTTGACGTACCTGCATGCGCAGCTCAAACGGATCAAGGCCGAGCAATACCCGGGGGCGGTGTTGATTGCCGTGCATCATCCGCCGCTTGTTTATGCTCCTCCCTCGGAAATTGCCGGCAAGGTTGGAAGCCACGGATCCAGTCCCGATATGCTGCGTGAAATCGACAGGATCTGTGTGGAGGAGAAAGTCTACCCACATGCCTTCCTCTCGGCGCATGCGCACAACTATCAGCGTTTCACCAGGACAATTGAGTTCGAGGGCGAAGAGTACAACGTGCCCTTTGTTGTGTGCGGCTGCAGCGGGCACAATGTGAATGCGGTAGTCCACAGCGCCAAGGGACATCGGGCGGTGGAGCCGCATCCGGGAGCCGATGTGAAGTATTTAGAGAATAAACCTGCGGTCACAGCAAAAGATCTTCAACTGGAGAAATACGAAGACCACAATTATGGCTACCTGCGCGTGACCGTCGACCAAAAACTGCTCCGCATCGCTTTTCATCAAGTGGGAGTAAACAGCCTCGCCCAGTCGCGCTTCGACCTTGTCACCGTGGATTTGAAGAGCCACCAGTTGGTAGCGAACTAGGTTGCAGTGTTCGGCACGGAGCCGATTGCCTCCGCCGCCGGGCTCTCGTACAGCACCTCGCAGAAGAGGCGTTTGTGTAATCTGTTCAGATGAGCTACCAGTTCGGTGTGATGCAGGGTCGTTTGTCTCCTCCGGAACCTGGCCGTTTCCAGGCTTTCCCTCGGAATTCATGGCGCGACGAATTCCCCCGCGCCAAACAAGCCGGCTTCTCATATATTGAGTGGATTCACGATGGCTATGACGAAGGCGCTAACCCGATCTTCGATGCAACAGGGAGGTCGGAACTGGAGAAGCTGAAGGCACAACATGGGATCACAACTCCGGCCATCTGCGCCGATTGGTTCATGGAGTTCCCGCTGATCCGATGTACAGACGAAGAGAGGAAACGCCGTGAGGACCACCTCCGGCTGTTGATACCGATCGGGCGGCAAATCGGAGCACGGAGGATCGTTATTCCCTTTGTGGACAACTCCCGTCTGGCCACTGAGAAGGAATGGGAGGAGGTCGTGGCCATCCTGGAACGTGTGGTTTCCCTCGCCGACGAGCACCAGGTTGAACTCCATCTCGAAGCCGACCTGGATCCCGAGTCTTTCAAGCGATTTCTGGAACTCATTCCACATCCCTCCATAAAGGTGAATTGGGATTCGGGCAACAGCTCGGGGCTAGGATACGTCGCAACCAGAGAATTCGCGGCATACGGACGCCGGATAGGATCGATCCACATCAAAGATCGGTACAGAAAGCCAGAAGGTGGCATCGAGACACGGCCGCTTGGCACTGGATCAGCCGACTTCAATGACGTCTTCCGTGCTATACGTTCGATCGAGTACAGCGGAGGCTTGACGCTTCAGGTGGCTCGGGGAGTCCCCGGGGATGAAGTAGACTTCTTAAGGACTCAGATTGAGTTTCTGAAGCCGTTCTGCGAGGTCGATTGACGCCGGCGTCCCTTCAGATTCAAGCTCACATGTTTCCAGGAACGGCATCAAGGAATGGTCGTCGTGACTGAATCCGATCTCAGATTGCAATCATTGTTTTCGTTAAAGGGAAGGACGGCCGTTTTGACCGGCGCTTCCGGATTCCTGGGCCGAACATTCTGCCGTGCGTTGCTTGCCAATGGGGCCCGGGTAATCGCTCTGGGGCGGAGTAACAGATTGGATTCGGAAGCGGCCCGATGGAGCGAGGAGTTTGGCGTAGAAAACGTGGCTGTAGAGCGGGTCGACATGTACGACGCTTCCGCATTGAACGCCGTATGTGACGTTATTGCGGGTCGCGAAAACAGGATCGATGTGCTCATCAATAATGCTCATGAACTTGGTGCAGCAACTGGTTTCAACGTGCCTGAAGGCTCGTTAGAGAATTCCACTTTCGACCAGTGGCAGCGCAACCTTCAAGGGGGCGTCTACTGGGCGGTCCAGACGACGCAACGGATTGGTATACGCATGAAGAACCAGGGGAGCGGTTCCATTATTAACATCGCTACCATGTATGCGTCAGTGGCACCGCGCCCGCAACTCTATGCAGGAACATCGTCCCTGAATCCGCCCGGGTATTCTGCGTCAAAAGCTGCCCTGGTCGCATTCACGCGCTACACTGCGAGCTTCTGGGGCGAGTTCGGGGTTCGGGCAAACTGCATTTCGCCCGGTCCGTTTTCAAACACCGAAGATGCAGCGGGGCAAAACTCGGTGCAGGAAGACTCACCATTTGTTCAGAAATTGAAGGGGTATACGGTGCTTAATCGTATCGGGCGCCCACGCGAACTATGTGGAGCGCTGGTGTTCCTGGCCTCCGACGCGAGCAGCTATATGACCGGTCAGGAGCTTAGGATCGACGGCGGCTGGACGGCTGTATAACCCTATTCTTGCGTGCCTGGATGGAAGCGATGAATCTGGAACTTTCAGAGAAAGTGGTGTTTGTCGCCGGCTCAAGTCGCGGAATCGGCCGAAGCATCGCGGAGGCACTTCTTTCTGAGGGCGCTCGAGTCGTCATCACGGGCAGAGACCAAGGTGCGCTTGACGCTACGTGTTCCGACTTAAGCTCGAGATTCGGCGCCGAACGCATTCTGCCTTACTGCGGTGATTTCTCAATTGAAGCAACTATTTCGGCTGGATTCAAGGCTACCATCCAGCGATTCGGGCACATCGACCATCTGATCGCCAATCTCGGAAGCGGATCCGGGAAACCCGGATGGGATCAGCCACCGGAAGAGTGGCATCGGCTTTTTGAGATGAACTTCTTTGCGGCCACGCGGCTGTCTCAACAGGTTCTGCCGTTGCTTCTGGCCAATGAGAACAAGGGCTCCATTTTATTCATTTCTTCAATCGTGGCTGTCGAAGCGACTCCTGCTCCTCTGCCGTACTCGGCTGCTAAAGCGGCACTCAATAACTATGCGAAGAATCTTGCGCGGCAGCTCGGTCCCCATGGAATTCGGGTGAATACGATTGCGCCTGGCAACATCCTTTTCCCGGGTGGATCCTGGGAGCGTCACCTGGCAAATAGAAAAGATGCGGTCGAGTCCATGCTCAAAACGGAGGTCCCCATGCAGCGTTTTGGGGTTCCAGAAGAGATTGCAAATTTGGCCGCTTTTCTCTGCTCGCCGCGCGCAGGTTTTGCCACGGGTTCCTGCTTCGTAGTCGACGGAGGACAAACCAGAAGTTTGTAACTGGCCGCCCAGGAGAAAACTGACTTCCTCCGCAACGGATGGAAGTCGATGGATACTTCATCAATCAAGAGCTTGTCCGATAGGATTCTACATGGATTCACAGCGCGTTCAATCTCTTTTCAATTTGACCGGCCGCGTGGCGATCGTGACCGGAGGTTCTGGCTTGATGGGTGGCCATCACGGCGCGATCCTGGCGGCCGCGGGGGCACATGTTGTATTGCTGGATCTCGAGCGCACCCAACCATGGAAGCGCGCTGATGCTTTGCAGAAAGCTTACGGGCAGGAATGCGCAGGGTTGGCTGCAGACGTCACGTCAGAGGCCTCCTTACTGCAAGTGAACGAGGAGATCCTCAGAAAGTTCGGGCGCATCGATATCCTTATCAACAATGCTGCCAACAATCCCAAGGTGGAGGCCGACTCGACGGGTAAGCAATGGTCGCGCCTGGAGAACTTTCCGCTTGAGATATGGAATGGCGACATTGCCGTCGGGCTTACTGGTGCATTTCTTTGCTCGCGGATCTTCGGTCAAGAAATGGCCAAGCGCTCCCAAGGCGTGATCGTAAACATCTCGTCGGACTTGGGTGTGATCGCTCCTGACCAGCGCATCTATCGCAAAGAGGGACTTCCCGACGATCAGCAACCGGTAAAGCCTGTCACGTATTCTGTCGTAAAGACTGGCCTGATCGGGTTGACCCGGTACCTCGCCACATACTGGTCAGACAAGCACGTTCGGGTGAACGCAATATCTCCCGGTGGGATTTTTGCCGGGCAGCCCGATGAATTCACTCGGAAGCTGCACGAACTGATTCCGATGAAGCGGATGGCGCGCGAGGACGAATACGAAGGCGCGATACTCTTCCTGTGCTCCGATGCGAGTTCGTATATGACAGGACAGAACCTGATCGTTGATGGCGGCAGAACGGTTCTGTGAAGTAGAATTTCCCCGCCAGATAACTCCGGCCGAACTGGAGAATTTCCTGGCTGAAGCGTTGGAACCAGCGGTGAACGGCTTCCCGCCGCCGCCGGGATCATCGGCCCGCTACCTGACTAATGGGCTCTCCCAAACCCGCAGGAGGATTTCTTTGAGTCTGGCGAAGTCCTTGGGTCCGAGTTCGGCCTTCCATTCCCGTTCGATCTCGTAGAGCACCTCGATCGCTTTTGCGTACGCGGCGTGACCGCGCCGGGTGAAGCGCACAACTCGCGCCCGTCCCTCGTCCGGAACGTCGGAGCGTACCAGGTATCCCAGTTCCTCCAGGCTGCCCAACAGCCGGTTCATGGCCTGCTTGCTCATCCCGGCGCGCTCGGCAAGAACACCCGGGCGAACCCCATCCGGACTGGGATAGCGCAGCACTGCCATGTGCGCAAACGTGAGCTCGGCAAATCCCGCCGTGTTCAACTCTTCAATGATGCGGCGCTGGATGGCTTGGGCGGGAACACGCAACAACGCCCCGATAAGCATCTCCTGCGGTTTGACGGATGAATTTTTTGGCGAAACAGTCATTGACATGCTCCGTAAACTCTGTTTACTATACTCTCATAGTAAACAGAGTTTACTAGCGATAGAAGAAGCAAATGATGCACCAGATGATCGACCTTCGCGAGGAGTACGATATCGAGCTTTCCGAAGACTGGAAGTCCACCCTCGCACCGGGTCACGATTCAGACCAGCCGGAGATCGCCTGTGCGGAGGCTCAAACTGTCGCCAGCGCCGGTGATCCAAATGCAGCCGTACCCGGCTCGCAACCCGACCTGGTCAAGCACGTGGCCGCGGGAAGCGGCGCGGCTTACTGGGGCCCCGGAAGTCTGATGACGTTTCTTGCTACTGGTAAGGACACGGGCGGCGCGTTCTTTGTGTCTGAGATGTGTGTTCCGCCGGGCGGGGGCCCACCTCCCCATGTCCACAGCCGCGAGGACGAATCGTTCCACATGCAGGAAGGCACGCTGAAGGTTCAGGTTGGCGCGGATACACTGACTGTATCGGCTGGCGATTTCGTATTCCTTCCCCGTGGAATCGCCCATTCCTTCAAGAACACCGGCGATACAAATGCGAGGGCCCTGGTTTTGATAACTCCGGCCGGACTGGAGAATTTCTTCGCGGAAGTCTTCGAACCAGCGGTGAAAGGCTTTCCGCCACCGCCGCCTTCCAGCGAACTGATCGCCCGGTCATTGGCAGCCGCGCCCCGGTACGGGCTCGCGCTTCTTCCCCCTGAATAGTGGGCTTCGATCGAAGCAAGAAAGGATAACCCCCATGCAACAGCAATTCGTTGATCTATCCGTCAATCCCGCCGAGGAAACCATCCGCGTGGGACCATTGGCGATCCGGTTTCTGCTAACCGGCAATGAGTCGTTCGGCTCTATCGCGATCTTCGAGGTGGTGGTTCCCGGCGCGCAGCGACTTCCGGGCCCGGCCCACAGTCACGATGCCTACGAAGAGACGATCTACGGTGTCGACGGGGTATTGACCTGGACGGTTGACGGGAAGCCTATCGAGGTGGGCCCTGGCCAGGCGCTTTGCATTCCCCGGGGCGCGGTTCACCGTTTCGATAACCACACCAGCCGGGACGCGAAGGTGCTCTGCATGGTGACGCCGGCCGCCATCGGCCCGCAGTATTTCCGCGAAACTGCCGAAGTGATCAACGCAGCGGCCGGCGGGCCCATCGACCGGGCGAAAATGGCAGAGGTCATGCTCCGCCACGGCCTCACGCCGGCTCCGAGCCCGGCGCAGGCTTAGCGCGGGTTTTCAAGAAAGATCTGATTGGCTAGGGCAGGATCACCAGTTCCGGTTTGCTGCCGCCGCTCATGCCGTAGACCGCCCCTGAATAGAACGCGCCCGCATCGTACTTGTAGCATCCGGCGGTTTGCGCCTTCACGGTGATAGGCTTGCTGCCCCCGCCGATGATGGGATCATCCGGAGTGAAAGGCGAATCCGTCCCGAAGAACACCGAGAACCCGCTGTTCTTGCTGGAGGTCATCCACACCACCGAGGTGCCCGTCTTGATGCAGAAGAACTGATTGCCCTTGGCATTCGGAATTCCCGGTTTGACACTCGCGCCATTGCCGGATTTCCGGATGTCGATGGTGCACACTTCAGATGACGAACCGCACGTGTTGGCGGCATTGCACAAGTCCTCTGGTTTCGGTTCGTCACAAACGTACTTGCTTTTCGCCTCGGTCACTGTTCCGCTGAGCAGCACGAACAACGTCACCAAGGCCACACTGCAGGAACGCAGCTTCTTTCTCATCATCAATTCCTCGCAAGGTTCCCCATCGCATGTTGGTGATTCGCACAAATAGTCGGACGGATCTACTTCTCCTTGTCCTCGGATTTCTCCTTGTCCGTGGATCCCGGCCAGACGTGAACGTTGTTGAGCTTCCAGGGATTCATTCTCAAATCCCACTGGGGCTCGCCATCCTTGTTGATGGTAAGCTGCGTGGCAGGAAAGAGGACTCCGTCGCTCTTTTTCTTGTCCTGATCGTCAATGTTTATTTCCCCGGCTGTCAGATTGAATGACTGCGATTGGGTGGAAGAGTACGACTCACCGAAGGCAATCTTGCGATTGGTGATAAAACGGACCTTCCGCCCGGTGGGCGTCTTGATCTCGCGGATATAGGAAACGTCGAACCCCAGTGTTCCGGGCATGGTGATCCGGCCCACCGCCTTCATCTTCTCGAGCGCGTTGACCAGGCCGTCGTTTTGGCCCTTCTGAAAGGACTCGACCAGGATTTGCCGGTCCTCTGCCGTGGAGTACTCGTAAATGACGAGCCTCACGGTAAAGTTCTTTCCCATTTGAGTGCTGGTGCCATAGGCTTGGGCATCGATGGTTTCATATTTCTCGCGAGCAATTCCTGAGGCGGCTGACATGGCCACTAGGGTCGCCAGGGCGAGCCCCCTTCTCAATCGTCCGGATATCACGTTCAACGTGTCCTCCATTTGTGCACCGCTCAATTACGGGTGATTGCACCTCGGGCAATTGAGCAGTTGGCATGCAGGCGGAAAAGTAGATTCCCCTTCTCTTCATGCCGCGATAAAGCTAACAAAGCGCTACTGCTAGAAAACACTGGCAAAAGTACCAGCCAAACCGGGCAAGCGGCCAGTCGGCGGCGGCGGGGGTCTCCAAGCAGGTGGCATCCCCCGTGTCCTCACGAAATGCTCCTAAGTGATAAAAATCGTGATACCTTAGGGCCACGCCAGCCACCATCCATGGCGGGCGTGTTTCCCCGGTTGCCGACGATGGATGTCGATCAAATTTCGAAACGAGATTCGCGTTCGCTCGGCTCCGTGTCGGACCGCTATGTTGTCCGTTCGATTCTGGGCCAGGGAGCCTTTGCGACGGTCTTTCTGGCCGATGACCAGGAGACCCGGCGGCCGGTTGTTCTCAAGCTCCTGAGCGAAGACGGAAGCTCAGAGGCCGGCATTGAGCGCTTTCGCGCCGAAGTGGCGGCCATGCGGCGGCTCGAACATCCCAACATCGTCCGGGTCCTTAGCGACGGCGTGACCAGCGACAACCGGCCCTACCTCGTGACCCAGTGGATCGGCGGACGGAGCCTGGCCGCGGTTCTGAAAGAATCGGGGCCGCTGACAACCGCCCGCGCGATCGATGTCGGCCATGGGATCGCCGGCGCGCTGGCCTACGTTCATAGCCGGGGCCTCGTTCACCGCGACGTGAAGCCCTCCAACATTCTCATTCCCGGTTGGCCGGAGGCTCCCGATTACAAGAATCCCACCCTCCTCGATTTCGGAGTCGCGGGCCGACTGGAACACGGCCGTACCCAGGTAGGAATGATCTTCGGAACGCTCCGTTACATGTCGCCGGAACAGATCAAGGGGGAGCAGCAGTCGGCGGCCACCGATGTCTATGGTTTCGGTCTTCTGCTGTTCGAGATGCTGGTGGGTCGCTCGCCGGCGAACCGGGCGGGCGATCTGGCTACGCTGGTGATGGCGATCAGCCAGGGGATTCCGGCCGAAGACTTGAAAGGCGTGGAGCCGGCCCTTGCCGATTTGATCTCCAGATGCGTGCGCCCCGATCCGGCAGAACGTCCCTCCATGGCAGAGGTTCTGCAGGCGCTGACCGCACAGCCGCAGAAAATAGCGACGTGGGAGCCATTGCCCGTGCCGCTCTCTCCCCCTGGCGCTTCAAGCTCGACTCAACCGGCGATTTCCACGGGCGCCCTGCCCGCGACCAGAGATTCGAGTGCACAATCCGCACCGGAAGCGCCTCCCGCTCCGGCATTCAAGGTGACCGGGGAGCAAAGGGAGGCGGCCATGTCCCAAGGCAAACGGCCGCTCTTTTGGGCGGCGGTATCGTTGGCGGCGGCGACCGCAGCGGTGGCGCTGATCCTGCTGATCCGGACCCCGGTGATCCCACCGAGCCAGCCATCGTTGAACCGCCCGCCGGCTTCGGAAACCGCACCGCCTTCAACCAGCAAAGCGCCCTCACCCGGCGAATCGCCCTCAACGAGCGCACCGCCTTCGAATGAATCAACCGTGCGCGCGCTTCGCTTCGGCGCCGGACTGCTGTTGATGGGCGCCAGCCTTTCCATCGCATTCTGGCTGCGGAAGTGGCTGGGCAGCCGGTCGCAAGTAAAATCGCAGGCGATCGAATTGGTGTTCGGCGCCAAGACGCGAACCGACCTGACCGCCACGATCGCCGTGCAGTTGGATCAACTGGTTTCGAGGCTACGCCGGCTCGATGAGCGTATCCTGGCCGGTTCCGTAGCGCTGATGCTCAACGAATACGGCAGCGCAACCGATCCCAAGGACCGCCAGGCCGCGTTGATGAATGTGGTCGTGCTTTCTGAGAAACTCGCGCTTCGCCTCTCTCCCTGGTATGAGCGTCACAAGGAAATCATCGCTTCGGCGGTGGCGGTGATGGGCGGCGTGTCGGGGCTGGTTACCGCGTTGAACTCGGTCCTCGCTCATAAGCACTAACCCGGACCTTCTTCAAATCCGCATTCTCGAGGAGCTTCGACACGATCTCGCGCCCGATCACCAGCGAAGCCGTGGCCGCCGGCGAGGGCACATTGCACACGTGCAGAATGCGTTCTCGATAGACAAAGTAAAAATCGTCCACCAGCCGGCCGGAATTGTCCAGCGCCTGCGCGCGCACGCCTGAGCCGCCCGGCCGGAGATCGTCCTCGGTCAGCTCCGGCACCATTTTCTGCAGCGCGGCGGTAAAGGCGCGCTTGCTCCAGGAGCGATACATTTCGCCCGCGCCGCTCTTCCAGTAGCGGGCGGCCATCTTCCAGAATCCCGGAAACAGCGCCGTCGAAACTGCATCGCCCAGGTTGAAGGCCGTGCGCGTGTATCCCTCGCGCTTGAACGAGAGCACCGCGTTCGGTCCGCCCTCGAGCCCGCCTCCCATGCGCCGCACGAAGTGCACTCCCAGGAACGGAAACCGCGGATCGGCCACCGGATAAATGAGCCCTTTCACCACGTGGTGCTTCTCCGGCGCGATCTCGTAAAACTCGCCGCGGAACGGCACAATGCGGAGCCCGAATTGTGCCCCCGCCATCCTGGCGACCACATCGCTTTGCAGTCCGGCACAATTAATGGCAAAGCGCGCCCGCACCGTGCCCGATGCCGTCTCCAGAATCACCTGATCCTGGTCATGTACGATTCGCTCGACGCCATATCCCGGCAGAACCTCGCCCCCGGCGTGTGCAATCAATTCTGCATACTTGATCGCGACCTGCCGGAAGTTTGTGATCCCCGTCGACGGCACGTAGATCGCGCGGATCCCCGACGCGTGCGGTTCGATCTCACGAATCTGTGCGCGGTCGAGTTCGCGAAGCCCGATCAGGCCGTTCGCACGTCCCCGGCGCAGAAGCTCGTCCAGTCCGGCAAGCTCGCGGTCTTCGGTGGCCACGACAACCTTGCCGCAGACTTCGTAGGGAACGCCGTACTCGCTGCAGAATCGCACCATGGCGGCGCTGCCCTCGACACAAAGGCGCGCCTTCAGCGATCCGGGCTTGTAGTAGAGGCCCGAATGAATCACCCCGCTGTTGTGCCCGGTCTGGTGGGAGGCGACCTGCTTCTCTTTATCGAGGATCAGAACCCGGGTGCCGGGAACTCTGCGGACGAGGTGGAGGCCTGCGGCCAAGCCGACAATGCCGGCCCCGATGATCGCCACATCGCATTGTCTCTCCGCAGTTTCGGGCACGGATCTTTCTCCGTTAAAACACCCGGTATGCCATTCCCACGCTTATGCCGTACGGCCTGAGGGTCGTGTCAGGCAGAAAGTTAGGCCAGTCCTGGAATTCGAAATCGACCGCTCTGAGCGTTAACTTGCGCGAGAGCCGATAATCGATGCCCCCGCCAAACGCCAGCGCAGTGAAGGTCCCATACCCGTAGCCATGCGGAAACGTCATCTTGCCCAGGCCGATCATCGCCTTGCCGTAGGCCTGGGCGCGCCCGAATCGGTAAATGGGCACCCGGGGGCCGATCAGGTAGTGATCCTGGTGTTCGCCGTCATATTCGAAGAAGCGCAGCCAGCGCGCCTCGCCTTCCAACTGGATCCAGTGGGTGAAATGTATGTCGACATACGTCCCCAATCCGCCCAGGTGATTGGTGCCTGGACCGTAGACGGGGTGGCTGTTGTTATTGGGATTGAACCCGGAGCCAAACCCGCCCACGCTGATGGTGAGTTGGCGGGCGGTAGCCGTTTCCGTAACCTGAGCTCTCGCCGAGGTGCCTGCAAGCAGAAACAGAAAAAGAACAATTACAGATCGTCTCATAAAAAATAGTGATCCAGTCTAAATGCTGGTTAGACGCCGCCGGTGTTGTGGGGGAACTCGCAAACAAGTTTTGGCCGGGACGAGAGAACTCATCCCGGCCACAAAATCAACCCAGACGTATTCTACCGGTTCTGGGGAGCCGGAGCCGGGGGCTGTTGCTGTTGCGCCGAAGAATCGGCAGGAACCGGCTGCGAAGCGGACGGAGGAGAGGTGGACGGGCTTGTCGCGGGAGTCGAATTCTGATCGTTCCCATTGGCGGGCTGCTCCTGCGGCGGCGTATTGCTGGCCGGTTGCAGGTTGGCAGCGTTATACCGCTGCAGCTTGTAATAAACCGGTGTCACTTCCAGCGGCATCTTGTCGCGCGGGTTCATGGGCGCGTACAGCTTGGCATTCAACTGGTGCACGCGGTCGTCCCACGGATCGGTCTTCAGCCAGCTTCCCAGCGGCAATGCGGGAATCTGCGCCAGGTCGTCCCAGTTGATCTTGGGCGCCGAGTGCGCGATGGAGGTCATCCAGGGCGTCCCGTCGGCCCGCAGCAGGGAGTTCCCCAACTTGGGTGTGTTGAGCGCCTTCAGCACGTGTCCCCGGTCGGCAAGCTGTGACCAGAACAGGCCCGCGGTCGGGAGCTGATCCTTGTACATGGAGGCCTGCAGAAATTCCGTGCCCTTCTTGACCGCGTCCTCGTTGTCATGGTCGGAGTGGTACATGTCAATGCGCTGGAAAGTGGATTCGTCGGGAAACAGGAGTCGGTCATTGAATGCGTAACGGGTATCGATGTGGTGACCGAGGGTGATGTGCGCCAGTTGCATGGCGATGACCGAGGCGATGGTGGCCTCGTTGCGCGGCATGGTGTCGATCAGACCCTTGCTCAACAGGATGGTGTTGCCCACGGTGGTGGTCTCTATTGTGTTCGTGAGCAGGACGCGGCAGTGAATCGGGCTCGAGAAGGCCAGGTTGTTGGGCACAGCCAGGTTGGTGACAATCTGCTCCAGAACCGTGGTCTCAAAGCCGTTGGGCGTCAGCGGAGCGACCAGTCCGGCTTCCACCAGGCGATCGATCACGTTATTCTCGGCCTGCATCACCCACTCGCGCGAGGCCTGCAGCGGGCTTACGTCCTGCGAATCGTCGCTCTTGTCCTCGGCGTCATCCACCTTCACGCTGACGTTCTCGCTGTCGCGGGTGGGCAGCTTCAGCGAGTAGCCCCAGAAGTGCGTCTGGGCCTTCAGGCCCACTGTCTTTTCGCCTTCGGCGCGCTGCGTCTCTTCCACGTATACGGCCACCGGCAGCCAGATTCCCGGTTGCACGTTCATGCGCCAGCTATCGAAGTGGAAGTAGTACTTCGATGAATCCTCATTGGTGGGCGGCGTAAAGGTTCCGTTGAAGCGGACGATGTTGCCGTCTTCGTCTTCAATCCAGATGCGGCCATAGAAGCGGCCCATGCCCGCCACCTTGGGATGCACGTCGAACACCCAGGTGCGGACCGTACCCAGAAACTCACGCCGCACGTACCCGAATACGTAGTGCTGCTCATCGAATCCCGAAGGATCGAGGAACATCATCTCCGTAAAGCCGAGGGGATTGTAGGTGAACTTGGTATCCAGCCCCAGTGCCTTGGTAAGGCTGGTGATCGAGGCCAGTGATCCCTTGAACCACCCGCCCTTTTTGTTCGCCGAACGCGGCTCGTAGCTCTTATCGAAGAAACCCTTACCAAAATCCACCCGGCTCAGCATGTACTGGTCCGATACCGGAACCTGGTAAAGCTTCACGTCGGGGCGGGTATCTTGTATGTACGTCTCCACCAGCGGGGTGCGCTGCTGGATGTTCTTGATCAGAACCTTTTCGCGTCCAATGGCCTTCACCACTAACGCATGCTGTTCCGGGGTGAGCGCGTGGACGGCCTCGTACTTGGGTTGTTTTTTGGCGTACCCGCACGTCGCACCTACCGCGATGAGCAGCAACGTGGTTGAGACTTTACGAAAGATCATGTGAACTCCTGTTTTTATCCATATGTCGCCGGCCATGCCGGAGACGATCGCGGGACTTTGCCGACGCGATGACCTGGGGACCAGAGCCTTCCTGGCAGTCGAAAACGGGCCGGTTTGCAGGTGGTTATGCGACTTTCGGCTGTCTTCAGCCGTTGCCGCGTGTTTGTTATTTTGATCCTAAGCCAATTGAAACGTAATCGTAATATTTGTTGTCAGATCGACCGCTTGTCCATTACGAGTGGCGGGATGAAAACGAATTTGTTGAGCCACCCGGCGGGCTTCCTCATCAAGTCCATGGCCCAGGCCGTGAATCACGCCCTGCACCAAAACCTGGCCCGCGGCCGTAAACGTTACGCGCAGAACTACATCACCCTGGACGCGCAGGGCACGAGCCTCGCTCGTGTACTGAACGGGCGGCTTGGAGATCACTTCGAGGTTGGTCGACTTGGCTACCTGGGGGACCGCCGGGGCCGGCGCAACCGTCGCCTGCATCGCAGGGATTCCCGCCGAGGCTACTTTGCCGCCGCCGTAGGTGGTGGTGGTGCCGGTTCCACCGGGAATTCCCGCCGAGGCCACCTTGCCGACCACACCGGCATTCGACCCGGACTTGGTTCCATTGCCAATCCCGGCGGATCCAACCACACCGTGTGGAGCGACGGCGGGTCCTTGCATTCCGCCGTACGGATTCCCGATCGCCGCCACGGTTGCCGGCCGTGTGGCGTTGGCGTTGGGAGTTACCCCAAACGTCTCTCCCAGATGTACGGGTGCAGTGGAGGGATGAGCCTGGGGCACCTGGGCCGGCATAGCCGCGGTCAGCGCGGCTTTGGGCTGCGGGGCAAGAATCACCGCCGGCTTGGCTTCCTTCACTACCGGGAGAGCCGTCTTGGCTTCCATCTGGATCGGCTTCAGATCGGGTTTCTTCTCGATCTTGGGCATATTGATCTTGGGCGCGTCCAGCTTGACCTCGGGCAGCTTGGGCGTCTCCACCTTGGGTGGGGGAGGCGTTACCTTCAGCTTGACGGGTTCAGGAGGAGGCGTAGTGGGGAAGATCAACTGCGTCTGCTCGTACTTGTGCTGCTGGATGGCGTGCTTGGCCGTCATCCCCACGTAGACGACCAGGGCCAGCACCGTCAGGTTAAGCACCGCGCTGGTGAAGAAAGAGGCAGGGCTCTTTTCTGCTTCCGGCAGCAGACCAAAGTTGGCCCGGATGGGGTAGCAATTTATAGGCACAGCCCGACTGTGTTCCATGGGCAGATCAAAGTTGGCTCTAACAGGATAACGATTAGGAGACATATTCCTATCCCTCATTTTGGGCCACGAATCACATTCCGACTTCGTCGGTTCAGATCGTCATTTCCCGCGAAGTTAAATGCACCGCATTGTGTATAACGCAAGTTCTTTCAGACGGCTGGAGTCCAGCCTTTGCGGAGAAGAGAAGTTCGCCATTGAGCACGTGAGCTGCGCTTGCGAAATCCCCGCCAATGAATAATCCTATCGGGCTACCATCGCCTGTTTTGCCGTAGGGGGTTGTAGGAGAAGAAGTTTTCTTATGATTTCCCGACCCGGCCTGAGTTTCCCCAACTAGATGGGATGGAAAAAAACGGCGATCTGTTGCCATTATTGTAATAGACGTGTTCAAAAAGAAGCTTGCGTACGAGCAAACTGAGATTTGGTTCGAAAGCCATTCGTAATCCATGACTGCTCGCTTGCCGGCCATGAGATACCCCAGGTTTGCACCAGGCAGCTAGAAAAAGTGACAATCGGGTCCCCAGAAACTTCCGATGACACAGTCTACCGCTGTGGCGATATTTTGGGGATGGGTGGAATTACCAGCCCCGGGCCATTTCCTTTGAGTTATAGACTCAGAATAATCCAAAGTGTGTATGAAAGGAATTACTTTCGTGAAAGTATTGGTTACCGGTGGTGCAGGATATATCGGCGGCACCGTCGCCGGGTTGCTCGCCTCGCGCGGTCACGAAGCGGTGGTTTTTGACAATCTCAGCCACGGCCGCCGTGACTTAGTTCCTGAGGGAGTTGAGTTTATCCAGGGTGAGCTTTCCGACCGGAGCTTGCTCGAAGACATCTTCTCTTCCGCTAAAGCGGAACACAATCCCTTTAATGGGGTATTGCACTTTGCGGCCCTTATTGAGGCGGGTGAATCCATGGTTCGCCCGGAAACATTCTTTCGTAACAACACCGCCTCGAGCCTCACTCTGCTCGAGGCCATGCTGGCGGCGGGCCCGCGGCGCCTGGTGTTCTCGTCCACCGCGGCGGTCTACGGGGAGCCCGAGCGCGTCCCGATCCTGGAGGACGCTCGTCTGCAGCCCACCAACGCCTACGGCGAGTCGAAGCTGCTGGTGGAGCATATGTTGCGATGGCTCTACCAGATACACGGCCTGCGTACCGCTTCGCTCCGGTACTTCAACGTGGCGGGGGCGCCGGAGGGCCCGGGCGGGATCACCCGCGGGGAGGCCCACGAACCCGAATCCCACCTCATTCCGCTCATTCTCGACGTGGCCCTGGGGCGGCGCTCGTCCATCCGCATTTACGGGGAAGACTATGCCACCCCCGACGGGACCTGCGTTCGCGATTACATCCATGTCTCCGACCTGGCCGACGCGCATCTGCTGGCACTGGAGAAGCTGGAGACGGAGGGGTACCTGATCTATAACCTCGGTAATGGGCAGGGATTCAGCGTCCGCGAAGTTATCGAGTCCGCGCGCCGCGTCACCGGCCGTCCCATTCCGGCCGAATTGCACCCCCGCCGGCCCGGTGATCCGGCCGTGCTGGTGGCGAGTTCGGAGAAGGCGATCCGGGAACTGGGCTGGAAACCGCGGTATACGCAACTTGACGACATCGTCCGAACGGCCTGGGAGTGGCATCAGAAGCGCTACGCCAGCTAAAGAGAACAAACTGGGTGCCCTATCCAAGCTCTGCTTTGGTGATCAGGCCGGCTTTTCAATCACCAGGGCGGGGTTTTCGGCCGCCGGGCGCCGGGTCGCAGCCCATACGATGATTGCCGCTCCCACCAGCATCGAACCGGCGCTCGCAAGTTGCGCGTTTGAAAAGCCCCAAATCACTTTCGGGTTGCGGCGGATGAACTCCACCAGGAACCGGGCCGTTCCGCTCAACAGAAGGTACTCGCCAAGGATTCTTCCCGTCGCATGCGGCTTGCCTCCGCGCACCCAGAGCCACGCGCCGATGAGGAGCCCCGCACCAAGTTCATAAAGAGGCGTGGGATGCACGCGCACATAGATTGGCTCGATACCGTGGGGAAAGCTCATGCCCCAGGGGAGATTGGTAGGCAACCCATAGCAGCCGTCGCCCGAAAGGAAACACCCGATGCGCCCTATGCCGTACCCGATGGCCGCCGCCGGAGCCGCCAGGTCGAGGGTCCGCAGAGCCCCGATTTTGGCGCGCCAGCCCTGCAGCACCAGCGCCGAAATGCCGAACGTCAGGCCGCCAAACCAGGCAAATCCAGCCGTATCCCATAGCACCCGCCAGCCCTGTTCGCGGAACTCCGACGGGGTGTCGATCACGTGCCACAGCTTCGCTCCGACAATGCCGGCCACCACCGTGATCGCCACCATCCCTACCGCATCCTCGTCGATCTTCCAGCGGCGGAAGTTGCGGTCCATGATGAAGCCAGCGGTCACCGCGGCCAGCCACAGCATCAGCCCGAAGGTGGGAACATTGAAGGAACCAAAAACGTGAATAGACGGGAACATTTCTTCTTAAGTATAGACGCGTGGGCGCTGCGAAAGCGACGGGACGCTCGCGGGGTCGAGCACGTGATTTTCACATAGGCTCTTGCACGCGCGCGGGCCTCTCAGGCGATACTGTCCCCATGCCTGCCATCACTTACCAGGGACTCGAGGTTCTCTACACACGGCAGCAGATTGCGGATCGGGTGGCGGAGATGGGCGCCGAAATCACCCGTGACTTGAACGGCGAAAAGCTGGTCATGGTGGGCGTGCTGAAAGGCGCGGCGATCTTTCTAGCCGACCTGGCCCGCTCCGTCCAGGTGGATGCAACCTTCGATTTCGTCGCGGTCTCAAGCTACGGCAAAGGCCAGCGGTCCTCCGGCGCGGTCAAGCTGATTAAGGACCTGGACGAGCCCATCGAGGGAAAAAACGTCCTCATCGTCGAGGACATTCTTGATACCGGCCTCACCCTTCTTTACCTGCGCAAGATCTTTCTGCAGCACCGGCCCCGCAGCCTGCGCATCGCCGCCCTGCTCGACAAGCCCTCCCGTCGCATCGAGAAGATTGAGGCCGATTATGTCGGCTTCTCTATTCCAAATCTATTTGTGATTGGCTATGGAATGGATTATGCGGAGCGCTACCGTAATCTGCCCGACATCTGCCTAATGCCGCCCGAATGATGCCGGAAAGCGGGTACAAGGGACCGAGTCAACAAGTCGCACCGGTCTATTGCTCAACAGCAAAGCAGGACCAGGAACCACCATGAATAATGAACGCGAACTTCTGCAGGGCGCCTATGCCGACTTCAATGCCCGTCGGATCGACGCCGTACTGGCGCGCATGGCGCCCGACGTGGTCTGGCCGAATGGAATGGAGGGTGGCTACGTCTATGGGCATGATGCGGTACGGAAGTACTGGACCAGGCAATGGGATGTCCTTGATCCCAAGGTCGAGCCGGTGGGGATAACGTGCGATCAAAGAGGAAGATGGGTAGTAAAAGTTCATCAGGTAGTTCATGATCACGAAGGCAAACTTCTCGTCGACCAGATCGTCCACCATGCTTATCAATTTCGGGATTCCCTCATCGCCCGGATGGACATCGAATAAAGTAGCGGTGCCGGGTTCCACCCAAGAAGCAGACCGGTCAACGGTGATTCGGGTCACTCGAAAGGTGGTCAGTTTTGTGAGCCCGGCCCTTGGTAAGTGTTTCGTCCAGGGACTATACTCATCCCCCGGGTACCTCGAAAAGCCGCCACGAGAGCGGCGCAAGCAGGATGAAGGAGCATGACCATGGCAGCGATTTCGCCCATGCAGGAAGACCTTGAATTTGACCACGGAACCTTTGATTCCGCCGGCTTTACTTCACAGACCTTGGCAAGCTGGCAAAATCTTGCCGGCGTTATCGACCACACGTTGCTGAAAGCCGACGCCACCAGCGAACAGGTGGAAAATCTGTGTGACGAAGCGCTTCGCTACCGGTTCGCCTGCGCCATGGTGAACCCGGTATGGGTCCCCACCGCCGTTTCCGTGCTATCGGGCTCCGGTATTTCTGTCGGAGTGGTTCTAGGCTTCCCCTTAGGGGCCTCGCTGGTCTCCACCCTGCGCCATGAAGCCGCCGCCCTGACGCGCCTCGGCGCACGCGAGCTGGATATGGTGCTTCCCATCGGCCTGCTCAAGAGCGGCAACCATCACGCAGTGGAACACTCCATCCATGCGACGGCATCGGTCGCTCACCACCACGGCGCCATTCTCAAGGTGATCCTCGAGACATGCCTGCTTACGGTGGAAGAGAAGCTGCGCGGGGCAGAAATCGCCATCCAGGCCGGAGCGGATTTCCTGAAGACCTCGACCGGGTTTTCGACCGGCGGCGCGACCGCAGCCGATGTGGCCCTGTTGCGCGGAGTCGCCGGCGGCCGGTGCGGGGTCAAGGCCTCAGGCGGGATCCGCACCCTGGCAGACGTTCGCACCATGCTGGATGCCGGCGCCAACCGCATCGGCGCATCGGCCAGCGTGGCGATGGTGCGGGAACTCGGAGCGGAGTGAGGCCGGGAACAAGGGAACCAGGAACAACAAGACGGTGAGCAGGGAACAAGCGATAAAGGAGATTACGACTTCGCAGTTTTTTGTTCCCTGGTTCGCGTGGTCCCTGCTACATCAGCACTGCTACTGGCTGAAACAGCGTTCCGGCCACGCGCCTTGCGATCCCGACCAGGTCACGTTGATCGGCGAAGACTTTTACCAGGGAAGCTGAAGAGAACTCGGGCAGGTTCGCCTGAGCGCCATTGCGCATCCGTCCCAGCGTAAATGCATCGCCGGTGACCGAGGGCATCTCGGGCAGCAGGCTGCGCGGATGGACGCATAGCATCGTAAGCGCATCTAGGTTGCCGGCCAGCGGCTCCAACTCATCCAGGCGGTGCGCATGCTCCAGGGTAAACGGCCCGGCTTGCGTACGGCACAGGCTGCTCAAGTGGGCGCCGCACCCAAGATCGCGCCCCAGTTCGTGCGCTACGGAGCGAACGTATCCGCCCGCGCTGACGCTCATCGAGAAACGCGCTTCCGCACCGTCGAGCGAGTCGATCTCCAAGGATGAGATGCAAATGGTAGCGGGCTTCAGTTCCACCGGTTTGCCGGCGCGCGCCATTTTGTAGGCTGGAACGCCGCCGATCTTCTTGGCGGAAAAGGGAGGCGGCATCTGTTCGATTGCGCCGCGGAATCGGGCGGCTGCAGCGCGGATCTGCTCCAGTGTCAGCACCGGCTCGACGCTCGGGCCCACGGCTTGGCCGTCGGCATCATACGTATCCGTCGCGAACCCGAAGCGAATCGTCCCGCTGTAGCTCTTTTCCGCCGACGAGAAGTACTGCGCGAGCCGTGTGAACTTGCCTAGCAGCAGCGGGAGCACCCCGGTAGCCATGGGATCGAGCGTGCCCAGGTGCCCGATGCTGCGCTCGCCGCTGAGCTTGCGCACCCGATGCACCACGTCGTGGCTGGTCATGCCTCCCGGCTTGTCAATCACCACCAACCCGTCCACTTCTTCTACTCTAGCGGACCGGGCCCGGCGAGCGACTTGGATCGATTGATTGAGCGCCGGGTGAGGCTACTCACGCTTCCCGACTCTGCTGTTCGAAAACGCGATCTCCCAATCCACAGGGCTTTCCTGTCCGGGAATCGTGAGCGTGAGTAACTCGCCATCGGACGCTGCCTTCACCTGCACTTCACGACCTGCGGCGGAAGCCCGCGCGGTGGACATGGTGAATTCCTTCGGCACACGGATCCAGAGTGTGTAGGGTTCACCGGGGATGGTGGTTGATCGCACGCGCAGACGATCTTCCGATTCCTCCCAGCTTTGCGCGTCAATGGAGAACGATCCGCTGATATGTCGCGCGGTTCCGAGTAATTGAGGATGATTAACTGCAGGATAGATCAGCAGAACCTGGGTGTCGTGCGGAAGGACTCGAACGTCCATGCCTTGATGGAAGACTCCGAGAAGCTTCTGGTTCCAGAAGTCGAATACCGCATACGAGCCGGAAGGCAGTCCCAGTTTTTCGGCAAAGGATAATCTCTTGTTCGCGACCTCGCTCCTCCAATTAGTTACGCCGACCACGTCATAGATTCCGGACGCAGCATTGACTTTCAAATCCAGAACCTCGGGATAGTTGTGGATGTAGTTCTCGGCGGTGGTGAATTTGAATCGATCCCACTGCATGTCGGTTCCGCGGCTGTAAAGATCGACCGGAAAAATCGGGAGCGGCGGAAGCGTCATCTTCAGCAGATTCACTCGCTCTTCGGGTAACTCCGGCATGACGCTGGCCAGCGGATAGACGACCCCGGTGAGCGCAAGCCAGGTAACCAGCGTATGTGCTTCGGCCAGGGTTGTGCCGAATTGGGTGAGCGGCTGCTCCCGGTCACGCGCTGTTTCAAGTACGCTCGGATGCCTGGTTTGCTTCACTTGATCGAGCGACATGGGCGGCCCCAGTTCGACACCTTCTCCGGGCATGACATAGACCGCCAGGTGGTTCAGAAATGCATTCGCGTTGATGGAACTGAACAGGGGATACATGCCTTGCCACGTGTTGTAGAGATCGTCGCCGTTGAAGTAGGACTGAAAGACGCCGATTCCATTCAACGGGGTTCCAGCAGGGCATCCTTCAATGAACCGGTCAGGGCCGAGGACTTCGCGGATCACTTTCAGCCTCGTCCGGTAAACCGCAAGCGGGTCCGCGTCTGCGTTGTATAACTTCGTGTGATCGAGTCGCGGAACGTACGCGGGCATGGCGTATTCGCCATCGAACTTGTAGTACTCGAAGCCCCAGTTGTCCAAGGTGGTAAATAGCTTCTTCAGGAACTCAAGGACCTCGGGGTTGCTGGAGTCGAGCGCGGGCGTGCTGTAATCCTGAATTGGATTCCCGTGCTTGTCGCGCAGATACCAATCGGGGTGGCTGCCGACCGCGCCCGCATACGCATTGGGGACCAGCCATATGCCCGCGCGCAGGCCGGTGGACTTGATATAGTGGGCGAGCCATTCAGGACCGTGCGGAAATTTCTTCGCATCCCACCTTTCAATCCAGTAGTGCTGGCCCTTGTCGTCGCGGTCGTATCCGTCGTCGAGTTGAACAAATTGGAACCCGTACGGTTTCAGGTTTTTGGCCAGCCAGTCGGCGTTGCGCACAATATCGGCTTCGGTAACATCCGCGTAGTAGCTGGTCCAACTGGACCACACCACCGGCGGACGGGGGAAGTGGGAGTCGTCGAAAGGTGTATACGATGGCACACCGAGGGTTTTGGTGAAGTAATCAGGAATGACGCGCAGTACCGTTGCGCCCAGCACCGGAATCTTGGCTTGGAGGATTTTGTCGCTGCCACGAATCAGTGAGGTCTTCTCGGGAAAATCGATGGCGATGTCGGTGGGCCGATCGAAAAGGCTGTGCAGGGTGGAGGCGGAGATCGGGCCAAGGGCGAACATCATCACATCGGAATTGCTTCGCGGAAGGTGTGACTCTCTTCGCGTTTCCGGGGCCCCGTATCCGTCATGTGCTTCGTCGGTGCCCGCCCACGTCACGGGCACACCGAACGGGTCCATCAGGCGTGCGAGCTGCCGGGTTTCTGGAGCCGCGACGATTGCGTTCAGGAAAGCATCACTGGCCGTACTGGCAATTGTGAGCGAGCCATTGTCCAGGTCGAACCGCCAAAACGTATGCGGCTGTGCCGTTTCAATGGTAAGTTGATCGCTGGCGCTTTTCCCAAAGGTCCAACTGTGCAGAGGCGTTTCGTCGGACCCTTCCAGGCGGAACAGACGGACGTTCTCCATCACCGTTCCCAAGCCGGCATGCTCTACCTTGATTTGCTCGAGTTTCGCGTCGGCAGCGACGGTCCAACCATGAGCTGCGATAGACGCCGTTTCCGTTTTCTGTGCCACCAGGCTGACTGCCGCGAGCGCAGTTCCTCCCAAAAGCAACAAAGCCTTACCCATCCATGCCTCCCGGCCTTTTCACCTCTTCGGGAGTTTACTTCAGCCAGTCGAGACCAACTTATCCGCCCGGGCCTCCGGGTTCCAATGACGTCCAACGATGCCCCTGCTGATCGATGTAGACCGGCCCCTGCGCCGTCGCGACTTCCCAGAGCGGGTACAGCATCGAGAACGAAGCCCGACATGGGCGCCAGACCAGCCGGGGCGATGCGGTAGTCGCCGCGGCCGCCCGCCGGGATGCATCCCCGGCAGTGACAGCCAAATGCCTTCCGGAGCCCGGAAGGCCGGCGTGACTGAGCAACTCCCCGTCGTGCGCATCGACGGCCGCCACACCCACGGTCAGTTCTTCGAGGCCGAAGCAGACCAGGTAATAGCCGGCGCCCGGGCGATCCAGGCGCGCAACATACGCCGCGCGCCCGGGGACCTCCTCGCTGAGCGAGAGAGCTTCCCGGGCGCGTTGGATGGCGGCCTGAATGAAGGTATCAGGCATGGAGTTAAATGCCGCGGTCGGCATCGTGCAGTGCAGTGAACACGGCTCCGTCACTGCGTACGTAAATTTTCTGCGATCCGACGGTGAACATGTGGAAGGGATAATACGGCGTAAGAGACTCCCGGCAGGGCTTCCAAACCAAGTGGGGATATTGGCAAAGAGCCTCCTTCCGGACCAGCAGGCGCCCGCCAAACTCGGGTAGTTCGAACGTTCGCCCGACGACCATCTGATGCGCTCTCTCGCGGTCCAGCGCAGAAAACACGCTGCCGCCATCGTTGGAACGAATGGCAGACTCCCGGTATACACCGGTGAGCGCGTCAATGGTGATTGCGAGCGGCGTTACTTCAGCGGATTCCTGGACGGGAACGATGTAGTAAAACATGTCCGGATGATCCAGCCGCTGCACAAGAACGCCGGGGCCGGGCTTGAATCGCCGCAGCAGTTCAGCATAGTTTTTTCGTTCGTTCAACCCGTATGGAGCCAGCCCCTCCAGAGCGTGCCGCGGAGCGTCGTGGGCAGCGATCAGCCGCCCGGTATGCTGCGGCGTCTGGCGAAATGCGGGCGCTCCCGGAGGCGGGGGCGGCGCGGGGTCGCAGACGGAGACGAACTTGCCGTTCCAATAACCAAAGTTGACACCCGTCATGTAGGTATCGTGCCACGCTGTGTAGCTGACGTTTTCGTTGGCGATCCCACGGCCGCCGCCTGTGCCGCAGCTATCTGTGGCGCTGTGCGGAGGCGGGGGAGCCAACGCGGGATTGGAGGGTGGCCCAAAACTCGGTACCGGCGGCCAGGGGTTATTGACGTCGAAGCTGGAGATGGAATACGAGT
>Ga0070717_10000265_pt1 | contig 35631 bp, 34 predicted proteins | sample LARL113metaG_FD_71366 | JGI IMG/M metagenome (GOLD analysis project Ga0070717, IMG submission 71366) | Corn, switchgrass and miscanthus rhizosphere microbial communities from Kellogg Biological Station, Michigan, USA - LAR L11-3 metaG | ecosystem: Host-associated > Plants > Roots > Rhizosphere ...
GCCGACCAGGACAGCTGGGGCGGACCGCCGCAGTGCGGGCAGGCCGTGCCCGGCGCCCGCCCGCTGCAGGCCGCGGCCGCGAAGCTCGCGCCCAGGGCCTCGAACACCGGCGACGTCGCGGCCCGCGCCAGGTAGCGGTCGACCAGCGGCTGCTCCTCCAGGCGCAGCCAGCGCCCGACCAGGTCGTCGAGGTCTGCGGAATGGAAGCGGGCGACCGCCGCGGTGGCGAGCTTCTCCGGGCCTGCCGCCACCGTGACCTCGATCACGCCGGGCAGGGCCTCTTCGATCGCGAAGCTCGGCAGGCGCTCGGGCGCCGGCGGCCGCGCCAGCGCCGCGTCGTAGATCACCTCCTGGACGTCGAGCAGGGCCAGGTACAGGCGCAGCACCTCGGTCGCGTGCGAATGGCGCTCGGCCAGCGAGCGCGCCCGCCGCCGGCGGTCGTCCCAGGGTCGATAGGCGCTGGCCAGCTCCTGCATCACATCTTCTCGACCTTGACCAGGAAGGACTTGAACTCCGGTGTGCGCGAGTTGGCGTCGCCGACGAAAGGCGTCAGCACGTTGGCGAGCCAGTTCTTGCCCTTGCCGGGGTCGTTGTCGGCGGGAATTCCCACGAACCCCCAGTGGATCGGGATGCCGACCTGGTAGATCTTTTTGCCGTCGATGATCGAGGGCCCGAGCCGCTTGGTGACCAGCGCCAGCACCTCCAGCCGGCCACGCGCGGAGCTGACCCGGACCCGGTCCCCGGACTGGATGCCCAGCTGCTTGCCCAGCTCGTACGGGATCTCCACGAAGGGCTGCGGCTGCAGTCCGACCAGGTGCGGCACGTGCTGGGTGACGTAGTGCTCGTGCTCCGTGAGCCGGTACGAGGTGGCGACGTGGGGAAAGTCCTGGACCGTGCCGAAGCGGCTCGGGCGTCCGGCAGCCTGGTCGTAGAGGAAGGCGACCGGAGAGGCCGACTGCGCGCTGTGCAGCGGGTTCGAGATCGGCGCCTCGATCGGCTCGTAGTGCTCCGCGAACGGCCCGTCGACCATCGAGCTCGAGAACAGGCGCCCCGTGCCCTCGCCGTTCATGATGAAAGGCAGCCAGGCCGCGGGGTCGGCGGGGTTCATGTTGACCGGGTAGTCGGGCACGTCGCCCACCCAGGCGGTGCCGTTCCACTGGATGCCCGGCCGCTTAGGATCCCAGGGCTTGCCCTGGAGGTCGGCCGAGGCGCGGTTGTAGAGCACGCGCCGGTTGAGCGGCCACGACCAGCCCCAGTTCGGGAAGAAGCCCATCCCGGTGGGGTCGTTCTTGGCCACGTCCTGCACGCCGTCCCGGCGCCTGGCCAGGTTGGCGTCGGCGCGGCCGGCGACGGTCGGCGCCGAGGGGTCGGGATAGACGCCGACGTAGATCCAGTTGCCGGAGGTCGTGGTGCCGTCCGCCTTGAGGTTGGCGAAGCTGGCCATCCGCTTGCCGGTGGTCAGGTCCTTGCCGTTCATCTCCTGCAGCAGCTCGTCGAGGGTCGGCTTGAGCGGGTCCTTGTAGTCGAGGGTGAGGTTGAGGATGGGGTCGGGGAACTTGCCGCCGCTGGCCTTGTAGAGCTTCTTGACGCGGTCGAACAGCTCGGCCGTGATCCAGTGGTCGTGACGGGCGTTGCCCTGGGGCTGGATCACCTGGTCCTTCCACTGCATCCAGCGGCCGCTGTTGACGAAGCTGCCGTCCTTCTCGATCCAGTGGGTGGTGGGGAGCATGAAGACCTCGGTCTGGATCGACTTGTGATCGATGCCGGGGCGCCTCCAGAACTCCGAAGAGGTTGTCGGCAGCGGGTCCATCACCACCAGCCACTTGAGCTTGGCGAGCCCCTCCAGGACCTGGTTGGAGTCCGGGCCGATCGAGGTCGCCGTCATCCCGGAGAGGATGACGCCCTCCATCTTTCCCTTCAGAGCCTGGTCGTAGATGGTGATCCAGGAGGCGTTGCTGGCCGGCTTGGGGATGTAATCGAAGGCGAACTCGTTGTCCGCCCTGGCGGCCCCCCCGTACCAGCTCTTGAGCAGGCTGACCATGAAGTTGCGGTAGTTGCGCCCGAAGAAGTTCCAGGAGTTCGGGTGCGACGCCTTGGAGGCGGACTGGTCGACGTAGTCCGCGATTGTGGTCTGGCCCGGCGCCGGGATCTTGAGGTAGCCGGGCAGGATCTCCCAGGAGATGGCGTTGTCGGTGTTGCCCTGTATGTTGGCGTGCCCGCGCTCGGCGTTGACGCCCCCGCCCGGGCGGCCGACGTTGCCCAGCAGCAGCTGGAGCATGGCGGCCGAGCGGATGAGCTGGCCGCCGGTCGTGTGATGGGTAAGGCCGACCGCGTACACGATCGACATCACCTTGTCCGGCTTGCCCATCTCGCCCACCAGGGCGGCGACCTTCATGAAGTCGGCCTTGGGGATACCGGTGATGCGCTCGACCATCTCCGGCGTGTACCGCGAGTAGTGCTGCTTCAGCAGCTGGAACACGCTGCGCGGGTGCTGCAGCGTGTAGTCGGTGTTGGCGAAGGCGGAGCTCCCCGCCGGTGCACCCGAGGTGGGCTCGTTGGGCCCCCCCGAGCCCGCAGGCTGGGCCTCATAGGCCCAGGTGGCGACGTTGTAAGACCGCTTGGCGGCGTCGTAACCGGAGAAGAGCCCGTCCTTGAAGCCGTAGCCCTCCTTCACGATCCAGGCCGCGTTGGTGTAGTTGCGGACGTACTCGTCGTGGTACTTGGTGTTCTCGAGCACGTAGTTGATGAGGCCGCCGAAGTAGGCGACGTCGGTGCCGGTGCGGATCCTCAGGTACTGGTCGGCGACCGCGCTGGTGCGCGTGTACCGCGGATCGGCGTGGATGATCTTGGCGCCGCGGTCGAGCTTGGCGCGCATGAACCACTGGAAGCCGACCGGGTGGGCCTCAGCCGGGTTGGCGCCGTTGATCAGGATCAGGTCGGCGTTCTTGAGGTCCCGCCAATGGTTGGTCATGGCCCCTCTCCCGAAGCTGGCCGCCAAACTGACGACCGTCGGGCCGTGTCAAACCCGGGCCTGTTGCTCTAAGTGGACCAGTCCCAGGGCGCGCATCGTCTTGGCGGCGAAGTAGCCCTCTTCAGTCGAGAAAGCGGCCCCGCCGGCAAAGGCGATGCCCTCGGTGCGATTGACGGTGTTGCCGTTGGCGTCGACGGTGACGAAGGTGTTGTCGCGCGAGGCCTTGACGCGCTGCGCCAGCTTGGTCAGGGCGTCGTCCCAGCTGATCTTCTGCCAGTCGCCGGCGCCCGGCGCCCGGTAGAGGACGTCATCCACCCGGCGTGCGGAGGTCGCCAGCTGCATGGCGGTGGCGCCCTTGGGGCAGAGCCGGCCCTCGTTGACGGGGCTGTCCGGGTCGCCCTCGATCTGGAGGATTTTGCCGCCCTGGGTGTAGGCGATCAGCGAGCATCCGACCGCGCAGTAGGGGCAAACGGAGTGGCTCTGGGTGGCGCCGCTGATGTGCAGGCTCTGCTTGATCTGGGAGGCCTCGGCGAGGTCGAAGCCGAGCGCCGACAAGCCGGCCCCACCAGCCCCCGCGGCCCCGATCTTCAGGAAGTCACGACGGCTTACCCCTGACACTCTGACTCGCCTCCATCCGTAGTTGAGCCCGACGCCTGCCGTAAGAACTCTAGTTCAGGCGCGCCCCATGTCAACTTTGCCTAGCGGTTACTTTGGTGGCGGAGTGAACCGCTGGTTCGATGAGCTCGGGGAGCGCCTGGCGGCCACCGCCGCCCGGCGGGGCGCCCGCATCGACGCGCCCACGCTCGATCCGGCGGTCGCCGCGGAGCTGCTGGAGCTGGCGCGGGTGGCGGCCCACACCCAGGAGCGGCGCTTCGCGCCCCTGGCCTCCTTCCTGGCCGGCGTCACCGCGGAACGGGTGCGGGCCGCCGGAGGGGATGCCTCCGGCGCGGGTCTGGCCGGGATCGTGCGCGAGGTCCGGGAGGGCCTGGAAGCGGAGGCGCCGCCGCCCTCAGCCTGAACCTCTTCGGGGGGATGTACGGGGGCTGGTGCCCCCCGCGGTCTTCAAAACCGTCTGTGGGGCGCTGATGAGGCGTCCCAGGTGGGTTCGATTCCCATCCATCCCCGCCATTGTCCTGACTCAGGACATCGAGGACACCTGTCGCAAGACATTGTGGACAGGCAAGCGACCGCCGAGGCCGAAGTAGAGACGGTCGGGCTCCAGTCGCAGCTCGCGAAGCAGGTCGCCGCCGGTGGTGACGATGCGGACGCCGGCGCCGGCGATCAGCGACGGGAACAGAATGTCGCCGGCGAAGGAGCCGCCGACGCGCACTTGCGAGAACCAGTTGGGGTGGTCACCCTGGCAAATCTGGTTGGGCTCCGGGACACCGGTCGCGCCGTGGCCTTCACGCGAGAAGGCTTTTTGGCTGGCGGCGCGATGGTGCTGTTCCTCGCCCTCCTGGCGTTCAGTTACAGCCCGATGTTCCGCAAAGCCATGGGTGTTGCCACATATCTCGCGCTGCGGCTGTACGTGGGCGCGGGCAGCTCTACGCCGGTCCGGGCCAGCTTCTAACGCTTGCGCCTGGCCAGTATGCCCACCACCGCCCGGAGGGTCAGGAACGCGATCGCGGCCACGATCTGGCCGCCCAGGATGGCGCGGTTAACGTCGACGGCTGGCCTCCAGTCGACCTCTTCGCCGCGGATCACGAAGGCACCGACCGGCCGCGCAATCATGCCGTAGCCGCTGCCGGAACCCGTGCCCTGGTCGCCGGGACCCTCGCCGGTTCCTCCCCCCGCGCCGATCACCACGCTGGCAGCGGTGATGACCGTGATGCCGTTCTTCACGTACGGCTCGCCAAAGACTCGCTTGGCACCCAGCGCGCGTTCCGCCTCGGCAATGACGTCACCTGATTTCATTCTTCAAACCTCCGAACCCACCTTAGCCGCGTTCCGGCGCGCCACCCAGGCGCCCACCCTCCGATGGGCCCGCCGCCGAGAAGACCAGCCAGCAGTCCGCCCCATACGTCCAGCGCGGGCTTGCCATAGAGGACGTAGCGCGTACCCCGACCACACCGCTGGATACGCCGACGTCTACTCCGAGTTGCCGAAATCCGCCTCGTGCTACCCGGGTTGCTAAATGAATTGCTACATGGGCGGACGACTTTCGAGACGGTGCTCGAGCCGGCGGGAGCCGAGGCTTCAGGAACCTGCTGAGCCGACCTGCACCTTCAGCCCACTGCCTTTGGTGAAGGTGTCGATCGCGCCCGCGTAATCCTCCAGCGGGTAGAAGTGCGTGATCATGGCCTGGCAGTCGATGACGCCCTTCACCAGCAGCTCGAGCGCCCGCTCGAAGCTGAGGTGAATCGCCATCGAGCCGATGATCCGCAGCTCGTCGTTGTAGACGCGAAAGGGCGAGAAGGCCGCGGTGGCGTCGGCGCCGGCCACGCCGAACATCAGGAAGGTGCCGCCGCGCTTGACCCTGCGAAGCCCGTCCTCGATAGCCGGCACCGCACCCGTGGCGTCGATCACCACGTCCCAGCCGCCACGCTGATCCAGCCCGTCGGCGGACTGGGCCGCCCGGTCGGCCGCCAGTCGCGTTGCCAGCGGCAGCCTTTCCGCCTTCCGGTCCACCACGTCAACACGCCGGGCTCCGGCGTGGCGCGCCAGCTGTGCAAGCAGCAGGCCCATGGTTCCCGCGCCGTAGATCAGGTAGCTGGCGGCCAGCCCGGCGGCCACCTGGTCCAGGCCGTGCACCGCGCAGGCCAGGGGTTCGACCAGGGTCCCCCAGCGCCGCGGCATGTCCCCTGGCAGCGCAAATGCGTTGGCGGTCGGCACGCGCACGTAGGCGGCGCAGGCTCCGTCACGCGTGACCCCGACCGCGCTGTAGTTCTCGCACAGGTTTTCGCGACCCATCCGGCAGTACTGACAGCGGCCGCAGTACACGTTGGGATCGACCGCCACGAAGTCACCCACCGCCAGACGCTGATCGCCGTTGTCGGAGCCCATGGCGACCACCTCGCCGCAGAACTCGTGCCCGGGCACGATCGGATAGCGCGTCAGCGGTGAGTCGCCCTGGATGATGTGCAGGTCGGTGCCGCAGATGCCGCATGCGGTCACGGCGACCACGGCCTCGCCCGGGCCGGGACTGGGATCGCTGACGTCGGTGACCGAGAACTCGTTGGGTTCCTCGATCACCAATGCCTTCACTTGACGGCGCCCATGGTCAGGCCGCGGATCAGCTGCTTCTGGGCGAACCAGCCGGCCATCAGCACCGGCAGCGTGGCCAGCGTAGCCGCGGCCGATAGCTTGGCGTAGAAGAGACCGCGACCGCTTATGAAGCTGACCAGGAAGATCGGCGAGGTGGCCGCCACCGAAGACGTGAAGTTGACCGCATAGAAGAACTCGTTCCAGCTGAAGATCAGGCAGATCAGCGAGGTGGCGGCAATCCCCGGTGCGATCAGCGGCACCACCACGCGGCGCAGCTCGCTGAGGAAGCCGGCACCGTCGACGCGCGCGGCCTCGAAGAGGTCGGTCGGGATCTCGAGCAGGAACGAGCGCAGCAGCCAGACGCCGAGAGGCAGGTTGATGGTGGTGTAGATGATGACCAGCGCAAAGATGTTGTCCAGCAGCTGCAGGTCGCGCGCCAGCAGGTAAAGAGGCACCAAGCTGGCGGCGAAGGGCAGGAAGCGCGTCGAGATGAAGAAGAAGAGCACGTCCCGCGCCTTCTTCACCGGCTTGATCGCCAGCGCGTAGGCCGCCGGCAACCCCAGCACCAGCACCAGCAGCGTGGAGGCGATGCTGGCGAACGCCGAATTGACGAAGAAGGGCGGGAAGTCGAACGACAGCACCTCTTGAAATTCCTGCAGCGTCGGCGTGAAAAGGATCGTGGGCGGGCTGCTGGCAGCCTGGGGTTCGGTCTTCAATGCTTCCAGCCACATCCAGAGCACCGGGAAGAAGAAGATCAGTGCCACGAGCCAGGCGACGGTCGACCAGAGCAGCCGCGGCGCGATGCCGGTCTTCATCGCCGCTCGACCTGGAAGATCGAGAAGAGCGTGCGCAGCGCCAGGCTGGCGACGATCATGGTCAGGATCACCGCCACCACGCCGATCGCGCAGGCCTGGCCGATGCTGAAACCCTGGAAGGCCACCAGGTAGAGCAGGAAGGGGATGTTGGTGGTGGCTTCGCCGGGCCCTCCCTGGGTCATCATGAAAATCGAGTCGAACGTCTGCACGATGAAGATCGACCCCAGCAGCGCTCCCAGCTCGACGAAGGGGCGGATGAAGGGCAACGTGATGCGGCGGAACGACTGCAGGGCGCCGGCGCCGTCGACGCGGGCCGCCTCCAGCACCTCCAGGTTCTGCGACTGCAGCCCGGCCAGGACGATGAGCATCATGAACGGCGTCCAGCGCCAGACCTCGATGGCCACGATGGTGGCCATCGGAAACTGGTTCACGAGGTCCGTGCGGCCCAGCCCGAACGGCGTCAGCAGGTACGCGAAAAGCCCGAACAGCGGGTTGAGCAGCGTGTCCTTCCAGATCAGGGCCGCCGCCGTGGGCATGACCAGGAAGGGTCCGATGATCAGCGTGCGCAGGATGCCGCGGCCGAACACCTCCTGGTTCAGGAGCACCGCAATGCCGAGCCCGAGCACCACCGAGATGGCGACGGCGCAGACCGTGAGGACCACCGTGTTGAGCACCGCCGTGCGCACGCTTTCGTCCGCCAGCAGCGCGGCGTAGTTGTCAAGCCCTGTGAAGCGAAAGCTGCCCGGTCGTAGGAGGTTCCAGGAAAAGAAGCTGTAGTAGATCGTCATCAGGAATGGGATCTGCGTGACCAGCACCACGTAGACCAGCGCCGGCAGCAGCGGCAGCCGGCGCAGCCAGGCCTCGCGGCGTGAAACGGAGGCGGCGGGCATCGCCCGTCCGCCTCCGCCGATGCGAATAGACCGGAGGAGAGTCCTACGAGTGCTGATAGTTCTTGGCCACCGCCTGTGCGAGCTGCTGGGATCGCTGCAGCGCCTGGTCAACGGTGGCGGTGCCTGCGATCACCGCCGCGATCTGCTGGGACACCTGGTCGCCGAGCTGCTGGAACTCGGGAATGTCGACGTACTGGATGCCGATGTAGGGGACAGGGTCGACCGTGGCGTGGTTCACGTCCGCGTGCGAGATCGAATCCAGCGTCACCTGGGCGAAGCCGCCTGCGGCTTGCTGGTACTCGGACAGGGCATAGGTCGAGGTGCGCGTTCCCGGCGGCACGTGGCTCCAGCCCAGCTTGCTGCCGACCAGCTTGATGTAGGCCTTGGAGGTCGCCCAGTCGGCGAAGGTCCACGCTGCGTCCTTCTTCTTGCTGGTGGAAGGCATGCCCAGCGACCACGCCCACAGCCAGCCCGAGTAGTCCGTCAATTTGGTGGGCGCGAACGCGTAACCGGAGTTGGAGGCGGCGGTGCCCGTGAAGTTGCTGGCGCCGACGGTGGCGTCGTACCACATGGCGACCTTGCCGCTGTTGTAGGCGGTCAGGCACTCCACGAAGCCGGCGTTGCCGGCGCCGGGCTCCCCTGCCTGCTTGATCAGGTTGACATAGAAGCTGACCGCGGAAGTGAACTGCGGGGAGGTCAGCTGCGGGTTCCATTGCATGTCGAACCAGCGCCCGCCGAAGGTGTTGACCACGGTCGTCAGCGGCGCCAGCTGCTCGCCCCAGCCCGGCAGCCCGCGCAAGCAGATCCCGTTGACGCCGGTGCTGGGGTTGTTCACTGCCTTGGCCGCGGCCGCGACCTGGTCCCAGGTCGGGTGCAGGGGCATGTTCACGCCCGCCGCCGAGAGGAGGTCCTTGCGATACATCAGCATCGAGGACTCGCCGTAGAAGGGCACCGCGTAGAGCCCGCTCTGGTAGGTCAGCGCCTTGGCGATGCCCGGGATCAGGTCGGCCTTGTCGTAAGACGAGTCTTTGTCGACATACGGGCTGAGATTCTCGATCCAGCCCAACTTGGCCCACAGCGGGACCTCGTAGGTGCCGATCGTGAACAGGTCATAGCGCCCGCTCTTGGTGGCCACGTCCTGCGTCACCTGCTGCCGGAGCTGGTCTTCGGGCAGGGTCACGACCTTGACCTGGATGTTGGGGTGCGTGCTCTGGAACTCGGGGAGCAGCGTCTGCAGGTCCTTCATCTGCGGGTTGTCGACGGCGGCCAGGGTGATGGTGGTCTGCGCAGAGCCGCCGCTCCCGCCGCCCGCTCCCGGGCTGCACGCGGCGGCCCCCATTAACAGGATCACCAGGCCGGCCGCCAGCGCGGCGGAGGGTCTAAGGGTCCGGTTGCTCATGCTGCACCCCCTGATCTCTAGCCCGGATTTGACAACGTTGCCAAACGTAGCACGAGGTGGTTTGATGGCGCAAGGACCAATCGTCGGCGGCGCTTCGAGCGGCCATAATGCGGCCTTGGAGCAACAACGTTGTCACAGCATCCGAACGGCCCCCGGCCGCGAGCCACCATGCGGGAGGTGGCCGCACTGGCCGGGGTCGGCCTGAAGACGGTGTCGCGAGTGGTGAACGGCGACCAGCCGGTTTCTCCGCGACTGACCGCCCGGGTCCGCGACGCCATCGAGCGCCTCGACTACCGCCACAACGTCACCGCCCGCAACCTCAGGCGCTCCGACGGCAAGAGCGCGACCATCGGCGTGCTGCTGGAGGACGTCGCCAACCCCTTCTCGTCCACCCTGCACCGGGTGATCGAAAACGAGGCCCTGAAGCGCGGGATGCTCGTGTTCGCGGGCAGCTCCGACGAGGACGAGACCCGCGAGCGCGAGCTGGTCGCGGCCTTCGCCTCCCGGCGCGTGGACGGGCTGATCATCGTGCCCGCCGGCCACGACCACAGCTACCTGCTCAGCGAGCGGCGCGCGGGCACGCCCATGGTCTTCGTGGACCGGCCGCCGGTGCTCCTGGACGCCGACAGCGTGCTCACCGACGGCGTGGCCGGGACCCGGGCAGGCGTCGACCACCTGATCGCCCACGGCCACCAACGGATCGGCTACCTGGGCGACCTCCAGACCATACACACCGCCACCCAGCGCTACCAGGGCTACCGGGAAGCGCTGGCCGCGAGCGGCATCCAGCTCGAAGAACGCCTGGTCCGGCTCAACCTGCGCGGCATTGAGGCGGCGGAAGCGGCCACGACCGAGCTGCTCTCGCCGCGCAACCCACCTACGGCGCTCTTCACAGGCCAGAACCTGATCACGATCGGCGCCTGCCGGGCGCTGCGCGCCCTGGGCTTGCACGAGCGGGTCGCGGTCGTCGGCTTCGACGACTTCGTGCTCGCCGACCTGCTGCACCCGCCGGTCACCGTGATCGCGCAGGACCCAGCCGAGATGGGCCGGACCGCGGCCAGCCTACTCTTTCGGCGCATCGATGGAGACCGCTCGGCTGCCGTGCACGCGCAGGTCCCCACCCGGCTCATCGCGCGGGGCTCCGGCGAGCTGAGGCCGTGATCGTCGTCTGCGGCGAAGCCCTGATCGACATGGTCGCCAACGGCGACGGGACCCGGCGGTCTACGCCCGGTGGCGGGCCCTTCAACACCGCTCGAGGGCTGGGCCGGCTGGGGGTGCCGACCGCGTTTCTGGGCAGGCTCTCCGACGACGTCTTGGGGCGGCAGCTGGCCGCGCGCCTGGTCGAGGACGGAGTCAGCCTGGAGCTGGCCAGCGTCGGCTCCGAGCCGACCACCATCGCGGTCGCCGAGCTGGATAGCGACGGGCTGGCCGAATACGAGTTCCTGGTCGCGGGCACGGCGGCCCCCAACCTGACCAGGGGCATGCTGCCCCAGGAGCTGGGGCCGGAGGTGGAGGCCATTCACCTGGGCACCTTGGGGCTGGTGCTGGAGCCGATGGCCTCAACCCTGGAGGCGCTGGTCCAGCGCGAGCGCGGCCGCCGCCTGATCATGCTCGACCCCAACATCCGCCTCGGGCTGATCGAGGACGCCGCCTATCGCGATCGCCTGCAGTGGCTGCTCGAGCAGAGCACGCTCGTGAAGGCCAGTACGGGGGACCTGGCCTGGCTGTTCCCGAAGCTCGACCAGGAGGCGGTGGCGGATCACCTGCTGGGGCGAGGCGTGCGCCTGGTCCTGGTCACCCAAGGCGCGGCGGGGGCGTACGCGGCCAGCGACTGCGCCCGCACGCGCGTGCCCGCACCCCGGGTGGAGGTCGTAGACACCATCGGCGCCGGGGACGCTTTCGGGGCCGCAGTGCTGGCCTGGCTTCACGACCACCACGCCATCAATCTCGAGCTCGCTCTGGAGAGCCCCGAGCTGGAGTCCATGGTCGCCTTCGCCTGCGAGGCGGCGGCGGTGACCTGCACGCGCGCCGGCGCCGAGCCTCCGTGGCGCTGGGAGCTGGCTAGCACGGCGCGGTAGCGCCCGGCTCGTCAGGCCTCGGCGGCGTAGAAGATGACCCGCTCGGACTGGATTTGCCCGCCCTCGTCGACCACGTAGAGGATCAGGGTCCGTTGCCCCTGCTGGTCGAGATGTCGGCTCAGGTGATGGATCTCGATCAGTGCCGACACAGCGGGGCGAGCCTGGACTGTCTCCGGCTTGATCGCGCCCATCGACCGCGAACGCAATCTAGCGCCGGCGACGAGGGACGCGGGAATGGCCGTCGCGAAGAGAGGGGGCAGGGGCCGCTAGGTTCGTTTCCCATCCATCCCCGCCAGACCGCTAGCCTTCAAGCTGTTCTCCAACCGATAGTCAGGAGGCCGAGTCATGGTCAAGAAGATCCTGCTCGCCGAGAGCGACATCCCGGAGCGCTGGTACAACATCCTGCCCGACCTTCCGGGCCCGCCCGCCCCGTATCTGCACCCGGGGACGCTGCAGCCGATGGGCCCCGCCGACCTGGCGCCGATCTTCCCGCAGGCGATCATCGCCCAGGAGGTATCGGCCGAGCCCTGGATCGAGATTCCCGACCAGGTCCGCGACGTCTACCGGATCTGGCGCCCGAGCCCCGTCTACCGTGCCGAACGCCTGGAGAAGGCGCTGGACACGCCCGCTCGGATCTACTTCAAGTACGAGGGCGTCTCGCCGGCCGGCTCCCACAAGCCAAACACCGCCGTGCCGCAGGCCTACTACAACGCGCAGGAGGGCGTGAAGCGCCTGACCACCGAAACGGGCGCCGGGCAGTGGGGCTCGGCGCTGGCATTTGCGGGCGCGCTCTTCAACCTCGAGGTGACCGTGTACATGGTCAAGGTCTCATACGAGCAGAAGCCGTACCGGCGAGCCATGATGGAGGCGTGGGGTGCGACGGTGTACGCCTCCCCCACCGATCTCACCAATGCCGGGCGGGGCATCCTGGAGCAGGATCCGGACTCCCCTGGCAGCCTGGGCATCGCGATCTCCGAAGCGGTCGAGGACGCGGCCACCCATGACGACGCCAAGTACTCGCTGGGCTCGGTCGTCAATCACGTCCTGCTCCACCAGACGGTGATCGGCCTGGAGGCCAAGAAGCAGATGGAGATGGCGGGGGACTACCCCGACGTGGTCATCGGGTGCGTCGGCGGCGGTTCCAACTTCGCCGGCCTGTCCTACCCGTTCATCGGCGACCGCCTGAAGGGCGAGCGGCCGAAGACGCGTTTCATCGCCGCCGAGCCCGCCGCCTGCCCCACCCTGACGCGGGGCGTCTACGCCTACGACTTCGGAGACGCGGTGGGCCTGGGCCCGGTCGTCAAGATGTTCACCCTCGGCCACGGCTTCGTGCCCGACCGCATTCACTCCGGCGGCCTCCGCTATCACGGCGACGCGCCCTCCCTGTGCCTGCTGGTCGACCAGGGCATCGTCGAGGCCCGCGCCTACAAGCAGAACGAATGCTTCGCCGAGGCCGTGCGTTTCGCGCGCTCCGAGGGCTTCCTGCCGGCGCCTGAGGCCGCGCACGCGCTGCGAGCGGTGGCGCAAGAGGCCGCTGCCGCGCGGGAGGCGGGTGAGCCGCGAACGATTCTCTTCGGCCTCTCCGGCCACGGCCATTTCGACATGTCGGCCTACGACGCCTACTTCGCCGGCAAGCTGGAGGACGTCGAGCTGTCGCAGTCGCGGATCGACGCCGCCATCGAGGAGCTACCGAGAATTCCGGCCGGGGTCTGAACCCGCATTGGCGGAACGGCGAGGAGGCGGGTCAGCGGCCCGCGTCTTAAACGTGCCTGTGTCAGCGGCTCGGCTTGGCCCACACGCCGCGGTCCTGCAGCAGCTTGATCTGGGGCTCTATGACTTTCTTTCTGTACTCCGCGTGCTTCATCGGCTTCCGCTTCAGATAGAGGTTCTTGGGATAGATCGGCTCCTCGTACAGGAGCTGGTAAAGCTCCGTACGCAGGTCCTTCAGCCAGTTGTCCCACTGGGCGCGGGCGCGGTGGTCGCGGAGCGCTTCGATGTCGACCACGCCTGACACGTATGTGGACCCCGCTCCATACTCCTGCTTGCCGACGATCCGGCCCTTGTAATCGATCACAAACGAGCGGCCCCCGAAGGTGTCGATGGGGGTGGTCTCCTCTGGAAAGAGGTAATAGGTGCCCATGTTCGGCGCTACCACGTACATGTTGTTGTCCAGCGCCCGAGCCCGGCTCTGGATCTCGAACATCTCATTGCCGGTGGCCGGATGCGGGTATGAAGCCCGGTAAACCACTTCGGCGCCGTTCAGCGCCAGAGCGCGCGCGTTCTCCGGATACGAACCCTCGTTGGCCATCATGATGCCGAGCCGGCCGATCTCGGTGTCCGCGACCGGCCAGAATGCGTCCAGGTTGCGACCGTACTTCTCGATCCACCAGTCGTAGATGTCGTGCGGGCAGACAGAGTGCTCGACCGGGAACAGAGGCGAGACTTTGTAGTGCTGGAGGATGACGTCGCCGGCCGGGTTGATGATGAAGCCGACGTTGAAGAAGCGGTCCTTCACGTCGGGATGACGAGCCTTGGCCTGCGCCATCACGAAGGCGTCGTACTGGCGCGCCAGCTTGCCGAGCGCGTCCGTCTCCGCGCCCGGGATGTCGATGGCGCAAGTGCGCGCGAACTCAACGTGGTCGAGGTCCAGCACCTCGTCGTTGAATGCCTGCAGGGCACCCTCCGGGATCGCGATCAGGCGGACTGGCAGGTCGAGACTCGACAACCAGGAGGCGGCCTTGAACAGATGGGCCAGGTGCTCTAGGTTGATCTCGATGTCCGCACGCTGGCGGATGCCTCTCACGGTGGGTACGAGGCCGACTGCGGTGTAAGGGCTGATCATCCGCCACCCCCGTCAATGCGAAGCTGGCCACCTCGGGCCAGCGGTATTCGCAGAGTATCCGGCTGAAGCCGCTAGGTGCCGAGCACGATCACCACCTTCGCCGCTGATCGGAATCCCGGGCCAGGTTGTGAAGCAGATGATTGAACGTGCTGCTCGACTACCACACGACTAGGAGAGGCCATGTCGACCGACATTCCGCCGACCGGACGAGAAGATGGGGTGGCCACGAGGCTGCAGGTACTGGCCACCGAGCATTGGAGCCTGCTCGCGACGCGCTCCCTGACCTACACCGAGTCCCTGAGCCGGGTGACCATATTTCTCGCCATCGTGTCGGGCGCCGTGATCGCCCTCGCGCTCGTGGCGCAGGCTGATCGCTTTGGCTCGACCTTCATTTCGATCGCCATTCCCGTGCTCTTCGTCGTCCTTTTCGCGGGCATCGCAACCGTCGCCCGACTCATGAAGCTCAACAGTGACGACTTTCGATGGGTGGTCGGAATGAACAGGCTCCGGCACGCTTACGTCGACCTGCACCCGGACCTGGAGCGCTACTTCGTGACCAGCCCGCACGACGACCTGCGAGGTGCTTTCCAGACTATCGGCATCGAGGACGCCGCCTCCGGATTGGGGCTGGGGTCTGTGTTTCATCTGATTCAGACGCTCCCTGGAATGCTGACCGTGATTGTGGCGGCCGTCGCCGGCGCCATCGGCGCTCTTGCCGCGCGCGCCCTCGACGTGACGCCGAAGGGCATGGTCCTGACAGCGGTAGCCGCGTTCGTGCTGGTGCTGGTCGCGATGGGAGTTTGGGGCAGGAGGTCATTTGGCCGTCTCCCTCCAATCCTCGAGCCTCGCTTTCCCACTCCAACCGCCTAGCTCTCGTTGGGCCGGCGCCCTGATCAGGCGAGCGGCACGACCAGGGTCTCGACCGGCCGGCCCCCGACGACCCGGGTAATGTGCCCCTCGCCGACCGTGTCCTCGAGCAACCCCAGCGTGCCCGGGCCCGCTTGCCGGACCGTCCCATCCGACAGCTCAACTTCGATCTCGCCGCTGAGCACGACGAGAAGCTGCCGGCGCGGCGTGACGTGCCACGTCCCGGTCCAACCCGCGGGAAAGGTCAGGAAGGCGGCGGCTGCGGCTGGGAAGGGCTGGGACAGGTACAGGTCCGGCGCCGGTGGCGCGTAAGGAGTCGACTGGAGCTCGATCGATGCCTCCTCGACCCGACTGTGACCGGCGTCGTCCGCATAGAGCCGGAGGTACTCCTTTTGCACGGGCACATTCTGCGCTCGAGTCTCCGGGCCAGAATGATCCGGTGGCCGCCTCCGAGCTTATTCAGCGACACGCCCAGGCCTGGCGCGCCGCGACCGCCCATCCCTTCCTCGACGGCGTGCGCGACGGCGACCTACCAGACGGCGCGTTCGCAGCCTGGCTCCAGCAAGACCACATTTTTATAAGCGACCTGCTGGCGTTTCAGGCTCAGCTTCTGGCCCGGTCTCCCCGCTCCGCGCAGAAGGTGCTGGCGGCCGGCCTCGTCGCCCTGGAGGCCGAGCTGACCTGGTTCGAGGAGAACTCTGTCCGCGACGGGTTACCTCTCGGTGCGGCCCCGCACCCCACCACCGAGGCCTACCGCACGGAGTTCGAGCGCTTGCTCACGGAGCCATTCGGAGCAGGCGTCACCGGCCTCTGGGCCCTGGAGCGCGCGTATCTCGAGGCCTGGCGCGGGGCTGCGCCGGGCGCTCCTCGGTATCGCGAGTACGTGGAGCACTGGACGGTCCCCGAGTTCGCCGACTACGTGGCCGGTTTGGAGGTGCACGCCCAGGATTCGGGTGCCGCGGAGGCGGCGTGGCTCCGGGTCGTGGATCTGGAGCGCAAATTCTGGGACCTGGCGCTGGCGTCGCGGTGAGCGAGCGCTTCAGCGACCAGTTGAGGAGGGTCGCAGGCCCGATCTGGCAGGCCCAACACGCCCATCCCTTCGTCCGCGGCATCGGCGACGGCACCCTCGGTATCGAGCGCTTCGAGTACTGGGTCCGCCAGGATTACCGCTTCCTGATCGAGTACTGCCGCCTGTTTGCCGTCGGAGCGGCTCGATCGCCCGACCTCGCCACCTTGACCAAATTCGCGGAACTGCTCAGGAGCACAGCAGTGACAGAGATGTCACTCCATCGCGAACTCGCTGCCGGCCTCGGCATCACCGAAGCCGAGCTCGAAGGAGAGCCGATGGCGCCGACGACCCAGGCCTACACCGACTTCCTGCTGCGGACTGCGGCCATGGGCGACTTCTCCGAGTTGTGCGCCGGTCTCCTGCCCTGCATCTGGGGCTTTTCAGAGATCGGCCTGGAGCTGGCCCGAGGTCCGCGGCCAGCGGACCCCCGGTTGGCAGCCTGGATCGCGTCCTACGCCGACCCCGAGTTCGCGGCGTTGGCAACGTGGTGCCGCGAGCTCGTCGACGGGCTGGCGGCGGCTGCCAGCCCGGTCGTGCGATCCGCCATGGAGGCGGCTTTCACTACCTCGAGTCGGTACGAACTGGCCTTCTGGGAGATGGCCTGGACGATGGAGCGCTGGCCCGTCTGAGCGGCAGCGGCCGTTGCCAGAGCCACTAGTCCTCCCCCGTCTTGCGGCGGCGTGCGCGGCCTCGCCCGTCCGCGTGAGGCACATAGGAGCGGTCCCCGATCCACTCCGCGGGGATGATCGCCAGCAGGTCGGCCATCTGGCTGAGCGGTGACGCGTACTTCGCACGATGCTGGCTGAAATGGGTCCACGCGGCATCCGTCGGGCGGACCTTGTAGCCGGCGGCCTTGATGCGCGCGGCTGCCTCGTCGAACTCGGCGCGATCCACGAAAGGATCGGTCGAGCTGCGATAGCCGAAGAACCAGGCAAGATCCTCGACCAGGTGATTGCCGACCGTGAATGTCAGCCGGGCCGCTGTTTCGACGTCTTCGTCGATGGTGCTCATGACCAGTGTGGCCGCGTCCATCACCGCGCCGAACGAGTTGAGCCAGGCCTCGTTGTCATGACTCGACCGAAAGTAGAAGAGGACGGGGTATGCAAGGTGGCTTTCGAGAACCGCGGCCGACCATTCGCGCCAGTCGGCAAATGTCTTGACCAGCTCGTCGCGAAGTCCGCGCTCGGCGGCTGTCTCCAGCAGCTGGACTCCCGACGGTGGCGCGCCGGCCACGGCGTCGAGTGTGACCACCAGCTCCTCGCGTTCCTGGAACGATTGGTAGAGGGAGAAGAGCAGGGTGATCACCAGCGCCGCGATGGCGACCCCGGTGGCACTCTCGAAGATGATCGCCAGGCGGGCCCCGATACCGGTGGGCACGAAGTCGCCGTAACTCAGGGGCACGATCGTGGTTGCCGAGAAATAGAACGACTCGCCGAAGCCGTTCAGCTGGGGACGGACCTGGGCGCGCAGGCTGTCGAGGATCAGCCCGTAGCCGAGCATGAAGGTCAGCCCCCAGGTGGCGAACATCCCGATCACGGCCGCGGGGCCGAACGCCGCCAGCCAGCCCTCTCGTCGGGGCGGGCTCTGAATGCGCCTGCCGACCCCACGCCAGAGCAGCCACCATCCCCGGAAGAGCAGGCGAACGAAGTAGTAGCGGTTGACGGCGGGCCGGGGGAGCACTACCGAGTGGAAGAGGTCGTAGAAGGTGGCGAGAACAATGGCCATCCCCGCACCCAGCTCCGCCCCGCCAAGCGCAGTCACGACGCCGCCCACACTGTAAACGACACGATGCCGGCCTGGGCAGGCGATGCGCTAACGTGAAGCGATGCGGGCCCTGACTCCGATCCCGGGCGGCACCGACCTCGCGCCGGCCTGGCCCGACCTGACGCTGGCGGGGTGGACAGATACCCGCGAGACGCTCCACATGTGGACCCAGATCGTGGGCAAGGTCCGGCTCGCCCTCGAGCCCATGGTCAACCACTGGTGGCAGGTGCCCCTGTACGTGTCCGCCCGTGGCCTGACCACCTCGCTGATGCATTCCCGGGGTACGGACCTGGAGATGGAATTCGACTTCATCGACCATGTCCTTGACATCCGCACATCCGCTGGCCGGCTGCAACAGGTCGCCCTGGAGGCACGGTCGGTGGCCGACTTCTACGCGGCGACCATGAGGGCCCTCAGCGCGCTGGGGGTCGAGGTGAAGATTCTGGCCCGGCCGGTCGAGGTGCCGGACGCCATCCCCTTCGCCGAAGACGAGCTGCACTGCACCTACGATGCGATGGCCGCACACCGATTCTGGGTCGCCCTGCGCCATGCCCACCGGGTGCTGTTCGGATTCCGCGCCGGGTTCCAGGGCAAGGTCAGCCCCGTGCACTTCTTCTGGGGTGGCTTCGACCTGGCCGTCACCCGTTTTTCGGGCTTGACGGCTCCCCGCCATCCCGGGGGCGTACCGAACTGTGCGGACTGGGTGATGCAGCTGGCGTACAGCCACGAGGTGAGCAGCTGCGGCTTCTGGCCTGGCGGCAGCGCCGAGGGCTCGTTCTACGCCTATGCCTACCCGGCCCCTGCCGGTTTCGCGCAGTGGGAGGTGCAACCCGCGGACGCCTACTTCGACCAGGGCCTGGGCGAGTTCCTGCTGCCCTATGCCGCCGTTCGCGCGGCAGCCGACCCCGACGCGTTGCTGCTCAAGTTCTTGCAGAGCACCTACGATGCAGCCGCCGAGCTGGGCCATTGGGACAGAGACGCCCTCGAGGTCGGCCGCGAATCGTGACGACGGCGACCTGCACCCACCTCGACACCGTGATGGAGGTGGATCCATCGAGCGAGGGCTGTGAGGATTGCCTCCGGATGGGCGGCCAGTGGGTGCATCTGCGCATGTGCATGCGGTGCGGGCACATCGGCTGCTGCGACAACTCTCCGCACCGCCACGCCACGGCGCACTGGAAGGCCCACCAGGACCATCCGCTCATCCGTTCCTACGAACCGGAAGAGAATTGGTGGTGGTGCTACGCCGACGATCTCTTCTTCGAGATCGAAGGCGCGCCGCCCGCGCCATCCCATCCGTGATGGCGCGCTGTTGGGCACGAATCTGGTCGCCAAGATCGGGGACTCACCTTGACGCCGAGAGTTGCCATCCGAGCGGTAATTCGTCACTAGCTGGGGGAACTTAGTCGGCCGTCCCCACGGTTCACAGAACTGTTCGTCGTTCAAGACTGGCAATCGGCTACGGGCCGGCCAGTCAGAGGCTTAACAGTCCTTTGCCACGCAGGTGCTGAGAGCTGTCGCCAATGCCGCTAGGGTCGGTCCCGTGATTCACCGACGGATCCTCGCCGGCTTGACCGTGAGAGAGGAGTCAGCTGGGCAGCTAGTTGTCACGACCTTCGCAGCCATCTTGATGGCCGTAGGCGTGATGGAGCTGCTGCTGGTGGTGGGGGCCATCGCCGCCGGATGGGCGGGGGCCAACCACCTGGAGGCGCTCCCTCGACTGCTCGCAGCCCTAGCTGGACTGTGGTCCGCGGTTGCGACGATCAACATGAGCAAGACTCTGATCCCAAGAGGGATGCCGCTGGGTTCGAGATTGGGTGCTCCAACCGAAGCACGCGCGGGCGTTGGACTGGCGTTGGCAATCGGGGCGGTCCTGTTAATTTGGCCCTTAGGCATTCTTCTTGGCCCTGCCGCCTTGTGGGTGAGTCTGGCGGCTCTTGGTCGGATCAAGCGAGCTGGAGGTGACCTGTCGGGTTTCGGAATGGCGGCCTCCGCCGCAATCCTCGGCTGTTCCGTGTGCGGGATGTACCTATTCGTGCTAGCAATGGAGTCCGCAGCAGTCTTGACTTTCGGTGACCTTATCCCGGCACCTCCCTAACGCTTCCCGCAGCGAGGACAGGTTCCGACACCTACGATTCCTAGAACCGCGCGTTGCGTGGCCTCGAGCCATATCGTCGATCGAGAGGCTCCACGTATGAGTCGAGCGTCGGTCGAGGAGAACACGTTCACCTCGGTGTCAGCTTCGATCGCGATCCAAACGGAACGGCGAGGGTCTAAGAACCGCTAGCCAACTAAACTGGGTGGCCTCCAGTGGATCACGATCGAGACCTAGCGCAGCGTTGGGTGCACAATCTCCCGGCATTGCGCTCAGTGACAGCCCTGCCCGATGTGGAAGCCGACGACGAGGTGTTCGAGGTCCTCTACGATGGGTGAAATGCTCTCCCAGTACTCTCTTAAAGAGAGGGCCGTAGGTTAAGTGCAGACTATCCCGGTTTCCCGCGATCCCTCCCAACGGTTCTGTGAACCGTGACGCAGACCCCTGATCGCAGATTCCCCGCTGATCTATCCCCTCGTTGGTTGAATCATTGTGCGGGGCGCGCTCTTCGCTATACTCTGCCGCCGCTGTGAACAGGGGAGGGACGCGCTGGGAGCGGTGGGTGTTTGAGTTCTTCATGCGACGTGGTCCCGTCGTCGCCGCCGCTGCCCCGCTCCTGGTCGGGTTCTTAATACTCGCAGGCGTGACCATCATCGCCTCGTCCGTCTCAGAGGGGAGGCTACTGCCGCGCAACGGTGAGACGGTGGCCGTACTCGTGGCTGCCGAGGCAGCGCTCGTGAGCACATATTTGGTGGCTTTCTGGGCCATGGCTGCCGTGGTCACCAAAGGTCGATACCAACGACTCTTGAATCTGCATCAGACGATGCGCGAAATCCGCGCAATGTCCTGGACCGAGTTCGAGCAGCTGGTGGCCGCCAACTATCAGGCTCAGGGCTATTCCGTGGAGCACGTAGGCAGGTCTGCTCCTGATGGTGGGCGAGACCTCATCCTAAAGAGGGACGGCACGAGCTTACTCGTACAGTGCAAGCACTACCGATCGAGTTGGGTCTACGAACGACCATTGCGCGAGTTCCTTGGAGTGATCGACGACGCGCGAGCTGACGGCGGGCTGTTCGTTTGCTGTGGCGTGTTCGACGAACGGGCAATCGCATACGCGAAGAACAATCCTCGGCTACGGTTGATCGCTGGAGAGGAACTGCGAGAGATGATCGCGCGCTCGGTTGAACGGCGTCTCGCGGGCCGAACCTACGCATGCCCCAGTTGTGGCGCTCCGATGCAGCCGAAGAACGGCAGGCGCGGCCTCTTCCTCAGCTGCACACTGTTCCCAACTTGTCGAGGTTCTATGGACTGGCCAGCCGTTGCATGACGGTTCTGGATTCACAAATTTACGATTGGCCGCGCTCACGGCCGTCCAAGCGACAAGCTGTCGCGCGGGGCGCGGGGACGTAGGTCGCCCGGCCCTGCGGCCCGAGAGCCCGGGGTCACGAGCCGACAGCTCAGCGTGATGGTGCGACGGTTCCTAGAACAGTTGGCACCCAACCGAGGCACCATGTCAGCTTGATCTAGTTGACGCGACCGGCCAAGGCGCTCACCGCGATCGCACGCGAAGACCTCCTGGCCCGATCGACCACGACATCATGTTCTTGCCCTCGCTAATAACTGCTGAATTCGGTACCCACCGCGTTAACCTGCGACCGTGATCGACCAGCTCTCACCTGATGGTCGCTGGCGCTGGGACGGCGTGCGCTGGCAACCCGTCGATACGAACCCGCCACCGCGCCGGTCTCGCAAGCGCTGGCTGATCCCGCTGGTGATCGGCTTCGCAATCCTCGGAGTGCTCATCGCGGGCGGCGCCTGGGGTGCCGCTACGGTCGTGAACAAGGTAAGCCAGCCGGGCTTCCTGGATAGCCTCACGCCGCTGCCCAAAGACTTCCCCGAATACCCAGGCGCCCACCTCCTGTCAGCCAACACGAGCTACGGCAGCAGCGGCAAGCAGGTTCGCGTGGTCCTCGAGACGCCCGCTCCTGACGCCGAGGTAACGGCCTTCTATCAGGAAAAGCTCAACAGCGGTGACTGGGAGGTCACCTCGACCGACGCCGCCACCGGCGTCATATATTTCCGGCGCGTGAGCCACCCAGCAAGCCAGGGTCAGGTGGCCCTGTTTGGACACGGCGAGCAGACGCGCGTTGAAATCCAGGTCAACTTTTAACCGCGTTCCATCGCGACACAGTTAGCGCTAACGGGATAAGCGCGAGCGTCTGCAGCGGTACCGACGGTTCACAGAACCATGGGTTCAGTGTTTCCGCTTCGGGCGAGTTAGATTGCCGGACGCTATCAGCCGACGTACTCCGTGGACGCCTGAACTGAGGTAGACGTCCGCGATAATGCCGAGTTCATGCTCGTGGTAAAGGATTCGCCTGCGGTTCGGGAGCCTGTATCGATGTACGACGCCGGCCGTCGCCGCTGTGTAGATGATGGACTTCGATAGCGCAAATAGAGCAATGGCTTCCTGCAGCGTGAGCAGGCGATACGTCATGTGGCTCATCGCCCTGCGCCGAAGCACATCGACAAGCCGAGAGGCGATGCGCTCGACTGTGGGAGAGTGAAGCAAAGCGCGAAGATCCGCGACTATGGCATCCAGCTCTGCGATATCGTCGGACTTGGCCTGCCGTGCGCGCAGCATGCGCCGAGCGGAAAGGGCGATTTGGAGGACGTCGCGGTAATGGCGATGCCTGCTCCGACAGTGGACAGAACAAAACTCGCGGGGCCGTCCGCGTATGCGAGGACCCCTTGGCAAACTCGCTCCGCAGGCTCCACACCAAGCACTGTGTGCGACCGGCTCCACCCACGGCCAGCCATACGGCTTCGACAGCCTGCTCACCCAGCGATACGGCTTGACCCGGTCCACGCGCTTCCTACAGGCATCGGAGCAGAAGCGCCTCGGACGACCCCGTCCCCGAACAGCGAAGGGCCTGCCGCACAGGCAGCAGGCGCCAGTCGCCGGTCTTCGGGACGAATTTTTGGTGGCCATCTGGCTCGTTACGAGTTTATGCGACGCCTTTCCGGACGCTTAACCGCCGGTCGAGAGTCGTTGGCCACGCGCCCACGTCGGAGTAGCCTCGGTTCAGATCCATGCCCCGATCATCGATATCCGTTGGCAACCCGAGGCCGGCCATCATCGCGGATCTGAGCCAGTGGTCGGTCGCTGAGGCAGGGGCAATGTTCGCAGCCGTCGTTACCTATAGGCTCTTGACCGTACGGCCGATGCGCTGGCTGAAGGCCCTTCTCGCGATTGCAGGCTGTTTATGGTGCTTCCACTCAAAGCTGGCTTCCTAGCGGCCGGGTCTGTACCTGCCGCGAGGTAGCAGTGCAATGACGGACGGTTCCTAGAACCGTTGGGCTTGACCAGCCGACACCTAAGGCCGGGACCGATGTCGCGATGCTTGCTAGTTAGGTCGGCTACGCGGCGCGCTTCGCGCCATCGACTGCGGGCGATGCCTGAAACTGGGATTGGCGACAGCCATTGCGAACGCAACAAGCAAGAAGGCGAAGTCGATGGGTGCTCCCCAAAACGCCAGGATGATGCCAAGCGCCGCTCCGTTGAGGGTGTCGGTTAGCCACCACGAACCCAAGAGATAGACGATCGTGGCGATGAGGATGCCACTGAATACCGCGACCCATCCGCGACCCATCCCGAGCACGTAGCCGCCGATCAGAACTGGTAGGAGGATCGTTACTCGCCCTACTGAGAAGCCGCCTATCATCGAGAACAGCAGCAACACCAACGCCGATGTGCCAAGGAACCCGAGGGCGATTCGGGGGCGACCACGATGGCCGGCCAGGATGCCGACGCTGGCGGCCAGAAGAGCCGCATAGAAACCGCCCCACGCGACCTGAGCGAAGTCCACCGCACGAGGATATGCCGCTGGGGCCGGGCAGACGGTTCACAGAACCGTCAGGCCGGCGACAGGGGACCTCAGCAGTGGAGTGGGCTGGAGAAGAGGGCAACCGCGTTTTGTGAAGCCTGTGCCGGCGAGCCCGTGTTGGCTTCGCCGCGGTTCACTCCAGCCACTCGGTGACAAACGTAGGGCTGGCGTGGATGCAGATGAGGTTAGCTCGTGCGGGACCTCGGTTGACGAATTTGTGCGCTGTGCCGGGTGGGGCGATGATGATGTCACCGGGTCGAGCTTCGTAGTTTGTGGTGCCGAGCTGGAAGCTGAGCGTTCCATCCTGCACGATCCAGGTCTCGTCGTACGGGTGGCGGTGCAGGCGGGGCCCCTGACCAGGCAAGCTGTTGTCGAGGATGATCGAGATCGTGGCGCCGTGGTCGGCTCCGACGAGCTGGCTGTCGTTCAGGGTGCCGGCGTTGATTACTGGCATTTCAGGCTCCTCTTCAATCTGGGCCGCATTCACGCCACGCTACTTGGCCAGCGCGGGCTCCGACAGCAACCGTCGTGGGAGCGAAGAGCATGACGGCCTACCGCGTGGCTATAACCCTCGGGCTGATTACAGGTGCACGTGGAGCGAGCCGCCGGCCACGGGCCCCGACGCAGAATGCAGCAGGCTGCCGTCGGCGGCCTGGATGGTGACTGCGAATTGGGCCGGCGCCGACGCCGAGTCGGGTGAGGCGATGATCGTGAACGTGCACGGGGTCGAGGTGCCAACAGCGGATCCCGTAACGGAGTCGAAGTAGGAGCTGTTGCAGGTCCCGCTGACGTAGGCGGCGCCTTTGCCGGCTGGCCCGAACCCCGTCAGCGTGGTGCTGGACATCACCACGTCCACATCGCGCGACGCCCCACCCTGGGACAGAGAGGCGCGATAGCCGTAGAAAGCGGATCCCGTCAGGCGCCCACTGCGACTGTGAGCCATGAAGCCGAAGTGGCCCTGCGGGTCGCCAGCATTTGCGGACGCGTCACTACCGATGAATCCGGCTCCGGTGGCGTACGAGCCGGAGGCCGGGCTCACCGCGACTCCGATGCGCACGCCGTCGCCCGCCAGGAACGGGCTACCGCCTGCTACCGGCGCGCCATTGCTGGCAACCAGGTGCGCCGTCACAACGTAGGCGCCGGCCGGAAGCGAGTTGAGGGTCGCCTGGGCCTGCCCTCTGCCGCTGGAGGTCCAGTCCAGCGCATCGGCCAGAGGCGCGAAGAAGGTCAGGTCGACGCCGGGACCCGTCACGTCGAACCGGATCCACACCGGGACCAGCGCGTAGTCCGCGAACTCGAGATCTCCGGCCGGTGACCGTTGATCAGCGATCACGCCAAGACTCAGGGGACTGCCCTCAGTGACCAGGTAGTCGCCGCTGTAGGTCAGAGTCGCACCCTCCGGTGCGACGCTCAGCGATGCTGATGCGCTGGCGCCGGTGAAGTTCTTGTTTCCGGGTGCAAAAACGGCGCTCAGTGCGTATGCGCCGGCACCGGGCACCAGCTGCTGGTCGAGGCGGAACTTGCTGGACACGCTCGGCGAGCCTCCGGTGGCCACTGACGGAAGCGCGTGCCCGTTCACCGCGAACGTGATCTGCCCGACAGGTTGGACGCCGGCTGGCGTTTGCAGCGTCAAAGTCGCATTCACGCTGTCGCTGAACTGGATGGTGGTATTGGGAGCGAGCGGTGACGCTGAGAGCCCATTCATCACCACGACCGCGGGGACCACGTGCAGCGTTCCAGGGAAGACGTTGATCACGTAGTTCGGGGAGGCGAGGCCAGAGACCACCACTGGATAGTCGCCAACTTCGCTGTCGGGTCCTGCGCTGGTCTGGAAGGAAGGCTGGCCCAACGCGGCCATGCCATCTCCGTTGACCAGCCCGGATCCCGCCACCGTGAAGGCGGGGTTGGGCATTCCGTATTGGCGGCTGGCATCGTTGACCGTGACGATCAGCGGTGCCGGCGATACCGTCAGATCGGCACCGGCTGTCGCCGCAGAGTGAGCGGTATCTCCGGCGAACGCTGCCGACAGGCCGCCTGGGTAGCCCGCCGCCGCCAGACCGGCCAGGGAGACGCCATCAAGCGCGGCGTTGCCTGATGCGTCACTGGTGACCTGGGCGGTGACTCCGTTGGGCAGCGTAAGCGTGATCAGGAGCTGCGCGAGGGGCTGCCCGGCCGGGGTGGCGGCATGCACCGACAGATCGGTGCTGCCCCCGTAGGTGCCGGTCGCTGGGGCCAGCGACAGTTGGACGGGCGTGGCGATGCCGGTTCCGCCCACGCCGTAGAACTCGAACCCGGGCGGCAGGTTGTCGAGCACGATGACCTGGCTGTTATCAAGTCCCAGCACCGAGGGGGCGAAGACCACGTGGATGCCACAGCTGGCTCCCGGGTGCAGGGCCGGCGGGCAGTCGGAGGTCGTCGTGTAGTCACCGGAGACCGCATAGATGCGGCTGATCAGCAGGTCGCCGTCACCCGCGTTGGCCAGGCCAAGATCTGTTGCGGAGCTAGCCCCGACAGGGACGTCGCCGAATTCGAAAGAGGTCGGCGTGCGCACGGGACTGGGCAGAACCAGAGTCCCCGTCAGCGGCACCTGATAGGCGACCTGGAACCCGGTAGTAAAGAAGAGCTGCGCCGAACATTGGTGACAGTCGCTTTGGGCGGTGTAGGTGAGGCTGACGGTGACAGCGCAAGAGACTCCGGTGGCGAGTGAGGCATTGGAGCAGCTATCGGAGGCGATGACGAAGTCCGATGCATTGAGCCCCGTGAGGAGCACGCTGCCGATGGACAGCGCACCGTTGCCCGTGTTGCTCACGGCCACGGTCCGCGTCGCCGGCACCCCGACGTCAACGTTTCCGAAATCGAGCGAGCTCGGATTGGCGGTGAAGACTGGAGTCGCGTACGCCAGCTGCCAGGTGTCACCGAGCACATGGCTGCTGCCAGGCTGGTTGCTGTCGGCGCCGCCGAAAAGGACGGTCGCGTTGCCCAAAAGGTCGTAGGCGGCAGCGGCCTCCGTACGCGCTGAGGGCGCTGGGGAGGTGGGCGCCTGGTTCCAGTCGGTGCCGTCGAAGCCCCAGGTGTCGCCGGCCGCGATTCCGGAGGGACCGAGTCCACCGAACACGAATGCCTGGGCTACGCGGGGGTCATACGACGCCGCCTGCTGGTAGCGCCCGCCCGGCGAGTGAGCGGGAAAACGCTGCTGCCAGGAGGCCCCGTCCCATTCCCACGTGTCGCCCAAGAGATTTCCGTTGTAACCGCCATAGAGCACGGTCACACGGCGACCGGAGTCATATGCCAGCGCGTGCCAGGAACGCGCCGGGGGCGGTCCATAGACAGGAGACAGCTGATGCCAGTCCCCATCGAAGGCCCAGGTGTCGTTGTAGAGCCCAGCCCCTGCATTGCCGTTGGCAAGCGAGCTGCCGCCGAAGAGGACGAGCTGGCCGCGAGCGACGTCGTACACCATCGCGCCGAAGGCTCGCGGTGGCGGGGCCTGCGCCGTCGCGACGGGCTGCCAGTTGCTGCCGTCCCACGCCCAGGTGTCGCTGGCCGCGGCCCCGTTCACGTAGCCGCCGAAGAGGACGGTCCGCTGCAGGTTCGAGTCGTATGCCATGACTGCCCCGACTCGGGCCGCGGGCGATGCCGACGGCGCCATTCGCGTCCAGGTGCCGGCGCGATAGAGCCAGGTGTCGGCGACCCCGTTTGGGGAATTGTCGAGCGAGCCACCAAAGAGGACCTCGCCGCCACCAGGCGCGAAAGCCAGCGTGGCGAGGTCGCGGGCGGCGGGCCCGCTGACAGGCTGGGCCGTCCACTGCGCGGGGATGACGTACGCGGACGCGATCGAGGTGTCATGGGCCGCGATGGCGATGACCGCGCCAGCGACCGCCGCCAACACAAGCCAGGACCGCGAGCCGATGGAGAATGCCAGAGCGGACGGGACTATGAGGCCCTGCTCACGTAGCCGCAACGCTGAATCGCCGTCTTCTGGGCGTCGTTTCAATCCCGCTAGAAGACCTGGAAGGGCGCTGAGGCGCCGACCGATAGACCGTTGAGTGTGCAGTTGACGAAAGACGTGCCGGTTCCTTTCATGGTCCGGGAAGTTGTCCCGTAACTCCAGGACACATTGCCATCGGCGCCAGCCAAGGGTTGTATGGCGAGCCCCTGGGCCACGCTGTAATTGCCGGACGGCAGGCGAACGCGAGCGGAACAGACGGAGCCAGGGAGCGTGTTGGCAGCGATGGAGCCGTACGTCGAAGCAGTGATCGTCACGAATAGCTGACGCACCGTCGGCGGAGCGGGAGGCGGCGGTGTTGGGGCGGGAACCGCGATCGGCGTCGGATTGCCTGGTGGTTGGTTGGCCGCGATCGGACCGAAACCTGCCACGGGGTGAATCTCCTGCCAGCCGTGGTCTATGTCCAGCGTCCAGGCACCGCTGACCACCACGTGGCTGCCCACCGACGGAATCTGGACTGGATTCGTGTAGCCGGTGCAGGCGCTGGTCGCGTCAGTTTGCGTTGGCGGACGCACGCAGACCGGCTCCAGCACCAAATCCCCCCGCTCGTCTGAGACGTTCTTGGCGTTCAGGTACTTGTCCTGGCCTGGATCGAGCTTGAGGAGAATGTGCAAGTCGCCGTCTCTCTCGGTCCTGATGGCGTCGATCGTGCCGGTGACGCTCACGCAGGCCGCCAGTAAGCGCAGCCGGCTGGGGTTGTACACGTGGGCTGTCGGGTCCCCGCAGGCGACCGGGCCCGAGCCTGCACCAGCGTTGGTCGTCGTGGGCATCACGGCGGTGGGTGACCTCTCGAAGCTGGTCGCCCAGGAAACCGGGTCGATCAGCTCGCTCCCATTGGGCCAGATGACATGCGCGCTCAGGGCAGCCTGATCGCCCTGCTGCCAGCTGGCGTCGATGCTCGACTTGAGGCGGTCCAGCGCCCAACCGGAGTCTTCGTCGTCTCCGAGGACGCCCGGGCCGGCGTCGTGCCAATGGCCCAAGCCGTCGCGCAGCCAGAACTCGATGCCCTTGATCACGCTGGCCTGGGTCGCTGGGATGTACTCCGCCCTGAGGCTGCCGTCGCTGTTCAGGTAGCCAGCGAGCAGCCCGCCAGGGTTGGCGTGGCGGCCGTCGACCCAATGCCACCCGCCCGGGTCGTTCACGCTCTTTCCATTTCGCATCTTCACGTGGGCGGTGACGACTTCAAAGCCGGCGTTGTCACCCTCCCACCATCTGATGTCTCCTTCCGTCGAGGCGGCGGTGATCGGCGGCGTCTGTCGCCAGCGCTCCTTCGCGTCCCGAACGTAATAGGTCACGGAAAAGACCTGGGAGTTGTCGAAGCCGATCAGATATGCGGTCCAAGGGCCATCCGTGTTGATGCGCACGTCGATTCTCGGTCCAGCCGCGGCAGCGGGCTGAACGGGGAGATTCGTGGCTACCGCCAGGAGCGCAATCAGGACCGGCAGCAGGCGCCTCATCAACGAGCGAGAGCGTAGTCGTCGCTGACGACCATCCGAAGACCGCTGCTTATGCTCCCAGTCTTCCCCTTGACAGTCTCCAAACCGAGGAGTAGACAAACCGTGTTCCGGCTCGCAGCTGCCAGTAGGGGTGTAGAGATGAAGCGGATTTCGTTCCTGGTGCCGGCGGTCGCGTTCGTCCTTGCGCTTCTGCCAGTCACCGCCCTAGCCAGCACCAACTACAACGAGTCCATATCCGGAATCGAGACCGGCTACCCGTACAGCACGTCAAGCTGTCCCGCGCCGGACAGCGTGAGCCCCTTTGCTGGAGTCGCGAGTGGAACGCTGGACGGCACTTTCCAGATCGCCGTCTGCCACACGCCGCTGGCACCGGACGCGACGATCCTGGGCGGCAGCTTCGTGCTGACAAGCACCTCCACGACCGTGACCGGAGCCTTCGCCTCAGGCGGAACGGTGTCGCTGGTCGGCGAATCGGTGAGCGACGGGCTGTGCACTCAAACCTACGCTGTTAGCGGCGGCCTGCTGCCCGCAGGCAAGTTCTCGGGGACGCTCACGCACTACGGCTACTGGACCGGCTCCTCGTGCAGCATCTTCTTCGCAACGATCTCCGGCCGAGCCCAGCTGCGGATCTAGACCTCGACCAGCGCGGGCAACCTGGGACGTAACCACCGCCGTAGTTAAGAACGACCGACTGTGTGCTACGTGTGGCTCGTCAACTTCACCCTGGTGCTGTCCTCAAGCAGCCTCAAGCGGCTTCAAGTGCTGCTCTCCAGCTGGCACCGTCCACTGGCCAACCCGCGTTCAGACGACCAGGACCTCAACGTAACCGTCGCGAATCCGGGTCGCGATCTGGGGCAGCGGGGCCGGCCGGTAAGGGACTCCTGAATCCACCACCTGCCCCGTCCAGTCGAACGAGGTGCGGTGACAGGGGCAGTCCAGGCGTTGGGAGCCATCGTTGGGCGTGAGCAGGCACCCGAGGTGCGTGCAGACGGCTGAGAGGGCCTGGATGCGGCCCCCCCTGTTGACGACCACGCCTTGAACAGCTCCGGTCGCGAACGCCCGGGAGTGTCCGGGCGGAAGCTCGGAGACAGCCGCCACCGGCCGCCAGCCGGCCGCGGCGGGAACCAGGGTTTCCTGGCCGGGCGATTCAGCCAGCGTGCGCTCGACGGCCCCCCCCACCAGCGCGGCCGCGGCGGCGACGCCCGCGGTGCGCAGCCATGAGCGCCGGCTCAGGGCGCGCGTCCGCACAAGACCCCTCTGCTCCAGGTTGAGCTCCGCGAACAGCCGGGCCCGGATGCGCTCCAGGCTGGCGGGGTCGGGCAGATCGAGGCCGGTCCGCGCCTGGACCAGCTCCGCCGCCGCGCGCATGGCCTCGAGCTCGGCGACGCTGGCCTTGATCCGGCGCGGCCGCCGGCCGCGGACGAGGTCGCAGACATAGCCGGCCACCCGGTCTGCGCTTGACTGCATCATGGCATCAGGTCCCGACCGACCTCGGCGGCCTTGCGGAGGGCTCGGTACTGGATCACGCGGGCGTGCGTGGGCGTGACCCCGAGCTCGCGTGCGATCTCAGCGACGCTGTAGCCACGCATGAAGCGCAGCTCGAGCGCGGTCCGGAACCGGTCCGGGAGGAGCGCTAGCACGCGCTGCGCCCGCTCCGCCGCCAGCGCGCTCGGCTCCCAGGTGGTCGGTTCCGGCGCGGCCAGCTCGTCGAGCTCGTCGGAGACGACCTCCGGCGCGGCGTAGTGACGCCGCCAATGGTCGGCGAGCACGGTCTTGGCCGTCTTGACCAGGTATGCGCGCACGTTGCGCACCGGGGACGGGAACCGCAGCGTGCGCAGGGTGTGGAGCAGCACTTCCGCCGCCAGGTCTTCAGCATCGGGCGCGTTGCCAACCCGGCGGTACACGTACTGATACATGCCGACCACGTTGTCGCGGTAGACCTCCTCCCACTCCGTGTACGTGGGCACAGACCCAGCCTCGAAGGCGCTGGTCGAGGCTTCGCCTGCCATCGACTGACCAACTACGCGTGGTCGTTACGTGCGCGCCGGTTACGACACCCGTAGCTACCTGGTGAAACTCGTCCCCCACACCTCCCGTCGTCTGGGGGGCCGGCACAGCGGTGCCGGCCTCCCTTTCATGGGCGGTAATACGGGGCGTAGTTGAGCCCGGTGCGCGCGACCATCGTCATCGACCTGAACCCGAACCTGGCCGCCATCGGCCCTTTCCTGCTCACGTGGCACGCGATCTTCAGCGCGATCGGCATCATGGCCGCGGCTCGGCTCGCGCAGTGGCTAACCAGCCCGATGCGTCGATTCGGCCTGGTTGCGCGCCTGCGCGGGGCCGGCCGGCGCGGCCGCCAATGGCGATCCGTGACCAGCCCGCTGGGCTTGCCCTCGACCGCCATCCCGACTCTCCTGGTCTGGATGGTGGCGGGCGGGATCGTGGGCGCCCGGCTGCTCTTCGTGTGGGAGAACTACCAGCTGTTCGCAGGCCGCTGGTTCGAGGTCCTCGCCCTGAATGAGGGCGGGATCAGCCAGTGGGGTGGGATATACGGCGGGCTGGCCGGCGGCTATCTCTGGTGTCGCCGCCGTGGTTTTGCCTTCCGGGACCTGCTGGATCTGGCCGGGCCGGCCAACGCCCTCGGCTTTGCGATCGGAAGGATCGGCGACGTCATCAACGGCGAGCACCATGGCACCCCCAGCTCGCTGCCCTGGTCCGTCGACTACGTCAACGCCCACACGCTCGGCCAGCCAGGCCGCGCGGTGCATCCCGAGGTTGCGTACGAGATGTTGTGGAACCTGCTGCTGGTGGCGGCGCTGCTGCCGCTGTTCGACCGCATGCGCACGTCGCTGCCGGCCGGTGTCACCGGCCTCGCGTGGCTCTGCCTCTTCGCCGGGGGCCGCTTCGCGCTCAGCTTCCTGCGCGAGGACTCGCTGTTCGCGGGCCTCCGCCAGACCCAATGGGCATCGCTGGCGATGCTGCTGATCGGGGGGCTCTCGGCGCTCTTCCTGCTGGCTCGAGCCAGCCTCCAAGCCCGACTGAAGGCTTTGTAACCGGACCCCCTATCTAGGGGCGTCGCTTACCCGCGCCTGACCTGTGAGGAGTGTGAGTCGGTATGAACAAAGCCCTGACCCTGCTGGTCGCCGTCGCCGTGATCGCGGTCGCAGCCGGTGGCATCGTTGCCTACCAAAGCCTGACTGGTGGCGGCTCGGCCGCTGCCGCCTCGGACCCGTCGCGTGCTTCCGGAACCATCGTCGTCGACTGGAACCGGCAGCTGGTCCGGATCGTGAACACGCCGGGCGCCCAGCCCGCCACCGTCCACCCGACGGGGAGCTTCGCCATCCTGCAAGCCGCCGTCTACGACGCCGTGGTCTCCATCACCCACGAGGACGCGCCGTATCTGTTCTCGGTGCAGGCTCCGCCCGGAGCCAGGGCGGATGCGGCGGCGGCCGAAGCCGGGCGCGACACGCTGGTCGCCCTCTATCCCGCGCAGCGGCCGGCCCTCGACCAGCAGCTCGCGGCTGAGCTTTCGGCGATCCCAGACGGCGCCGCCAAGCAGGCCGGCATCAGGACCGGCGCCCTGGCCGCCAGGTTGATGTTGGCCGTGCGCTCGGATGACGGCGCCGGCGCGCCTCTGCCGCCGGTGCCGAGCCCCACCAAGCCGGGCGACTACCGGCCGACGCCGCCCGCCAACGCCCCGGCGGTCTTCACGCAGTGGCCCGCGGTCACCCCCTTTGTGCTCGACGCGGCGGATCAGTTCCGCCCCACCGCACCACCGGATGTCGCCAGCGCGGCCTACGCAAAGGACGCGAACGAGGTGAAGAGCCTGGGCCGGGATTCGAGCACGGCGCGCACCGCTGACCAGACAGTCACGGCCAAGTTCTGGCCGGGGCCGATCTGGGTGCAGTGGAACGAGATCGCCGAGACATCGACGTCGAACCACCACCTCGACCTCGAGCGCAGCGCACGGCTCTTCGCGGTGATGGACCTGGCCTTCGCCGATGCCGTGATCGCGTTCTATGACGCCAAGTACCACTACCTGCGCTGGCGACCCATCTCGGCCCTCCGGGCGGCTGACACTGGCAACCCCGACGTGGTGGGCGACCCGACCTGGACGCCGCTGCTGGCGACCGCCCCCGATCCTGCCTACCCCGGGGCCCACAGCACGATCAGCGCCGCCGGCGCGGCCGTGCTCGATCGCTTCTTCGGCAAGCACGACAGGATCCAGGTGAGGTCCGACGCCCTGCCGGGTGTGGTCCGATCCTTTGACGGCTACGACGCCGCGGCCAGCGAGGCCGGCCTGAGCCGCATCTACGGCGGCGTTCACTTCCGTTCGGACCACACCGCCGGGCTCGAGCTCGGCCAGAAGGTGGCCGGGTTCGTCCTGAAGGAGTCCACGACCCCCGGCTTCGGGCTCGAAGGCCGCTGATCCGCCGTCCCAACCATCTGCACCTGGTGGCGGTCGACGGCCACCGCTACGCGGGCCTCGAGAGCGCCTTTCGCGAGAACATGATCGGGGTGTACCAGCGCCTGTTCTGGGCGCTGGGCAACCCGGCCGATGCCGAGGCGGCGACGGAGAAGGTGTGCTTCCAGGTGCTGCTGGGAACCGACTATCCGGCGCCGGTGGATCGGGTGGCCGAGGCGACGGCGACGGCTTGCGCGCAAGCGGTGGCCGACCATTGGCAAAACGAATACGGGCTGAGCGCGACCACCTGGATCGAGGTGTCAGCGAGCACCGGCGGCCGCGCCGCGACCGGCCCGCGTCTCGACCAGCTGCTCGAGCCGCTGATTCCGCGCAGCCGGCGCTTGTTGCTGGAGTGCGCGACGCGGCGCCGGGGCGTGGCCGACCTGGCTGAGATGTTCGCCAGCCCGGAGATGCAGATCCGCGAGGATCTGCTGCGCGGGCTGCTGCAGCTGGCGACCGGCTCAGCTGCCGCGCCCGATCCGGCCGACGTCTTCTGCGTGCGCGCCCATCGGGTCCTGAGCTATCTCCAGGACCTGGTCGCTGCTCGCCGCCCCCGGCGCTTTCACGCCAACCGCGAGGAGGCTTTCGCGCTGACGGCCGCGGCTCGCCTCTTTGGCGCCGTGCCGGGCATGGACCTGCCCCGACGCCAGTTCACCGTGGCCCTGGAGTGGTTGCTCATGGAGGCGGCCGGATGACCTCAACGGTCTCGGGCAGCGCGGGTAACGCGTCCCGTAGTTAGGCCCGTGGCAACTCCACCGCGCCGCGATCCATCGAGGCGGACGTTCATCGTCGCCTGGATGGCGGGGCTGCTGGGCGCTACCGTCGTCGCCGCCGCGGGCCCGCTGCTCGTCTATCTCTATCCCCCGCCCGACCCCAAGCAGCGGCCTCAGAAGCTGCGGGTGTCGCTGCCCCAGGCCCTGGACACCATCGCCGAGGGCGAGGCAATCGGTTTCACGGCGCCGGTGGCGGCGGCCTTCGTGATGATCGACGGAGGCGGCACCAACGGCCCCGGCCAGCCGACGTTCGGCGGTTTTCTGACCAGGCACCGGGGGTCGATCCGCGCCTTCGCCAGCACCTGCCCGCACCTCGGCTGCAATTACGCCTACGACGCCGGCGCTCATCGTTTCGAGTGTCCCTGCCACGGCTCGCGCTTCGATCTCGAGGGCCGGGTCTTGCGGGGTCCCGCGGCGAACCCGCTGTCACACCTCAGCTGGGCGCCGGCGGAGTCGGCAAGCGAGATCGTGGTCGACGGCGTCTCGATGCCGGCCTGAGCTCCGGTTGTAACGCAGCTCGTACCTGCAGGTGTCATTTCCGCTCACCGCCTGAGGAGGCCGTATTTGCGCATGAATCTCTCCCGCTCAATCACCGGGATCTCGCTGTTCGTCGCCGTGGCGGCCGCCGCCTGTGGCGGCGGCTCGAGCGCGGGCTCTACCGGCTATGGATACGCGACCACGACGCCCAGCCCGGCCGCGCCGGCACCGGCGGCACCGGGCCAGGCGAAGATCGGCACCGGGAAGACAGGTCTCGGCGAGTTCCTGGTGGACGGGTCCGGCCGCACGCTCTACCTGTTCGAGGCGGACAAGGGGATGACCTCAAGCTGCTACGACGCGTGCGCCAAGTTCTGGCCACCCGTCACCAGCACCCCGACCGCGCTCGCGATGACCAACGTCAAGGCATCGTTGATCGGCAGCCTCGCGCGCACCGACGGCACGACGCAGGTCGTCTACAACGGGCACCCGCTGTACTACTTCAGCAATGACATGGCGAGCGGCGACACCAAGGGCCAGGGACTGAACGCCTTCGGCGGCGGCTGGTACGTGGTCGA
>Ga0070717_10000267_pt1 | contig 35601 bp, 36 predicted proteins | sample LARL113metaG_FD_71366 | JGI IMG/M metagenome (GOLD analysis project Ga0070717, IMG submission 71366) | Corn, switchgrass and miscanthus rhizosphere microbial communities from Kellogg Biological Station, Michigan, USA - LAR L11-3 metaG | ecosystem: Host-associated > Plants > Roots > Rhizosphere ...
CGCTGTCACGCTAGGCTCGGAGCGCCGGCGTCCCGCCGGCTGGCGCGCCGGCGTCCCGCCGGCGTTCATGAGAGGCGGCGAGGACGCCGCCTCGCCGGCCGCCGGGACGGCGGCGCTCCATGGGTCTAGTGTCCTTCTTCCGCGCCGGGCGGCGCGGCGCCGTAGACGTGGCGGTCGTGCGTGGCGAGATCGAACGGCTTCACATTTGGCGGCACGTCGTAGCCGCGGTGCACGGCCTGGCAGCGATAGCAGACGATCACGTTCTTCACCAGGCGCCAGATCGTCCAGTCGAGGATCGTCACCAGCAGCAGCGAGATGAAATACGTGAACGGCGCCAGCACCGCGCCGATGACGACGAGCGTAATGCCGGTGGCGCGGTTGAAGTCCTTTTGAAAATAGAGCTCGTCGTGGCCGCAGGCGGCGCAGCGCTCGACCGCCGCGGGGGCGGCGACGTCGTTCGGCGTGCCGCAGCGCTCGCAGGGGTGCGCGGCCTCGCCGCGCTCACGGGCAAGGCGCGCGTCGCAATGTGCGCAGAGAAAGTGGACGCTGGGCATCAGATCCTTCGCCGCTTCGCGGCTCAGGATGACGCGCGCGCCGCGCGCGTCATTTTGCTCTTTCGATGTAGCGGTTCTCCGAGGGGTCGACGATGATCTCTTCGCCCTCGCTGACGAAGGGGGGCACCAGCACCGTCACGCCGTTCTCCAGCGTGGCCGGCTTGTACGACGCCGACGCCGTGGCGCTCTTCACCATCGGCTGCGTCTCGGCGATCTTGGCGCGCACCGTCTTCGGCAGCTCGATGCCGAGGGGCTTTCCTTCGTAGAACTGCACCTGCAGCTTCACGCCGGGGGAGAGCCACGACGCCGAGTCGCCGAGGTCGTCGTCGGAGATCTCGATCTGCTCGTAATTCTCCGTGTTCATGAAGTGGTGGGCGTGGCCGTCGGAGTAGAGGTACTCCATCTCGTGCTGGTTGATGAACGCCTGTTCGATCTCGTCCTGCGAGCGGAAGCGGTGCTCGAACTGGTTGCCGGTGCGGAGGTTCCGCAGCTTGGCCTGCACCATCGCGCGCAGGTTGCCGGGCGTGTGGTGGTGGAACTCGAGGACTTTGCAGAGATCGCCGTTGAAGAGGACGACCATTCCTCGGCGTAGATCGTTGGCCTGCATGGGGTTGAATCCTTTCGCGAAAAGTCGGCCGGGCAAACGGCGGGCGCGGCGAGCGATATTCCACGAAAGGGACGAGTGCGGCGGCCGCGCCGCCGCACCCTTGACGGACGTTCTTTATTGCACGCAGCCGCCGGCCGCGTTCGACCATTCCGGCTGATACCCGAACCCGCCCGAGAGGAACAGGCCGGTCCAGGCGCACTTGTCGTCGGCCTCGTAGCCGTTGACGTCGTACCAGGCGTTGCCGCGCGGATCGGTGACCGCCTCGCGCGTCTCGTGGACCATGAAGTGCGTCATGTTCTGCAGCGTCGTCCAGCCGCCGGCCTGGCAGCCGCTGCAGCTCGGGTACGGCTCGATCGAGTACTTCACGTACGTCGAGCCGCTGAGATAGGAGCTGTGATACGCGCAGTAGGCGAGGCCGGGTCCGCCGCACGACGTCGACGAGCCGTCCGACGAGTAGACCAGCGTCGACGTGCCGGGGACGTACTTCGGCAGGAACACTTCGTAGACCGTCGAGCTGCTCACGCCGTGCGCGGCGATGTAGCGCCCGACTTCCTGGCGCACGATCGAGTCGGTCACGTTGCCGTTCGACGGCAGCGGGTTCGTGGTGTCGAACCAGTCGGGCTGCGAGCCCTGGAGGTTCGTCGTGTTGATGTAGGCGCTGTCGTAGTACTGCGTCAGCATCGAGTAGTGCGAGCTGGTGCCGAGCTGGTTGCGGAACGACTGGAGGTTCGAGGCGTTGCCGCTGTCGCTGCCGCCGGAGGCCCACGTCGGACCCCAGAAGATGCAGACGACCCTCGCCGTGTTGATGACGTCGCCGCCGTGGTAGCTGAGATTGACGGCCAGCGGCGCCGGCCGCAGCGCCTCGGGGGCCATGGCGAAGCGCAGGTTCGCCACGGTCGGGAGGTTCTCGTCGTTCTCGTCGACCATCGCCCGGATCGTGCCGTTGCCGTCCGGGTTCACGGGGAACTTCTTCAGCGTCGAGGCGCCGATGCCGTCATCGTCGAAATCCTTCGGCTGGTGACGCGGACCATCCGCCTGGGCAAACAGCGTGGACGCGAGGGACAGGGCAAACGCAACTGCCAGAGCCTTCTTCATTCAATCTCCTCCACCTTTCAAGGTTGGGCCGCCCCTAGCGCAAGCGGGCTGCCACGGCGGCGGCGGAGCTAAGTCATTGATTTTTCGTGAAAGCGCCGGCGACTGCGGATCAACAATTCACCCTTCGAGGCCAAAAGCATGGTCAAGAAGTTGATCAGTGGATTCGCGGTTGATCCACTGGATTTCCATCGCGCCTAAAATAACTAAGGACGCGTGGACTTCCGGCAGCGTCGACGGCGGACGGCGCGGCGAAGAATGCGCACCAGCCGGACTGCAGCAGCGACCAGCGGCCCCACCCGGCCTCGTATACCGGCTCGCGCCCGCCGGCGGCGAGGACGTCGCCGAGCGTCGCGCCGACGCGCAGCCCCTCGCGCGTGCGGAAGCGCCCGTCGTTCGTCTCGATGTAGCGGATGCGGTGCGCGGGGTCGACGCCGGCGACGTACTCGACGTCGTGGAAGGCCACGCGGTAGGCGGTCCAGCTCTGCTGCGCGCCGCCGACGACGAAGTCCGACGACGGCCCGGTCACCGGCAGGAGGGCGCCGAGCGTCGGCTCGGCGGAGAGTTGGAAGACGGAATCGGCGGTCGTGCAGCCGGCGAGCAGCGTGAGCGCGAGCAGGAAGCGTTTCACGCCGGGATCATAGCGGCCAGCGGCTCGAAGCGCGCCGTGAAGAAGCGCAGCGACGGCGGCTCGTAGACCATCTTCATCCCGCAGATCTCTTCGGCGTTGCGATGGAGGTGCTTCACCGAGTACGCCACGACGTCCATGTGCCGGTCGGTGTAGACGCGGCGCGGGATCGTCAGGCGGACGAGCTCGAGCGACGGCCTGCGGTTCCGTCCCGTCTCCGGATCGCGTCCGGCCGAGACGATGCCGCGCTCCATGGCCCGGACGCCGCTGTCGACGTAGAGCGCGGCGGCGAGCGCCTGCGCCGGGAACTCCTCCTGGACGAGGTGGGGGAGGAAGCGGCGGGCGTCGAGGAAGACCGCATGGCCGCCGACCGGCTTCACGATCGGGACGCCGGCGTTCTCGAGCTGCGCGCCGAGGTAGCGGACCTGGTGGATGCGGTGGGCGATGTAGTCGTCGTCGACCATCTCGTAGATCCCCTGCGCGATGGCCTCCATGTCGCGGCCGGCCAGGCCGCCGTACGTCGGCATCCCTTCGAAGAGCACCACCTGCTCGCGCGCGGCCTGCAGGATGGCCTCGTCGTTCATGGCCAGGAAGCCGCCGATGTTGACGAGGCAATCCTTCTTCGCCGACATCGTGCAGCCGTCGAAGAACGACATCATCTCGCGCAGGATGACGCGCACCGGCGTCTCGGCGTAGCCGTGCTCGCGCTCCTTGATGAAGAAGGCGTTCTCGACGGCGCGCGTGGCGTCGCACCAGAGGCGGATGCCGTATTCGTCGACGAGCTCGCGCACGGCGCGGAGGTTGCGCATCGACACCGGCTGCCCGCCGGCCATGTTCACCGTCACGGCGACGCTGACGTAGGGGATGTTTTGCGGCCCGGCGCGCTCGATGAGCTCGCGCAGCTTGACGACGTCGACGTTCCCCTTGAACGGGTGCAGCGCCGCGGGGTCGTGGGCCTCGTCGATGACGACGTCGGCGAAGAGCCCGCCTTGCATCTCCTGATGCGCGCGCGTCGTGGTGAAGTACATGTTGCCGGGGATGACGTGGCCGGGGCGGATGAGGATGCGGGAGATGAGGTGCTCGGCGCCGCGGCCCTGGTGGGTCGGGACGACGTGCCTGAAGCCGTAGATCTCGCGCACGGCGGCCTCGAAGCGGTAGAACGACTTCGCGCCGGCGTAGGCTTCGTCGCCCGACATCATCGCCGCCCACTGGCGGTCGCTCATGGCGTTGGTGCCGCTGTCGGTGAGGAGGTCGATGTAGACGTCCTCGCTCTTCAGCAGGAACGTGTTGTACCCCGCCTCGGCGATGGCACGCTCGCGTTCGGCGCGCGTGGTCATGCGGATCGGCTCGACGGACTTGATCTTGTAGGGCTCAGCGACAGGACGCGACATGCCCGCGAGGGTACGAGAGGGACGAACAATGGAGCGTGGGGCGGCCTACGTTGGCTGGTGACAAGGCGCACAGCGTAGCGCCGGCGTCCCGCCGGCTGGCGCGCAGGCGTCCCGCCTGCGCTTGCGGGAGGCGGCGAGGACGCCGCCTGGCCAGCCGCCGCGGACGGCGGCGCTCCTGCATCGTTTGCGTCGCCTGCTGCGATGGAGGCGCGAAAGACTGCGCTCGAGGAAAAATCGCCTGCAACCCACGAAAAATCGCCTGCAACTCACGAACGATCGCCTGCAACTCATGACCAATCGCCTGCAAACTAAGAAAAATCGCCTGCAGCTGAGGCTTTCCGCCTCCGATGCAAGGCGAAAATCCTCGATTGCACCAAATTTTTCCTGCAATGCAGCTTCTTCCGCTCCTGTGCAGCAAATGCAGCCTCGTTTGCAAGCTTTCACGCTTGAATTGCAGCGAATTGCGCCTCGCGTGCAATCGCGAAACCGTCACCTGTTTCCTGTCGCCCGTTCCCTGTCACCTTTATCCGCCACCCACGTGAGCGCGCGCATCGCCGCCGGGAAGCCGAGCGTCGTGATCGCCAGCACGCAGACGTGCGCGAGCTCCTCGTCCGTGATCCCGGCGTGGCGGGCGTTGCGGACGGCCGAGTGCGTGCCGCCTTCCAGTCCCGCGCCGACCGACAGCGCGACCTTCACCAGGCGGCGCGTCTTCTCGTCGAGCGGGCCGGCGTTGTGGCACTTGTCCGCGAGCGCGTTGAACGCTTCCCAGACCTCGGGGTGGGTGGTGCGGAAGTCGCCGACGAAGGGCGGAACTTTGGCAGACATGCGGTCACCTCGCATAAGAGTGTGTCATGAGTCACAGGGCGCCGCGACGTTGCGCACGGTGCAACGGTGACACGATTTTCTAGCCTTCGACGCATGTCCGTCATCGCTGAAGTCCCCGTGAGCGACCTCCAGGCGGCCGGTGCGATCTTCGCCGCGCTCGGACGGACGCTGCTCTGCCTCGACGCCGCCTGCAACATTAAATATTGTTCCGCGCCGCTGGCCCGCCCCGGCCAGCCGGCCGCCGACCTCCTCGGCGACGAGCTCTTCGGACCGCTCGGCGCGCTGCGGCAGGTCCTCGACCAGGGAGAAACGCGCGAAGGGTGGCGCGCCGTGCTCCGCGGCGCCGACGGGCCGCCGAAGCAGGTGTCGCTCGCCGCGGCGCCGTGCGACGTCGACGGCGTCCGCTACATCGTCACGATGCAGCCGGCCGAGGACGACATGTTCCTCGGCAGCTCCGCGCCGGTGTTCTTCTTCGGCGTCGTGGCGCGCTCCGCCGCGATGCTCGACATCGTCACGCTCCTCGACGGCCTCCGCACCACGGACGCGCCGGTGTTCCTCTGCGGCGAAGACGGGACGGGCAAGAAGACCATCGCCCGCGCCCTGCACGCGTCGTCGCCGCGCCGCGGCGGCCGCTTCGTGCCGCTCGACTGCGCCGCCGTCTCGCCCGAATTGCTCTCGCTCGACGTCGCGCGCGGCGGCACGCTCTACCTCAACCACGTCTGCAAGCTGCCGCTGACCGCGCAGGCGAAGCTGCTGCCGCTGATCGAGGCAGGCGAGCGCGACGTGCGCATCATCGCCGCGTGCCCGACCGACATCCGCCGCCACGTCGAGGCGGGGACGTTCCGCGAGGATCTGGCGCGGCTGCTGCGCACGATTCCGATCGACGTGCCGCCGCTCCGCCTGCGCGCCGAGGACGTCGAGCCGCTCGCGCAGCATCTCCTGGCGCGCATCGCCGCGCGGCACGGCTGCACGCTGCATCTCGCGCCCGACACCGTCCGCGTCCTGCTGCGCCACACCTGGCCGGGCAACGTACGCGAGCTGGAGACGGTCGTCGAGCACGGCGCCGTCATCGCCAACGGGCAGACGGTCCAGCCCGGCGACCTGCCGCCCGACATCGTGCGCCCGTACGACGATCCCCGCTTCCGCGCCACCGACCACGGCGAGCTCCAGCAGATCCGCGCCGCGCTCGACGCGCATCACTGGAACCGCGAGGCCACGGCGCGCGCGCTGGGGATGTCGCGCACGACGCTGTGGCGGAAGATGCGCGAGCTGCGCCTGGTGTGAGCTACATCCAATGGAGCGCCGCCGTCCCGGCGGCCGGCGAGGACGCCGGCGCTCCGAGCCTACATCTCGATCTGCGCGCCGAGCTCGATGACCTGGTTCGAGGGCAGGCAGAAGTAGCTCGCGGCGCCCGTGGCATTGCGCATCATCCAGCCGAAGAGCCGCTCGCGCCACAGCGCCATGCCCGGCCGCCGCGTGGCCAGCAGCGTCTCGCGGCCGAGGAAGTACGACGTCGTCATCGGCTGCAGCGGCACCGGCGCGTCCTTGATCGACGCGAGGATCGACGGCAGATTCGTCTCGTCCATGTAGCCGAAGCGGAGGACGAGGCGGTGCACGCCGTGGCCGAGGTCTTCCCAGTTCACGCGCTCCGACTCGGGGAGGCGCGCGACCTCTTCGACGACGACGCTGAGGAGGACCACGTGCTCGTGCACGACCTTGTTGTGCTTGAGGTTGTGCAGCAGCGCCGTGGGGATCCCGTCGGCGCGCCGCGACATGAAGATGGCCGTGCCGGGGACGCGATGGATGCGCCCCGCCGCCAGGTCGCGCAGGAGGTCGCCCGCCTCGAGCTGCGTCGTGGCCAGGCGGTCGTTGAGGATCTGCCGGCCGCGCCGCCACGTCGACATCAGCGTGAAGGCGAGCACGCCGACGAGCAGCGGGAACCAGCCGCCCTGCTCGACTTTGATGATGTTCGCGCCGAAGAAGGCCAGGTCGACGGCGAGCAGCGGCACGGTCACGGCGGCGATCGCGATCGCCGGCCAGTGCCACCGCTCGCGCTCGACCACGGCCAGGATCGACGTCGTGATCGCCATCGTCGCCGTCACGGCCACGCCGTACGCGGCGGCGAGGTTCGTCGAGGCCTGGAAGGCGATCACCAGGCCGACGGCGCAGATCATCAGCAGCCAGTTCACCGAGGGGATGTAGATCTGCCCGATCTCGCGCGCCGAGGTGTGGCGGATGACGATGCGCGGCAGATAGCCGAGCTGCACCGCCTGCCGCGTCAGCGAGAAGGCGCCCGAAATCACGGCCTGCGAGGCGATGACGGTGGCGAACGCCGCCAGCCCGACGAGCGGGTAGAGCGACCACTTCGGCGCGGCCAGGAAGAAGGGGTTCTCGAACGCGCTCGGATCGCGCAGCATCAGCGCGCCCTGGCCGAAGTAGTTGATGAGCAGCGCCGGAAAGACGATCGTGAACCAGGCGATGCGGATCGGCCGCGCGCCGAAGTGGCCCATGTCGGCGTAGAGCGCTTCGCCGCCCGTGACCGCGAGGAAGACCGCGCCGAGGACGAGGTAGCCGGTCATGTGGTTGTCGGCGAAGAAGCGGACGGCCCAGCGCGGATCGATGGCGGTGAGGACGCGCGGCACGCGCACGATCTGCGCGACGCCGATGGCGGCGATGACGGCGAACCAGATCATCATTACCGGCCCGAACATCGCGCCGACTTTCGCGGTGCCGATGCGCTGCACGATGAAGAGCAGCACGAGGACGGCCAGGGTGATGGGGACGATGTACGGCCTGAACACCGGCGTGGCGACGTCGAGGCCTTCGACGGCGCTGAGGACGGAGATGGCGGGGGTGATCATGCCGTCGCCGTAAAGGAGCGCCGCGCCGAAGAGGCCGAGGGCGACGATGAACCAGCGGCTCTTCTTCGCCGCGCTCTGCACGCCGACGAGCGACATGAGCGCGAGGATGCCGCCCTCGCCGCGGTTGTCCGCGCGCATGACCAGGACGAGGTATTTGAGGGAGATGATGATGACGAGCGACCAGGCGATGAGGGAGATGATGCCGAGGATGTTCGCCTCGCTGTGGCGGAGGTGGTGCTCGGGGCGGAAGCACTCCCGGAACGCATAGAGCGGGCTCGTGCCGATGTCGCCGTAGACGACGCCGAGCGCCGCGAGCGACAGGGTCAATAGATAGCGGTTGCTCTGCGTCTGCGGGCGTTCCATCGACAGGCGGCGAACCATAGCATGCAAGCAGGAAGCAGGCCGAAGCATGCTAGACTCGCTGACAATAATTGGTTGACGGGGAACCTGAATGACTGCAAGAGCTTGGGTTGTGGCGGTGGTGGGCAGCCTGTTCGTGGCGGCGGCCGCCGCCGGGCAGTGTTTCTCCACGACCGTCCCGGTCTCGCAGCCGGTCGTTTTCCCCAATCACGCCGCCGGGCCGCTGGCCTGGACCGGCACGGAGTTCGGCGTCTCCAAGCTCGACGCCGGCGACCTCGCCAATCCGATCGATTTCGCGATCTACGACGCGGACCTCAATCAGGTCGGCAGCGACGTCGTCATCGCGCCGTCGTCGTTCAACGGACCGCGCGCCGTGGTCTGGAACGGCAGCGAGTTCGCGGTCTTCTATCAGACGACGAACCTCCAGATCGTCTTTCAGCGCGTCGACGCGAGCGGGAATCCGGTCGGCAGCCCGATCGCGGTCGCGCCGCAGCACGGCGTCGCGCCCGCCGTGGTCTACGACGCCACGTGGGACCCGGCCCGGCAGGCGTACGCGATCCTCCACACGATCACCGCCGGCTTCCAGCACGGCCTGTGGCTCACGCTGGTGACGCCCGGCGGCGTGCAGAAGTCGGACTCGGTGATCAGCGTCTTCACCGGCGACCCGGTCTATCCCGCGTTCGCCGTGACAGCGAGCGGGATCTACGGCATCGCCTGGTCGCGCGTCGTCAACGATCAGCAGGAGATCGCCTTCGAGACGGTGACGGCGGACGGCACGCCGACGAACGTGGTGTCGGTCCGCGCCGGCGGCTCGTCGCCGAAGGTGGCCACGGACGGCAGCACGTTCCTCGTGGTGTACAGCGCGCCGGTGACGGGCGGGACGGTGCTCCGCGCGCAGAAGTTCGATCTCGCGGCGAACGCGGTGACGGCGGACGCGCCGCTCGTGAATATGCCGGCCGGCGGCGACGTGGTCTCGACGTCGCTCATCGCCAATCCCGATCTCAGCGAGTACGCGCTGCTCTATCAGCTGTTCCCGCTCGGCCTGGAGCAGCCGTCGTTCGCCGAGACGCGCCTCCACCGCATCCCGTTCTCCGGCGGCCTGCAGACGGACGCGCCGCTCGCGCTCGACACGACGAAGCGGACGATCCCGCCGACGTCGGCGCTGACGTGGAACGGCAGCGCGTACGTGGCGTCGGAGAGCCGCCTGGTGTCGCGCGCCGAGGGGACGGAGTCGTACCTGGTGCGCCAGTGCCCGCTGCTCGTCACGGCCACGGTCGATATGCCGCTGACTCTCCCGGGCGGCAGGATCGTCTTCACGGCCCATCCGAGCGGCGGCACGCCGCCGTATAAATATCTGTGGTCGTTCGGCGACATCTCCGCGAACGAGTCGGGCCAGACGGTGACCCACGCGTACCACGACCCCGGAACGTACACGGCGACGGTGACGATCACGGACGCCACCGGCGGCTCGCGGACGTCGACGGTGACGGTGACGGTGGCGAACCTGAAGCGCCGGCCGTCGAAGCACCTCTGATCGTGGAGCGCCGATTCCTGGCGTGGGTGGCGGCGTCGGCCGCGTTCATGGCCGCCGTACTTCTGCTCGACCGCGATGGCCTCGCCGCCCAGCTCCTCCTCGGCGGCGCGACGGCGATCTTCGTTGCGCTGTTGGTCCGCTCGCTGAAGCTCGACGCGCGGCAGATTCTGTGGTGCGTCGCCGTGGCAACGACGGGCGAGGTCGTGCTGTCGCTCGGCTGGGGCCTCTACCGCTACGGCCACGCGCTGATCCCGCTCTACGTGCCGCCCGGCCACGGCCTCTTCTTCGCGCTGGCCATGGCCACGTCGCGGCAGGAGCTCTTCCGCCGCCGCGCCGTGGTCATCACGCGCGGCGTGTTCGTCGCCGGCACGGCGCTGGCGCTCTGGAGCCTCGCCGCGCGCCACGACGTCTGGGGTTTTCTGTGGTGGCTCGGCGCGCTCGCGCTCGTACGCGCGTCGCGCAACCAGCTGATGCTCGCGGCCTGCTTCACGTACACGATCGCGCTCGAGTACGCCGGCACCGCGCTCGGCAACTGGCGCTGGGCGGCGGAGGTGCCGTTCGTCGGCCTGCACTCCGCGAATCCGCCGGCGGGGGTGGGGATTCTCTACATTCTTTTGGATCTGATCGTGATGGGGATTTGCGCGATGCAACCGTTACGTCAGTCGGCGTCGATCACGTTGCAGGTGCCTGAGATCGAATGACAGCCAGATCGCGACTGAGGCGAAGAACTCCTCGTAGAACTGTACTTCGGCCACGCGTCCCTCGAACGTCGGCTTCGGAATCACTTCGAGCCGGACGTAATCGCTGCAGACGAACTCTCTTCCCGCAGTGTCGGAGATGACCTCGATCGCACGTTCGCCAAGCCGCCCGCTCCCGCGTGCAGCGGCGATCGGCACGCCAGAGTCGACGTACGTCCGCGTCACGATTGACGATCGCTCTTGCGAGACTCGATCTCCTCGCGGATTGCGTCGTCGTCGAGGAGCGGCACTCCGGAGGCGACGATCTCGGTCCGGAGACGGCGATAGCGATCGCCCGCCGATTCCGACGCCAGCAACCACCGGCGCAGTTCCGCCAACTCCTCCGGCGAGAGGTTCTTGATCTCTTCTTCCAGCGCCTGGACTTTCGTCATCGCGAAGATATTACGCCGTGATCAGCTCCAAGAACGGGTGGCGGCGGGACGCCGCCATGCCGGCCGCCGGGACGGCGGCGCTACGTCGTGATCAGCTCCAGGAACTCGTGGGCGGGGACGGGGGGCTTGATCAGGTACCCCTGCACCTGGTCGCAGTTGTACCGGCGCACCGTTAGCCGGCCTTGCGCGTATCGCCGCCGACCCGCTCCTGAAGCCAAAGATTCAGAAGCGTCTCGGGTGAAACACCGTGAGCAGATGCAGCGGCTCGAAGCTTTTCGGCTAACAGGCGGTCCACAGGAAAATACGTTGCAGAGGACTGTATGTCTAACTCGAAGTCCGCAGCGGATGTTTTGTCCCAGTGATCGGCAAGGCTATGCGTATCCCAGTATTCGCTGAGCTCTTGATAAGACCGGCTCCCCGACAGCGACGATTTACTTGCGGCGGTAGAGTTTTTTTTCGGCATCGTCCATGTTGCGCGCAGATACGATCAATGCGCGCCCGTCTTCTTTGTGAATGAAAAACGCGATGAGGTGTCGACCTGCCTCAGTTTGTCCCATGGCCGCATACATGTTTTCGCCGGGAATGAGCCCCTTCTCGACGAATCGGTAACGCGGAGCTGATGCGAAAATCTCTTCCACCTCTTCGGGATCGACATTGTGCTTCCGGGCCATCTTCTCTACGAACTGCTCGAGCCAGATGAAGCCGGTGATTCGCAACGTCCCGCTCCTTCGCTTTCATTCTTGTGCATGTTAATACACGGAGTAGACGGGAGCGCAGGTCACGGATGAATCGAGCAACCACCGGCGCAGTTCCACCAACTCCTCCGGCGAGAGGTTCTTGATCGCGCGGGGACGAGGATCCTCTATATTCTTTGGATCTGATCGCATCTGAGGTCGAGCATGGCAGCTAGACGTCTTTGGCTGACGAGCTCATCGCCGATTCATCGCCGCCTGACGACCAACAACTACAAACACACGCGAGCGGCGTGGGTCTGCGCTCGAGGGATGACGAACGCGATAAAGCTCGCCACGGATCACGGAATGGCCTGGTACTCGAGGACGTCCTCGGCTTCCCGATTCAGCTCGTCTGCCGCGGCATTGATCCGAGCAATCTCGTCGGCGTCGGAGTTTCGCTCCGACTCGCGAAGGCGGCTGCGCACCGCCTCGACGACGAAAGCAGCCCGGTCACCTGTGACGCTGTCGATTCTGGCGACGAGGTCGTCTGGAAGGTTGAGCTGAATGGTCACAGAGCATAAGCGTAGCTAGGATCGGGCTGGACAGCAATGTCTGACAGCCGCCGGGACGGCGGCGTGCCGGCCGGCGGGACGCCGGCGTTACGTTGTGATCAGCTCCAGGAACTCGTGCGCGGGGACGGGGGGCTTGATCAGGTATCCCTGCATCTGGTCGCAGTTGTACCGGCGCAGGAAGTTTGCCTGCTCGCTGAACTCGACTCCCTCGGCGATCACCTTCAGGCGCAGTGAGCGGGCCATGGCGATGATCGCGCTCACGATCGATGCCGTGTCCGGGTCCGTCGTGATGTCGCGGACGAACGACTGGTCGATCTTCAGCGTGTCGATCGGGAAGCGCTTCAGGTAGCTCAGCGACGAGTGCCCCGTGCCGAAGTCGTCGAGCGAGATCCGTACGCCGAGTTTTTTCAGCTCGTAGAGCGTACGAACCGAAGTCTCGGGACTCTGCATCGCGCTGCTCTCCGTGATCTCCAGCTCCAGCATCCGCGGCTGGATCTGCGTCTCCTCGAGGATCTCGCGCACGCGCTGCACGAGGTCGGGCTGCTGCAGCTGGCAGACCGAGAGATTCACCGCCAGCGACAGGTTCTTGAACCCCGCCTCGTGCCACTCGCGGGCCTGCCTGCACGCCGCGCGCATCGCCCACGTGCCGATCGGCACCATCACCCCGTTCGCCTCGGCCAGCGGGATGAACATCCCCGGCGGGATCGAGCCCATCTCCGGATGATTCCAGCGCAGCAGCGCCTCCATCCCGCTGATCCGCCCGGAGCGGAAGTCGAAGATCGGCTGGTAGTGCACCGCCAGCTCGTCGTTCGTCAGCGCGCGGCGCAGCCCGTGCTCGAGCGCGATGCGCTGCAGCGCCCGGGCGTTGATGTAGGCGTTGAAGAGCTGATAGTTGTCGCGGCCCTGCTCCTTCGCCTGGTACATCGCCGTGTCGGCGTTCTTGATCAGCGTCTCCGCGTCGAGTCCATCCTCGGGGTAGAGGCTGACGCCGATCGACGTGGTGATGAAGAACTCGCGCCCTTCGATGTGGAAGGGGTAGCGCACCGCCTCGAGCAGCTTCTGCGCGACCGGCGCGGCGTCGTCGGAGCGGCTCAGGTTCGGCAGCAGCAGCGTGAACTCGTCGCCGCCGAGGCGCGCCACGGTGTCGGACTCGCGGACGCACGACTGCACCCGCGCCGCCACCGCCTGCAGCAGCTGGTCGCCGATATTGTGTCCGAGCGAGTCGTTGATCACCTTGAAGCGGTCGAGGTCGAGGAACAGCACCGACAGGCGCGAGCCGTTGCGCTGCGCGTGCGAGAGCGCCACCGTCAGCCGGTCCTTGAACAGCAGGCGATTCGGCAGTCCCGTCAGCGCGTCGTGGTAGGCGAGGTGCTTGATCTGCTCCTCGGCGTACGTCCGCTCGCTGATGTCGCGCACGACGCAGACGATGCCGCCGCCGTCGAGCGCCGTCAGGGAGATCTCCTGCGGGAACGTCACGCCGTCGCGCCGCAGCCCCGTCGTCTCGCCGCGCCAGCGCCCGCCCTCGAGCACCAGCGGCAGGATGGTGTGGCGGAAGCGCTCGTTCTCCGCCGGCTCGTAGAGATCGGCCAGCGACTTTCCGGCGAGCGACTGCGGCGACGTGTAGCCGTACAGCTTCGCCAGCGCGTCGTTGACGTAGGTGAACTCGAGCTCGGCGTTGAGGATGCCGATGCCGTCCATCGACGCGGTGATGGCCGCCGACTGCTTGCGCAGCATGGCCTCGGCGGCCTTGCGCTCGGTGACGTCGGTGGCGACGTGCAGGTATCCGCCGATCGCGCCGGCGTCGTTGCGCAACGCGGTGACGGCGAGCAGCACGGTGAGCTCGCGCCCGTCGTTCCGCACCCACGTCCACTCGCGCTCCTCGAGCCCCTCGGCCGCGGCGCGGACGACGAGGACGTCAAACGGCCGCTCCGCATCCATCGCCAATCGCTCGGCGTAGTGCGCGAGCTCGCGCGGCCGGTGCAGCTCGACGACGGAGCGCCGGCCGACCATCTCCGCGGCGTCGTAGCCGAGCATCCGCTCCGCGCCGGCGTTGAACATCGTCACCACGCCCTGCGGATCGGTGGCGATGATGGCCACGCGCGTGGCCGCGTCGAGCACCGCCTTGCGCTGCGCGTTCGCGGCCGCCACTTCCTGCTCGGCGAGCTTCCGCTCGGTGATGTCGTAGACGAAGCCCTCGACGAACGTCTCGCCGCTCGGCGACTCGATGGCGTGCGCGCTCATCTGTACCCAGATCGGTGTACCGTCCTTCGTCCGCCAGCGCACCTCGAGGTCGGAGCGGTCGCGCGCCTCGATCTCGTGGTTGCTCTTCATCAGCTCCTCGGCCGAGCCGTAGCCGAGCATCCGCGCCAGCGCCGCGTTGGCCGTGACGAGGCGCCCGGCCAGCGTGGCCTGGTAGATGCCGATCGAGGCGAAGTTGAAGATGTTCCGGTATTTCTCCTCCGACTCCAGCAGCGCGCGCTCGGCCTGCTTGCGCTCGGTGATGTCGTGGATGATCGAGTAGAGGACCGTGCGGCCGCCGATGTCGACGGGGCCGGAGTGCACCTCGACGTCGCGCAGCTCGCCGCTGGCCAGCAGGTGCCGGAAGATGTGATAGCTCCGCTCCTGCGTGGCCGTCCTGGCCATCTCCTCGCGCACGCGCTCCGGGCCGAGGACGTTGATCTGCCAGATCTTCATCGACAGCAGCTGCTCGCGCTCGTAGCCGTAGAAGTCGACCGCGGCCATGTTCGCGTCGAGGATCGCGCCGCTCTCCGGGTCGAGGATGATCTGCACGGCGCGGTTGTTCTCGAACATCTGCCGGTAGCGGCGCTCGCTCTCGCGCATGGACTCTTCCTTGCGCCGCTGTTCGATGGCCGAGGCCACGTGCTGGGCGACGAAGACGAGGACGTCGGCGTCGCTCGGGTCGAAGCGCTTCGACTCCTCGTACGTCTGCAGGCCGATCACGCCCCACGTCTTCTCGCCGGTCTTCAGCGGCGCGCCGAGCCAGTCGACCGACGGCGCGCCGATCGACTCGACCTCGCCCGCGGCCACGAGCTGGGCGAAGATCTCCGGCGTGGCGAAGAGCGGCTTGCCGGTGCGCAGGACGTACGCGGTCATGCCCCGCCCCGGCGGCCGCCCCTCGGGCTTCGGATCGAACTGGTCGACGAAGTAGGGGAAGCGCATGATGTCGCGCTCCTCGTCGTACTCGGCGATGTAGAAGTTCGTCGCGTCCATGAGCGTGCCGACGACCTCGTGCACGGCCTCGTAGAACGCGTCGAGGTTGCCGGCCTCGCCGGTGAGCTGGGCGATGCGGAAGAGGGAGTGCTGCAGGACGCGGGCGCGCTCGGACTCGGTGACGTCGCGGAAGTACCAGGCCCGCCCGACGATCTTGCCGCGCGTCGTCACCGGCACCGAGGCCCGCGACAGCGTGCGGCCGTCCTTGAGCACGATCGGATCGTTCGTCCGCACTTCCTCCGGATGCTGGTAGAGGTGCTCGACGACGCCGATGAAGTCGTCCCAGTTCGCCACGCGCTCGGCGGCGTAGCCGAGGAGCTCGTTGTCGTCGGCGCCGGCGACGGCGTCGGTGGGAATGCCCCAGATCTCCAGGAAGCGGCGGTTGTACGAGAGCACGCGCCCCTCGGCGTCGACGACGAGGATGCCGTCGAGCGTCGCCTCCTGCTGCGCGCGCAAGATGGCCACACTCGTGCGCAGCGCGGACGACGTGCGCCCGCCGCTGCGGCGCATCCAGCGGACGAACGCGCGGCGCGCGCTGGCCTGGCGCGGCGTCGCCGGCGGGAACTCCGGGGCTGAGAGGGTCATCGAGAGCTTGAAGGCAATTCTACCGTCAGATATCCGTCCGGTTGGTTTGCCGGAAAAACTCCCAACGCTGCCAGCTCAGAAAAAGATACCAACCGAGGAGCAGCGCCACGAACCATTCCTTCACCATCAGCATCCAGACGATGACGGCCGCGGCCGTGAGGATGGACAGCCAGACGGAGATCAGGAAGGCGGGTTTCTCGCTCAGGAACATGCGCAGGAAATTGCGCACGATGCCGGAGCCGTCCAGCGGCATGACCGGGAGGAGGTTGAACTTCGCCCACAGCACGTTCGCCCACACCAACAGCGGCAGGAGGGCGATGAAGAACTTGTCGCGATTGAGATAGGCGACGTTGTTCATGGCCAGATAGATCAGCCAGGCCAGGAGAAAGCTCGCCGCCGGGCCGGCCGCGCTGATGATCATGTCCTGCCACGGCCGGCTGCGGCGCTGGTTGATGGTGACGCCGCCGATGCCCTCCAGGACGATCTCGCTCGCGCCGTGGCCGAGGATGCCGATCATCGCCGCGTGGGCGAGCTCGTGGAAGAGGATGCTGATGAGGATGATGGGGATCCACAGCAGCGCGCCCGGCATCCCCATTTGATCGGCGGAGCTGAAGACGAAGAAGGCGATGAGGATGAGGAACGAGAAGTCGAGGGCGATGGTGGTGCCGAGGATCGTCCCGAGATGGATGCGGCCCATGCGGGCGTGAGTCTATAGCGGCGGCACCGCCGCCGCACTCCACATCTGCCGCCCCTTGTTCTTGTACAGGTCGCGGTCGCACGCGGCGACGAGCTGGCCGAGGGTCGGCTTTTCGAAGAGCGTCGACGAGGTGACGCCCGCCGACGCGCCGGCGGAGACGATCTCGCCGTCGAACGTCCAGCGCAGCCGCCCGATCTCGTCGTTGAGGCGCAAGGCCAGGGCGGCCACTTCCTCGAGCGTGGCGTGCGTGGCCACGAGGACGAATTCGTCGCCGCCGTAGCGGGCGATGAGGTCGTCCGCGCGCGTGCTGCGGAGAAAGAGCGCGCCGACGTCGCGCAGGATCTGGTCGCCGGCGAGATGTCCGTAGGTGTCGTTGATGTTTTTGAACGCGTTCAAATCGAAGAGGGCGAGGGTGAGGTTGTGCCCCTCGGCGAGCAGCCGCTCGGCCTCGGCGTGGAAGTAGCGGCGGTTGAAGAGTCCCGTCAGATCGTCGCGCGTGGCCAGGCCGTAGAGCTCGCGCACGGCCAGGTCGAGCCGCCGCTGCCGCTGCACGAGCCGCCGCGCCGCGCCGAGCTTGGCGATCATCTCCGTGTCGCCGGTCGTCTTGGTGATGAAGTCGTCGTAGCCGAGGCGGAGGGCCGCGACCTTCGTCTCGAGATCGGTGTGGCCGGTGACCATGAGCGCGTACATGTCGGCGCAGCGCTGGTTCGCCCGCAACGCGGAGATGAGATCGAGGCCGTTCATCTCCGGCATCTCGAAGTCGATGACGGCAACGTCGAAGGGCGTCTCCTTCGCCGCCGCCAGCGCGGCGTTGCCGTTGGCGGTGATCGTCACCTCGAAGCCGAAGCGCCGCAGCAGCACGCCGAGGTACGCCGCGTAGTTGTCGTCATCCTCGGCGACGAGCGCGCGCAAGGGCGGCAATGCGCTCGAATCGTCGTCGGTACGGCGTCGTAAAGGAACGGACATGGTTCCCGGCTCGTGCTGCGCGCGGAACATTCAATTCGGGGACCAGCGTGAGCTGCATCACGTTTGCTGCGACGATGCTTCGGTGCTGGTGGCTCCTGTTGATCGTTCTTCGTTTGACCGGCATCGCCGGCGACTACGGAGTCGCTGACGGTGCGCTCGCGCTGCGACTGCAACTTCACGCGGGTGGGACTTACAGCTACAGCAATCACGGCGATAGCTGCTGGCTGTGGTTGACGATGCAGGGCGATGGCATGAAGCGCAAGGATTGATCGTGCTCGAAAGCGCACAATTTGCCGAGCCGTATCCCGCCGCGATCGAGTCGTCGGCCGATGCCGATCCGCGGATTCCGTTCGTCGTCAGCGTCTTTCGCGCCTCCGGCGAGCCATGGGCCGGTGCGACCGTGGCCCTCGGCGACGGTACGGTGCAGGCTTGCACGGATGCGGCAGGCGTGGCGCAGCTCTCCGATGACGAGCTCGCGCGCGTACGGGGCCGCCGCGAGTGGATCACCGTTGCCGATTACGACGTCTACCGCGTCGTCGGAGCGGCGGGCGCGCGGCGGTACACGTTTCGCGTCCTTCGCCATGACAACGCTCCCCCGCGGCGCACCTACTTGATGCGCGAAGACGACGGGCTTCGCGAGATCGGCTCCCCATTCGTGCTCGCACGCCGCTACGCCGGCCAATCGCGAATCGCGTCCCACGCCGCCGGCGGCGCGAAGTAGAAGCCCTGGCCGAGGTGGATGCCGAGGTCGAGGCAGACGCGGAGCTGCTCCTCGGTCTCGATGGCCTCGGCGATCGTGCCGGCGCCGATCGTGTCGGCGCAGCGCGCCACCAGCTCCACGAGGCGGCGGCGGATCGGATCGACGTCCACGTTGTGAAAAAGCGAGTGGCCCACCTTCAAATAGTCGGGCTGCAGCTCGGCGACCGCTTCGAGCGTCGCGTAGCCGGAGCCGCAGTCGTCGATGGCGATGCGGAAGCCGAGCGACTTCAGATCGTGCAGCGTGCGGCGGAACGTGCGGTAGTCGCGGATCGCGCTCCGCTCCGTCACCTCGATCACGACCTGATGGCGGCATTCGAGGAACGTGTTGAAGACGTCCGTGCCGCGCTGCTGCAGCTGCTGGATGAACTGCGACTCGAGGTTGAAAAAGAGGAAGCCGCGCGAGCAGACGTCGTTGAGCCACGGCCGCACGTTCTCGATGCAGAGCGCCTCGAGCTCCCACACCAGGTCGAAGTCGCGGGCCATCTCGAACATCACCTCGGGGCTCTCCACTTCGCTCCCCGCGGGCCCGCGCGAGAGCGCCTCGTAGCCGATCACGTGGCGCGTGCGGAGGTCGACCACCGGCTGGAACACCGTGCCGATCGCGCGCTCGCGCACCGCGCGCGCGAGGCGCTCGCGGATGGCGTGCAGGTAGCGCGTCTCGCGCCGCTCGGCGCTGTCCTTCGCCTCGCGCACCGCGGTGTAGAGGATGCGCGGCGCGAAGAGCGGACTCTGCTCGGTGATGGCGGCGCCGGCGAAGATCATCACCTCGTCGGCGATGGCCGGATCGGCGTCGATCGACTTCAGCGCATTCCGCGCCGTCCGCTCCAGGTCGCGCCCGAGCTGGGTCTGGTTGCCGGCGTGGCGGCCGTCGCGCGCGAAGCAGTAGAAGTCGTTCGCGCCGGAGTGGCTGGTGGCGATGACGACGTCGTTGCCGAGGATCGGGCCGACCATCACGTGCAGCCCGCGCACGAACTCGCGGCGCAGCGCGTCGAAGCTCTCCCAGCGATCGCGCTCGCCGACGCGGAAGAGCGGCTCGATCTCGAGGCAGAAGACCTGCAGCCGCTCGCCGTTCTCGAGGAGCTTGCGCAGGTCGTCGACGACGATCGCCAGCGTCGGCACCTCGGTCGTGGCGTCGAAGAAGAGCTCGCGCAGCCGCTGCACCTGGTCGGCGCGCAGCGTCATCGTCCACCACATGTCGTCGCGCGCGGCCAGCATCTCCGCGAGCACGCGGCGCAGCGTCTCCGGCCGCACCGGCTTGATGAGATAGCGGTCCGCGCCCATCTTCAGCGAGCGCTGGCGGTCGAGCGTGTCGGACGAGCCGGTGAGCATGACCACGGGGATGCGCTCGGTGTCGCCCTGCGCGCGCAGATGCTTGAGGAAGTCGAAGCCGGAGCCGTCCGCGCTGAGGCCGATGTCGACGACGGCGAGGTCGGGCGGCTCCTCGGCCGCCGCGCGGATGGCGTCCTCGGACGTGCGGTGCCAGAGCACGCGATACGTTTTCTCCGGCAGCGCCGCCTTCACGAAGTCGCCGATGTTCGGATCGTCGTCGAGGACGAGAACGACTGCCTGACGATCACTGCTCATGACGACTCTTGCGTGTCATTCCGAGCCCGCGAAGACGGCGAGGAATCCCCCGTTGCAGGGGATCCTTCGCCGCGTGCCCGGCTCAGGATGACACCGGCAGTTTATGCTGCGGCGATGAAATTCGAGACGCTCGCCGTTCATGCCGGCGCCGAGCCCGACCCCGCCACCGCCGCGCTCGCGCCGCCGATCCACCTCTCCACTACCTTCGAGCACGCGCCCGACGGCGCGACGCTGCACGGCTTCATGTACGTCCGCGACGGCAACCCCACGCAGTCGCGCCTCGAGCAGTCGCTCGCCGCGATCGACTCCGCCGCGGCCGCGCTGGCCTTCGCCTCGGGCATGGCCGCGTCGTCCGCGCTGCTGCAGTCGCTGCCGCGCGGCGCGCACGTGCTCATCCCCGCCGACGGCTATTACGCCGTGCGCGTGCTCGCCCGCGAGTACTTTCCGCGCTGGGGCGTCGAGCACGATCTCGTGTCGATGGACGACCTCGACGCCGTGCGCGCGGCCATGCGCGACACCACGCGCGCGATCTGGGCGGAGTCGCCGTCGAATCCGCTGATGACGATCTGCGACCTCGGCGCGCTCGCCGAGATCGCGCACGGCCGTGGCGCGATGCTCGTCGTCGACAGCACCTTCGCCACGCCCGCGCTGCAGCGGCCGATCGAGCTCGGCGCCGACGCCGTCGTCCACTCGATGACGAAGTACCTCGGCGGCCACAGCGACGTGCAGGGCGGCTCGGTCGCCTTCCGCGAGCGCGGCGAGTTTTACACCGCCGTCGAGCACACCCGCAAGATCGTCGGCGGCGTGGCCTCGCCGTTCAACTGCTGGCTCGTCCTGCGCGGCATCCGCACGCTCGCCCCGCGCATGCGCATGCACAGCGCGAATGCGCGCGCCGTCGCCGAGTTCCTGGCGCAGCATCCCGCCGTCGAGGCCGTGCACTATCCCGCGCTTCCGTCGCACCCGGGCCACGAGATCGCGAAGCGGCAGATGTCGGACTTCGGCGGGATGCTCTCGTTCCGTCTGAAATCCGGACGGGAGGCGGCCATCGCCCTGACCGCAAAATTGAACGTGTTCAAAACCGCGACGTCGCTCGGCGGCGTGGAGAGCCTGATCGAGCATCGCGCGTCGAGCGAAGGGCCGGGCTCGACGACGCCGCAGAATCTACTGCGCGTCTCGGTCGGCCTGGAACATCCGGACGACTTGATCGACGACTTACGCCAGGCGCTGGGCTGATGGAGGACAGGCACTCTTGCCTGTCACCCCCGAAGGACAGGCAAGAGTGCCTGTCCTCCACGGGCGGCGTAAAATCTGTTCGCCATGGCCGCCAACATCGAGATCACCTGCCCCTGCTGCGAGTCGCTGATCGTCGTCGACCGCCTCACCGGCGAAATCCTCCTCCATAAAAAGAAGGAGTCGAAGTCGGGCCTTTCGCTGGAGGCGATGGTGGCGAACCTCGACTCGCAGAAGAGCGAGCTGGCCAAGAAGTTCGACAAGAACATGGAGAGCCAGAAGGACCGCGCGCGGATTCTCGAGGAGCGCTTCAAGGAGGCGCTGAAGAAGGCGGAGTCGACGGACGAGAAGTACGTCAATCCGATGGACATGGACTGATGGCGTTCGATCCCGACGCTGCGGCCGCCGAGGGGTCGGGCATCTACGGATTGCCGCACAGCGCCGAGGAGGCGCGCGTCGTCATCGTCCCCGTCCCCTTCGAGGCCACGACGTCGTACGGCGGCGGCACCTCGGCCGGCCCGCGCGCGATCTTCGAAGCATCGAAGCAGGTCGACTTGTACGACCGCGAGACCGGCCACCCGTACGCCGCCGGTATCGCCATGCTCGACGAAGACCCGCAAGTCGTCGCCTGGAACGCCGAGGCGAAGCGCGTCGCGCAGAGCGTGATCGCGCGCGGCGGCGTCGTCGACGACGAGACGCGCCGCGCCGCGGCCGAGGTCAACGCGTACGGCGAGCGGCTCAACGCGTGGGTGTATGCACAAACGTCTGCACTGCTCGACAAGGACAAAATCGCGGTCACGCTCGGCGGCGATCACTCCGTGCCGTTCGGCGCCATCCGCGCCTACGCCGAGCGCTTTCCCGCCCTCGGCATCCTCCACCTCGACGCGCACGCCGACCTCCGCGACGCGTACGAGGGCTTCACCTGGTCGCACGCGTCGATCTTCCACTGTGTGATGACGCGCCTCGACCGCGTCGCCCGGCTCGTGCAGGTCGGCGTGCGCGACCTCGGCCGCGCCGAGAGCGCGATGATCGAGGCCTCGCGCGGCCGCATCGTCACGTTCTTCGACGCCGACGTCGCCGCGCGCCAGGAGCAGGGGACGCCCTTCGCATCGATCGCCGACGCCATCGTCTCCGAGCTCCCCGACGACGTCTATCTGTCGTGGGACATCGACGGTCTCGATCCGACGCTCTGCCCCGGCACCGGCACGCCCGTCCCCGGCGGCCTGTCGTGGAACGAGGCGATCGGCCTGCTGCGCGCGCTGGTCCGGGCGAAGAAACGCATCGTCGGCCTCGACCTCTGCGAAGTCGCTCCCGGCGCGACGGAGTGGGACGCGAACGTCGGCGCGCGGTTGTTGTACAAGATGATCGGGTTTGCGCTGCTCACGGATCGCGAATCGCGAATCGCGAATCGCGATTCGGGCGGGCAGCCCTAATCGCCAACCGCTAATCGCTATCGTCCACCGGCCCGTCCGCCGCCACCACCCGCCGTCCCACGATCGCGCCGACGATGCGCGGCACGTGCACGTGGCAGGTCTCGACGATCACGCTGACGCGCTCGGCCGGCGTGCCGGCGATCGCGGTGCCGGCGATGAAGACGCCCGGCACGTTCGTCTCCATCGTCTCGGGGTCGTAGTGCGGCTTGCGGTCCGGCCCCTCGAGCTCCACGCCGAGCATGCTGAAGAGCGGCGTCGACTGCCGGTAGCCGGTCATGGCCAGGACGAAGTCGGCGTCGACGATCTGCTCGTTGCCCGTCGCCGTCGACACGAGGCGCACGAAGCCGGGGCCGATCTCGACGGGGCACGTCTGCGGCAGGTAGTGCACGCGGTCGTCGCGGATCATCGAGCGGATCTCCGGCAGGAGCCAGAACTTGACGGACTTCGGATCGAACTCGGCGCCGCGATGCGAGAGCGTCACGTGCGCGCCGGCGCGCTGGCAGCGCACGGCCGCCTCGACGGCGGAGTTGCGCCCGCCGACGACGAGGAGCTTCTTGGCGAAGTAGTCGTGCGGGTCGCGGAAGTAGTGATGGACGTGCGGCAGCTCCTCGCCGGGGACGTTCAGCAGCTTCGGCACGTGCATGGCGCCGACGGCGAGGACGACGTTGTCGGCGCGCCAGCGATGCTCGCCGTCGACCGCGCGCGTGCGCAGCTCGAAGCCGCCGTCGACCGCGCGCGTGGCCAGCTCGACGCGCTCGTACGTGCGGATCTTCAGATCGAACTGCATGACCACGGAGCGCAGGTAGGCGAGGTACTCCTCGCGCGTCGGCTTCTGCTGCATCGGCTCCTGGATCGGCACGCCGGCCAGCGAGAGGCGCTCGGCGGACGAATGAAAGAGCATCTGGATCGGATACCAGGCGATGGTGGTGCCGATCTGCCCGGCATCGAACTGGACGTAGTCGACGCCGGCTTGCTTCAAGGCGACGGCGAGCTCGATGCCGATCGGGCCGGCGCCGATGATGGCGACATGATGATGTTCGATCATTCCGTGGCCAGCCCCAACTCCCGCAAGACGTCGACCTTCGCGCCGATCATGACGTGGTGCTCGAGTCCGAGGAGGTCGGCGAGCTTGCGGACGAGGTAGTTCTCGTAGTCGGTGAGCTTGCCGTCGCCGTAGACCATGCGCCACATCGTGCGCACGATCTCGATGCGCTCGCCGAGGGCGCTGTTCTTGCGGATGTAGTTCGTGAGGGCGAAGTGATCGATCGTTCGGGCGCGGATCTCGCCGGCGGCGGCGATGAGCTCGCGCGCCTCGTCGTCGGCGAGAGCGAAGGCGCGCTTCAGAAACCCGACGATGTCGCCGTCCTCGGCCGGCGTGAACGTGCCGTCGGCGTAGGCGATGTCGAGTAGGATGGCCGCGGTGGCCAGGCGCAGCGGGTCCTGCCGTTTGTCCGCGGGCTGCGCGGCGCCGCCCTTGAAGCGCTGCATCAATTTTGCGAAGCTCACTGCCGGAGTTTAAACCGATGCCTAGAATCGACCTCGAACAACTCGGCGACGACGCCCGCATCTGGATCTTCGGGATCTCGCCCCCGCTCGACGCGGCGCAGGGCGCGCGGATGCTGCAGCACGTCGACGCCTTCCTCGAACCGTGGGCCGCGCACAACGTGCCGGTGACGTCCGCGCGCGAGCTGCGCGACGGCGCCTTCCTCATCATCGCCGTCGACAAGGACGCCGAGACCTCCGGCTGTTCGATCGACCGGATGTTCGGCCTTCTCCGCCAGTTCGAGCGCGACTTCGGCGTGGCCATGCTCGACCCGAACCGCGTCTTCGTCCGCGGCGCCGACGGCGCGGTGCACGCGGTGACGCGCGCGGAGTTCCGCGACAGCGGCGACCCGCACACGATGGTCTTCGACACGCTGGCCGAGCGCCTCGGCGACGTCCGCGGCGGCCGCTGGGTCCGCAAGGCGGAGGACTCATGGCATCGAAGCCTGCTGCGGCGGACGGCGTAGAGGCGCAGCGGCAGCTCGACGCGTTCCTGTCGCGCTACGCGCCCGACGTTCGCGCCCTCGGCGAAGCGGCGATCGCGAAGATGCGCGAGCGCCTGCCCGGCGCAGTGCAGCTCGTCTACGACAATTACAACGCGCTCGTCGTCGGCTTCGGCTCGTCGGAGCGCGCGTCGGACGCGGCGTTCTCCATCGCGCTCTATCCGAAGTGGGTGCGCCTGTTCTTCCTGAACGGCGCAGCGCTGCCCGATCCGAAGAAGCTGCTCGAAGGAAGCGGCAAAGGGGTGCGCAGCATCAAGCTGGAGAGCGCGGACGATCTCGACAAGCCCGTCGTCCGCGCACTGATCAAAGCCGCGCTGCGCGAGCAGCCGATTCCGGCGACGGGCGGGCGGCTGGTGGTCCGCTCGATCTCGGCGAAGCAGCGGCCGCGGCGGTGATCGGCCGCGACCGGAGGCGCGGTCTCAACCGTTGCGCCGGAAGCGAGATTCTTCTTTGGGCGGCGGGAACTCGACCCCTTCGTAGATATCGGCGAGACTCATCTCGCAGCCGATCGACGGGAGGGCGAGGCGGGCGCCGGCGGCGGTGAACGCGGAGAATATCCACTCGCCGTCTCGGAGCACGTAATGATCGACGCGCATGTTGTTTTGCGCGACGAGCACGTATTCGCGGAGTGACTCGATCGTCCGATAGTCATCGAACTTTTCGCCGCGGTCATAGAGCTCCGTCGTGTCGGAGAGCACTTCGACGATGACGGTCGGATTGAGGAGCGTGTCGAGCTCGGAGTCTTGGAAGTGCTGCTCGCCGCAGACGGCGACGACATCCGGATACGTGTATCGACCTGTCGGGCTGACGTTCACGCGCATGTCCATCGCCCATGCTTTGCACGGCCTTCCGCGCATTTGGGTCCGGAGCGCGCCGACAATGTTCAAGGAGATATCGATGTGGTACCTACTCGCCCCCGACATCGCGTACATCCGCCCGTCGACGTACTCGTGCTTGATCTCCGCATGCCGCTCGATCTCGAGGTACTCGGCCGGCGTCAACAGCTCGCTCTCGAGAGTCGTCATGACGACGCCATTATCGCACCTTCGACGATCGCCTTCTGCTGCTCCTCGTGCCGGTGGTGCGACCCCGTCGCGGGCGACGCGCTGATCGGGCGGCCGGCGTAGCGCAGCGTCTGGCCGCTCGCGAGGAGCGACGACAGACGCTCGTGCAGGAACGGCCACGCGCCCATGTTGCGCGGCTCTTCCTGCGCCCACACGATCTCCGTCGCGTTCGGGTATTGCTGCAGTGCGGCGGCGAGCATCGGCTGGGGGAACGGGTAGAACTGCTCGAGGCGGATGATCGGCACCGGCGCCTTCGCGGCGTCGCGCGCGGCCTTGAGGTCGTAATAGAGCTTGCCGGTCGTGAGGACGACGCGGCGGACGTCGCCGTCGATCGACTCCGGCAGCACCGGCTCGAAGCGGCCGGACGTCAGCTCGTCGATCGTCGACGTCGCCTGCGGATGGCGCAGCAGCGACTTCGGCGTCATCACGATCAGCGGCTTGCGCGGATCCTTCTTCATCTGCCGCCGCAGCGCGTGGAAGTACTGCGCCGGCGTCGTCGGATAGACCACCTGCATGTTCCCCTCGGCGCAGAGTGTGAGGAAGCGCTCCAGGCGCGCCGACGAGTGCTCCGGCCCTTGCCCTTCGTAGCCGTGCGGCAGCAGCAGCGCGAGGCCGGAATGCTGTCCCCACTTCTCCTCGGCGCTGGAGATGAACTGATCGATCACGATCTGCGCGCCGTTCATGAAGTCGCCGAACTGCGCCTCCCACGCCACCAGGCACCCCGGATCGGCGACCGAGTAGCCGTACTCGAAGCCGACCACGCCGTACTCCGACAGCAGCGAGTCGTAGACCGAGAACGACACCTCCGCGTTCGGTTCGTTCGTCTCCTTCGACAGCGCGTTGTCGACGACCACCGGGTCCGCCGGCTTCTCCGACACGTCGCGCGCCAGCGCATTGAGCGGCGTGTAGCCCGCGCCCGTTACGTAGTCGAACAGCAGCGCGTGGCGCTGCGAGAACGTGCCGCGGCCGGAGTCCTGTCCGGAGAGGCGCACGCGGAAGCCGTCGAGCATGATCGTGCCGAACGCCAACAGCTCGCCGAACGCCCAGTCCATCGGCTCGCGTCCCTCGGCCATCGCCGCGCGCTTGGCCAGGATCGGCTTGAGCTTCGGATGCGGCGTGAACTCCGGCGACAGCGCCGTGAGCGCGCGCCCCACCTCCTCGAGCTGCGCGCGCGGCACGCCCGTGTCGGGCGACGGCTCGCGCTGGAACCCGGTGATCTCCTCGTCCGTCCAGAGCGGCGCCCGCTCCGACGGCGGCGGCTCCGTGTCCCCCTTCGTCCGGTCGAACGCCTCCTGCAGCTTCACCTGGAACTGATCGAGCCACTGCTCCGCTTCCTTAGGATCGATGTCGCCCTTGCGCAGCAGCGTCTCCGTGTAGATCTTGCGGACCGAGCGGTGCTCCTTGATCAGCTTGTACATCTTCGGCTGCGTGAGCGACGGCTCGTCGCCCTCGTTGTGGCCGTGGCGGCGGTAGCAGAGCATGTCGATCACGACGTCCTTGTGGAACTGTTGCCGGAAGTCGTACGCCAGCTTGATGGCCCGGATGCACGCCTCGGGGTCGTCGCCGTTGACGTGGAAGATCGGCGCCTGCACCGCCTTGGCCACGTCCGTCGCGTACACCGACGAGCGCGCCGACTCCGGCCCGGTCGTGAAGCCGATCTGGTTGTTGATGACGAGGTGGATCGTTCCGCCGGTGCGGTAGCCCTTCAGCTGCGAGAGGTTCAGCGTCTCCGCCACCACGCCTTGGCCTGCGAACGCGGCGTCGCCGTGGATCAGCACCGGCAGCACCCACGAGCGGTTCTTGTCGCCGATGAGCTTCTGCTTCGCGCGGGCCATGCCCTCGACGATCGGGTCGACCGCTTCGAGGTGCGACGGGTTCGACGCCAGCGTCAGCTTCATGAACGAGCCGTCGGGCGTCTGGTGCATGCCGTCGGCGCCGAGGTGGTATTTGACGTCGCCCGAGCCCTCGCGTGTGTTCGGGTCGATGTCGCCTTCGAATTCGTGGAAGATCTTCTCGTACGACTTGCCGAGGATGTTCGCCAGCACGTTCAGGCGTCCGCGGTGGGCCATGCCGATCACCGCTTCCGTCACGCCGTCCTGCGCGGCCTCGTTGAAGAGGAAGTCGAGGATCGGGATCACGGTCTCGGCGCCCTCGAGCGAGAAGCGCTTGTGCCCGATGTACTTCGTGTGCAGAAACTTCTCGAAGGCCTCGGCGTCGTTGAGCTTCATCAGGATGCGGCGCTTCGTCGCGCCGTCGAGCGCCTTCTGGTTCCGCGACGGCTCCATCCGGTCCTGCAGCCACTTCTTCTGCACCGTCTCCTGGATGTGCATGTACTCCGGGCCGATCTTTCCGCAGTACGTCTCGCGCAGCGTCTCCAGGATGTTGCGCAGCGTCTGCGTGAGGCGCCCGCACAACCCGCCGCAGACGAACTCGCGGTCGAGGTCCCAGATGGTGAGGCCGTAGAACGCCGGGTCGAGCTCGGGGTGGTGCGCGACCTTGTAGTCGAGCGGATCGAGGTCGGCGAGCAGATGCCCGCGCACGCGGTAGGCGTTGATCATCTGCAGCACCGCGGCCTCGCGCGCGACCTTCTCGTCCTCGCCGGCGAAGAGGCGGTGGCGGTCCTTCGCCCAGACCATCGGCTCGTACGGGATGCGCAGGTCGCGGTAAATCTCTTCGTAGAAGCCGTCGGCGCCGGTGAGGAGCTCGTGGATGCGCGCCAGGAACGCGCCCGACTCGGCGCCCTGGATGATGCGGTGGTCGTATGTCGACGTCATCGTCATGACCTTGGAGATGCCGAGGTCGGCGAGGACGGACGGGTCGGCGGCGGAGTACTCGGCGGGGTAGTCGATCTGGCCGGTGGCGATGATCGTCCCCTGCGTCTGCATGAGGCGCGGCACGGAGGCGATCGTGCCGATGGTGCCGGGGTTCGTGAGCGAGATCGTCGTCCCTTCGAAGTCGGAGATCTCCAAAGTATTGTTGCGGGCCTTGCGGACGACGTCGTTGTACGTCTTGAGGAACTGCGCGAAGTCCATGGTGTTCGCGCGCTTGACGTTCGGCACGACGAGGGAGCGCGCGCCGTCCTTGCGCTCGACGTCGATGGCCAGGCCGAGGTTCACGTCGTCGCGGTCGAGACGCGCGGGCTGGCCGTCGTTCGTGAGGAAGGCGGAGTTCATCCGCGGGAAGTCCTTCACCGCCTTCACGATCGCCCAGCCGATGATGTGCGTGAACGACGCCTTCGGCTGGCCGGTCAGCGAGAGGTGATGGTTGACGACGCGGCGGTTCTCCTCGAGGACTTTGACCGGAATGTTGCGGATGGACGTCGCGGTCGGGACGGCGAGCGACGCCTCCATGTTCGTGACGATCTTGCCGGCGACGCCGCGCAGCGCGACGACGTTCTGGTCGGCGGGGACGGGCACGGCCACCGGCACCGGCGTCGGACGCGGCGCGGCGGGGGCGGCCGGCGGCGGCGCGATTGGCGCGGGCGCGGAGGTCTGTCCGACGGCGATTTCTTCTTCCAACTCCTCGGCGAGCTGCGGCTCGTAGTCGTGGAAGAACTCGCGCCAGCTGGCGCTCACGGCGGCGGGGTCATTGCGGTACTTCTCGTACAACTCTTCGATGAAGGCGATGTTGGCGCCATAGCGCTCAGCGGCCACGGAGGGTCCTCTCAGTTCTTGTCGACGATGGTGTGGGACAGCGACGTCAGCCCGAGCCATCCAAAGCCGGCTGCGAAGCCGCCCAAAACGTCGGACGGGAAGTGTACGCCGAAGTACACGCGCGAAAATCCGACGCCGAGGATCGTCAACGTTGCGGCAGTGTGGACAATTGCCTGCGTCGCCACCGAGCGGTGCTGTACGAAGTGGTGCGCGACGATCGGATAGGTCGCGGCGGAGAGGAGCGAATGCCCGCTCGGAAAGCTGTGCGACTTTGGCAGCTTGATCCGCCGCGCCAGCTCCTGCGGCCGCTGGCGCTGAAAGATGTTCTTGAGGATGGTGTTGATGGCCATGGCCCCGCCGGTGGAGACGACGACGGTCCAGGCATCGTCGCGCTTGCCGTCCCGGAGCATGGCCAGCGCGGTGAGGCCGGCGGCGCTCGAGATCGCGAAGTGGGAGCCGAGCTGCGTGACGGCTTCCATGATCTGGTGCATCGGCGCGTTGTCGATGGTGTGGACGGCCTCCATGATCATCTCGTCGTAGCGGTCGGCGCGCCCCTCGACGACGTGCTCCGCCTGCTTCTTGAAGAACCAGAACGCGACCGCCGCGAGGGCGACGCCGCCGGTGGTGCCGATGGCGAGGGGGAGGAAGCGGTGGCGGCGCTTGGGTTGCTGTTGCTTCACGGGGCGGAGTCTAGCAAGAATGTTGCGAAGCGCTCGTGGATCGTCGCGCCGCACGATTTTTTGTAGAACTCGAGGGCGTCGGTCCAGGGGATGATGGCCTGCTCATAGCCTTCGTTTCGCATGTCGGCGAGACTGGCCAGGAGCAATGCGCGTCCGTAGCCGCGGCCGCGGAGATGCTTGGCCACGCCGGTCGGGCCGAAGAAGCCGAGGCCTTTGTTGTTGGCCGAGTGGGCGGCGAAGCCGGCGATCTTATTGTCGTGTTCGATGTAATGGAGCGCGCGCGCGTTTTGGGCCTCGAAGTGCCAGATTTCCCCAAACTCGCGGCGGATGAAGTGGAGGACAGGCACTCTTGCCTGTCCCCCGGCGGCGAGGATCGCGCCAGGGACAGGCAAGAGTGCCTGTCCTCCACGGAGATCCGCGATCAAATTCTGCGTCTCCGCGGTCTTGCGGCCGCGTTTGGCGAAGTAATCAATGGATAGCGGCACGCCGGGCGTGAAGTAGTTGCCCCCCTCCGCACCCACCACCCGCGCCCCCCGCGCATAGGCGTCTCGCACGAGCTGCGTACCGACGCCCTGCCGGCGGTGCTCGCGGTGGACGGCGAGCAACCTCAGATACTTGCCGCAGGTGACCGCGCAGCCGAGGAAGTCGCCGAAAACGGTGACGACCGGCTCGCCGGAGACGCCGCGGCCGAAGCACTTCTCCTCGGCCACGCGCACGAGGTCGTACGGCGTGTCATTCGCCTGGGCGAAGAGCTCGCGGAGGCGCGGAAGATCGTCGCGCGTAACGGTTGTGCACAGCATTCGCAAAGGTCGCGTCCATGATTATCAACTGTCCCTCATGCGGCCAGCCCAACCGTGTGCCGGAACAGCTCGGCAGCGGTGCGAAAGCAGTATGTGGAAAGTGCAAGGCGGAGTTGCCGGTGACAGGGGCCGGCGACGGCGACGGCCATCCGGTCACGCTGGACGACTCCGGCTTTGCCCAGCAGATCGGCAGCGGCAAATGGCTCGTCGACTTCTGGGCGCCGTGGTGCGGCCCGTGCCGCATGATCGCGCCTGCACTCGATGAGCTCGCCTCGCAGCGGAGCGACATCCGCATCGGCAAGCTGAACGTCGATCACAACCAGCGCACTGCCGTGCAATACCGCGCCATGTCGATCCCGCTCCTCGTCTTTTTCGAGGACGGCGTGGAGAAGGGGCGCGTCGTCGGCGCCGTGCCGAAAGGGCACATCGAGGCAGCCATCAAGCAGTACCTCGGCGGCTGAGGTCCGATGGCCTTCGTTCCCCGCGATCCGCAGCGCCGCGACGAGCTCGGCGTCTTCACGCGCAAAGTCTTCGTCGTCGCCGGCGTGGCGCTGCTGCTCGCGGTGCTGTGGGCGGCGCGGCGCGTGCTCGTGCTCGTCGTCATCGCCGCCGCGCTGGCCGCGGGGATCGCGCCGGCCGTGCACCGCGTGCGCGTCGTCGGGCGGCACCTGCTCCGCCGCAACATACCGCGCGGTACGGCGGTGCTGATCGTCTACTTCCCGTTCGTCGTCCTCCTGCTCACGCTGCTGATCGTCATCGTCCCGCGGATGATCGTCGAGACCCGCAGCCTCGGCGCGCAGCTCCCCGCGCTCATCGACCAAAACATCCTCACGCCGCTGGAGCGCTACGTGCCGATGGGCGGCGCGCGCGCCTACCTGCACGAGCACGGCCTGGCGCTGCCGCGCACGAGCGTCGTCGGCTATGTCCGCGGCGCCGCCGCGGCGGCCGGCTCGTTCATCGCCATCCTCTTCATGGTCGTCTACATGCTGATCGACGCGCACCGGCTGCGGAACACGATCCTGCTCCTCTGGCCGCCGGAGGTGCGGGCGTCGCGGCGGGTCACGCTCAATCGCATCGCCCGGCGGATGAGCTCGTGGCTGGCGGCGCAGGTCATCCTCTCCGGCATGATCGGCACGGCGGTGTTCATCACGCTGCTGCTGCTGCGCATCCCGTTCGCGCTGCCGCTGGCGATGTTCGCGACGGTCGGCGAGATGGTGCCGGTCATCGGCCCGATCCTCGGCACGTCGCCGGCGCTCCTCCTGGCGCTGCTCCATTCGCGCTGGCAGTTCTGGACGCTGCTGATCATGGTCCTGGTCTACCAGAAGATCGAGAACCTCTTCATCGGGCCGCGGGTGATGTCGAGGAGGGTGGCCATCTCGCCGCTGACGGTGTTCGTGGCTTTCATGATCGGCGCGACGGTGTTCGGCATCGTCGGCGCGCTGATGGCCATCCCGGTCGCGGCGGTGCTGCAGGTCGGCTTCGAAGAGGCGTTCGTGGCGCGGCGCGAGCGGCGGCAGGACGTCCTGCGCGCCGGCACGCTGCGCAAACGTCCGTGGTAATCTTTCATCCTTCCTTGCTGAAACTGTTCCGCAAATCCGCTCCGGCACCGCCGCCGCGCGACCGCGACGCGCGCTTCCGCGCCGGCGTCGAGCAGGCGCCGATGGGCGTCGCCTTCGTCGACCGCGACGGCGGCTGGCTGCACGTCAACGACCGCTTCGGCGAGATCGCCGGCTACACGCGCGAGCAGTTGCGGCGCGTCGGCTTTCACGACCTCACGCATCCCGACGACGCCAAACGCGAGGCGGCGTTCCTGCGCCGGCTGCGCGCCGGCGACATCCGCCGCTATCGCATCGAGAAGCGCATCGTCGACCGCCGCGGGCGCGTCCGCGAGGTGATCGTGGGCGCGACGCTGGTACGCGACGGCGCGTCGGAGTTCTTCGTGTTCGTGCTCGACGAGGCGCCGATCGCGATGGAGACGCCGGCGCACGCCGCCGGCGCGAACGCGAACGCCCACGCCTTCGCCGAGCAGGCCCGCGCAAACGCGGAGCTGCGCGGGCAGGAGCTGCGGCGGACGATCGCGGAGCTGGCCACGGAGCTGTCGCGGCGCGATGCGCTGCTCGAGGAGAAGGCGCGAGAGCTGCGCATTCTGACGCGCGCGCTGCAAAAGGAAATCGAGCGGCGCAAGACGGCCGAGGAGACGCTGAAGCTGCTTGCGGCAGGGGAGGCCATCGCCCACGTCGCCGACGAGCTCGAAGCCGAGATCGAGATCCCCCCGCCGCCGCCCCCGCGGCCGCGCGGCCACGACCTCTTTGTCGCCAGCCCCGTGGCGCGGCGCTTCCACCGCCTGAGCTGCGGCTCGGCGCGCCGCCTCGACGAGGAGACGCGGATCATGTTCACGAGCGTCGACGACGCGATGAATGCGGGATACGCGGCGTGTAGGCTCTGCGCGGGCTCCTGATTTGTTCTAACCAACTCCTCCGGTCCGTGTCTCTCTCTGCAAATGCAGGGATTGGAGGATTGTGATGTCAGCTACGAGTGAAGTTTCGGCAAGTCTCGGCGCAGCTCGGGACGTTCGTTCGGATGTGCAGCAGCGCCTCCGCAAGCAGATCGCGGTGGCGCTGGCCGCGGCGGCGGTCGGAGCGGCGATCGTCGCCTGCTCGATCCTGGTCTTTCTCGTGCGCGCCCAAGTCGCGGCCACCTTTCTTGGTGCGCGCGTCGTGTTCGGCGTTCCGATCGCGGAGATCGACGCGCTGAAGGTGCTGATGGTGTCGATCCAGTGCACCGCCGCCGCGGCGCACGGCATCGTCGTCGCGGCCGTCGGCTCCGGCGTCGCCATCGCCGCGTATCTCCGCAACCAGCCGCTGTAGGACGAAAGGAGAAATCCGCCATGGTCGAGACCGCGCGCAACTCCGGCTCGCGCATCTTCGGCGGCGTCGTCGCCGTCGTGGCCGCGCTGGCCATCTCCCTCTGGGCGCATGGGCATTCGCCGCACATGGGATTCGGCGAGATGCTGATGAACTGGGACAGCTACATCATCAAGGAGCCGTTCTATTCGATCATCATGATCCTGGCGGCGACGACTGGCATCGTCGGCGCCGTAGCCATCGTGCGGGGCTTCCGGATCGCCGCGACTTGAAGATCTCGGTGCATTAGGGGAGTCGCTCGGGATAAAATCCGATCGACTCCCCAACAACGTACTGTGAGGTGCGGGATGCGACGTGTCGCCACGGTCATCGTCTTTTTGTGTGCTCCTTCGCTGTTCGCGCAGTGGACGTTCGGCACGCGCATCGAGCTGCGCGCGAACTACCGCGACAGCAAGGAGGCGAAGCGCCCGCTCGCCTTCCCGTTCCCGCCGAGCTTCCTGCCGGTCGGGCAGACCACCGGATTCCTCGAGACCGTCAACGCCGGGCGGCACACGGAGCTCAGCGTCGCGCAGATCCGGCTCGACGCCGACTACGGCAACTGGTTCGCCGCGCACGCGCAGCTGCACGGGCAGGACAAGTACCGCCGCAATCCGACGAGCGAGGACCGCAAGACCGACGCGGACGAGCTGTGGCTGCGCGTCGGGCAGAAGCCGGAGTTCCTCGACCGTCCGGAGAAGACCTCGTTCTTCGTCCAGGCCGGCAAGTTCCCGCACATGGAGCGGCAGCCGACGCGGCTCCTCGAGAGCTACGGCCTCGCGGCGACGGCGTTCAACCGCTTCGAGGACGTCGGATTCATGGGCGGCGGCTCGGTGGGGCGCAACCTCTATTGGCGCCTCTCGGGCACGACCGGGAATCCGCTCTACTTCCGCGATCCGAACGCGCTTGCCGGCGACAACGGCATCAAGGAACTGCTGCAGCCGAACCCCGATCCGGAGCTGAAAGCGGGCATTCCGATCCTCTACAACACGGAGACCGAGGGGTACTTTTTGCGGACCGACCACGTGCAGTTCGGGCAGGGGATCGGCTACCGCTGGCAGAACGCCGCGCAGACCGGCGGCTTCGACGCCATCGTCTTCCACTACCGCCGCTCGATGTCGGACGGCGAGACACTTACGGGCACGTTCTACAAAGGCGACCTCCGCCTGCTCGAAGGGCCGCCGGGCTTCAACATCAGCCTGCCGATCACCGGGCGGCGCAAGGAAGAGACGGGGGCGCGGGTCTACACGGAGTGGCGCGGCTTGACAGCGACCGCGCAATTCACCAAGCAGCTCTTCGCCGGACTGTACCGGCAGGGCGAAGAGCTCGAGGTCGGCTACCAGGTCCCGTGGTCGTTCGGGCCGGCCGTCGGCGGCGAGTCGCTGGTGCAGGGCATCCAGCCGGCGGTGCGCTGGAGCGGACTGCAGAATTTCTTCAAGGGGCCGAAGACCTTCGTCGATCCGAGCATGTGGTGGAACTGGGTGAAGATCGACTACGGCGTGCGCATCGGCTTCGCCAAGCACGTCGATCTCACAGCCGAGCGCGCGAAGCACATCATCGTCGTGCCGGGGCCGCGGTTGCGGCCGGACGAGACGCTGGTTACGTTGCGGGTGCGGATTTGAGAAGCAGCGGTTAGACAGAATGGAGTGACCCGCTCACTCGCGTAATCTCGTGGGTTACATCACGGGACGTGAGTGCAGAGCCACATACAGGAGGAGCGGGTCATGGCGAATTTTAGCAACTGGAT
>Ga0070717_10000269_pt1 | contig 35470 bp, 33 predicted proteins | sample LARL113metaG_FD_71366 | JGI IMG/M metagenome (GOLD analysis project Ga0070717, IMG submission 71366) | Corn, switchgrass and miscanthus rhizosphere microbial communities from Kellogg Biological Station, Michigan, USA - LAR L11-3 metaG | ecosystem: Host-associated > Plants > Roots > Rhizosphere ...
GCGCCACCTGGAAGGTGATCGCCTCCGACATGCCGCTCAGCCTGATCGTCTATGATGAGGCGACCAACAAGAAAGGCTCGGAGGCGTTCGCGCAGGGCGATGGCCCGCCGCGCGGCCGCGAGCTCGAAATCGCCGACATCCTGCGCTTCATCAAGACCTCGGGGGTGACCAACACGGTTTGGCTGACCGCCGATGTGCATTACGCCGCCGCGCATTACTACAACCCCGACAAGGCGCAGTTCCAGGAGTTCGATCCGTTCTGGGAATTCGTCTCCGGCCCCCTGCACGCCGGCACCTTCGGACCGAACGAACTCGACAACACGTTTGGGCCCGAGGTGAAGTTCATCAAGGCGCCGGGCCTCGACAAACAGAACCTGCCGCCGTCGGCCGGCATGCAGTTCTTCGGCCACGTCAAGATCGACGGCGCCTCCGGACAGATGACGGTCACCTTGCGCGACCGCGCCGACGCAGCACTGTGGTCCACCACGCTCGACCCCAAGGTCGGGTAGATTTCAGGGTTTGTTGCGATCGGCGGCGAGGCACTGCAAGGCGGTTTGCAGCGCCTCGGATGAACAGGGTTTTGGCAGCCTCGGCCGGCCCATCAACGGCTTGGGTATCTTCGCGTCTGCGCCATAGCCGGTGACGAAGATGTAGGGAATCTTCAGCGCGTCGAGCCGCTCGGCGATCGCAAAGCTGTTCTCGCGGATCAAACCGACATCGAGCAGTGCAAAATCCGGCACGCGTTCGTCGATCATATCCAGTGCGCGCACGACACTGCTCGCGGTGCGCACCGAAGTGACGCCGAAGCCGAGAATCCTGTCTTCGAAATCGAGCGAGATGATCGGATCATCCTCGACAATCAACACATCATTGGGCAGGGCGAAGCCGTTGTGAGAACCGGGTTCCATGATCTCGTCGGTCGAATTCGAATGGTTGATTCGGACGGCCCGCACTGATGCCTGAACAGCACATCGAAGGGTTCCCAGGAACGAAACGACCATATTGCCGTTCTAGAGTCTGTGCATTTGTGAACATAAGTTCCTGCCGCGCACCGTTATCCTTGCCGCGGCAGAAGGGTCGTTTTGAAAAATGGATGCGCGCTCCAAGAGGTCTCCCGACAGCGATCCGCGGCCCTACAACAATCTGTTGCGACGGCTCAACGCCGCCGACTATGGGCTGATCGCGCCGCATCTTGCGCCGGAAGACACCGACGTCAACACGCAGTTCTACAATCCCGGCGACAATGTCGAGATCGTCCACTTTCCCTGCGGTCCGTCGCTTGCGTCGTACCTCGTGGCCAATGAGGACGGCCGCGACGTCGAGACCATCCTGGTCGGCCGCGAAGGCGCCGTCGGCGGCATCGTCAGCCAGGGATTTTTGCCGGCTTACACGCGCATTGTGGTCAAGTTCGGCGGACCGTTCGTCCGCCTCGCCATTGGCAGACTGGATGCGGCGAAGGCAAAGTCGAAGACGCTGAGCAACGTGTTCTCCCGCTATGCCGACTGCATGCTGGCGCAGATCTTCCAGTCGACCGCATGCAATGCCATCCATTCGATCGAGCAGCGCACCGCGAAATGGATCGTCTCGGCAATAGAGCGCACCGACGGCGATCACACCGTGCCGTTGACGCATGAGCAACTCGCGACCCTGCTCGGTGTCGGCCGCAGCTACACCAGCCGGGTGATCCAGACCTTTAAGGCGGAAGGCATTCTGGAAACAAGGCGCGGCTCGATCCTGGTGCGCAACGCCGACGCCCTGAAGATGCGGGCCTGCCTCTGCAACGAATCCGTGAAAACCCATTTTGAGGAAGTGTTGAGCGGGGTCTATCCGACCGAGGAGGCCAAAAAGGTCCTCTTTGCCCGCCGATTCAGCTAACCAAATGCGAAACAACCCATTGTTTTTTGGCGTTTTCTGAATATATTGCGGCGCAACGCGTAAGGTGTGCCCGGTCCTCTTGGCCGGGCTTCCTTTTTAGGCGCCATGCGACCCGCGAAATTCAGTTTTTGAGCGTGGCCCGGAGACAGGATCACGGTTTTCCGGCGAGATCGCGCCAAACCTTTGCACGACCAGAAGAAGAGCCATGAACCTTCGCAACGTCGCCATCATCGCCCACGTCGACCACGGCAAGACCACGCTGGTCGACCGCCTGCTCCAGCAATCCGGCACCTACCGCGAGAACCAGCGGGTGGTCGAACGCGCCATGGATTCCAATGATCTGGAGCGCGAGCGCGGCATCACCATCCTGGCCAAGGCGGCCTCGGTGCAGTGGAAGGACACCCGCATCAACATCGTCGACACGCCCGGCCACGCCGATTTCGGCGGCGAGGTCGAGCGCATCCTCAACATGGTGGACGGCGCGCTGGTCTTGGTCGACGCCGCCGAGGGCCCGCTGCCGCAAACCAAATTCGTGGTGTCGAAAGCACTCAAGGTCGGACTGAAGCCGATCGTCGTCATCAACAAGGTCGACCGCCCCGACGCGCGGCCCACTGAAGTGATCAACGAGGTGTTCGACCTGTTCGCGGCACTCGATGCCAGCGAGGAGCAGCTCGATTTTCCGATCCTCTACGGATCGGCCAAGCAGGGCTGGATGGCGGAGAGCCCGGAAGGCCCGAAAGACAATGGCATGCAGCCGCTGTTCGACCTGATCCTGCGGCATGTTTCGCCTCCGACCGTCGAAGACGGCCCGTTCCGGATGATCGGCACCATCCTGGAAGCCAATCCCTATCTCGGACGCATCATCACCGGCCGCATCACCTCGGGCTCGATCAAGCCGAACCAGCAGGTGAAGGTCTTGCACGCCGACGGTCAGTTGATCGAGCAGGGGCGGCTGACAAAAATCCTCGCCTTCCGGGGTATCGAGCGTACCCCGTTGGAGGAGGCCGAGGCTGGCGACATCGTCGCGATCGCAGGCCTCACCAAGGGCACGGTCGCCGACACATTCTGCGATCCCAGCGTCGATACGCCGCTAAAGGCGCAGCCGATCGACCCGCCGACGGTGTCGATGTCGTTCATCGTCAACAACTCGCCGCTCGCCGGCACCGAGGGCGACAAGGTGACCAGCCGCATGATCCGCGACCGGCTGTTGCGCGAGGCCGAAGGCAATGTCGCGCTCCGTGTGACGGAGGCCTCAGACAAGGACTCCATGGAAGTGTCGGGCCGCGGTGAATTGCAGCTCGCGATCCTGATCGAGACCATGCGCCGCGAGGGCTTTGAGCTTTCGGTGTCGCGGCCGCGCGTGGTGCTGAAAAAGGAGGAGGCCACCGGCGCGTGGCAGGAGCCGATCGAGGAGGTCGTGATCGACGTCGACGAGGAGCATTCCGGCGTCGTCGTGCAGAAGATGAGCGAGCGCAAGGCCGAGATGATCGAGATGCGCCCCTCCGGCGGCCACCGGTTGCGGCTGGTGTTTTACGCGCCCACGCGCGGCCTGATCGGCTATCAGGGCGAACTTTTGACCGATACCCGCGGCACCGCGATCATGAACCGGCTGTTCCACGGCTATGCACCGTATAAGGGCGACATCCAGGGCCGCCGCAACGGCGTGTTGATCTCCAACGACCAGGGCGAGGCTGTGGCCTACGCGATGTTCAAGCTGGAGGACCGCGGCCCGATGATGATCGAACCCGGCTGGAAGGTCTACAAGGGCATGATCGTCGGCGAGCATACCCGCGACAATGACCTCGAGATCAACGTCTTGAAGGGCAAGCAGCTGACTAATATTCGCACCACCTCAAAGGACGAGGCGGTGCGGCTGACGCCGCCGATCAAGATGACTTTGGAAAAGGCGCTCGCCTATATCGAGGACGACGAGCTCGTCGAAGTGACGCCGAAGTCGATCCGCCTGCGCAAGAAGTTCCTCGACGCCAACGACCGCAAGCGCGCGGTGAAGGCCAAGGAGGCGGTGGCTTAGGCCTATTCTGTCATGCCCCGCCAACGGGTCGGCGCGAAGCGCCGCCCGATGACAGGCTCCAGCGGGGCATCCAGTAATCGCCGGCGCTTGAGATAAACCGAGACGCCACGGAGTACTGGATCATCCGCTTTCGCGGATGACGACAACGGTATTAGGGTTGGCTTCAAGCCCAATAACGAACGTGCTAGAGCCGAGAGCATGTCCCTCCCCTCCTCCGTCGATATCGCCATCATCGGCGCCGGCGCTGCCGGCCTCGGCGCTGCGCATGCGCTGAGGAATTCGCCTCTCTCGGTGATCGTGCTGGAAGCCCGCGACCGCGTCGGCGGCCGTGGCCACACAATCATGGCGGCACCTGACGTCACCTTCGACCTTGGCTGCGGCTGGTTGCATTCAGCGGAAAAAAACTCCTTCGTCAAAATCGCCCAGCAGCTGGATTTCGAGATCGACAAGACCCGGCCGCCCTGGCGCGAACAGAGCGACGCCGGCTTCCCGCATAGCGAGCGCGCCGAATTCATCGCGGCGATCGACGCCGTCTACGACCGCGTCGAGGCGGCTGCGAAGCTCGGCCGCGAAGGCCCGGCGAGCGCCTATCTCGATCCGGGCAATCGCTGGAACCCGATGATCGATGCGATCTCGACCTACGCCAACGGCGCTGAACTCGATCGCGTCTCGGTCATGGATCTCGACGCTTACGAGGATACCGGGATCAACTGGCGGGTGCGGCGCGGCTATGGCGCGCTGATGGCGGCCTATGGCGCGCACCTGCCGCTCGCGCTGAATTGCGAGGTGGCGCGCATCGACCATTCGGGAAAACGCGTGCGCATCGAGAGCTCGAAGGGCGTGGTAACCGCCGACAAAGTGATCGTCAGCGTGCCGACCAATCTGATCGCCGAACAAGCGATCCGCTTTCACCCCGCGCTGCCGGCGAAGGTTGATGCGGCAGCCGGCCTGCCGCTTGGGCTCGCTGACAAGGTGATGCTGGCGCTGGACGAGCCGGGAGTTTTGCCGAAAGACGGCAATTTGCGCGGCGCGACCATGCGCACCGAAATGGGCAGCTTTCATCTGCGCCCGTTCGGGCAGGCATCGATCGAAGGCTATTTCGGCGGCCGTTTTGCGCGCGAACTGGAAGACGCCGGCGACGGCGCGCTGGCCGCAGAGGCAATCAACGAGATTGCCGCGCTGCTCGGCAACGACTATCGGAAGAAATTAAAGCCGCTCGCGGAATCGCGCTGGTCGCATGACCCGTTCGCGCGCGGCTCCTACTCCCACGCTCTGCCGGGACAAGCGGGCAAGCGCGCGGTGCTGGCCGCGCCCGTCGATGGCCGGCTGTTCTTTGCGGGCGAGGCCACCTCGCCGAACTTTTTCTCCACCGCGCATGGGGCAAGGGATTCGGGAGAGAGGGCAGCGGCGGAGGTGATGGCGGCGCGCGCAAAGCGCTGATTGCGCTTCCCGCCATTCCGGGTCTGCGCTTCGCGCATCCCGGAATGACACCAGCCGACTACTCCATCACCCGCGCCCGCATCGCCGCATCTGGCACGAAGCACGTCTCGTACTTTCCAAAAATCCGGTAGCGATTGTGCGCGACGAGATTGTAAACCGCGTCGCGTAGCGGCTTTGGCACCGCGAACAATATGCGCGCCCATTGCCATCCCGGCAGGTTCGAGAGCACCGTCAGCGCGGCGTCGGATTTGAAATAGGCGATGCCGCCATGAATGACGGCGTTGGTGTCGGGATCGTCAGCATTGATGCCGGAGGCCTGCGCCAACCGCGTGCCATAGGGCGACTGGATCGGCGTGAAGCGAAAGCGCGCCTGAATGTCGCGCGCGATGACGAAGCGGACCCAGCGCGAGCAGAATACGCAGACGCCGTCGTACAAAATCACGTCGTCGTCAGGCCATCCACTCATCGGTTATCCAGCGTAAGGAGCGCCACGATCATCAGCACGATCGCAGGCCCAGTCTTGACCAGCGCACCGAGCGGCTCGATCCACAGGTCCGGCGTCAGGATCGCGGTGCCCGCCATATAGCCCAGCGACACGGCGATGCCCGCGATCAGTCCGAAGGCCGCGGTGCGGCGGAATGCAATCAGGACCCCAATCGAGATATCCATCAGGCTGGTGACGGCGGCAAACGGCGCGGCCACACCAGGCGAAAACCCGTGCGAGAGGAGGATCGCTTTGGTCGCCGGGAACGAGATCACCAGCGCGATGAAGCCCGACGCGACCCAGAACATCGAAAGGCTCGCAATCACCAGCGGCTTGATCAGGAACAGCCGGGCGAACCATTTGTCCTGGATAGTCGCGGAGCGCTGTCCGACCATTTGCGCGATTGTTTTGGGCGCAATGCCGGTCGCTTCGATCCAGGCGGTGGGGTCGCCGGCAACGCCGCGGCGCAGCTCGGCGATTGCGGTCATGCGCATCGGCGGCATCCAGCCGAGCCGGCTCGCGAGATCGCCGAGCTTGGCGCCGAGATCGAGCATGAACGCCGGCATCGTCAGGCGCGGATACTCGGCAGTGCCGAAAGCAAAGCGGAATTGCTCGATCACCCCGGAGAGCGTGACCTTCTGCGGCTGCATCAGATCCCAAGTCACCTCCCGAATCACGGCGCTCACCGCGGCATCAGCGATGTCGCGGCCGGCGAGCCAGGCGATGGTCGCCGAAATATCCTCGACCGCGACGGGACGAAACTGCGTTCCGGATTCTTCGGCCGGCAAATCGAGCGGGAAGGCCGCGAGCGCGCGCAGCATCGCGCTGCCGCCATAGGCGGCGGGCGCGACCACAAAACCCGGCCGCAAGATCGCATGAGGAACACCCGATGCCGCGATCAGCCGCTCGGCCTCGCGTTTTGTCATGCTGAAGGCGGTCTTGTCCTCGTTGGCCGCGCCGGGAATCGAGATGTGGACGAGCCGGATCGTGCGGCCGGCATCACGGATCGCAGCCAACAGCCGTGCGACAAAGTCGCGGTGCACCGCGCCGGTGTTGCTGCCCGGCCCGTCCTGGAGCACGCCGAGGCAGTTGACGATGACGTCGACGCCGTGATCGGCGATCAGCCGCGCCAGCGCGGCCTGCTCCATCGACAGGATCGGCATCTCCAGATCGAAAGCGCCGACCTTCTGCGAGGCCGAGAATTTTCGTGCCAGCCCGATCACATGAAAGCCCCGCGCCCGTAAATCATCGGTGACGAAGCGTCCGATCAACCCGGACGCGCCGAACACGAGGATGTTTTTCTGCGCGTCGCTCATCAGGTTCTCTTCTTTATGGGCATGATCCAAAAAGCATGCCCCTAAAACGGCTTCGCGATCATCAGCCAGAGGATGATCATAACCGAACCGAAGCCGGGGATACCGAAACAGAACCAGCGACGAAACAGCGCAAAGTACCGCGGCGGCAGCGGCTCTTTCTTCGCCATCGCCGCGCTTGCCAGATCGCGCATTTCGATCTGCATAAAGATCACGGGAATCCAGAACAGTCCGGCGACCGCGTAAAGCCCAAGCGACGTCACAAGCCAGCGCTCGGCGAAACTGGTCGAGGATAATTCCATCAGGATCCCGCCGGTGACGGGCTGGAGAATGACGGCGGTCAGCGTGAACAGCATATCTGCGATCACGACAGTCGCCGCCGTGCGCGCGATAAAGGCCGCGTCGCGGCTTAGATGCGCCATCAGCATGAAGAAGGCGATGCCGCTCCCGGTGCCGAGGATGACGATGGCGCCAAGCACGTGCAGATATTTGACCAGGAAATAGAGCGTCATCGCCCTCTCACGGCCGGCGTGTTGGGCTTCAGCGCCCGATCGAGTTCGGGAGTAGCGATGGCGACCCCGCTTTCGGTTTCGGCGAGCCAATGACCTTCGCTCCCCGAGGGCGCCAGCACGCGAAACTCCACTGTGCCGCCGGAGCTGCGGAAGGCACCCGCAAGCCGTCGCGACAGCTCCGGCGCGAAGTAAGTATCGTTGGTCGCCACCAGCCAGGTCAGCGGCACCCGCGCCGCCTTGCCGAATTCGCCGGCGGCGGAGAGAAGCGTGTGCGGCGCGCAGACCTGATTGGGAACATCATTGGCATGGCCGCCGCGCCCGGGCGCGAATGCGATGATCGCCGAAATACTCCTGGGATCCGCGCCCGCCAGCGCCAGCGCGCCCCAACCGCCGGCCGAATGGCCGACAATGACGGCACCGTCCTTGCGGATGAAGGATTGCGCCCGCAAGAATTCCAGCGGCAATGCGATCTCCTCGGCGGTGGCGCGCGCAGCATGGGCATAATCCGCATCGTCGCAGCCGCCCTGGTCCTCGAGGTATTTTCCGCCCGTCGCGCCATGGCCGAGCCGCTCGGGCACCAGCACCGCAAAGCCCCGCGCCACCAGAAACGCCGCCAGCGCGCGGTATTCCGCCTGCGGCATTTGGGCGCGACGCAGCACGTTTTGCGTGGTCGCGTGCGCGATCAGGGCCAGCCGGAACGGCCCGTCGCCGGGCGGGCGAAACAGCACCGCGCGCGCCGAGATATCGCGATCGGGGGTCGGCACCCGCCATAGCTGCGCGCGGTTGGGCTCGCCCTCTGCGCCCTGCGCGCCAAGCGGCGGTTCCGCCAGCGCGGCCCGGCCGGCGAGGCCCAAGAAGACGAGCAGCGCGAGAAACGCCTTTGCCGAACGCATCAATGGCCTGAGCTCAAGAAATCCGATTCGTGACAGGATAGCGGCGAATCACATCCCCGCATTTTTCCGTGAACCGGATTCGGTGTGACACTACGACCTGGTCTCTTTTTGCGCTTCCGCGCATCAACCGGGTGCCGGTTAGGGCAGCTTCTTGTCCTCTTTCGGCACAATCAAACACAAAACTGATGCAAAAAGTCCACAGGTTAACCGATAATTAAGGATAGACCTTGAAGCGGGCGCGCCGACTTGCTTTGATTGCACCCATGAGCACAACCCTGATCGAGGTCCGGCCGGCCAAAGCTGCTGACGCAGCCGCAGTTGCGTCGACCCATGACGAGGCATGGCGCTCGGCCTATCAGGGCATCATCCCGGGCGCCGAACTGGAAAAGCTGATCAACCGCCGCGGCCCGCAATGGTGGGACAGCGCGATTCGCAAGGGCAGCCGCGTCAGCGTGCTGGTGTTCGGCGACAAGGTCGCGGGCTACGCCAATTACGGCCGCAACCGCGCCCGCAGCCTGCATTTCGAAGGCGAGATCTACGAGCTTTATCTGCGCCCGGAATTCCAGGGCTTGGGCTTCGGCCGCCGTCTGTTCACCTCGGCGCGGCGCGATCTGTTGCAGAGCGGGCTGAAGAGCATGGTGGTGTGGGCGCTGTCCGACAACGACCCGGCGACGGAGTTTTATCGCGCGCTCGGCGGCCGCATGGTGGCGCGCTCCTCGGAGAAGTTCGGGCCCAAATCGCTCGACAAGGTCGCCTTCGCCTGGACCAACTAAGCGCCGGCCTGGCGGCTGTCCGCGCTCCCGCGCCTAGCAACAAAGCCCTACGGAGCCACCCATGCGCATTGACGCCATCCCGATCGGGATCGATCCGCCGCGCGAGGTCAACGTCATCATCGAGGTGCCGGTGGGCGGCGAGCCGATCAAATACGAGATGGACAAGGAGGCCGGCACCTTGGTGGTCGACCGGTTTCTCTATACCGCCATGCGCTATCCCGGCAATTACGGCTTCATCCCGCATACGCTGTCCGGCGACGGCGATCCCTGCGACGTGCTGGTCGCCAACACCCGCGCCATCGTCCCCGGCGCTGTCATGAGCGTACGGCCGGTCGGTGTGCTGCTGATGGAAGACGAGGCCGGCGGCGATGAGAAAATCATCGCGGTACCGTCGTCGAAACTGACCCAGCGCTACGACAAGGTGAAAAGCTACAGCGACCTGCCCGACATTACGCTTCAGCAAATCCAGCACTTCTTCGAGCATTACAAGGATCTCGAGCGCGGCAAGTGGGTGAAGGTGCTGCGCTGGGGCGCGCCCGAGGATGCGCACCGGCTGATCGAAGAAGGCATCGCGCGCGCGAAGGGAAAATAGGTCAAGCGGCAGAAGCGCCTCCTCTTCACCTCGCCCCGCGCTCTTGTGCGGGGCGAGGGAGAAGTTACACCGCAGGCTTCGGCAATCCGGCGAGCGCGCAGGCGGCGCGCAGCGTGTTCACCAGCAGGCACGCCACCGTCATCTGGCCGACGCCGCCCGGTACCGGCGTGATCGCGCCGGCAACATTCAGCGCCTCGGTAAACGCGACGTCGCCGACCAGCCGGGTCTTGCCGTCCGCCGCGGGCAGGCGGTTGATGCCGACATCGATCACGGTCGCGCCCGGCTTGATCCAGTTGCCGCGCACCATTTCGGGCTTGCCGACGGCAGCGTAAACCAAATCGGCACGGGCGGTGAGTTGCGGAAGATCGCGCGAGCGCGAATGCGCGATCGTGACCGTGACATTTTCATTGAGCAGCAATTGCACCAAGGGACGGCCGACCAGGTTGGAGCGGCCGATGACGATGGCGTTCATGCCTTCGAGCGAAGTGTGCACGCTTTTGGTCAGGATGATGCAGCCGAGCGGTGTGCAGGGCGACAGCGCCGCAAAGCCGCCGGCAAGCCGTCCGGCGTTGTTGGGATGCAGGCCGTCGACGTCCTTGGCCGGATCGATGGCGTTGATGATGGTTTCGGTGTGCAGCGATTTCGGCAGCGGCAATTGCACGAGGATGCCGTGCACACTCGGGTCACGATTGAGCTTTGCGATCAGCGCCAGCAGATCGGCTTGCGTGACATCGGCCGGCAATTTGTGATCGAACGACGCCATGCCGGCGGCTTGAGTTTGCTTGTGCTTGCTGCGGACATAGACTTCGCTCGCCGGATCATGGCCGACCAGCACCACCGCAAGGCCGGGCGTCAGGCCGGCCTTGCGCTTGACCCGCGCGACCTCATCGGCGACACGGGCGCGAAGCTCGGCGGCAATCGTTTTTCCATCGATGATGTGGGCCGTCATCTCAGTCCCTTATTTGAGCATGATCTTTTCGGAAAACCGGTTCCCACTTTTCCGGATCATGCCTTCGCGGAAATCAGAACACGCAGCGCTTCGCCGAGCTTGGCGGGATCGCCATCGACCGCTATCTGTTTGAGCCGCGAGGTCGCACCTGACAACAGCCGCACCCTGGCTTTGGGCACGTGGAGCGCTTTCGCGAGCAGTTCCGTCACCGCGCGATTGGCCTCACCGCCCTCGGCAATGGCGCGGACCCGCACTTTCACCACGCTGCGGCCGTTGGCGAGCGTCTCGACGCCGTCGATATCGTTGCGGCCGCCGCGTGGCGTCACGCGCAAGGCAACGCTGATGCCTTGGGTGGAATAGCGCCAAGGATCCATTACGCATCCATCACGCCGTCCACGCGGTCAGAAGACGCTGGGGTAGATGTAATAGGTGATCACCCGTTCGATGAACATGATGATCAGGATCAGGATGATCGGCGAAATGTCGAGGCCGCCGAGATTGGGCATGAAGGAGCGGATCGGCGCCAGCACCGGCTCGGTGATCCGGTAGAGGAATTCCGCCACCGCCGAAACGAACCCGTTGCGGGTGTTGACGACGTTGAAGGCGATCAGCCAGGACAGGATCGCGGACGCGATCAAGAGCCAGATGTAGAGGTCGAGGACGATGAGAACGATGTCGAGAACGGCACGCATGGCTGAGGGACTCTGGCTTGGGACCTCAGCTAGATATCGGTTCCCCCGCCGGCAAACAAGGGAACTTGACGGCAAAATGGCCCGGAAAACCAAGCTTTTCGCCGTTCTTGACTTGGCCTTGGCGCGGATTGTAAATGGCGCCGCCTGCTGGCCGCCGCTCTGATGACCGGGCGGCCACGGAGGGGCCATAGCTCAGCTGGGAGAGCGCGTCGTTCGCAATGACGAGGTCGGCGGTTCGATCCCGCCTGGCTCCACCAGCCTTCGCTCGCTTCGCGAGCTTCGGCTGGGCAAGCCGCAGCACGACCTATCGTAGCGAAGTGAGTGAAGGCTGTCTCGCCGTAGCCCGCAGGGCGAAGGCGGACTGTGGCCGAAAATTACTCTTCATTGTCCCTGACGATTTTGGCTCGCGCAGGGGCGCGCAACGGATTCGTAGGATGGGTTGAGCGAAGCGATACCCATCACCTCCAACGGAAGCCATTGATGGGTTTCGTTTTGCTTAACCCATCCTACGCGTACTATCGTTGACGATTTGACGCGCGATTATTCCGCGGCTTCCGACATGATCGAGGCCGGCATGCGCTTGAGCCAGCCGTCGATAAAATCCTTCAGCCAGGCACGCTCGATCACGTCATGCATCGCGCGGCCTTCGAAGTGCAGGTGACGCGGCTGTGCACCGGGCAAATCCATCCGTCCGCGCGTGGTCCAGCAATGCATCATCGCGTAGGTCACGTCGGGATGAAACTGGAAGCCGAACGCCTGCCCCGACCGGAACGCCTGAACCGGGAAGTCATCGCCCTCCGCCAATAGCTCGGTCCCGGCCGGGAGTTCGAATCCTTCGCGATGCCAGTGATAGACCTGATCCGGCCAGTTCGGGCAAAGCGTCAGCCCCGCGCGTGTGGGGCGGATCGGGTAGTAACCGATCTGGGTCTGGCCTTCGGTGTGCGGCGCGACCGCTGCGCCGAGTTGCCTCGCGAGCATCTGGGCGCCGAGGCAAATGCCGAGAAACGGCCGCTGCTCCTTAAGCGCGATCTTGATCCAGTCGATTTCCTTTGCGATGTAGTCGTCGGGATCGTTGGCGCTCATCGGGCCGCCGAAAATGACCGCGCCGGCATGGTCGTCGAGCGTTTCAGGCAGCAGGTCGCCGAACCGCGGGCGACGGATGTCGAGCCGATGCCCCAGCGCCCGCAACACATTGCCGACCCGGCCCGGCGTCGAATGTTCCTGATGCAGCACGACCAGAACCGGCAGCCGGGATTCCGTGCCTGGGGATGCGGCAAACTTGCCCGTCCTTGCGAAAGGCAGCACGTTTTCGCCAGCAATGTTTGCGCGGAACGGCATCAGCTTTGCTTCGGCACCAAAGCTCAAATCTTATCTAAGTGATCGTTAATTTCGTGTGAGTTCGGGCACACTTGCGAGGATGGAAGCAAAGGATGGGCCAAACAGCCCAGGAAGCGGGTCAAGAGGGAGTGAGGAGGCTTCCGGTCAGCGCTTGCGCAGCTGGAATCGTGCAACCGCCGCCAGGATGAAGGCGCGGGGAAACATCCGCAGCAGCAGTGGCACGATCTTGATGCCGAGCCCCGGCAGGACGGCACGCTTGTTGGCCATCAGCCCGCGATAGCCGCATTTGGCGACATTCGCCGCCGAGACATTGAGGACGGCGGAATCAAGCCCAGGCGAGAACCCCGCCCGCTGCTGAAACTCTGACGGCACCGGGCCGGGGCACAGCACGGTCACGCGAACGCCACGGGGCGCGAGCTCCGCGCGCATCGCTTCGCTGAACGACAGCACATAGGCCTTGGAGGCATAATAAACCGCCATTCCCGGGCCCGGCAGGAAGCCCGCGATCGAGCCGACATTGAGGATGCCGCCGCCATTCTTGATCAAGTCGTCGGCGAAACGCAGCGTCAAATCCGTCAACGCGCGGATGTTGACCGCGATGATGCCGAGCTGTTCGGCGCGATCCCTTCGGATCGCCTGGCCGAAAACGCCGAATCCGGCATTGTTGACGAGGTATTCGACCTCCATCCCTTCGGCAACCAGAGTGGCGGCAATCTTTTCGGCAGCATCGGGCTGTTCGAGGTCGCATGGAATAACGAGCGGCGCCGCAGCACCGGCGGATTTGATTTCGGCGGCCAGTGTCGCAAGGCGATCCACGCGCCGCGCCACCAGCGCCACGCGGTGACCGTGCGCGGCAAAAACGCGTGCCAGCTCGGCGCCTATTCCTGCCGAGGCACCGGTAATCAGCGTCACACGCTCGGTCACGGTCCAATGCTCTTAAATCAATTTGGGGATATTGTTCCAGCGTCGGCACGAGAGAGAGCATAGGCTCACAACAGGTTGCAAGTCACCTGCGCGCATGGCGCGGTGTGTAACCCCCGGAACCGGCTCGATAGACCTTGTTTCGGGACTTACTTGATGTTGGGGCCAATGTCAGCACATTAAAATTTGGTCATGTCTGGCGCTGCACCATGGCCCGAACGGCGATTGTGGTGTGCATTCAGCTTCCCGCAACCGGTGCGGCTCGCCTGGCGGCGACGCGGTGCTTGAGTTCGATCCGATCCCGCGACGAGACGGCGAGCAGATCGGCCGCGCGCCAGACCACATTGTCCTCGAACTCGCTGACCTCGCCGTCGGCATAGACCAACTCCCACATCATTTCGACGATGCGCAGCCTGCCTTCCGCGTCAACCTGCCGCATGATGACGCTGGTGAAATGATAGAGGTCGACCGCCTCGCCCTCGACCCGGGTGGCTGACGCGATCAATTGATCGGCGGTACCGGGATCCAAGCCAAAGCGGCTTTCGATCAGGCCGTGAAGCTTCCTCTTCTCGGCATCGCTGGGTTCACCATCGAGCGAGATCACGTGGATCAACAGCGCGGTTGCCGCCAGCTGATATCCGTTGTCTTCAAAAGCGCGATTGCCCTGCGCATGGGGAGAAACAACGTCGGCTATGAATTGGCGTAGTCCGTCCAGCATCGCTTCCTACCGAAATCGCGTCAGTTCAATGGGTCCGCCCGTGCGGCGGTCGATCACCGATATATGGATGGGAAAAACAATCGGCGCAATCAGTCCGGTTTCGCTGGCTGCATTACGTTTCGGCAACCCCTATCAATCGAGCCCGTCATTCCGGGGCGATGCGAAGGCATCGAACCGGAATCTCGAGATTCCGGATATGGTGCTGGCGCACCATTCCGGAATGACGGCAAACCAAGCTTCAGGGAATCTCGTAAACCAGCATCTTGTCGGCGATGCCGCGCAACGCCGCCTGCTTCTGGATCGGCTTGATCGCCTGCCGGTTAAGGATTTCCGCAACCGCCGGGGCATCGATCACCGGGCCGGTGATGTGGATCTCCTGCGAGGTCGACAGGCTTTGAACGCGCGCGGCGATATTGACGGTCTGGCCGAAATAATCCTGCCGTTCGTTGAGCATGACGGCAAGGCACGGACCCTCATGGATACCGATCTTGACCACGAGATCGTTGCTGTCGCGCTCCTTGTTGAGCTTGTCCATGGCGGCGCGCATCCGCAAACCCGCGACGATCGCGTGCTCCGGCCGCACGAACGTCGCCATCACCGCGTCGCCAATTGTCTTCACGACGGCGCCCTTCTCCGAGGAGATGATCTCCAATAGCGCGTGGAAATGCGCGCGCACCAGATCGAAGGCGGCAAGGTCGCCGACCCGCTCGTACAGCGCGGTCGAGCCCTTGAGGTCGGTGAACAGGAAGGTCAGCGAGGTGATCTTGAGGCGCTGATCGATGTTGAGATTGTCCGCCTTGAAAACATCGCGAAAAGTCTGGTTCGACAGCATCCGCTTGGCGGTGAGGAACGGCTTGCGCTTGCCGATCAAACCGTGAAGCGCCTCGGCCGCGATGAAGACCGTGGGCAGCGTCCGCACGCCGGCCTGATTGTCGAGCGACAATCGCAACGGTCCGGGCCGCATCGTCGTGGTCCCGACCGGCGCGTGCGCCTTGTTGTAAATCAGCGACAGTTGCTGGCGTTCCCTGGTCGGCTCGCCCTGAACGTCGATGAACTGGGCGGAATGCGTCACCGGCTCGAACACGATGATGAATTGCGCCGGCAGTTGCAGCGACAACACCGCTTTTTCGCCCGGCGGCAGCTCGAGCGCATCGAGCGTCACCTCGTCCGTCAGCTGCTCGAAGGATTCCTCGTTGAGATCGACGCCCGAGCTCCAGAACATCTGCTTGAAATATTCCCAGAGCGGCAGCGAATTCGGGTCATGCGCCGCGATCCGCCTGACCCGCGGGCTGACGGTGAAGGCGACCTCGACCTGCTCGTCGACGGAAGCCTGGTAGCCGCAGGCGCACAGGCCGCAATGGTAATCGTCATGGCGCAGCGATTTCAGGGTTGAATGGGCATCGAGCACGCCGCCGCAGCCGGGGCAAAGCACGTTCCAGGTCAGATCGAACAGCCCGAGCCGCGAGGCATGGAGGAAGCCGGAGATCACCCGCTCTTCGTCGAGCCCGGCCCGCTTGGCAAAATCCAGCGCATTGATGCGGTTGAGCTCGTGGTCCCTGCCCTTGTCGATCAGTTGCTGTATAGCATCGGCCACGGCCGGATCGGCGGTCTGCTTCAACACGGTAAATTGGGCCTGGATGTCGCTCATGCCGTAAACCTAGGGCATGACCCGGAAAAAGCCTGCCCCGCACTCGGATAGCGGGGTGGGCACCGGTTTTCCGAAAAGATCATGCGACGTCTAGATGGTGTCGGTTCAGCCTACCCGCAATCCCATCAACGGGGTGTGACGGCAAACATCGGCGAGTGGTCGGGCTGGGTGGTCACGACCCCAACCGGCACCACCGGCTGCTTGTCGAGCAGTTCGACGCGGAACGCGCCGATCAATTTGGCCAGCGCCAGCGTTGCCTCCACCAGCGCAAAATGCGCGCCGATGCAGACCCGCGGGCCGACGCCGAACGGCAGATAGGCGAAGCGATCCGGCGGCGGCGAGGGCGGCATGAAGCGCTGTGGGATGAACGCATTGGGGTCGCGCCAGAGCTTTTCGTGCCGGTGCAGAAGCCAGGGCGCGATCAGGATAACGTCGTTCTTTGCAACCGGCAGGCCCGCCACGGTGTCCGGCGCGATCGCCGCACGGGCCACCAGGAAGGCCGGCGGATAGAGCCGCATGGTTTCATCGATCACCGCGCGGGTGAATTTCAGCCGCTCGATATCGAGCGCCCCGCCGGTGTCGGCCCCCTTCACTTCCGCCGCCACCTGCTGCTGGGTCAAAGGATCGAGCGCCAAGAGAAGCAGCGACCAGAACAGCGTGATGGCCGTGGTCTCATGACCGGCGAGGATCATCGTCGCCACCTCGTCGCCGAGTTGGGCATCGGTGAACGCGGCACCGGTTTCGGGATCGCGCGCCGCGCCCATCAGGTCGAACAAGTCGCGCGGCGGGGCGCCGTCATTCTTGCCGGCGGCGCGGCGTTGGTCCATCAGCATGGCGATGAACCGCGTCCAGCGCTTGCGGAACCGCGCACGCGCAAAGTCCTGCGGGCTCGGCCAGGACAGCGGCAGCATCAGGTCGAGCAGATGCGGGCGCGCCAGCCGGCTGCCATATTCCATCACGAAGTCGCGCAAGGTCTGGCCGTGACGGTCCATCTCGAACGAGAACATGGTGCGGCCGGCGATCTCGAGCGTCATGTGCTGCATGATCTCGCGCAGATCGACTGGCCCCGTTGAGGCGGCCTTGAGCTTGGCGATGGTCTGATCCGTCACCGCGACCATGTGCGGGACAAGCGTCGCGACGGCGCGCGGCGTGAAGGCCGGCGACAGCGTCCTGCGCTGGTGTTTCCAGGCGCGACCCTCGGCGATGAGGAGGCCTTCGCCGAGCATCGGGCGCAACACCCGGTAGCCCGCCGGCGTGCGACGATAGTTCTCGTAATTGTCGATCAGCACATGCCGGATCGCGTCCGGCGTATTGAGGATAAAGCTGGAGCGCCCGAAGAAGCGGCCCTTGACGATATCGTCCTGGTAGGCGCGCTGGCCCCAGGTCGCGATCGCGCTCTCGCGCATCACCGCCATCCGGCCAAATGCCGACATGTTGTCGGGGGCGCGCGGCGGGCTCGGCGGCACCAGCGGCTGCCGCGCGACCGGCCTGTCGTAGGTTTCGGCGATACTCATGTGACGGCCTCGCGATTTCCAAGGGATGTGGGAACAGCTAGTAGGTCAGTTCCGCAACCGCAATCCTGTTCTCGGCGGCCGGCCATGCCCGCGCGACGATCCGCTCTTCGTCGAACAGCCCGGTCACCGCACGCCCCGCCTCCGCAGCGGAAAGTCGCAGCGTTGTCACCGACTCGCCCGGCACGCCGGCCTTCACGTCCGCGGGCTCCTTGCCGTCGAACAGCACCACATCGCGGGGAATGCCGAAATATCCCCGCGGCCGCGACATGATCACAATCGCGCCAGCGCCCGCATCCGCTGGTCCCGGGCGCGCGGCCCGCAGATGCACGATGTCGGAGGAGCGCGGAAACGGCGAGCGATAGAAATGCGTCGTGGTCGATCCCGGCGATGTCAGCACGATCTCGAGATACCAGGACGGATCGACCTGCGCCGGACCCCAGCGCCCGTCCTCACCGGTTGTCGAAGCATGAATAGCGAACAAGGAATCTCTGCCGTTGAGGTTGTTGAGGTACATGCGTTCGCCCGTGTCGGGCGAGACGCGAAAGACTTCAACCGATGCGCCTGCCACCGGACGGTTTGTTTGAACGCCTCCGGGCGTGCCCGTGACAAGCCCGCTCAGCGAGACTTCTTTTTCCGGCACAATCGCGATGCGGTCGGGTTCGCGGCCGCCGATGAATTTGAAGATCTCGCGAAAGGCCCGCGGCGAGAAGGCGGTCTCGCGATGGTCGACCGCGCCGAGCAGGAGATTGGTGGCGCCCTTCAGCGCCGGACCTTCCGCGGTGATCCCGGTCGGCGTGCCAGGTTTACCGACGAAGCGGCCGTCGGCTTGCGCATATTTGTCGAGGCCGTCGCTGCGAAGCGTGAGGAATGCGACGCCGGTCGTCACCTCGCTCTCGCCCTCGTTCAATCCGCGCAGGAAAGCACCGCGGCCATTGAACTCGTTGCCGAGGCCTTGGTCCCAATCATAGACGCCGTGATTGGGTACGCCGCACAATACGGCTTGGCTGACATCTGTGGCCCCGCCATTCTTGATGTAGTTGCGGATCGCATAGCCCCCGCGCGAATTGCCAACCAATGCCACGCGCCGTGCGCCGGTCTTGCGTTTCAATTCCTTGATCGCATCGCCAAGCTCGCGGCGCTGGTCTTCGGTGGAGGAGCGATTTTCCTGCGCCACCGCATCGTCGGTTCGCGCCAGGGGGTCGGTGAAATTGATCGCGAACATGCGATCGCGCGGAACCCCGTTGGATTCCATCCGCCACAATGTCGTGATCCAGAGCGCCGCGTGGTCGCCATTGCCGTGAACGAACAGGATCGGCGGAATCTCGCCGGCCGCCGGGGCTATGGGCGCGGTTTGCGCCAGGGCGGACCGACCGAAGTTCCCCACCGCCAAAGATAACGTGCCGGCGCCTTTCAACACCGTCCGCCGCGATATCTTCATGGCCGCCACCTCCCGCTATTTTTTTGGCAATTTAGCCGCCTCATGCGCCCGCTGATAGCTGCCTAAGCACTGGACAGGACAGGACTTTCGCGGGCATCACTCTTGGGCCATCCTTGGACCATCAGGGAATCAAAGCCGGGCCAGACCGGCGCACACGGATACGCCCATGACCGACCAGCCGAAACGCTCGATGTTATCAGCCCACGGCGTGGCTGCGCCGCTGCGGCATGTCGTGTTCCGCCGCATCTGGCTTGCGAGCCTGCTCTCCAATCTCGGCCTGTTGATTCAGGCGGTCGGCGCCGCCTGGGCGATGACGCAGATGACCTCGGATGCCGACAAGGTGGCGCTGGTGCAGACCGCGCTGATGCTGCCGGTCATGCTGATCTCGATGCCGGCCGGCGCCATCGCCGACATGTATGACCGGCGCATCGTGGCGCTGGTCTCGCTGTCGATCTCGCTTTCGGGCGCCACCGCGCTGACGGTGCTGGCCTGGTTCGGCCTTATCACCCCGAACACGCTGTTGGCGTTTTGCTTCGTGGTCGGCAGCGGCATGGCGCTGTTCGGGCCGGCCTGGCAATCCTCGGTCTCAGAACAGGTGCCGGCCGAGACCCTGCCGTCAGCGGTCGCGCTGAACGGCATCAGCTACAACATCGCGCGCAGCTTCGGCCCGGCGATCGGCGGTATCGTCGTCGCCACCGCCGGCGCGGTCGCGGCGTTTGCGGCCAACGCGCTGCTCTATCTTCCGTTGCTGGTGGTGCTGTTCCTCTGGAACAGGACCAGCGAGCCGTCGCGGCTGCCGCGCGAACGGTTGAACCGCGCCATCGTCTCCGGCGTGCGCTATATCGCCAACTCGCCGTCGATCCGGATCGTGCTGGCGCGCACGCTTGTGACCGGCCTGATCGGCGGCTCGGTCTCGGCGCTGATGCCGTTGGTGGCGCGCGACCTGTTGCATGGCGGCGCGCAGACCTACGGCATCATGCTCGGCGCGTTCGGCATGGGCGCGGTGATCGGCGCGCTGAACATCGGCGAAATCCGTCAGCGGCTATCCGGCGAATCGGCGGTCCGTGCCTGTGCGCTGTCGATGGGCGGCGCCATCGCCGCCGTGGCCCTGAGCCGCGAGCCGGTGCTTACCGCCGCAGCGTTGGTGGTGGCGGGCGCGGTGTGGATGCTAGCGGTCGCGCTGTTCAACATCGGCGTGCAATTGTCGGCGCCGCGCTGGGTCGCGGGACGTTCGCTCGCCGCATTCCAGGCCTCGATTGCCGGCGGCATCGCGATCGGAAGCTGGGGCTGGGGACACCTGACGAATGTCGCCGGCGTCGAAACCGCGCTTCTGGTTTCCGCCGGGTTGATGGTGGCCTCGCCGCTGCTCGGGCTGTGGCTCGGCATGCCCAGGGTCGGCGCGCGCAACGAAGCCGCCGAAGTGCTCGCAGATCCCGAGGTGCGGCTGTCGCTGACCGGGCGCAGCGGGCCGCTGGTGGTCGAGATCGAATATCGGGTGGCGCAGGACAATGCCCGCGCCTTCCATAATGTGATGCAGGACGTGCAGCTCAGCCGACAGCGCAACGGCGCCTATGGCTGGTCGGTCGCGCGCGACATCGGAGATCCCGAACTATGGACCGAGCGCTATCACTGCCCGACCTGGCTCGATTATCTGCGCCAGCGCAACCGCGCCACCCAGTCCGAGCGCGCGCTGCATCAGCAAGCGATCGCGTTTCACATCGGGCCGGATCCGGTGCGGATCCGTCGCATGCTGGAGCGGCCGTTCGGATCGGTGCGCTGGAAGGAAGACACGCCCGACCGCGCCGCAAGCGAAGTGCTGCCGGTGGTTGCAAGCGCCGCGGGCAGCAGCACGTGATCGATCGAGAGATTTCGTCATTCGGTCCTGTCGAAGTCTGCGGTCACCGTTCGGGAAATCATCCCGGGGCCGCAATTGAATTGATGGCAGCTTCGATCCGGGCCAGCATTTTCGGCACCTGCTGTGCCACCGCGATGGCGCGGGCAGCTTCAAAATGTTTGCGCGCGAGGCCGGCCTGGCCGGTCGCCGCATAGAGCTCGCCGAGATCGAAATCGATCCTGGCGCGGGCAACGCCGCGATCACAGAACCAGGGGTCGCGCCGCGCCTCCTGCAACAGCGCCTCGGCCTTTTTGGCGGCGACGCGTTTGATGCGGAGCAGAAACAACAGGTTCTTCAGCAGAATTCGCAACGGTGGTTTTCTGGTTCCTCGCAGCAGGAGGACGTAGAATTCCGCCAAATAGATGCGCCCCAAGTCTGCGTAGACCCGGTACCCATATTCGTTTTCCGAACGCTCGATGACGGATTCCAGGGTGCGAACGCCCTTGGCGAATTCGCCGCTCAGCAGCATCGAGACGGCGAGCGCGATCTCTCCGGACATTGCGCTAAGGTGCCACCCGTTCGCCAGAGCCTGCTGCCTATGCCGGACGACGGTCTTGATCCCCTCGGTCACGCGGCCGAGCAGCAACTGACAATTGCCCACAACCGTCTGGCCGAGCTGGCGATCGATTGGCGTGAGCGCGAGGCGCTCGCACTCCTCGCCATGGGCGAGCCCCGCCGAATAGTCCTGCGCAACAATATCGAGCCAGCCGAGCAGCCATAACGCCATGCCCAAGGCGCGCGGATCCTGCTGTTCGCGCCCGAAGGCCATCAGCCGGTCGGCCCAGCGACGACCCTCGAGCAGCAATCCGGAATGCACGTGGTTCCAGACGATCGCCATGATCGTCCGCCCGACAATGTAGACGTCGCCGTAGGCTTGCACTTTCGCATAGGCTGATTCCGCCGTGCGTTCGAACTCATCAGGCGGTATCGGCTCGATCACGATCGAGAGCATGATTAGGCCGGCCCGCGAATAGGCTTGGGCTCGTTCGTCGCCGAGCCGCTGCGCGATCGCGAGGGCCTTTTCCTGGATCAGCCTCGCCTGACGGAAACGGCATCCGAGGAAAAGCGCGACTGCGTAGAGATCGAGCAGGATTACTACTTGCTGGACGTCTCCAAGCGTATCGAGGCTTTGCAACTCCGGCTCTACCAGGGCAATCGTCTCCTGCGCCCTTGATTGCAAATAGAGCACCTTCGCGAGGTCCGCCATGATGGTCGCGATCCGCACGTCCATGCGGGTGCGGTCCTGCGCGCGCGCGAGCGCGAGCGCGGCCTTCAAGAAATGCTCGGCCGCATCGAGTGAGTAGACGCCGAAGCTTTTCCTGCCCGACAGGGCCAGGTATTCGATGCTCTTCTCGGTCTGATCGGTCCGTGAGAAGTGATGGGCGAGCGTCTCCGCGACTTCGACGAGCTGACCTGGATTGCGCCGCTCAATCTCGCGCGCGATCTTGAGGTGCAGCGCGGCTCGCTGACCACTCAGCAGGCCAGAGTAGAGGGTGTCGCGAACAAGCGCGTGCTTGAACGAGAACTCGCCCGACGCGCGGTCGACATGGATAAGGTCGAGGCCCTCCATTGCGGAGAGCTGGGCGTCGATATTCGAGCCATCGGTCGTCGCAGCCAGTACCTCAACGCGGAAACGCCGACCGATCACGGACGCCGCCTGTAGCACGGTCTTGTCCGCCTGTGCCAGGCGATCGACGCGCGCCATCAGCAGCGATTGTATGCTCGATGGCAGGCTCGCCATGGCAGGACTCGCTTCTGAGGTCGCATCGGCCCGCTGCGTCAATCCGCGTTCAATCAAAAAATTTGCGATCTCTTCGGCAAACAGCGGATTGCCTTCGGCCTTCTCGGCGATGAATCGCGCGAGCGTGCTGTCGGTTCCTGTAGCGCTGGTTCGTGCAACACCAAGCCGCATCTCGGCGATATGCGCAGTGTCCACTCCCGAGAGCGGCTCCAGCCGATGGACGCCGGTGTTGGCGTGGCCGAGCCAAGGGGGCCGGTAGCCCGGCCGATAAGTAGTGACGATCAGCAGCGGCGGCGCGTCCGCGGCGGCGATCAGACGGCCGAGCAATTCCTGCGAGGCGGTGTCGATCCAGTGCAGGTCCTCGAGCAGGATGGCGAGCGGCGTGACGCGGCGACGCTCGCGCAGGAGATCGACCAGCAAGCTGCGCGTGCGCAATCCGATCAACACGCCGTCCAACCCGGCGAGGCTCCCGGACGGCGGCGTGAGGCCGATAAGGTTCATCAGCAGCCCGATGTTCTCGGAACTCGCGAGGCCAACAAAAGCCAGGCCGTTTTCGAGCTTGCGCACGGCTTCAGGCTCGCTGTCGGCGGCATCGATCCGGAAGACACGGCGAACGACTTCGATGAATGGTCGGAACGACGCCTGCTGGCTGTCCGGCCAGCAGCTGCCCTGCAGGACGAACACGCCATCCGCGATGAGGATGCGGCGAAATTCGTGAAGAAGCCGCGATTTGCCGATGCCCGGTTCGCCGGTGACGTCGACGACGCGAAGGCCATCCGTGGCCTCTCGGCGCCACCGCGCGAGCGTGTCTAGGTCCTGCCCGCGACCGATGAACGGCGTCAGGGCGGTTGCGCGCAGCGTCTCGAAGCGGCTCTTGATGGTGTTGGTTCGCAGTACCCGCCATGCCGGCGCGGTGCCATCGGCTCCGTTGTCGATCTCGCCGGCCTCGCGACACTCAAACAGCCTTCCAACCAACCGCGACGTCGCGTCATCGATGGCGACCGTGGCTGGTGGTGCAGACATTTGCAGTCGGGTGGCAAGGCCCGGCGCCTCGCCGACGACGCCACGATCCTGGGTACCGCCGACGAGGTCGTCGATGATGACTGCGCCTGTTGCAATTCCGACCCGACACTGCAACGACGCCCCGGCACTGATCTTCAGCGCTGCGACCGCCGCGCACAGCGCAAGTCCCGCGTGTACCGCCTGCTCGACATCGTTCCCGTGCGCAATCGGATGTCCAAAATATGCGACAACCGTATTGCCGACATGCTTGGCGACGAAACCGTGGAAAGAGCCGACGACCTCGGCGACGCACCTTTGATAGACCGTGACGGCCTCGCGCATGTCCTCGAGGTCGAGCCGCCCGCAAATCAGCTCGCAGGACATGATCGACAACTGCCGGCGTTCGGGATCGGCTCGCGGCGGAGCGGCGCCGACAAATTCCGGCTGCGGTCTGGTTTGGTTCCGGACAGCCTGCGGCAGCTGCGCGATGCTGCCATTCTTTTCAAAGTTCGTGGGCATCGGCCCGATGAACCGGTACCCGCGCCGCGGCAGCGTCTCGATCCAGTCCTCGCCGCCGGGCTCCTGGCCGAGCACCTTGCGCAGGGCTGCGATCTGGACCGGCAGGTTGCTCTCTTCCACCACAAGCCCGGGCCACGCTGCTTCGATCAGTACATCTTTCGAGACCGGCGCGCCCGGCCGCTCTACCAGTGCGCGCAACAACGCAACCGCCCGTTGACCGACGGCTGTCGGCTCCCTGCCCCGAAAAAGTATTTCGGCCTCTTCATCTAGTCGGAAAGGTCCAAACGCATAAACCGTGGCCATGGCCTGGTCCCGCTTCAGGAACATTTTCGAACTTTTTCAAAACCGTTTTGCGACTTCCAGCCGAAGTAAGTTCAGGGTCCCGCCATCGCCGCCGATTTTGGCGTCCGATCGCGCAGACCACAAGGGCAGGTGTCGTGCCGAACGAAAATTACCCAACCTCGATTTCGGCACGAAAGCCCGGCCTCGGGTCTCCTAATGGCGCTCAACCTGCCAGAAATTTGGCTTGGCGCAGGTGAACGCGTTCACACTCGCTGGCAGTTTGAGAGGCATCAACTTCGTCGATGGTGGCAAAGCCAATAGAGGCCGAGCAACCAATGACTCATTTTCGATCACGAGAATATTTCAGGAAAGAGAATTGCCATGGCAGACATTTTAAGCAGGCTCGCTATCGCCTCTCAGCGCTCTCGCGGTCTTCGGTCATCTCAGATTTTGGGATACCATGACGAAGAGCGGCTGAGGGCATTTTTCCTCTCATTCGATTTCGATCAGCGGCGCGGCTATTTTGGCGGCGGCGTCTCCGATCAATCAATCGACAAATATTGCGGCACCATCGATTGGGACCATACAACGGTGATTGCGCGAGGCGGGCCATACTGCCTGGAAGCCGCCGCGATCCTGACCTCGCTGCCCCCTAGTCATACCGCGGCCGAGCTTTCGATCGCCTGCCCCCTGCTGTGCGACCATGAGCCCATCATCGCCGAGCTTCTCGACCTCGCCATCGATGTCGCCGCGCTCCGATATGGCAGGCTCGTCGTAAACCGCGAACTGGCAGACCCCGACCTGTTGGCTTCGCTCCGGGAAAACCAGGCGGCTCGTTTCGGTTGCGAGCATATCGAGATCGATCTCGGCATCACGCAATGGAGAATTTCGGCGGGTTCGAGCTTTGTTCGCGAAATGAAGCCGCGGACTTGTGGCCGCATGCAGCGCGCGGCGGATTAGAACCAACTCATTGTTCTTTGAGCCGGAGTACCCAATGACCTGGACCGATCTCCTGGGTTATGCCGCAGCTTCGGCTGTTCTTGCATCGTTTTGCATGAGCGCGATGCTCCACCTTCGCTTGCTCGCGCTCACAAGCAATCTGCTTTTTGCATCTTATGGCTTGGCCGATCACCTCTACCCCGTGCTCATCCTGCACATGCTGCTGTTTCCCGTGAATCTGGCGCGACTGCTTCAGGCGTGGCGACTTCGGCGGCAAGCTGCGACGGCGATCCCTATCGCCGGTTCAACCGTCTCTCGATCATGCCGATTGCTGAACCCGGAACTGGAGACGCAGATGCGATACCAGCGATACAAGGAACTTAGGAATTGGTCGAAAGAGGACCGCGCGGTATTCGCCAAATGGTCCCGCGGTGTCATCGTTGTCTACGGCACGATGGTTGCAGCGCTGGTGCTCGGACTGAGCGCGTATCAGTGGTCGAGCGGGGCGCCACGTCAGGAGACCGCTGCCGTGGATACCGCCACCAAGACCGCCTCCGTTTCCGGGAAGCAGCGATGACAAGCGGCAGGGCTCGCGCGGGCGCGCTACTGCCCGTGCTCGGTCAGGACCTTGTCGCAGGCCTTCGAGAGCCGGGCGCGGTTTTGCTTCAGGCAGGCCAGCACGACCTGATCGCCTTCATTCATATGGGCCCGGCAAAATCGCGAGACGTCGCGCGCGCAGGCGTCATGCCCCTGCTGCGCGGAAGCGGCTGAGGCGATCACGACTAACGGAATGACGAGGAGAAATCTGGTCATCTGCGACGCCTTCGTTTGGCAATCAGGCTGCGGCAATCAATACGACCAGCGCGTTCTAGTTCGCAGTTCAGAATGCTGCAAGCAGGGATCGGGCGTGAGCGGTTGCAGCAACGCGACGCAGGCGGTGGTCCGGCCTGCGTCGCATTCGGGGAGCCAGGAATCTCGATCAGTTGGACTCGTCGGCGGTAGCGACCTTCTTCTTCTGGGCGGCGAGGTCGCGATCCATCACGGCGCGGCAGCCGCTGCTCAGATCGGAACGATGCTTCATCATGCAGGTGGTGATCTTCGAAATGTTCGGGATCTCCGAGCTGCACAGGCGGAACGCGTCGCTGGTGCACATCTGCTGCGCCTCGGCGCTGAAGGCAAAGCTCGAGGTCGTCGACAGCGCGGACAGCGAGGCGGCGAGAACCAGGACAAAACTGGCCTGGCGGAAAGTGCGGGTGAAGGATGCGGTCATCTTAGGCTCCCATTGGCCTCGCGAAGGCGGGCCCGTTTCTGATGGGAGTTAGATGCGCCCAAACGCCGGCTGGAACTGTGATCACCATCACCAACGCCGCGGAACTGTGACATCAGTCACACGGGCGATCTGCCTGAGATTCCCCGCAAAACGGAAGCGCGTTGGTGGGGCGTTAACACTTCCTTCGCATTAATGGCTCGGCGCGAAGGTGGCGCATTCAGTTAGTTGCGTTTTTGGGAAGAGTAACGATGCGTCATGCGTTAGGCCTGATGTTGGCCAGTTTTGTTGCGGCGGTTGCCATCGCCGGAGTGTGGTTCTGGACCTCTGCGCCGCGGGCCGATGCGGCACCCCCTCAAACCATCGCCGCCAGACCCGCCGAGCCGCTGCCGGCAATGGCCGCCAAGCTCGCCGCCAAGGACGATGTTGCGGTCACGGCTTCGCTATCGGACAAGCTCCCCGTCGCCGCCGCGCCTGCGCCCACGGTCCAGCCAAAATCAGCTTGCGCCAATCCCGATGCGCTCGGCGTCAGCCGTGTGGTCGAGATCGACACGTCAGGCGGGCCGGGTTTCGGCTTCGAACATTTCAAGCAGATCGACTTCCTCACCGACAAGGAAGTGGTGTTGACCTTCGACGACGGCCCGTGGCCGGGCAATACGCCTGCCGTGCTGAAAGCGCTCGACGACGAATGCACCAAGGCGCTGTTCTTCTCGATCGGCAAGCACGCGACCTATCATCCGGAAATCCTGCGGCAGGTACTTGCGGCCGGTCACACCGTCGGCGCGCACACCTGGTCGCATGTCAATCTGAACTCCAAGAAGATCACCGAGCAGCAGGCCAAGGACGAGGTCGAGAAGGGTTTTAGCGCCGTCAAGCTCGCGCTTGGTACCAGCCCTGCGCCATTCTTCCGCTTTCCGCAGCTCGAGCACAACCCGGCGACGATGGCCTATCTCGGCACCCGCAACATCGCGATGTTCTCCTGCGACCTCGACAGCTTCGATTTCAGGAAGGCCAGCACTCCCGACAAGATCGTGCAGACGGTGATGGCAAAGCTCGACAAGACCGGCAAGGGCATCATCCTGATGCACGATTTCCAGAAGCACACCGCGGAAGCCGTGCCGACGCTGCTGCGCCGCCTGAAGGCCGGCGGCTACAAGGTCGTGCAGATGAAGGCGAAAGCGCCGGTGCAGACGCTCGCCGAATATGACGAAGCACTGGTCAAGGAGCTGAAGCTGCCGGCCACAAGCTCGCGCCCGGTCTCAAGCGTGGTGCAGACGGTTTCGCAGTAAGGCGTCATTGCGAGCCAGCGGGTCGCGCGAATGCGCGCCCGATGACAGGCTCAGCGAAGCAATCCAGGAAACGCTGGATTGCTTCGTCGCTTACGCTCCTCGCAATGACAAGAGTTGGCGGGACTGCTTACCAATAAATGCCGTGGCGATGCAGTTCGCCGACGATGCGCGCTTCGGTCCAATACTTCTTGTGCCTCGGCTTGTCGGCCTTGTTGTCGGTTTTGGCGGTCTGCGGGGCAGCCTTGCTATCCGCCTTCGGCTGCACCGGGGGTGCGGTGGTGTCGACGGCGGCGGGACGCTCGAGGTATTTCGGCGTTTCGGCGGGCGCAGCAGCCGGCGCCACTGTCTCAGGGGTCTGGGCGGTCTGAACTTTGGCCAGCTCGGCCGCTGCGGGCTGGGTCGACGCGGCCGGCTGTTCGGCGGTCGCTACCGTCAGGCTGCGCGACTGTCCGGCCTGAGCGGTGGCGGACACCAGGACCATCGCTGCAATCAAAACGAATTTGCGCATGTGAAGTCTCCCCTTGGCTTAGTGGATCGATTGGCTCGGCGGGAGACATAGGGGAATTGCGCGGGCGGTTATGTGAGGTGGATCACGAAAGTTCCGCCAACGGAAGCGGCCATGCAAGACCATGCAAGACAATGTGTTCGGCTCGTCCCGCAGAATATTTGTGCGCCATCCTGACAGGCAGTTCGCGCGATTTTTTCACATACGATTTTGGCGAAATACAGTGAGCAACAAAGCCTGGATTTTTGAGATAAAGAGGTCCGATACCTCGGAGCAATTCGGCGGCCGGCGGCCAGTGTTCAACTCGTCGGCAGGAGTCCGGTGTGACCATTCAATCAATATCGACGTGCCACTTGGCCGGGAAGTCGAGCAATGCAAAAATACTCGCCTGGGGCATTACGGCCGTCTTCCCGCTCATTCTGTTTTTCACTGGAATCTATTTCAAGATCATCCTGGGTGATTTTCCGAATGATCCCGACTATGCATACTTGTTGAATGGCATAAACATTTTGCGGTGGCATGCCCCCGCGCAAATCGACCATCCCGGTACGCCGGTTCAGCTCATTGCCGGATTGGTCTCGGGTTTTGTCTGGCTGATCCGAACTCCATTCAATGGCTGGATATCTCCGGCGGATGACGTAGTGCTGCATCCGGAGCTTTATCTGCTCGTCATCAGGTTGGTATTGAACGCCTTGAGTTCAGTGGCTCTGTTTGCGCTGGGCTGGTGCATTTTTCGCTGCACGGGCAGCTAGATATCTACAGCCGTCGCACAAGTCTCCATCTTCTTTTCGTACACGAGTCTATCGCTCGGACTTACCAAGGTTGCACCGGAAGGGCTGCTGCTGCCGTTGACGCTGCTGCTCTCGGCAGCCTTGGTCCGAGCCGCTTTTCCTTCGACGTCGCCCAAACCCCGGCAAGCAGGCATGATCGTCGGCGCGTTGATCGGAGCGTGTCTGGCGACCAAAACCAATTCGGCGCCGCTCATCTTTGCGATTTTCATTTTCCGCGAACGAAAGATCCAGCTGATGACCGCGGGGGCAGTTATGCTCTTCGTGATCCTCTTCACGCTGCCGGTGGCCGGCAGATACGGAGAAATCTTCGGCTACAATTGGCGAATGCTCACGCACACCGGGCGCTATGGCCTCGGAGAGCAAGCCATGATCGCTCCCACTCAATACCTGGCTAACGTCAGGGACCTGTATTGGTCGGCGCCCGAGATCTACATCAGCCTCACGCTCTGCTTGATCTTGTCATTGTTGGTTTCGATCGGCGCCATCCGATCGGAAAAGTTTGACATGCGGCGCCTACTCATCGTCTCGGCGATCGTGATGTCTGCGCAAATTGCAATCGTGGCCAAGCAGGCCCAAGGCTATTATCTTGCTCCAGCCTCGGCCTTCGTCTGCCTCGCAAATGGAGGCATTAGCTATCTGCTGTTACGAGGGGGTATCGGTCGGAGGATGCTGGGGGTCGCGATCATTCTCGCCTTCGTGACACACGGATTGTGGTATGGCGCCCGCCCCGCCGTGGGCGCAATCAGTGCCGAGGGGGCTGCGCGGCACGAAGATGTCGCTCTGCAGCAACGATTGCCAACGACCGCGTGCAAAGTTGTGTACGCCTATGAAAGCCAGACTATCCCCTACAAGCTCTTCTTCGGCGATATCTTCGCTGGCCACCGGTACCTTGCACTGGTGCACAGGCATTATCCGGACGTGGTTTTTTACCTGGAAAACGGACAATATTTCGATACGGCTACCGGCATTCTCAATGCCGCAGAGGCCAATGCCTGGGTTGGTCGCCAGAATTGTGTGTACCTGGTCAGCTCTCCGATGGAGCGTTTTACACCGGAATCGTTCGGCATCTCACCCCAACATTTGACGCTGATTGATCGAAGCCAGCATGGGCGGGTCGCAATTTACAAGATGGAGCCTCCGGCGGCGGGAGAATCTGTCTTCGTAAAACGGCCCTGAATGCTTCCATTGATCTTTCGTCTCACATGCCGAAGAACCAGCCATCCGTGCAGTTGGCAATGTGGCGTGACGACATCCCAAGAATTAGCTACAGGGAATTTTATGTGGGGTCTAAAGCGCTCCAAGGAGAGAGTTAGGTGGATCAAACGCCCGCGGCGTACCGTCGTATCTGGAAACAGAAACCGGTTCTGCGAGAAATCTATCTGGACATTTATCGCCGGATACTCGCCGAAACTGTTCGCGGTTCAGTACTCGAGATCGGCGGGGGCTCGGGAAATTTCAAGGAATTTGCACCGCATTTGATTAGCTCCGATATCGTGCTGACCCCCTGGCTCGATCTGGTATGTGACGCCCAGCGATTGCCTTTTCCCGATGCAAGCTTTGCCAATGTCGTCATGATCGATGTGCTTCACCATATCGGCCGTCCGCTTCGATTTTTGCTGGAAGTCCAGCGGGTCCTTGTCCCGAACGGCCGATTGATTTTCTGCGAGCCTGCGATCACGCCACTCAGCAAATTGTCATATCGCATGTTTCATGACGAGCCCGTGGACATGTCGGTCGACCCGCTCGCCATGCTCGCATTCGACCCGGACAAATCCCCGTGGGATTCAAATCAAGCCATTCCGACCTTGCTGGTCGACCGATACCGAACTGAACTTGCCCGCATTGTACCGGGGCTCGTGCTCGAAGACGTCAGCAGATTTTCATTTTTGGCATACCCATTGTCGGGCGGATTTCAACCCTGGTGCCTATTGCCCAAAATATTGGTGCGACCACTGCTCAAGCTGGAATGGCTAGGTCGAGGATTGCTCGGGCGCGTCTGCGCTTTCCGTCTGCTGGCGACTTATCGAAGAACCGCCGCTGGGTAACGGCGCAGATTGTGATCGGGCTGGCCATTTGAAAACTGGTGCCGCAAGAGGGATTCGAACCCCCGACCCCGTCATTACGAATGACGTGCTCTACCGACTGAGCTATTGCGGCGTCAGAGCCTGGTATTTGACGCGTTTTTCCAAGACGGCAACGCTTCAAAATGCGTCGCGCACCTGATACCGGGCACGGCCCGGATTGGCAAGGAAAACGCTTGTCGAGCGCTTGAAAACGCTGTTACGCGCCCCAGCGGGACAGAAATCCGCGCCAGCCGCCGGCTTGCGCTTTGGGGCCGATTTGTTCCGCAAATTCGTCTGCCGGCGCGTCATCGTCGATCCCGGGATCGTCGGGCGCGCGGATGATCGGGATCACCGCCGGGATTTGCGCGGCTTTGCCTAAATCGGCGCGGGCACGGAACAAGGGCGCAGGCGTCAGTGGCGGCGGCGGCGATTCGGATGGCGGAGGCGACGGCTTCTCCGGCGTTGGCGCGGCGGTTTCAGCGGGCGGAGCGTTGTCTTGCGCCGCAGGCGGCGGCGTCATCTCGGGCGATGGCTCAAGCGGCGGCTCGGCGGGACCGTCGCCGGCGGCAGCCGCGCGCCGCGGCGCGGGGGGCGCCAGCATCGCTTCCTCGAACGGGGAGGATTCGATGGTGGCGCCTTTATCCGATGGCAATGAAGCAACCGGCGTCTGCCATTGAAACGCATCGAGCCTGCCGGTGACCGGCGACACCGGTCGCCATTTGTCGGAAACATAGCCGTCCGCGGTCCAGACCGGATCGTGCAGCGCGCGCACCGCGCGCAAAGTCCACGCCCGCGCCCGCCCGCTGTCGCCATGTTCGGTGCGCTCGATCTCGGCCATCAGCATCGCGACCCGCTGCGTCGGCCGCTCGACAAACGGCGCCAGCGCGGCGCGCGCACGGGCAAATTCCGCGGCATCGATCGCGCCGCGCGCGACCGCCAGCGCGCCCTCGATATGCCCGGGTGCTTTCGCAGCCAGCGTCTCGACCCGCACCAGCCGCTGGCGCGCGGAATCGCCCAGCCTCACATGCGCATAGGCGTCCGCGAGATCCGGATGCGGTTGCGCGAGCCAGGCCGCCTCGACAATGCGCATCGCGCGGCGCACCTGATGCGCCTCGCTTTCATATTTGGCGGCCAGCGCCGCCGCCGGCACCAGGGTCGGCGCAAGTTTTACGGCTTCCATCACGCTGTCGCGTGACAGATCGCGGTCGATATTTTCCAGCTCGAGCGCGCGCGCCGCGAGCAGCACGCCGCGCTGGCGGCGATAGCTGGCCTTGTCGATCAGCCCCGCCGATTGGTTGTTGTCCAAAATGCTCAGCGCGCCGCTCCAGTCGCCCTTGGCGCAGCAGAACCCAAGCACCGCGTGCGACGCCCAGGACGATGACGGCGCGAGCTTCAGCGCTTCTTCCGCGATCATGACGGCCGCGACCGGATCGTCGGCGCGCTGTGCCTCGATGAACAGGCCGCGCAGACCGAGTAGCCGCGTGTCCTCGCGCTCGGCCATGGCGCGGAAGGCGCGTTGCGCGCCTTCGCGATCGCCGTCGAGCTGCGCCGATTGTGCGTGCAGCAACAGCGCCAGCGGATCGCTGCCAGCATGCCGCCGGGCGGCATCGGCATGCTGGCGGGCGGACGCCGCATCGCCATGGCCGATCGCGAGCAAACCTTGTGTGATGGCATGCCGGCCGCGCGCATGGCGGCGTTCGTGTCGGGAGCGGCGGATCCGCCCTGGTGTTCGCCACAGCCCGGCAATGATCGACCAGGCAAACATCGCCGCGACGACGACGATGCCCAACGCCAGCGCGAACACCGGCAGCGTGGTCGCGACGCGCCAGCCGCCCCATGTCAGCGTGACGTCACCGGTCTGGTCGGCCACCCATGCCGCGCCCGCCGCCGCGAGCGCGATCAACACCAGGAACAGAACAATCCGGATCATGGAAATCCTACTGCCAATCCTATTGGCGAATCCTATTGACCCGGCTTGGCGAGCACGGTCATGGCATCGGCCGCGAACTGACGGGAGGCGGCGAGCGCGGCATCGCGCGCATCGGCCTTGTCGAGCCAGGCTTGCGCGGGTGCGCGATCGGCTGGTGACAGCGTGTTCAATTCGCGCCGCGCCTCGGCAAAATCGTTGCGCAGCGCCGCCGCGGTGACGCGCGCTACGATGGCGGCGCGATCATTGCCGGTCGTGTCGGTGCGTTCGACCCGAACCAGCTTCGACGCGCCGGCCTGCAAGCGATCGACGATGCCTGAGCCGGAAGTCGCGTTGTCCGCCGGCGGCGACAGTTTCGGCACCAGTGTCAATAATTCGCGGCTGAGCAACGGCGGATTCGGCACGCCGGTCGCCGCAAACGGTTCGAGCGGTTTCAGCGCCTCCGGATTTTGCGCAAGCGATTTCGCCGTCGTCAGCAGCGCCGGAAAGGAATGGCCCTGCTGAACCGCGACGTCGAGCAGCGCGGCGGAGACCACACGGCGCAACGGCATATCGTCCGCGGGTTTGTTGTTCTCGCCTTCGCGGGCGCTCTGGGTGCGGCTCGCCCGCTCGATCTGGTCGATGCGCTCGTTGAGCGTGGAGAGGTCGAGCGCGGCGACGGATTCACCTTGCGCCGATTTCGCATTCGTGGCATCGGCCGCGAGCTTGTCCGATTGAGCGCGAAGCTTGCCGAGATCGCCGCGCAACGCGGTCAGCGATTTATCCAGCGCGTCGATGCGCGCGCCGGCCGCGGAGTCCTGCTTGCCGACTTTCTGCTCGAGAGAGGTCACGCGCGCGGTGAGATCGTCGATCGCCGACGCATTGATCTGCGGCACGCCCGACGCGACCTGGACCGCGGGCCAGCCCAGCATCCAGCCGACCGCGATCACCAGCGCCGCCGCCACCGCGCCGGAAATCGGCGCGATCACCCAAGGAGAAATCGGAGGGGAAATCGCGGCCGCCGCGGCCAGCGACGGTTGATCCGATGATTTTGCTCCGGAAGATGCCGCCGGAGACGAATTTTGCGGCGCGGCTTCCGGCTGGGCATCGCCTGCATCCTTGGCCTCATTCTTGGCCTCATTCTTGGCCGCATCGTTGGCCGCGTCCTTGGCCGCATTCCTGGCCTCGCTGACCTCGGTCGCCGCAAGATCAATGGTGGGCGGGGCGCGCCTGGCGCGGCCCGGATCCGGTGGCGATCCCATCTCTTCCGGCCTGTCATCGACCATCGCGGCGGTTCCCTGATTGATATGCGCTCTCGTTAGCAGATTCGGCGGGTCCTCTTACGCCAATCCGGGCCGCAAAGCACGGGTTAGCGATCCAAACAAGGCATTTTCATCCGGCGTTACCGCTACCATCAGTTGGGTGGCCCCGGCGTCCCGGAGCACTGCGGCGACCGCGGAAGAAATGCAGCAATGCGGGACCGCCAGCGCCGAAATTTCGACGCCGCCGGCGCGCACCGCCTCCATGAACGCGCGCGCGCTGCGCCGGGAATAATGCAGCACCGCCTCGACCGCGTTGGCGGTGAAGGCATCGCAGGCTTCAGGCGGCAGCGAGGTGACCGGAATCATCCGGTAGGTCGTCTGCGTGACGACGCTAAAACCCCGCTCGCCCAGTTCGCCGGTGAGATCGCGCGCCAGATCGGCGCCCGCCAGGTAAAGCAGCACGGCTGTCTTCTTCAACGCCTTGTTCTTCAAGGTCCTGGCCCGAACGCTTTCGAGCACCAGATCGCGCAGGCCCGCGGCGTCGCCTCTGGCTGAGAGCACCTTGTGAAAGCCGGCCTTGCGCGCGGCGGCCGCGGTATGTTCGCCGACCGCAAACAGCGGCAATTCCAGAAGGCGGCTTGCCGCCAGCTGCGGCTCGATCGCGCGAAGCGCGTTGGCCGAGGTGGCGATGACGGCGCCATAGTCTATTTCCATATCGTCGGTGAATGCCATCGGCTCAAACCGCAGCATCGGCGCCAGCAACACCTCAAACCCCCGCCCGCGCAGGGCTTCCGCGGTGGTCTCGCAATCGGGCTGCGGGCGGGTGACGAGAACGGCCATGTTTCCCTTTCCGCGAACGGGATATCCACACCAACGGG
>Ga0070717_10000270_pt1 | contig 35418 bp, 31 predicted proteins | sample LARL113metaG_FD_71366 | JGI IMG/M metagenome (GOLD analysis project Ga0070717, IMG submission 71366) | Corn, switchgrass and miscanthus rhizosphere microbial communities from Kellogg Biological Station, Michigan, USA - LAR L11-3 metaG | ecosystem: Host-associated > Plants > Roots > Rhizosphere ...
AATGCCTCCCAGTCATCTGGCTCGGTTGCCGGAGAAACGATGTCGCCCAGGATTTCCATTTTGTCGCGCATCGAGCCGATCCAATCGCCGGACGCCGCCTCAGGAGAAGGCGGCACGACTTCGGCCACTGGCCTGCCGAAACGTGTCACTCGAATCGGCCGCTTGGTCTTGTGCACCTGTTCAATCATCGCCAGACATTTGGCTTTGAACTCAGAGATGGCAACTTCCTTCATGGTCCATATATTAGATCATAGTCATATATAGTGGTCAAGCGCAGAATTTAAGACAATGCCCTTTCTGGCGGCGGCCCGAGCGCATCCAGCAGCATGATGACATCTTCGGAGCGTGCCGGAGGCGCATGCCGCCTATGGCCTGCACTTCTATGACGGAATGATTGTTGCGGCTGCAGAACGTGCCGGGTGCGAGCGAATCTGGACTTGAATGCGGGACAGGAATATTTCAAGGTTAAGGCGGAGAATCCATTCAAAGAGAGTAGATACGGTTTGTGAGCTTCGGCCATTTGGGGATCAATCGCCATGATAGCTTGCCATTATCAATTCTTGCTCCATGAATACGGTGCCAGAAGCCCCTTCTGCTTACGAAATTCGCGCATTTCCTTCTGCTGGTGCGTACGGATTCTCAGAGCAGAGCGCGGCTTCCCTGTGCACAGCAACACGAAACCCGCTTCGCGATCTTCAGGGAAATAAACCAGCGAATCGGACTGATCCACTCCCCCTCCGTCCTCAAGCCGTCCGGCACAGGTCAGACAATATCCTTGGTGGCACATCGCAGGCAGGACAATGCCAGCGGCGAAGGCTGCGTCCCAAATGTGCTCGTCCCGGCCCACCTCAATCGAGCGCTCTTCTTCGTTGGGCAGCAACAACGCGACCTGGAATTTATCTGGCTCTGGCGTCATAAGCCCACGGTAGTCCTGCCTGGCTGGAAAGCCAAGCAGGGCCACGGAGCGTCAGTTTTACGGGTTGTAGAATTTTGCGTTCTTGCTGTATGGGGCGTGTCCCGGCTCGCCGCGACGGAAGTGTCCGGAGGGGACGGTCTTGCCATCGCGTTCCTTCGCCAGCAATTCAATGAACCAGGCCTCGTGCTCAATCTCTTCGTTCAGGATGCGCGACGCCATGTCATAGGTGCGCGGATCCTTCCCGAATGTCATATCGCAAATCTCAATCCAGCTGCGAATAGCACAGCGTTCCGACTCCATTAGCAGAGTGAGAATATTCACTACAGTAGGCGGATTTGGCAACTTGGCCGCACGGCAACCCGCCTGATCATGGAAAGCTGGCAGGTCGTTGGGCAATTCACCACCCAGTTCGTAGATACGAGGCACGATCAGTTCCCAATGGGCGCGATCTTCCAAGCGCGCATCCTCACAGATTTCTTTGTAATCTTCGTGGCCGGCCAGGTGCATGCGAAGGATGGTGTAGTAGTAATAGGTGCTGGCAAACTCTGCGGCTGCGTTGGCAATTAGTTTCTTAATTAGCAGGTCAACATCGACGCCGCGCGCCTTGATTACTTCCACTCCCACTCGTTGCGAGACATCGCCATGTTTGACGACCTGAACATCTTTCTTCTCAGGCATGGAGCCTCCTTTTTAAGTCTCCACTGTAGCGCCCCGTCGCAGCATAGGTCTAAGATATAGTTTCTATTCGAAGCATAGTATTTTCCTTTGGGAGGCTGCGCGCAGAATTTAATGCTCTCGCGATGAGTACTTGCGAGTAAATGCGCCCGGAAAGAATTTTCCCGGAGCAGCCGCTAGCAACATTCGCGATCCTAAAGAAGGCTTGGACCTACATGCAGATTCATCAACTCCGTTATTTTTGCGCGGTCGCCAGGACCGGCAGCTTTACCCGCGCCGCGCAACACGAGCACCTCGCTCAGCCTTCACTGTCGCAACAAATCCGCAAGCTCGAGGATGAACTCGGCACCAGGTTATTTGACCGCTTAGGACGCACCGTGCGCCTCACTCAAATGGGTGAGGCCTTCCTGCCCCGCGCCGAGGCAATCTTGCGCCAGGTCGGTGCGGCCAAGCTGGAAATCCAGGAGATGGCGGGAACAGAGCAGGGCAAGCTGGTGATCGGTGCAATTCCCACTATCGCGCCATACTTCCTGCCCTCATGCCTGGCCAGTTTCGCTCGAAAGTTTCCGCGCGTTCAGGTCAGCGTAGTCGAGGAAATAACCAGCGAACTGCTCAACCGCATCCAGGAGGGCACCATAGATCTCGCGCTTCTCGCTCTGCCGGTTGCGGCCACTAATTGCTTATTGCACGAGCTTTTCCGCGAGCGACTGTACGTCGTCGTTCCCCAGAATCACCGGCTGGCATCCCTGTCCCGTATTACGCTCAATCAGATCGAGAGCGATCCGTTTCTCTTGCTCAAGGAGGGCCACTGCTTTCGCGAAAATACTCTCTCGGCTTGCGGACGCGCCCGCGTGCAGCCCAACGTGGTCTTTGAGAGCGGCCAGTTCACGACGATTCTGGCCATGGTGGCGGCGGGCTCAGGCGTCTCAGTAGTACCCGAGATGGCCATCGAACAACGCCGAGGCTGCCGCTTTCTGCCGCTTGCAGACGACAGCGCATATCGCCGCATAGGAATTGTCCAGCTCAAGCAACACTTCCGCAGCCGCGTTCACCGCGCGTTTTTGGAACATCTGCGAGAGCATCAGAAGCAGCGCGACCTATCGTCGCGGCGCATGGCAGTGTGAATATCATGAAAACCGGGAGAAGGCAGGCAATGCTGAGACCTGTAGCCTAGGAATAGCCCCTTATCTGTACCTTTTGCCCTTTTTACCCTCAGCTATAATTGATTGTAATTCGCAGCTTTCGCCCTCCCCGTTTTCGCCGATAAAACTGGGGAGGAAGAAGGTGCATCTCTGAGTCGCGCCACTGAATCTGCCCTTTTAAGGAGCGCCGATGGCCATCCAACAGACCGAGAAAATCTGGCACAACGGAAAATTGATCCCGTGGGACGACGCCCATATACACGTCATGTCGCACGTGGTGAACTATGGATCGTCGGTATTTGAGGGAATCCGTTGTTACGCGCTCCCCAGTGGCCCGGCGATTTTCCGCGCCAATGAGCACATGCAGCGCCTGGTGGATTCCGCCAAGATCTACCGGATTGACTTGGATTACACGCGGGACGAATTGGTTTCCGGTATGGTCGAAGTGGTCAAGAACAACGGCGTGTGGCCGTGCTATATCCGCCCGATCGTATTGCGCGGATATGGCGAAGCGGGTGTGAATCCTTTCAATTCACCGACTGAGGTTTACATCTGTAATTATCCGTGGGGGAAGTACCTAGGGTCGGACGCCGAGCAGGGCGTGGATGTCTGCGTTTCTTCGTGGACCCGCATCGCTCCCAACACGCTTCCAGCAATGGCCAAGTCCGGCGCCAATTACATGAATTCGCAGCTCATCAAGATGGAAGCCATCGTGAACGGGTACGCCGAAGGAATCGCTCTCGATGCGGAAGGCTATATCAGCGAAGGGTCTGGCGAGAATGTTTTCATCGTGCGCAATGGGACACTGCAGACCGCGCCTCTGGGCAACTCCGTGCTTCCAGGCATCACGCGTGACTCAGCCTTACAGATTGCCCACGATCTCGGCATCCAAGTTATCGAACAGGGAATCCCGCGCGAAATGCTGTATATCGCTGACGAGGCTTTTTTCACCGGCACCGCGGCCGAGATCACGCCTATCCGCTCGGTTGACAAGATCAACGTCGGCAAAGGCATGACCGGACCGGTCACCAAGGCAATTCAGAAAGAGTTCTACGCCATTATTCGGGGTGAGAAGCCTGACCGACATCACTGGCTGACTCCTGTCCCGGTGCACAGCAAGCAGCCAGTCGGTGTTTGATCTTCCTGCGCCCCTCTGTGGTTTAAAAAGAGCAAACATGAAAACTATTTCTTTGTCATCCAACGGCGCGCACCGCCGTTGCATCCCCGTCTGAGTGCCCACAGGACCGCGTTTTGCTCCTGTACAATCGACCGCAAATGAAGCCTGCTGGGCGCACGGTTCTGCTCGGGATTCTGGTGCTTTGGATCTCGATGCCGGGGTATGCCGAGCCGGTTGCGCAGCTGCACCCGACCGATTACGTCAATGATTTCGCTCATGTTCTTGACCAGACCACCGTGGCGCAGCTCGACAGCATTTGTCAACAGATTGACCAAAAAGCCCACGCCCAGATTGCTGTAGTTACTATCAACTCACTTGATGGCTCGGATATTGAGAGCTACGCGGTGGACTTGTTCCACAAATGGGGGGTTGGAAGCAAGGCGACCAATCGCGGGGTATTGATTTTGCTGGCGGTGAAAGATCACCGCTACCGGATTGAAGTAGGCTACGGACTCGAACCGATCTTGCCGGATGGTAAGGTCGGCGGCTTTGGCCGCGAGGCGGTTCCAATGCTGCGCCAGAATGATTACAACGGCGCAGTATTGCTGCTGACTTCGCGCGTGGCGAATGTAATTGCGCAGGATGCCGACGTGCAGCTCACCGGCGCGCAGGCGCGAGCGCCGACGCCTTATCCGGAGTCGGGAATCTCCGTCGGTGGAATTCTGTTTCTTGTCATCGTTATTTTGGTAGTACTGTTTACTCCGCTTAGACGGCTGTTGTTCTGGTGGTTCCTGTTTGGCGGACGTGGATCCGGGGGCGGCTACAGCGGCGGAGGATGGGGTGGCGGCGGATTTGGAGGCGGGGGCGGATTCGGTGGATTTGGCGGAGGCAGTTCCGGGGGTGGTGGAGCGAGTGGAAGCTGGTAGGGGGAAATGATGCTGTCTTGGGGAGGAACAGTTTGCGGCAATCGTATCGTACAGTCTGCGGCGATGTGGTTGACTGCCTCGCGCCCCCGGACCTCAATATTGCAGGATCTTCGGGATTCACCCCAGGCCCCGATATGGTTATTCATCGTGGCTGGCATGGCCCTGGGCCTTATTGTGATCCTGCTACTGCTGACCATTCCTGTCAGCGCAAGGATTTCGCATATGGGGGCTGGTTTTATCTTGGCGGTTACGGTCCTTTCGGTGGAAGTCGAGGTTTTGGAGGCCTGGGACGCTGGTAAGGAGGAGCGATGGCGCACGAGAAGCTGCTCAGCGAGTTTGTTGAGAAGATGCGGATGGCAGCCGGCGGGAACCTCACAAGTGTGATTCTGTACGGCTCCGCGGCCGAAGGGGAATTTCATCCGGAATATTCGGATTTGAATTTGCTATGCGTTCTGCAGGACACCGCGTTTGCTTCCCTAAGCAAGATTGCGGAGACCGTTGAGTGGTGGCGCAAGAAGAAGCATCATCCGCCGCTGGTTCTGACTCCGCAGGAGTTGAAAGATGCCGCCGACGTTTTCTCCATCGAATTTGTGGATATGAAGCAACGGCACCGAGTGCTTCATGGAGAAGACGTGCTGCGCAACTTGGATGTCCCCATGCGTCTGCATCGCTCGCAGCTTGAGTACGAGCTGCGCGAAAAGTTATTTTTGTTGCGGCAGCATATATTGGTGGCCGGAACCCGGGAAAAAGACTTATGGGAAGTGGTGCTGAATTCGCTGTCGTCATTCACAACTCTGTTTCGGCATGTGCTCATCGAATTGGGCGAGCAAGGGAGGAAGCATTCGCGGGACGCGGTGCAGGAGCTGGCATCGCGGCTGAACTTCGATTCGTCAGCCTTCGTACAATTAATGGACGTTCGCGCAAGGAAGTCTGACCGTAAGCAGTTCCGCGCAACGGATGTCGCTGGCCGATATTTGAGCGCAATCGAGACTGTAACCACAGCAGTGGATAAAATGCCAGGTTCGCCAGCACCGGGCCGGCAATGACAATTTTGTTTCCAGGAGATGCTGCATGAGCAAGAGCCTGATCTTTGTTATTACTTTGGCGCTGATCGTTTTGCTGTCGTTCGGAAAATACGTAAGCGTACGCAATACGCTGGTGAGCAAGAACGAGGCGGTCAAATCGGCATGGTCGCAGGTAGATGTCGTGCTGCAGCGCCGGGCTGATCTAATCCCTAACCTGGTCGAGACCGTCAAAGGAATTACTAAGCAGGAGCAGACTGTGTTCGGCGAAATCGCGCAGGCGCGGTCGCAGTTGCTTTCAGCAAGCACGCCTGCAGACAAGATTGCCGCCAACCAGCATCTCGACGGCGCCTTGGGACGTTTGTTGGCAATTGCCGAGAATTATCCGCAATTAAAGTCGAACGAGAATTTCCTGCGCTTGCAGGATGAGTTAGCCGGCACAGAAAATCGCATCGCGGTGGAGCGCAAACGCTACAACGATACTCTCCAGGATTACAACACTTACGTTCAGCAGTTTCCGAATAACATCTTTGCCCAGTGGGCTGGATTCAAGCCGAACAGCGCGTACTTCGCTGCGGCGGAGGGCTCTCGCGAAGTGCCGAAAGTGAACTTCTCTGCACCGAATCCAGCACCACAGCCAGCTCCTGCGAAATAGTGTGGAAGCTGATTTTGCGGTGGAGCTCGGGGCAGACGATGAGACGCTGGAATTCCCCTGGGCGAGCGCGGACGGTCCCCGCTACTACGATCTGAAACATCACCCGGAGCTTCTGGCGCAGGTGGAGGAAGCCCAACGGGTGCCGGAGTTGGGCGAGTTTCTGACGGCGATGAATGCGGCCTCCAGCATTCTTGAAACTGCCAAATGCGATGCATGGGCAAGCTCGGAAATCAGCACAGAAGAAGAAATCTTTGACGCTGCCCGCAAGTTCGGGTCGTATGTTGATCTGCTGTTCTCGGCGAAAGAGCTGCGGTTTTCGTTCCCGGCGCATGAACAACTGGCACAGCGGCTGACGCAGTTGTTAAAGCGAATTCCTGAAATTCCGGCAGCCGCGGAATTTCTGATTCGACGTTGCTATTTTCATCAAGGTACTGAGACTCGCGAAGGCTTCTACATTACTTTTTACCTATTCGGATATGCCGATGACCAGAAACCCGCCCAGCAGCAATGGGCGATTGGATTGAAGCTGGTGGAAAACGCCATTCGGCAGATTTCTGCCTCGTGGAAGTTTACGCGCTGACTGGCTTGCGAAACCATCCCAGCACGTCTGCGCCTCGCCCTTTCAGCCTGGTGCGCATTACTGACAGCAGGAGCATTGAGAGAAATATCGTCAGCAGGCCCAATGACGCGGTGCGAATATCCTGGGCGCGCTTGGGCAGAATCGAAAAGCGGCCATAGACGAATTCGATGTGTACCCAGTACACCAGCAGTGAGGTCTGCCCTAGCTGAACCAGCGGGCTGAAGCCCCATTGTCCCGCACCCCAGCGGCACCAGGCGTAGACAGCCAAGAGAATCACTAGCAGCAAGCCGACGCGGATCAGAAAAAAATTGGGGCTGGTGTGCCAAAAATCGTATACGGGGTAGAGCTGCCAGCCACGCGCATCAAACCACCGTGCCAGATAAATGAGCGCGATTCCGCCGCCCGCGATCAACGCGAATGTCTGGCTGCTGCGGTTCCGCCCCCAGTCACTCGACACCAACAATCCAATTGCCAGGCCAGCAAACGCAAAACCGGTCCAAGGGAAAATTGGGAAGAGCCACGGCTGGGGTTCGCCGAGATTGTGCACGCCGTTGATGTACGATTCGAGCGGCCAGAGAAGCCAGTGCGGACGCCATGTTGTCCACAGCAGCGGCGTGAGCAGGGCGATCGTCAAAGCCAGTGCTGCTGCTGCTCCGCCCAACACCAGCCGGGGGTGCCAGGACTTTCCAGCCACCCACAAAACTGCACCGCAGCTCACTCCCATGAGCATCATGGAAACGCCGATCATGTTCAAAATATCTACGCGAAACAGATCGCTCCACGGCGCCCAGCCCCAGGCGATCAGATATTCCTGCACACGAAACAGCAATCCCAGCAGGAAAATTTCTGCACCGCGCCGGATGGTGGTCCGCGCGATTTGAGAAGCCGCAAGATCTTTTTGCCGCAGCTTGTCGACGACCAGCGCGAACGAAATTCCCGCAAGAAACAGAAACAAAGGGGCAGGCAGCGTACCGCCCAATTGCGACCACATGAAAAAGGTGCTCTTCCGGGCCCCGCCGCCCAGCCACGAGTCGTAGCAATGCGTCTGAAACATTAGAACGCAGGCCAGCCCGCGCATCCAATCGATGTAGGCCAGGCGTGATGAAGAGGAAGACACGAAGGCGCCTCGTGTTCAGGTGGGTAGTATAAGGGCGCGGGTAATCAAGTTTGACGGGAGATGGGCGCAAAGTACAATCAAATTGAGCGCGGGCCCGTAGCTCAAGCGGATAGAGCATCGGATTTCTAATCTAATGGTTGGGCTACGGGCTATTTTGTTTTGACTGAGTTGGATCGGGGCCGATGCCCGATTCTCGGATGAAACAACGCCATTCGGGAGAAGTTGTGCAACGGTTTGTGCAATGAATGTTTGCAGGGTCGGCGTCGCCGGAAGCAAGGCAGTGGCGCAGAATGGCGACTTACCGCTTCATCACTGTCCAATCACCGTTTCTTACCGTACCGTCACCCCTTTTTTACCCTCGGCTAACCGGAAATGGAGGGCGGAAGCGTCACGGGTCCGTAACGTGTTCCTTCCAAACGCGGCAATCGTGATATTCGCATACGGTAGCCCCGTCACCGAGCTGCTTTCATAATCTTTTTCAGATTTCTAATCGATTGCAGGCTTTTTCTATGGCCACCCAGAGTCGGAGCGGTCTAACGTGTATGCCATCCGCATCCCAGATATTTTGCGTACTTTCTTTGGGATATCTATAGGACGACGCGCTAGTGGCGGAACCAGTCTTGTGATCTGCCCCTTGCGACATGAGGATTAGAATGCCAGCATGCTTGTTGTTATTAGCGTGAACAGGATGGATAGCAATGGCGTTCAGGTCTGTGTTGCCAGACCTCAGCACAATGCGCATTCTGCGCAAACGTATCCTTCGGAAGCAGCGGCGCGAGCCGTGCTGTTAGATTTCGGCATGACCGAAAAAGTTTTGGACGACTCGCTCAAGCTGCTGCCGCAGCTAGCCGCGAATCAGCCATTGACGTTTCCGCCGCTCGCGATGTACCGCAACATGAGTTGCTGGACAGAGGTTTCGAGCTTGGATAAGAGACGCAGTTTGGTATCAGCCAATGACTAAGAACATGGATTGGAAAAACCTCTATCGACAGGCATTAAAGGAGCCGGATGCGAAGAAGCGAGTGGCGCGGGTTGAGGAGGCAGAAGCGGCCATGAAGCAGGTGTTGCGCATGGCAGTGGAGGAAGGCGACTCCGACCAACGTCACGCCCTATCCGAGGGGCTGCACCACTTAAGCATCCTGCGAAACGGCAAGTGAGTGAGCACGTCATGCCCAACAAGCTTGAGAGAGGCGGATGCCGCTTCAGCGTAAGAAACGCTGAAGGAAAACCCATCATCGAAATGGAGTTGTTTCACGATACCGTGTCTCGATTGGCTGACGCGAAGCTCACGTTTGAAATGCTGAGCGGGACGACTCTGGAAGAGACTCGAAAGCTGGCTGACGCGATGAACGACCGCATCATTGATGTGGTCGTCACGCCGAAGTAACGAGCCACGTGGACTGAAATCGGCGCAAAGGCAGCGATTCGCTGGCGATCCAGAACTGCTCATATCGCTGAATTTGTTGCTGTGCTCGCGTGTGGACCGCGATCCCATGGTCAATTTTAAGCACGGGCTGGGGTCTGATCTTGGTTCGACCCGTAAGGAAAACAGGCCTATTGTGATTTTGGGGTCGATTTTTTCGGGGGTTGGGATATGCGGGGAAAAGTTTTTCCTCCCTCGACACTTTAACGTCTAAACCCTAATTTCGTTTTTCCTGCCGGACGTCGTTTGCCTCATGCCGAAGTAAAATTGCTGAGTGACACCCGCTAAGTGAAGCACTACGATTTCGCCCGAACTTCTGAATCAAATCGACATTAGAGTTGGCACAATCGAATCGGTGAGCGATGTTGCGAATTCGGATAAGTTGCACTCCGCGTCAACTTCGGCGACCACTGGCGCACCGTTTTGGCTGGAAGAAACGCGAGCGTGCAAATCCACGGGAAATAGAAGGCAAGGAGGCGTTGTTTGTCGTGAATCTTCCGCCATGCAAGATGGCGGGAGTCATGTCGGAAGCTATGCTGTTTGACATAGGCTATGCGGACCCCATTACCCCAGTGCTGGCGGTGCCAGAATCGAGAGTACCCAACGGAACCAGAGCGGGATAATGGATTGGCAAGGACCCCCACCGAAGTGCTTGACCTGAGGCACTTGTCACGACTGTGATTGATGGAAAGTCGCTCGAACAACCGATTATTTCCTGATCCCATCAAAACACACAGCATAGGATGTCGCTCTCTATCGCCACTCCGTTGTCCGTCCGGTGACCAGGCGGGCACACCGAATACGGACCTCTCAGCGAATACAAGGCGTCTTGGGTTCTCGCCATTTGCGCCCATCACCCAGAGTTCCGCATCCATCCCCAGCGCCCGCACGAATGCAATTTGCGACCCTTCGCGAGAAACCGAAGCGCACCGGACATCGTCGATCAGTTTGCGAGGCGCCCCTCCGAAAATCGAGATCTGCCAAAGGCCGGCAGACGTTTTCGGTCCTTCCACCCAGGTGACAGCCAGGTGGGTCCCGTCCGGATACCACGACACTGGAGCGGCATTGAACCCGTGCGGAAGACTTACGGGATGGGTTTCGCCAGTGTCGATCTGGCGCAAGTAGAAGCCCGTCTTGTCAGAAAAGGCCAGGTACTTGGCATCAGTCGAAATTCACGGAGCCCAGCACCGGATTGTCTTGGGCATTCGCTGTAAGCCGCCGCTCGCCGCTGCTTGACCTCGGGGGAGAGTGCGGCCAATTCGCCACGACCCACGCCAGACCCATGCCTGCCAACAACAGCGCCGCCAGCACCGGGATGCGCCAATGCTTGGAACCACTCACGGATTGGGAAGGCGCCGCGACACTTACCGCTGCCCCGTTGACCGGGGCCAGGAAGCGGTAGCCGCGCCGGGCCACAGTTCGCAGTGCCGAGGTCTGCCCATGTGATGCAGATCGCCTGTGGAGACCAGGTAGAAATGCAGCGTCGATCCTTTCTGAAGACCGGTGTCACAGCGGGTGGCTTAGCTGCTCTGGGAGTCAGCACCAAGCCCCTGCTCGCACATGTCCCGCCGCATAACTTTGACCGCTACGACTTCGGCTCGGGGCCTGCTGTTTCCGAACGACTTTATCAGGGCCCGTTCTACGCAGATGAGTATCCTAGCTGGAATGTCGTCATGGCTCTTACTCCCTCGCGCGAAATTGTCCCGAATTATGGAATGGGGCTTATTACGTATGTTTGCGACGAAGCGGGCCCGGCGAAGAAAGAGAGAGAAACTCTGGCAGAGTCGATCGAGAAGCTGGTGAAGATTCCGCTCGGCACGAAGCTTTACATTCGCGTGAATTGGAAAGACGTGCAGCGGGACCCGGGACAACTGGGTCCGTGTGACGGCAATCAGCGACCGAACGTGGTCTGCTCTCAACTTACGACCGGCTTGAGTTATCGCGACGCGACCAAATCGGGAGGGAGTGTTCTGAATCAGGATTGTTTTGGCGATCCTGGCGACAACCAACAGTCCGGCATCGTTGAAGAGAGACAGCGGCTGCCCGGATTGCAGAGTGACCACACCGTTAAGCGACCAGCCACCTACTATGGCATCCAGCACGGGGTTCATGGCCACACGGTCGATGCCCGCGTAAACCGCAGCCAGCGAGAAATGCGCATCCGCCCACTTGGGCGCGCGTGCACAGAGCACAGCGAATGACAGCAAGAACCTGAGGGGGGTCGATCCCAAAACCAAGATTGAAATTTCCAACCTCCTGCACGATGCCATGTTCGATGTGGAAGACGCGCGTTACCAGGAAGCGGTGCCGCTGCTGGAGCGAGTCTTGAAAGAGCAGCCGGAGATGCCAGTCGCCAATCTGCAATACGGAATGGCAGAAGCGCGCCTGCGAAATTACGACAAGGCAATAGCTCCTCTGCAGAACGCTCGGCCTTACTCCCAATCACTATCGTGCCAATCTTTTGCGCGGAAGAATTCTGTCATTACGGGGCAATCCGATGGGCGCATTGAATAATCTGGAAAAAGCGGTGCAGGTCCAACCAGAGTCGCAGGAAGCGCACTTGTTTCTGGCCGACGCTTACGGCCAGCTAGGACGCGAGGCCGACGCACAGCGGGAACTGGCGGCAGCGCGCAATGTTAAGCCTCCGGGGCAGAATTAAACAGATTTTCGGGCTCACCAAAGATTGGAAAGCAGTTCCCGTGTCAACCTTCTATTGATGCAATTCACCGCGCAGGTGCTTTGATAGATTCTCGATACGCTTCAGTTTTTCAAGCGTGTTTTTCGGCAATAGACCTTGCTTCAGGTGCTGCATGTCGGGCTGCAAGGATTGTGAGAGCTCCAACAGTTCCTTGGCTTCTCGTTGCAGCTGATCGGGATCGATTCGAGTCGCAGTCGCCGCCTTCGAGTGCATCTGCAGAATAGTGTCGAAGCGGTCGTCGGCTTGGGGAAACGGGAGGCGATCCGGCGTAACTTCCTTTTGCGCGTGAGCTGGCGTTCGGACAAGAATCAATAATGAAAAGCAGAGGGCGGGCATCAAGAGAGAGAACCTTGAGGATTTCACAGCCGTTATCCTTTGTGCGCGCTTCCAGAGATTTTACCCCCGTTAAGAGCGCCCGACCAGCCTCTTGTCACGCAGCGCCGGCATGAGCCGGTTCATTATCGCTGACATCACGAAACCAAGGTCCGTGCCTTTAGAGTTGCAAGCAACGATGTCGCCAGTCCTCGCGAGTTCCGCTTTTTCCGGAATACTTGATACTCTGACGGGTTCCATGAGAGTCAATCGTCAGGTTCTCTTCGTCATCGCGGCGCTCACTTGCGCAATTGCACAGACGCCTCCAACCAGTGATTTCATCTTACAAAATGTCGCCATCCCCATGCGCGACGGCGTTTTGCTCCGTGCCGACATCCTCCGTCCCAAAGGAAGCGGGCCGTTTCCGGTGCTTGTTTACCGCACGCCCTACGGCAAGCACTTCGCGCAGAAGGAATATACGATCTTTCACCGCGCAGTCCAGCGCGGATATGCGGTCGTCATACAGGACGTGCGTGGCCGGTACGCTTCCGACGGCGAATTTTGGCCGTACGAAAACGAGGGCCGCGACGGATTTGACACCATCGAGTGGGCGGCCAAGCAGAGGTGGTCGAGCGGAAATGTGGGAACCTTCGGCCTTTCCTATCCTGGTGCTGTGCAATGGCTGGCTGCGATGGAGAGCCCTCCGCACTTGAAAGCCATGGTTCCTGCGATGACTTTTTCCACGCCCCAGAATTTTTTCTATGCGTCCGGCACCTGGGACATGTCGTGGATCGAATGGATATGGGACAACATCGCACCCGATTTGCGCGCGAGGAAAAACCTGCCGGGCGCAAAGACGGGGGAAGAAGCCATTGGCGCGTGGAAACAGGCTGCACCGAGAATGCTGAACACTTTGCCCCTGAAGCAACTCGAGGATCTTCGCGGCGTCGCTCCCTACTACTATGACTGGCTTTCTCATCCCGCAGAAGACCCGTGGTGGGACTGGGCCGAATTGCGCAACAAATATGGCCGCGTACACACTGCCGTTCTGAATTTGTCTGGCTGGTATGACGACAACTACGGCCCGGAAGGCGCGACGACCAATTTCAACGGGTTACTGGAGTCGCGCGCAAACGATAGCGAAAAACGCACTCACCTTTTGCTCGGTCCCTGGGTACATGGTGTTGATGCCACGGCGAAGACGACATCAGGAGGGCGCGAGTTTGGTCCTGCTGCTGCAATAGATTATGACGAAGTCGTGCTCCGCTGGATGGACCGCTACCTGCGAGGCGCCGCCAACGGCATGGATAAGGAAAAGCGGGTGCGTTATTTCGTAATGGGGGATAACACCTGGCGCGATGCCGACTCATGGCCGCCGCCAGCCACGCCGGTTGAATACTACCTAAAGGCCGCGCCGCCGGGCAGCAATCGCGGCACCATTTCACGTGAAAGACCTGCGCATCGGCAAGTTACTGCCTTCATCTCCGATCCTGGCAACCCGGTCTTGAATGTGTACGATTCCTCCGGGGCCCACGACTACAGAAAACTGGCCGAGCGCGGCGATGTCTTGCTCTTTGATTCAGCACCCATGGAACGAGACCTAGAAGTCACCGGACCCATCGCGGTGAAGATCTTTGTTTCCTGTGATTGCCGGGACTTCGACCTGTGGGTTCGGCTTCTCGATCTCGCCCCGGATGGCACGGCGTTCAACCTTATGAGTCCGGGTTTGGACGTTCAGCGCGCCAGTTATCGTGAGATGAAGAAGGGCCGGCAGCTCCTCAGGCCGGGAAAGATTTACGAACTCGGCCCCGCGTCGCTCCTGACCAGCAACGTCTTTCAGAAGGGGCATCGCATTCGCGTGCAGATTTCGGGTTCGTTTTTTCCTAACTTCTCGCGCAACTTACAGAGCGGAGAATTGGAAAATGACTCGGCAAGGCTGCAAAAAGCCAAGATTTCCATCTACAGCGATCGCCGCTATCCTTCCCACATTGTTTTACCGCTAACGCCTCAGCTTCAATGAGCTGGAATCACGAATGTGGTTGTCGCAAGATCATGGGTTTGGTGGACGGTCTCGACGTACATCTATGAGGTGACGAAAATTCTCCGCTCTGTAAGCTGCGCGAGAACCACCGGGATGTAAGAATCGCGTAGTTCGTTGCCAGAAACCAATAGCCTGGGCTCAGTTTCGAGTAGCTTACATGCTTGCTATCCCTTAGTAGCTTGAATTATGTGGCCCAAGCGCAAGAAGCGAAGCAGTTCGGTTGGCTCGTCAATGAAAATTTTCTACCAGCATAATCTCGTGAGTGAGGTTATCACTTTGGCTGTACAGAAGGGTTCGACCGTCAGGGGATACCGCCAAGGCCGGGTTGCAGCAACAAGGCGGCTTATCCAAAACGGCGACTAGTGTTGCACGCCCAGTCGAGGGGTCAAACAATTTCAGATTGGGGCGAGAATTGCTATTGTCGATGAAGTAGATTCCGGCGTCCGCTACGGTCCAAAAGAAGTCGGCCCCCAAGGGCCCTGGGTAAAGTCGTTGGTTAAGCATGAGTGTATCACCGCCGCCCCGGGTAGGAATCCGCCAGATGCCAGTTAATCCCGAATTACTAGACGCGGTGTTGCTGTACAGAAATCTTCCATCCCTCGCCTCGAGAGGCATCCGGCCACCATGGGAAGTCACTTTGACGGGCTGGCCACCGCCCGCGGCTACTTTCCAGACTTCGTAGCTCCCCGAGCGGTCCGAGGCAAAATATATCCAATTGCCGTCGTGCGAAAAACTGGGTTGAGAATTGTCAGATGAGTCGACGACTAACGACTGCGGCGTGCCTCCATCTGCGTTAATCAGATACACGCCGTCATCAATCGCACCAGAGCTAGTGGTCAGTCGCAATGGAGTGGTTTCACCGATCAACTTAAGATACAGATCAAAACCTTTTCCCTCGCCTCGATCCCATAAGAATGCGATTTGGCTGCCATCTGGAGAGAATTTGGGAGCAACTACTTCCCCCGGATGACTCGTGATGGGCGTGATTGTCATTGCTGGGGGCTGCCTAGGGTTCGCACTTCGTTGTGAGATCCACCACGTCAGTGCAGCTGCGATAATCACCAGTACTACGAGTGCAAGCACCTCAGCAATCCGACTTCGTTTTGAGGCGAGCTTTTCTCCTGCTCCCACGTACGACACGGCGATTCGCCCAGATTCGGAGTCCCGCCTCAAGCGCTTCAAATCCGTGCGCAGATCGGCAGCGGACTGATATCGCAGGTCGCGATCTTTCTCCAGTGCCTTAGAGATAATCTCGTCCACCCTAGCCGGCAATATTGGGTTTAATCGAGTGATTGGGGCCGGAGTTTCATCCAGGATAGCTTTGAAAACGACGGCTGAGGTTTTGCCAGGGAACGCCATCTTGCCGGTCAGGACCTCATAGAGCACGGCGCCAAAAGAAAAAATATCCGTGCGTACATCCAGGTCTTCGCCACGTGACTGCTCCGGCGACATGTAGGCCACCGTACCTACCGTATCCTGGACTGGTTAGGGTGACAGGGCTGGTGGCCGTCGGCATTTCCGGTGGCGCCTCCTCCCGCACCTTCGCCAAACCGAAATCCAGAACCTTAGCTTCGCCATGCGCGGTGAGAAAAATATTCGAGGGTTTCAAATCGCGGTGAATGATGCCGCGGCGGTGCGCCGCGTCTAATGCATCACTAACTTCGATCCCATGCTTGAGTGCCCGATCTAACGGCAGAGCGCCCCGCACAAGACACGAGGTCAGCGTCTGCCCCTCGAGATACTCCATTACCAGGTACTCGATTCCATCTTGCGAGCCGACGTCGTGAATTGTGCAAATGTTAGGATGATTCAGCGAAGCAATGACCCGCGCCTCACGCTCGAAACGCTGCTTGCGCTCCGGGTCAAGACAGAGATGGGCAGGCAAAACCTTGCTTGCCACCGCCCGGTCCAAGCGCGTATCCCGGACGCGGTACACCTACCCATGCCGCCGACGCCTTCGAAGGAATGGATCTCATAGGGCCCCAGTTTTGTTCCCGGACCCAAACTCATAGGTGCAGGAATTATATGCTGGCGAACGCCTGGTCCGTTCCCTTTGCTTGTTAGGAAACTGCATTTGCAAACCGAGACATGTCCGCCAATCCCGGTTCAAAAGGGAATTATTTTGAACACGGCTCAGCAAGCGATCCGTGCATTTGATGTGCACTACCCAGCTTGGCAATGACTTGATCGCATGAAGAAATGTGAGAAATCATCGCAGATTTATGCGGCGTCACAATTCCAGGGAACCAATGCACAGCATTTGCGTGATAGAGCTTGCGAAGAACGGCAGGCGGTAGGCCAAGACCCTGGGTCTTGTGCCCGTCGTATTCGAATGCATCGCGCGTAGAGAAATATCGCCAGTCGCGCGCGTACTGATCTTGCCATTCTTTAATCGCGTCCTCCAAAGCCTCGTTTTTTGAGAATCCCAAATCTGTTCCATAAACAATGCGGTCCTGGTATTTCAGGATGAAGGCACGAACCTTATCGCTGGGCATCACCACCAAATGGACTACGCGGGCGGCGGTATCGGCGGCGAAGTTTGGGTAGCGGTCGAAGTGCTTGCCGAGTCCTTCGAGGTCGTCTTCCATACTGCCCAAGTGGGCGCCGACGACGCTTAGCTTCGGATTCTGCGCCAACAAATGATCGCGGGCGTCCAGAATCTGCTGCTTCTTCGGCGCATCAGGCTTGTTGTACATGTACCAGACCGGATGTTCTTTGTAGTATGGGTAATCTAAACCATTCGGATTCGGGGCCTGCCAGGCTTCATCCGGTTCGGCTTGATGCGCGATGAGAGTGCGGTTGTGATTTGCAATGTCGCGGTAAATGGGCTCCAACCTCGGATCATCGGCCAGAACGTAGCGTCCATTCTTATCTTTCAACTCCATGCCGATGTTCTTCCAGATTTTCACTGCCACTGCACCGTCGGCAAAATCCTGATTCAAACTTCGGGTTGTTGATGCTGCGAAATCCGGGTTGTTGAACTGGAACGGATCGAAGCTGGTGCACAGCGCGGCGTGCCCGTGGCTTGCCTGAATCATGCTCTCCGCATCTTGCCGCTGCGCATCCAGATCTTTGCGATACGGGTCGTGATCATCGACGAGAAGAATATCCAGAATATGCATGTGTAGGCGATCGAGCATTCCATAAAAAGCTGGATCGCCTTTGGACAGGTGGGTATGAGTGTCCACTGGTTCAAGAGCAGCGAGGGCGCGCAAATCGGGTGTCGATCCGCCGCTCTGGCCGGCGGAGTCCTGCTGCGGTTGCGCTGCCATGACCGAGAAAGAAACCGCCAGTGATAGCAGAGGGATGGTCCACGCCCGTTTAACCATTCGAGCCCTTCCTTGTTTATAAGCTCAGTCCCATACCATTCGCCGAATTGGCAACTCGGTGTTGACAAAGCTCTCCAATGTTAATACATTCATGACGTTTTGTGCATTGTTCTGCATGTTTAAGATCGAATATTAGCGAATTAGTCGCCGTTATCGCCGGATGGAGGTAGAAAATTGCTCTCTGCCGATGCTGTTCGCCTTGCGCAATCACGGTTCGTCCTTGCTCTGAGAAGGTGCGGAAAAGGCTTTAACCACAGAGAACACAGACGTTCACCGAGGAGACACGGAGAACATCAGAGTTCCACTAGCTCGGCGATTCGGAACCTAGCTTTTATCGCCTTTGTTTCCTGCGTCTTCTTCGCCCAGGCGCGTGCCGTGGAAACCGAACTCCGCAACGAAGCGCTGCGAGTTCGGATCACTGCCGACGGTTCCTACGTAATAGTTGCCGGCAACAACTCACCCATTATTCGGGCGGGGATTGCGGCTAAAGTGGACCATCGCTGGATAAAGTCGGCAGAGTACCCCAGGCACGACGTTGTCGATTCAGATTTCGAAAGCGCGCTCGGTCACGGACGCCAGGCGAAAGTCACGTTCACCGGTCTGGCGAACCAGCCCGATCTGGTCTATACGATTCGCATTTTCAGTTCGAGGCCGTTCGGCGAAATTCGGGTTGAAGTTCAAAATCATTCGGGACGGACTTTCGAGGTTCAAAGTCTCCGTAGCGTCGATGCCTTGGGCAACGCAATCCTAGACCTGCATGCGAGCGAGGCCGCGGATCGCGTGCTTTCCGATAGCTTCAGCGAAGATTGGCCGCCGCTCCAAATCTATGACTTGGGCAAGGCTCCGAATGGGCTGCATTTCGGTGTCGGCAGTCAGACCATCTACAACCAGAAGAGCAAGGAGAGCGTCTTCTTCGGCGCACTTAGCGCGGACCGCCTGCTGACCATTCTTCGTCTGCAAACAAAAACAGGCGCAACAGGCCCGGCGATTTCCGCGTTTACCGTCGATTGCACAGGAACAACGGAAATCATGGCGACCAACGAAGAATCAGGCGTGCGCGAAGGCCCCAAAGAAAATCTCATCGAATTGAGCCTGCCGGTGAACGACGGTGAGAGCCTCCCGTCTGAACTGCTGATGTTCGCAGCCGGCACCGATTATCGCGCGCAGCTCGAGAACTACGGTGCCGCAATTCGCGAACTGCACCACAGCCGCATTCCGGAAGACAACATGCTCGGGTGGTGGAGTTGGACGGCGTTCTACATGAGAATCACGGAGGGGAATGCTTTCAGCAACGCCCTGTGGCTGGCAGAGCACCTGAAGGATCTCGGCTACGACTGGTTCCACTTCGACTTTGGTTATGGCTACGCGCGCGGCGACTACGCAACTCCGAACGCAACCAAGTTTCCTCATGGAATGCGGCCCCTAACACAACGCATTGCGCAACTGGGTCTGACTATTGGTATTTGGACGGCGCCATTTGAAGTCGGCGAATTCGGTTCCATTTACCAGAACCACAAAGATTGGCTGGTTCGCAACGCGAAGGGCGAGCCGATCCAGGTGACAACCGATGAAGAAGTCCACTCAGAGAAGGTGTTCGCCCTGGATTGCACGAATCCAGCCGCACAGGAGTTCCTGCGCGAGACTTATCGCACGCTAGTTCGCGAATGGCAGGTCAAGTACATCAAACTCGACTTTATGGACACGACTGCAGTCGAAGGCCATTTCTATCGTCCGCACACGACGGCTCTTGAAAACATACGAATTGGCCTTCAGCTAATCCGCGATGCCGTGGGCGATACTGTGCTTCTCGATAAGGATGGCGGCCCCATGCTGACGCCGGTGGGAATCGTTGACCAAGGACGTGTGTCGCAGGATACGGGTCACACTTTCGAGCGCAGCAAGGAGGCTGCTCCCGGCATTGCGGCGCGCTATTACATGCACAAGAATTTTTTCATCAATGATCCGGACGCCTTCACGGTTTCCCGGCAACAGATCGAAGAGCGCAAAATTCAAGCTCCGCTCACTTTGGAAGAAGCTAAAGTTTCGATCGCACTCGCGGCAGTTTCGGGCGGAATGTACGAGATCGGCGATGATCTTCCCACACTGGGCGCTGATCCTGATCGAGTTGCGCTGGTCACAAATCCAGATCTCCTGAGGATGGCGAAGCTCGGGCGGGCGGCGCTTCCAATTGATCTGCTAAGTTATCGGGCCGAAGACCTGCAGCCGAGTGTATTCTTGCTGCGGGAAGATGCACGGCAATCGGTTCTCGCGGTCTTCAACTGGACAGAGAAACCCAACTCACATCGCTTCTCGTTTACCGATTTGAAGCTGGCGGCTGGACGTAAGTATCGCTTCGCCGACATCTTGGATTCGCAACACGAAGTGTCGGCTAGCGGTGATTCGATCTCTCTGGAACAGCCGGCCCATTCCGTGCGGCTGCTTAAGATTGTTGACACGGCCGTGCTGGCTGCTGCTCCTTCTGTCAGCATTGCGGCGCCAGATCACGCCAAAGTTGACGAAACCGTAAAACTCGCAGCCATAGCCGATCCCAGCGGTGTGCCCGCTCTAAGCTATCGATGGGACTTTGGGGATGGCACAAGCGAGCAGGGAAGGCAAGTTGTTCACGCCTACACCATGGCAGGGAACTACACGGTCCACCTGACAATGGACGGCGTTGAAGGTGTTCCTGCGGAAAAACAAACTGCGATTTCTATAAACGGCAGCGAGAAAATTGGGCCGCCAACCCGTTACTACGAAGGAGAAAGAAACACTGTGAGATAGGGCGGACCTACGCGCCGGATGGGGAGTCGAAATCAAAATTGATCAACTCTCCGTGGAACCATCCGGTGCGCAGAGCGCCGTAAGTCAGACCGGCGAACATCCAGATGGTTCCGGCGATCTTTGCATAAACGTTCAGGTTCCACCATAAGAGCAGGCAGACGAAAAAACCGCACAGTGGTGCCAGGAGATTGTGCAGTTTCTTGTGCGGAGCTCGAAGGTAGTAACGCGTTAGAGCCGCGAGGTTCACGCCCATAAATGCAATCAGCGCGCCATAATTCAGTAGCTCCACGCCTCGTTCGAAGGTGATCGTCAAAGCGCCGCAGAGCGCCAACACGCCCGCAAACAGAACATTGTTACGTGGCGTTCGGCGCACCGGCTCGAGCACGCCGAAAAACGATTTCGGAATTGCGTTACTGCGTCCCATCGCATACAGCAACCTCGCCGCGCCAAGTTGCGAACCCATACCTGAGCCGATGGTCGCCACGAGCAGAGTTCCGTTCAACAGTTGAAACAACCATGCGCCGCCGGCCAAACCTGCTACATGCACGAATGCGGTTGGAATGTCGGGGTATGGTCGCGAAACCGGCCAGATCAGTTGCGCGGCATAGACCTCACACGCCGCGAGCAACCCGATGATCAAGCAGATCAGCACGGTCGCCAGCCGTATGTCGCGCTTTGGATTCTTGGCTTCTTCTGAAAGCGTGGAGATCCCATCAAAGCCAATGTAAGTCAAAACTGCCAGTGACGTTCCGCCCAGTACACTCTTCAAGTGGAACGTATTAGGGTCATAAAACGGATGCCAAAGGAATCCGCTCTCGCCATGCGAGTGTCGAAAAACATAATGCGCGGCCACAATGAAGAAAATCGCAATCACAACTCCCATCCCGATCGCGAGGGCATCGTTGATCCGCGCCGACGTGCGAATGCCAAAGAGATTCAGACCCGTAAACAGTCCCGCAAAAAAAATCGCCCAAGCGATGTACGGCACGCCCGGCGCGGAATTCAACGCCAGTTGGGCACAAAGAATCGTACAGATCAGCGGGTTCAAAAGATAATCCATCACCATGCCCCAACCGGTCACGTAGCCGAGAGCTGGATGAATCTCCTGCCCGACATAAGTAAACGCCGAACCTGCGCTGGGATACGCGCGCGCCATCCGGCCGTAGCTGATCGCGGTAAATAGCATGGCGAACATTGCAATCAGAATCGCTGTGACCACATGACCCTGGGCCTTTTCGCTGACCATGCCGAATGCCGGCATCGGCGCGGTCGGTTGAATGACTACGACGCCGTAAAGAATAAGATCCCAGAGCGTGAGCGCGCGGCGTAGCTTGACAGGCGTGCCGGTGCTTGCGGTACTCGTAGTTGCCAAGTTGTCTCCAAAATCTCCGTAAACGCAGAACAGTCCGCGAGCATTTCGCGAGCTGTCGAGTTTGCGTTCTGAATTAGAAATAGAACTTCAACGCAAACTGAATGAATCGCGGATCACGCGCCGCCTGCGCGAGACCGAATCCTGGCGAGCCGTTCTCTGTGGCGATATTCTCCACGAAGCCGTTGTAATTTGAGAACTCCGGATTCAGGTGATTGAAAGCGTTAAAGAACTCGGCGCGAAACTCAAACTGCTTGCTCTCGCTGATGGGAAACTTTTTGGACAGAGAGATGTCCCAGTTCTGGAAGCCAGGTCCGCGGATGATGTTGCGGCCGGCATCGCCGTAGGACCCGCGAATCGTGTTCGTGGCAAAAGCGCAGGTATTGAAAAGTGTTCCCGGGACACACGGGCGCCCATTGGGATTTCCCACCACATTGGGCCGGGATATCGTGGCCACCGTCCCACCGCCGTCAGAGTTAGAGAGATCCGTAACAATATCAGTGGGCGTAAACCACTGCCCGGTGGAAGCTGAGGTTATTCCCGCGACCTCCCAGCCTCCGATGACCTGGTTCCAGGCGCCACTCGCCCTTCCGCCCATCGCATGGCCCTTGCCAAACGGCAACTCATAGGCATAGCTCAGGACGAAGCGGTGCCGGACGTCAAAGTCGGCATTCCCGTATTCCAAACGCGGATCAGTCTGCAAGCGGAAATCGCCCTGATTTTGCGATCCCAGACTAGCGCTCGAAGCATCGTCAAGAGCGTGGCTGTAGGTGTAAGACGCCTCAAACTCAAGCCCATGCGAAGTGCGCTTCTGCAAACGAACTTGTAGAGAGTTGTAGTTGGAAAAGACGTCTGACCGGAACGTTGGAATGCTGACGTCGTAAATCGGGTTGCAGTTGTCGGGATTTGCGAGGTCGCAAACAGAGCCCGCGGGTAGGCCCGGCAACACGGCGTGCGCTGGACGTCGCGGAGCCGTCGCAGCGTTGGCATCGGGCGTAGGCACAGCCTGATTGCCATTATAGAAACCGTAAAGTTTTAAGCCGTGCGAGCCTGCATAAGAGACTTCCAGAACCGTCAGGGCCGGCAATTGATACTGGAATCCGAAATGCCATTGCTGGTTGTATGGCGTGCGCAGCTTGGGGCTGAGCGAATAGAACTGCGGATTATTGGGATCTGAGAGCGAGTTCGCCGGATAACCGTTCGACAAAACATTGAAGTTGGGAATCGAGCAATCCTCTAGGGCCGGATTGGCGGAAGAGTCAAAGCAATTAGTCTGCTGGAACGTTTCTTGCAAATAAAACGGAGGATTGAATCCGGGACTTGGGTTTGAGAACGGCCCATTCTCTTGTCCTCCGTAAAAGATGCCGTACCCACCTCGCATAACCAGGTTGTTCGTCAGCCGATAGGCAAAGCCTATGCGCGGAGCAAAATTGTTCTTATCAGGGCCGATCAGGCCGCGAGAGGCGTTGCGCTGAATAGGAAGGAGCTTCTTGAGGGTGTCAGTGAGGGGCGTGTTCTGCCCCTTGGGCACCACCAGCGAAAGGGAGCTAAAGTCGAAAGTTGCCAGTTCATTGTTGTGTTCTTTGATGGTGCTGAAGAACTCATATCGCAGGCCAAGATTCAGTGTCAGCCTCTCGGTTGCTTTCCAGTCATCCTCAGCGTATCCGGAATAAATTTGCCGCCGATAGTCTATGTTGTGCAGGCTACTGATGTCACCACCGTCAGGGATACCAAGCAAAAAAGTTGCAAAGGCTCCGCCGGTGAATGCGCCGCTACCTGTTGTTGGCGCCGCCGGATTATCTGTGAAGTCGGAACCAAAAAACATATCGCCGCGCGATTCCGCAGGCTGGAAAATCGTGAATTGCTCGAAGCGCAATTCCGTCCCGTATTTCCACGAGTGGCGGCCGTGGATCCACGTCAGATTCTCGGTAAACACATAACTGTTCTGCTTTTCAACGGAAGGCAAAAAAGTGGAACTTCCAATTGCAATCGTGCCATCGCTGAACCCGATGCTCGGAAGGCCGCCGTTGATCGGGGTAAAGGGCACGCCAGGAAAGCCTAGCTGCTGCGAGACGTTTTGGTTGTAATTGAGCTGGAAACGATGGGAATTGATCCGGTTGTAGCCAACGCGAAATTCATTCACTAACGTGGGGCTGAACAAATGAGTTTCACTCAGGGCCAGACTGCGGTAGGAATTGTCTTCGATACCATCGAAAAATCCGCCGCCGTCCAAAACATTTTTGAACGGCGGGGGAATAAAGCTGGGCTGGTCCTCGTAACTAAAGCGGCCGAAGGCATGGTCTTTGTCGCTGATGTTGTGATCAATACGAATATCGAAGTTGTTCCGACTCTCACGCCGTATCGGATCCGAGAGGAAATTGTTTCCGGCGATGTTCGCGTTGGGAGTCGGGAACAGTGCCGCCAGCCGTGCCGCCAGCGAATCAATCGGTGTGTTCAAGCCTGCGTTTCCGGTGAATTTATTCGTCGGCAAGCCTAACGCATCGGTTCCGATCGGCACTCCGCATAGGCCGTTGGGATATTGGCTCCCAGTAACGGTCATGGTTTGGCGTGTGTTGAAGATCTCGCCGACGTAGGTTGGGTTCCCATTACAGTCAAGGGCCGGTTTATTCGTTGGATTGCCTCCTGAATCTACGGCATCCACCGGGCTAGTCAAATCAAGGAACGACGAAAAATCTCCCGCAATCATCGCGGGCGTGGGAATGATCGCCAGCGCCGGCGTTGCCTGCCGTATGCGCAGCCCTTCGTAATCGCCAAAAAAGAAAGTGCGGTTCTTGACGATCGGTCCGCCGAGTGTAAATCCAAACTGATTTTGCTTGTAGGGTTGGCGACCGAATTGGTCGAAGGCATTGCGGGCGTCGAGTTTGTCATTTCTCAGGAATTCATATACATCGCCGTGCAGGTTGTTGGTGCCCGATTTAAGGATCGCGTTCATGATCGCGCCGTTTCCACGCCCAAATTCCGCGCTATAGGCATTCGTCTGCACTTTGAATTCAGCGATCGCATCGACCGAGGGCTGAATTACGTAGGCGCTCTCGTTCAGCACGTCACCCAGGTTTGCATTGTTGTCCACGCCGTCAAGCAGAAAGTTATTCTGCAAAGACCGCGCGCCGTTTGCGCTGAATCCGAAGCTAGAGGAGACCCGAGATCCCGGTTCGGCTGGCGCAACCCCAACTCCGAGCAGTGCCAGTTGCGCGTAGTTTCTGCCATTCAACGGAAGCGTTTCGGCGCGCTGGGCGTTGACCACCTGGCCAAGTTCAGAGGTCTCCGTCTCCAGCTGCGGCCCCTGCGTATTCACAGTTATGATTTCGTCGAAGCTGCCGACTTGCAGTGTGACGTCCACCTCAGGCCGCTCTTGCACGTTCACCGTGACTGGTCCAGCCGCTGCTTTTTTGAAACCCTGTTTTTCCACGGTCACGTTATAGCGCCCAATTTTTAAGGGGCTCGCCACATACTCACCCTGAGAATTTGTGTTCGTGACGAGACTCGTCCCGCGATCGACGTCGGTGATCGTGACTTTGGCGCTGGCAACCACGGCGCCGCTCGAGTCCTTCACCGTGCCGGCAATTGCTCCGGTGTCTTTTTGAGCCAATGATGCTGTGCACATCAACATCAGCATACAGGCGAGCAACAGGCTGGTGCGGCCGGGCGATACGACATGTGAGGGGAGAAACATACCAGAAGGTTTCATGTGGCAGGCTCCGATCTTGAGGACGCTAAACTGGTTTTCGCGCGAATTTATTAACTTTTTGCGCGTTTGTCAACCTTTTTTGTCCACCATTGATTGATTTGCAATGACTGACGCTTTCTTCTCAGCTTCTTTCGCGTACAATGTGATTCCCAAATGCTCGCAGAAGAACGACGTTTCCAAATCCGCGAAATTCTGACGGCGCAGCGCACCGTCTCGGCTTCAGAGCTTTGCGATCGATTGAAAGTAACCGCGGCCACCATCCGCCGCGATCTGGCCGCGCTCGAGCAGGAGGGTGTGCTGGTGCGCTCGCATGGCGGAGCGGTCTCACGCATGTCCAGCACGAACTTCCAGCCCACTTACGACGCTTTGCTCAGAAGCGAGAACGAAGAAAAGCGGCAGATCGCTCGCGTTGCCGAGCAGTTTGTACTCGATGGCGACACGATTTTTCTCGAGGGCAGCACAACAGTTTTTGAACTGGCCCGGCGGCTGATTCATCGCCACCGCCTCACGGTGGTTACGAATTCTCCCACGATCGTCTGCGAGCTACAGCGCAGCGCAGGCGTCAACATAATGTGCACTGGAGGCGATCTTCAGAAAGACACTTTCTATCTCTCCGGTGAATGGGCGCAACGCGCTTTGTCAGAAATAAGATTGGACAAAGCCATACTCGGCGTCAGCGCCATTGATCCTCAGTATGGCGTCTCCACTGCGCACCATGCAGAGGCACAAATAACGAGGATGGTATCGAAGGCAGCCAAGACGCGGATCGCGCTCGCCGACCACACTAAATTTGGCAGGCAGCGGTTCGCTTTTGTTGGTCCGGTAACGGATATCGATATTTTGGTCACGGACTCAGGTACGGATCCTAGGTACGTCCAGGAGCTCCGCGATGCTGGCTTGCAGGTGATCGTCGCCGAGGCGGTCCAGGCAGCAAGAGCAACGATTCACGCACATTCAAGCAAGAACGTTGACATTCGCTCACATACGGACTAAGTTAACCTCCCGGCTTTAATCCGCTGGAGGCGTGTGAGCGATTACGGAAAAAAGATCAGGCTATCGCGTGTCTTGCGTGGTGCCGGCCATCGCGCGCTGGGGGTTGCTTTTGATCACGCACTTGTCTTGGGACCCATTCCTGGAACTGAAAACCCGCTAGGCCAAATTCGACGTTTCGCGGAAGCGAGAGTGGATGCGCTTTTGCTGAATCTGGGACTCATGCGTCAGTGTGCAGAGTCCTTTTTTGAAGATCCGCTACCCGCCCTGCTCGCGCGGATCGATTGGACGACTGTGTGGTCGGTTTTTGGCAATGGAGGAGGCCAGCTGCGCAGTGCGTTGCTCGCTTGGCCAGAAGAGGCTCTGCGCCAGGGCGCGGATGCAGTTGTCAGCTATCTGGTCGTGGGCACGGGCGACTCGGATTTCGAGAGCAAGGAAATCTCGCGCAATGCAGAAGTCGCGCGTGAGTGTGAGTGCGTGGGCGTACCCCTGATTATCGAATCGCTGGCTCGCGGCCCAGGGATTGAGAACCCCGGAGATCCGCAGTGGCTCAAGCTCCACACCAGGATCGCGGCCGAGTTGGGCGCCGATGCGGTGAAAACTGACTACACTGGTGACCCCTCCTCGATGCGATCCGTCGTCGATGGCTGCCACATTCCAATACTCGTGTTGGGCGGAAGTCGCCAAGGCTCGGACGAAGACGCGCTGGAAGTGGTGCGCGGAGTCACCCTGGCTGGTGCTGCGGGCGTGATTTTCGGGCGCAACGTTTTTCAGGCCGCAGACATGCAGTCGTTCTTGCGGCAGGCGCGCTCGCTACTTGACGGCGTGGAAATCCTCAGCCAGAAAAGATGACGGCGCAGCGCAGGCATACTGGCGTCCAACCATCGCGGGATATTTTGGACGGGCGCGCGGGGTATCGAATTTATGCCGATTGGGGACAGGTTGGCGTCCTCGAGGGCGGAGGACACATTTGTGAGTTGATTCTCAACAGTGTCCCCCGAATTAATCCGCTGTGGAAACCACCGTGGACGACGATAGATCCCGATCGCTGCTCAGCCGGTAGGCAGACTCGCACTTACGGTCCGCCGCCGGATGGCAAGTTATTAGCTGGAATTGCCGGCCACAGCTTGAGCTTTGACCACTTTGGCCCTCCATCAAAAGAAGAAGCGGCGGCCGGGCTCGCAACCCATGGGGAGGCGCCGTGCACAAGATGGAAGATGAAGAAAGTTTCCGCCTCGCGCCTTCCCGCTCTGCACTGCGGCTGCGTGCTTCACGAGGCGCAGATCAGGTTTAGGCGAAGTATCTCGGTTGACAGCACGAACCCGGTTGTTTATTGCGAAGAGCGCGCCGAAAACTTGGGAGTTTATGACCGACCGATTTCGTGGAACGAGCACGTAACCTACGGACCACCATTCGTCGAATGCGGTACGACGGTCTTCGACATGCCAGCGACTCGAGCTAAAACCTGTCCGCCAGGTTACAGCGAGACGATTTTTCTTCAGCCAGACGCAGAGTTCATATGGCCTGAGGCACCGAGGAAAGATGGTTCTCGCAGCAACCTGCGAAACATGCCGGATGAGACCTATGGACATTACACCGCGCAGCTACTCGACCCTGCACTGCAGACCGCTTTTATTAGCGCCTGTAATCCGCGCCTACGTTTGCTGGTCGTTTATGCCTTCCGGCGGAAGGATTTCCCCTGGGTCGGCAACTGGGAAGAACGAAACAGTCGCACATCAGCGCCGTGGACAGGGAAGACGTTTTGTCGTGGAATGGAATTCAGCACTACGCCGTGGGCAGTTCCGCGTCGGGAAACCATCGATCAAGGACCGCTGTTCGCAGAAGGAACCTACCGCTGGCTTCCGGCCCGGAGCGGCCTGACTGTGCGCTACTTAATCATGCTGTTAACTATGACTCCGAGAATAACGCCAAAGGCCGCGCACAAATTAGGCCAATATCTTACCGCCATTAGTGGCGGAGCAGACCTAGCAAAAGAATGCACGGAAACTGGCAGACCTACAAAAGAATGTCATGACTCCGGAGCGCTTTAGGGGTGTGAGGCGAGTCTCTATCGAGCGAGGGCGCGCGTTCGTGGCCGAAGCTGAACCTGGGAACCGCGAATTGAACGTTGCAGTCGCCAATTTTTCCATAAATGGCGATTCAGAATAATGTTGTCAGGTTATGTCTAGCGGTGAAGCCGTCTCTCTATGAGCCTCCTAGCCGTCGATATCGGATCGAGCACGTGTAAGGCGGTCGTGTTCGCGTGCAGCGGTCAGGTCTTGGCAAAAGCTTCGGCACACTACGGTCCTGAATTCCCCCGTGTCTCATTTGCCGAGATGGATCCCGAGAAGTTCTGGAATGCAGTCTGTTCGTGCTGCCGTCAAGCCTGCGAACATCTGAGCGATCCAGTGCAGGCGCTTTGCTTGAGTTCGCATGGAGAGACTTTCGTTCCCCTCGACTCGCACGGCAGGCCCCAGATGAACGCCATTTTCAACCAGGACAGTCGTGCTACCCGCGAATCCGACTGGTGCGAAGAAATTATTGGCCGCGAGCGCCTGTTTCAAATCACGGGATTAGTCGCGCATCCGATGTACCCGATTCCCAAAATTCTTTGGCTGCGAAAAAACGACGCTAGAATTTTTTCATCAAGCAGATGCTTTTTGTCTGTCATCGGCTACCTTCTGCAGAAAATGCAGCTCCCACCGTACATCGATTATTCGCTCGCTTCGCGCTACCTGGCTTTTGATGTCCGCCGATGCGCCTGGTCAGACGAAATTCTTAGTGCGATCGAACTGGACAAGGCGTGCCTGCCACTGCCAGTTCAGGCAGGCACAATTGCCGGAAAGCTGAATTCCGCAAGTGCGTCCGGGTTCGGCATTCCCGTCGGAACTCCGGTTGTGCTTGGAGGTCATGACCAGCCCTGCGGCGCAGTTGGGACCGGGGTCGTCGACTCGGGCCGGGTCGCGGATTCCATGGGGACCTATGAATGCCTGCTCGCTGCCTCCGACGCTCCAACGCTAAGCGAGAAAGCGCTAAACGCGTCGCTTAATTCTTATTGTCACGTGGTGCCGGAAAAATTTGTCACACTCGCTTACTTTCCATCGGGAATCATGGTCAAGTGGTTTCATGATTTGCTGTATGCGAATGGTTCTGGAGAAATCGCGCCTGAGTTGCTAAACGGGGATGTCGAAGCTGAGCACTACGCATTCCTGGAAGCGCACGCACCGGAAGGTCCCACCGGACTGTGCATCACTCCTCATCTGATCGGCACTTGCAATCCCGAGTTCAATCCGCATACTCGCGGCGTCATTGCTGGCCTTGGGCCGGGCACTGATCGCGCTCAGTTATATAAAGGCATTCTCGAGGGACTGGCCTGCGAACTGTCCATCGTCGCCGAGGCGCTGGCTGAGGCAGTCGGCGATTTTGGCGACATTTACGCAACAGGCGGAGGGACAAGCTCGGCGCTAGGACTGCAATTGCGTGCCGCGCTGACTGGACGGCGTCTGCACATTATGCGTCGCCAGGAATCTGTCTGCCTGGGAACCGCGATTCTAGCGGGGGTGGCGATCGGGGAGTACGAGAGCATCGGTCAGGCAGTTGCAGCACTCGTTGAGGACAGTACGACGGTGGCGCCGAACAAGGAGCTAGCCATTGCTTACCGGGGCCAACTTAAACGCTACCGCAACTTGCGATCAGCCGCCGTCCAGCAAGCCCCGTCGTCGCCATCGTGAGGAGGAATCACTTGATTCAACCGACAGTTGGTTTCATCGTCTACGGGATTCATAAGGATGGCCTCAAGGATCCCATGGGAGTTCCATTCATCGATGAGGCCATTGTGAGGCGCTCTAAGCAGGCCCTTGCGCGTGCGGGAATGAAACTAATTGAACACAATGTCGTGCTGGCAACGAAGGAAGAGGCCCGCAGCGCTCTCAAGAAAATGAAATCCGATGATCAGGTTGACATGGTCGTCCTTTTCTCCGGGACGTGGGTGTGGGCCGCGCATTTGCTTGCGGCGATTCGTGACTTCGCCGCAACCGGCAAAGCGGTCTTGCTGTGGACACACCCTGGTTCGCAGGGATGGAGGCCGGTGGGCGGACTGGTCATGCATGGAGGCCTGCTCGAAATCGGATTGCCGCACAGATTCGTTTATGGCGAAACCGATGATCCCGGAGCCATTCTCAAAATCGTCAGCTACGCACGCGCCGCTCACCTCAAAAATGCGCTGAACATGTCCACTATCGGTACCTTCGGCGGGCGTGGCATGGGCCAGACCTGCGGCGTAGCAGACCCGTCGCAATGGATGCGCATGTTTGGTGTCGACATCGACTCCCGCGATACGACCGAGTTGATCCGCGCCGCAGAGGCGGTGTCTGCGAAGGAAATTGCGGCGTTGCAGCCACGCCTGAGAAGACTCTTCGACTCCGCTCCCGACAAGAACGTCGTGAACGAACGATCCATCCGCCTTTATCTTGCGATCAAGAAGCTCGTCAACAAGGAAAAATTCGATTTTTACACCATCCAATCATTTCCTGGGCTTGGCGACGACTATTCCGCCACCTGCTTTGCGCAAAGCATGATGCTCGAAGACGGTTTTGGCACCTCCACTCTGGGAGATTTCAACACCGCGCTCACAGTTTGGCTGCTGACCAAGCTCAGCAAGGAACGAGTCTATTACGGCGATCTTCAGCACATTGATATGAAGAAAAAGGAAATCAAGATCATTGGCGATGGCGCATGCCCGCCTTCACTCGCGAGCAAACTAGGTCCGGCGGGTTTTTCCGAACACGGCATTCCTACAGAGGGACAGGCTGGCGGGCTTTCGGTGAAGCTGATTTGCAAAGTTGGAGAAGGAGTGCTGGCCCGCCTGGGGCGCGTGAATGGCGAATTTCAGATGGTGATTACTCGCGCAACCGTATTCGAGCCGCCCAAAGATCAAGTTCAGCAGCGGCTGAACGAATGCGGCATTCCATTTTGGCCACACGGATTCGTGACTACCCATTGCGATATGGACAAAATGCTTGAGAGCTGGACCAACGAGTACGCTTGCCTGGGTTACGGCGCTGAATTGTACCCTGCGCTGATCGATTTCTGCGAGCTAACTGGAATTAAAACAGTGTTGCCGTGAAAACGATGCGTAGAAGCAACGAAGTGGTTTTTTGTTGAACACTGATATTTGCTTTTAGCATATTCCTCAGCTCCGATATCGGAGTATAGGAGAAAGCCATGATCGAGGTGGACCTTGTCGAATCTGACGCCACAGCACGGAGCGCACACAATCCTCAGCCTTGGGTGCACACTCGCTCGCACAAATTCTCTCTCAGCCGCGGTGCTGGGCCGATTGCTTCAAGCGACTTGAATCGGGAGAGATGGCTCGCGAAATTGCCAAGCGGTTCGGGAATAGCCCGGAGTGGGTTTTCATTGGTTGCGGATCGAGTTACTACATTGCCCTGGCAGCCGCGGCAACTTAACTTGGATGGCGATTACGAGAACCAGAGCGGCTTCTGAACTGTTGCTCTTCCCTGATTTGGCCTTCAACGGCGCGAAGGACTTCGTTCCCGTGCTGATCTCCCGGTCAGGCCGAACCTCAGAGATTGTGAGAGCGGCGCAGTTACTCAACGAGAAGCAAACCCCGAGTCTCGCTATTTCCTGCGCGACTCAACAGAAGCTCGAAAAGATCGCCACTGTCTCCATTCTGCTGCCCGAGGCCGATGAGCAAAGCACGGTCATGACGCGGTCATTTACGTCAATGCTGCTGAGTCTGCAGTATTTGGCGGCAGCGCTGGCGGGAAACGACAATCATACGCAAAATTTAAAAGCGCTGCCGTCCGCCCTCCGACGCCAGCACGCCGAGACCGTGGCGCGCTCACTTGAGCCATATGCACTGGAGATACGGTGGCGGCGATTTCAGATTCTGGAAACAGTTGCTTGCAGCGATCACAATGCTTTTCACCTTCGTTCACGATAACCACTCGCGCCTTGATAACTTCAGGAAGTCGATACGGCACACGACGCACGCCAACCATATTCTTTTTCCAACCAGAGCCGGTCGGATCGGCGCGGTATGCACCAAATTTCTTATTCTTGTAACGCCGAATTTGATAAAGCAATTCCCCGTTTTCGTCCGAATAGTTGAAGTTCTGTTCCGCACTATTTTTGCCGACAGGTCGGATCAGATCACGTCGCCCAAGTATGTCGGCAATTTGCAGCACAGCGGTTTTGGCGTTGCAACCGCTTAGCTTCATTTCAAGTTCCACCATGCCACCGCCGTGTGGGCAGCCATGGCAATACCATCTGCCCGTCTCGGTTTCAAGCTTTAACGAACCCACTGTATCCAGGTGGAAGGGACACACCGCCATGAAACCACCGGTTGTCGTTTTCCATCCGGCCCGCAAGCGCATTTCAAAGTAGCGCCGTTTTTCCTCCGCCGTTAATGCCTCAAAGAAGTTTCCGGTCCATCGCGTTGAGGGAGTGCGGGTCGGGCTTTTTGCAATTTGTAGCGTCTTTGATTTTGCAGACGCAGCGGTTTTACGCTGGGAGACAGGCTGTCTCGTTGCTGGGTCGCAGAGTCGGTACTTGTAATCGCCTAATCGCGGCCGAGTGCTTCAACCTGAATAAGACCATGCTCCAAGTGGCCGCAACCGAGCTGGATCGGGTAAATTAACTACTGCTGCTTTAGTGACTTACACATTTGAGGGCCCGTAGCTCAAGCGGATAGAGCATCGGATTTCTAATCCGAGGGTTGCAGGTTCGAGTCCTGCCGGGCCTACCATCTCAGAGGTCCCTCGCTTGCGCTCGGGATTTCGGCTCTACTCTCTGCTATGCTGTGTTCGCTTGCGTTGAAGCGCGGATAATGCAAAATCCAACCGGATCTGCCCAACAGCAACTGATGCCGCTATTGCAGGGCGCGAAGAACCCTCTGCAATATCTCACCCAAAATGACTGGGCGCTAATCATAGATAAAGCCAAGCGACTGAGCTTTAAAAAAGCTGAAAAACTTGTTTCTCAAGGGAAGCAGACGAGAACGCTGTATGTGTTGGGAGCAGGTAAGGTTAGCATCGCGGTTTCCGGAACAAGGATCGCGCAGATTGGGCCCGGTGAGATTTGTGGTGAGATGGCATTTCTGGAAGATAGTGTCGCCAGCGCGACGGCGACCGCCGAAGGAGAAGTCGAGGCGTACGCTCTCGAATGGTCGATCCTGCAGGATCTATTTGAGCTCTTTCCTCATCTAGCGTCACGATTCTACCGCTCAGTCGCGGTAAATCTGTCGCGGAGACTTCGGGAACAAATCGTGGCCAAGCAAAGTGGAAAGGGATAACCACCGGGACAGTTCCAGCAAAACTGCCCCGGTGGGAGTGCCAGCCAGAGTCGCTCAAGAGGACCGCTAGGAGCCATTCTGACAAACAGTGAGTGATTCACCCTGAAACGTGAATTCGCCGTTCACGGATGTGCTCGGTGGCGCGCCAAAATAGGGCAAAGTTACCAGATCCTGCAAATTGTAGGTGAATCCGTTCACGGTGTAAGGAAATCCGCCAAAGTTTGGATTGTTCTCTAGCGGATCGCCATTCTCCAGCGCTCCGCACGGCGTATTGTTGCCATTGATGTTTACCACTAAGGGATCGTCCGCCCATTCGCCGACTTCATGGGACAAGGCCGAAACGTCCTGTGAGGATGCGCCCGCATGGTCAACGTAAGTTGCGTGCGCGTAGGATTGCGGCGCGCTGGTGCTCCCCGTTGAGCTGTGATAGCCCCCGATACAGCAGGAATGGTGCTGCGTCAGGTAAACATCATAAGTGAGGAAAATGGCAAAGGTGTTGGGCGTAATGCCAAGGTTGGTGAGCAGTGTGTGTACCTGCGAATCAAAGTAGTTGATGTCCACCAATCCCGCCTGAAACCCGAACACAACTCCCTGAGTTCCATATCGCTTGGGAACGTTCAGCGTCTGTTCTGCCTTTAGCGTCGGACCGCCCAACAGCAAATGAGAGGGATTTCCTGTGGTGTCCCAGAAATTGGCCCGCTGAAAGGCATCAATATACTGTGTCTTGCCCATGTCAGCCCCGCCAGATTTAAAATCCACGGACGAAGCGAAAATGGGTGATGCGACCGTATTCTGTGTGACGGTATTCCCGTTAGAAAGCTTGGTCGAGGGATCATAAGTGGCCCCGTTCGAAAGCACAATCTTCACCGGTATTAAATAGGTCGTGACCGTCGCTGAACTGTGGGAAACGGCGGCACTCCCACCATGTTGTAGTTGTAAGTTGTGCCGATATACGTGAAGGATCCGTTCCAAGTTTTGCAGTGGAGTGCTTGCGGCCTCAATAGCGTTCCTGGGACTATGCAGGGTTGCGGGCAGGCGCGGGGTCTCCTTTGAACTTCAGGCAAACGGCATCAGATGCTACAACTATTTTGGCCCGCTGACAATATGTGAAAGGACTTTCACCTAAGTAACTGCAAGCTGCGATCGGCACAGCGCGAAACGCCCAATGTATCGGCCATTCTTGCAACTCTTCCACTTAATCCCCAACCAGGTTCGCTGTGTACTAAGTCAGAGAGAGGCCACTCCGTTTGAAGGCTTACCGACACCTGCTCTCCGGAATTTTGGAGAACTGTTCCCAAGAA
>Ga0070717_10000271_pt1 | contig 35408 bp, 33 predicted proteins | sample LARL113metaG_FD_71366 | JGI IMG/M metagenome (GOLD analysis project Ga0070717, IMG submission 71366) | Corn, switchgrass and miscanthus rhizosphere microbial communities from Kellogg Biological Station, Michigan, USA - LAR L11-3 metaG | ecosystem: Host-associated > Plants > Roots > Rhizosphere ...
CGGATTCGTGGTGATCTCGGTCAACCTGAACCTGCTTCTGCTCTTCGGCGTGCTTCTGCTGGTCTCTTTCGCGCCGCTGACACGGAGAGCACCGGCGCGTGCCGCTTGACACGAGGCTCCGAGTGACGCCTACAGCGCGACCGCCTTCGCGTTGCTCAGGGCCCCAACGGTCACATCCAGCCTGCGGGTTCAGGAACCGGGTCGCCGAAGGGGTTTGGCTGGGGAGGAAGGATTTGAACCCTCGATCTCCTGATCCAGAGTCAGGCGCCTTACCGCTTGGCTACTCCCCAGCGACTGAGCGGGGACCTATTTTACCCGCCGCATAGCCGCATCGCCCGGGGGCTTGGCCCCGGCTCGGCGGGGCAAGCGTACCCGACGGTCTTTCCCCATACGTTCCCCAGGGCCCAGACCGTAGCCTGCTCGCATGACTTCGCCGCTGCCGCCCGGTCAGCTGCTCAGCGTCGCGCACGCTTTCCGGCCTCTCCACAGCTCCACCGGTGGACTCTGGTTTGCTTCCGACATGCCCGGCTTCGGGCAGACCTATCGGCTGGACGGGCCCGACCGCTTTCCGGTCCGTCTGGCGGCCTCTCAGGATCGGACCCTTCCCGTCGCCGAGACGCCCCTCGGGCTCCTCGTGCGGCAGGACCATGGCGGCAACGAGACGTGGCAGCTCGCCCTCCTCGACGTCGGCGGCGCGGGCGCAGGCGGCGGCCTCCGGGCCGTCACCCACGACCCCAGGGCCATCCACCGCGACCGCGTCCTCTCGCCCGACGGCCGGCGCGTCGGCCTGTCGTTCAACCCCGGCGGGCAGTCGGACTGGGTGCTCGGCGTCCTGGACCTGGAGACCGGCCAGATCGAGCGCTGGCTCGACCGCGGCGGCAGCTGGAGCTGGCTCGCCTGGAGTCCCGACGGCGCCACCGCCGCCGTCGTCGAGGACGTGCCCACCCGCAGCCGCCACAACCGCGCCTACCTCCTCGACCGCGGCGGCGAGCTCCGCCAGCTCCTGCCCGACGCCGTCCTCGTCACCGACGTGACCTGGGCCGGCGACCGGCTCCTCGCGCTCACCGACCTGGACCGCGAGTTCGTCGGCCTGGTCGAGCTCGACGCCGCTGGCGCCCTCACCAGACGGCTCATCGACGAGGAGCACGACGTACTCGCCGCCGTCCCCGACCCCACCGGGCGACGCGTGGCCGTCGTCGTCAACGAGGGCGCCTACGACTCGCTGCGCATCCTCGACCTCGAGACCGGCCAGCCGCAGACCGAGGCCGAGCCTGCCCCCCTCCCCCCCGGCCTCGTCTATGTGGACAACTCGTCAACCCCCGCCGACCACCTGGCCTGGAACGACGACGGCACCCGCCTCTTCGTCGCCTGGGAGTCCCCCACCGCCCCAGCCGAGATCTACGAGCTCCCCACCGGCACCCGCTGGACCCGCGCCGGCGGCGACCCCATCCCTGGCCTGGTCGCCCCCGACAACGCCACCTACCGCACATTCGACGGCCTGGAGATCCCCGCCCTCCACTACCGCGTGGACGGCACGCCGCGGCCCACGGTCGTCTTCTTCCACGGCGGCCCAGCCAGCCAGTCGAGAGCCCACTTCAACGCCGTCATCGGGGTCTGGCTGGGGGCCGGCATCGACGTGCTGGCGCCCAACGTCCGCGGCAGCACCGGCTACGGCCGCCGCTACTACGAGCTCGACGACAAGGAGCTCCGCTGGGATTCCGTGCGAGATGGCTGCGCCGCCGGCCAGTGGCTCCGCGCCGAGGGCGCCGCCACCCACCTGATCGCCATGGGCGGCTCGTACGGCGGCTTCATGACCCTCGCCGTCCTGGTCGAGGAGCCCGAGCTCTGGGACGCCGCCGTGGACATCGTCGGCGTCGCCGATTGGCACAGCTTCTTCGCCAACACCAGCGGCTGGCGGCGGGCCAACCGCGCCGCCGAGTACGGCGACCCGGCCGGGCCCGATGGGGAGTTCCTGGCCGAGTTCAGCCCGCTCCGCCGCGCCCACCGCATCCAGGCGCCGCTGCTCATCATCCACGGCCGCAACGACGTCCGGGTGCCCGTCTCGGAGGCCGTCCAGATCCACGACGCGGCCCCGGGATCCGAGCTCCTCGTCCTCGACGACGAGGGCCACGGCATCATCAAGCACGGCAACCGGGTCGGCGTCTACGGCCGCGCGCTGGAGTTCGTCAGGGAGCGGATCAACGCGTGACCGCGTTAATCTCCACCCGGAAGACCCAGCCGGACGGTCTGCTCCCCGGGTCCGACCAACCTGGTCAACAGCCCGGAGAGCAGGACACGAGCACGATGGAGATTGATCGCCCAACCCACTCCCAGGACGCGGTCCGTGAACAGCCGCCGGTCCTCGGGATTCCAGTAGGCTCGCCGGATGCGATCCCAGGTCGGCGGGCTGAAGTCGTACGGGACCACGCCCAGCACCCGGCCGTGCCAGGTCCGCTCGGCGCGCGGCTTGGCCGCCTCCTGCACGACGGCCGCCACCAGCAGCCCGATCGCCACCACCTTCACGACACGCCTCACTGCTGTGGCAGTCCGCATCGACCGATTATCCCGTCGATGAGCGTGCCTCGGGTCGGGCGGTAGTCATGCGCGCGAGAACCAGGTGGCTCAGGTGGCTGCGTCCTGGCCTGGAGGTCAAGCGCTGGATCATCCTGCTGGCCGTCGGCATCCTGATCATCGACCTGGCCGTGGCCTACTTCCTGAAGGACGCCTACCAGAACGCTCCCTGGCCGTCCTGGACGTCGTACATCACCCTCCAGTTCCTCTCCCACGCCCAGCGCGGCGCCGTGTTCCTGGTCTTCGGCCTGGCGCTGCTGGTCTTCTCGATCGTCCAGCTCCAGCGCTCGGTCCTGGGCCCGTTCCTGCCCGGCGGCGACCGCAGCGTCGCGGAGGTCATCTACGCGTTCCGGACCCGCAGCCGGGGCCCTCGCGTCGTCGCGCTCGGCGGCGGCACCGGGATGTCCACCCTGCTCCGCGGCCTCAAGGAGTACACGTCCAACCTCGCCGCCATCGTCACCGTGGCCGACGACGGCGGCTCGAGCGGGCGGCTGCGCGAGGAGTACCGCATCCTGCCGCCCGGCGACTTCCGCCAGTGCCTGGTGGCGCTGGCCGACGCCGAGCCGCTGGTCAAGCAGCTGTTCAACCACCGCTTCCAGAACGGGTCCCTGAACGGCCACTCCTTCGGGAACCTGTTCATCATGGCCATGTCCGAGGTGACCGGGAACTTCGAGCACGCCGTGCGCGAGTCCGGCCGCGTCCTGGCCGTCCGCGGCGACATCATCCCCTCCACCCTGACCGACGTCACGCTGGTCGCCAGCGTGAACGGCACGATGGTCGAGGGCGAGTCCAAGATCCCGGCCCAGAACGGGCTCATCAGCCGGGTCTTCCTGCGCCCCGACAACCCGGCGATCAACCCCGAGGCGGCGCTGGCGCTGATGAACGCCGAGGTCATCGTGGTCGGCCCCGGCTCGCTCTACACCTCGATCCTGCCCAACCTGCTCGTGCCGGGCATGGTCGACGCGATCCGCGAGTCGCCCGCGCTGAAGGTGTTCGTCTGCAACGTCGCCGAGCAGCCCGGCGAGACCCCCGACTACAGCGTGGACGACTACCTGGGCGTGATCCGCGAGCACACGGGCTCGGACCTGTTCGACTTCGCGATCGTGAACTCGAACCTGGAGCACATGCCCACCGGCGGCCAGTCGCAGGTCGTCTTCCACGAGCCCGAGGTGCAGCGCAAGCACCCGACCACGCGCTTCATCGCGGCCGACGTGGTCAACGAACGCATCCCCTCCCACCACGACCCGGAGAAGCTGGCCCGCCTGCTCATCAAGCGGGTCTGGCAGGTGTGAATGCAGGAGGGGGCAGGCCCCCTCTTCCGGAGCAGCTAGCGCCGGCGGACGACCACCGTCGCCGCGATCTCCACCGTGACGCCGCGCGGCAGCGAGTTCGTGCCGACCGCGGCCCGGGTGTGCTTGCCGGCCTCTCCCAGCACCTCGACCAGCAGGTCTGACGCGCCGTTGACCACCTGCGGCTGACCGCCGAAGTCGTCGGCCGACAGCACCCAGCCGGTCAGCTGGGCGATCTCCTCGACGTTGCCCAGGCCGGCCGCGGCCTCGATCTGGGCCAGGATGTTCAGCGCGCAGCGGCGGGCCGACTCCTGCGCCACCTCGACGCTGACCTCCGTCGGCACGCGGCCGGTCAGCAGCTCGCCGTCTTTCATCGCCACCTGGCCGGCGATGTACAGCAGGGCCCGGCCGTCCCCGATCGGGACCAGCCGCGTGGGGACGTACGACGCCATCGGGGCGGGGGCGGACGGGAGCTCGTAGCCGAGGCCGCGGAGGCGGTCGAGCGGTGTGGTCACGACTGCGAAGCCTATCCCACCCGGCCCCGGCGGACGTACGCGGCCAGTGCCGCCGCCACCGCGACCAGCGCCGCCAGGCCGACCAGGACGAAGGGCGTCTCCGGCTGCGTCAGCACCGCGCGCCAGAGGGGCTGGGCCGCCGCGGCCGGGCCGGCGGTGGCGGCCGGCGGCGAGGCGGTCGGGGCCGGGCCGGCGACCACGCCAGAGGGCGGGCCGCCGGCATCCCGGTACGTCCACAGGGCGACCACGTGGTCGGCCGGCCGGAACGTCGCCACCAGGAGCTGCGGCACGTCGTCGCCCGTGACGGCGAGAGCGGTCACCTCGGGCGCGGGCGGCGCCAGCGCCGTGAAGTGGGCGCCGCCGTCCGACGAGGCCCACAGGCCGCCCCGGTCGGACCCGCCGCCGTCGCTGGCCGCGTACAGGCGCTCCGGATGGCGCGGCGCCGCGACCAGGGCCGAGAAGTCCGTGCCAGGCAGGACGCCGCCGCCCGTGACCTGCTGCCACGTGGCGCCCTGGTCCGGTGACGCGAAGAGGCCGGCGTTGGTGCCCATCAGCAGCGGGCCGCCGGTCGCGGCGGGCGCCGCCAGCGCCGTGACCATGCTGCTCCCCGCGACCGCCGCCGTCCCGCCCGGCCCGGTGACGCCGGAAGCCGCCGCCCACGTCCGGCCCGCGTCCCCGCTCACGTACAGCGGCAGAGCCTCCGACCCCTGCGTGGCGTCGCCGCCGGCCGCGACCGCGTCGCCCGTGGCGGCCAGCGCGCTCACCCGGACCTGGGACAGGCCGGCCGGCGCCCACGGACCGCCCGCCCGGCCCACCAGCACGCCCTGGTCCGTGCCCGCCAGCACGCCGCCGCTGACGAACGCGAACGCGCGCACGGTCCGCGCGTCGGTCCCCGCCTGCCGCTGCCAGCTGACGCCGTCGTCGGCGCTCAGCCAGACCCCGGCGCCCCGGGTCCCGGCCAGGACGACGCCCGGTCGGCCCGGGTCGAACGCGAGCGCCGACACGCCCCTGCCCAGCCCGGACCGGACCACCCGCCAGGTGGCGCCGCCGTCGCCGCTGCGGAGGACGGCGCCGCCCGACGTCCCCGCGAGCAGGCGGTGGCCGTCGGCCGGATCGGCAGCCAGGGCGAACACGGGCCCGTCCTGCCGCACCGGCAGCGCGCCCAGGGGCGCCCAGACGTCGTCGGAGCCGGCGGCTGCGATCCCGCTCGCCGCCAGCGCCCACACGCCAGCCATGCATCCGGTCGCGAGACGACGGAGAGAAGACCGCGACACTGGGCCCGGATTATGCATCGGGGAGGCTCGGGAGCCGGTCTCTCGAACGGTGAAAGGGTGCCTCACTGAGAGGGTGTATCTGCGTAGAATCGGTCGCCGTGGCGGGGCAGGCAGCCGCGGCCCTCCGAGCCGCCCTCACCTGTTTGAAGCGCATCGGCGTCGAGCCGGAGACCGCACCGCCCTCGCTCGTGGCCACGGTGGCGCTCGTGCCGCCGGTCGCCGCCGGCGCCATCTTCTTCCGTCTGGTGGCGCTGGAGGCGGTGGTCATCGCGGTGGGGGCCGGACTCCTCGCGCACCTCGCCGCCCGCCTGCTGGGCCAGCCGCTCGACGGCACCCCCCTCCTCCCCGCGCTGGTCGCCGTGGCCCTGCTGGGCTCCGGTGCCACGGTGCTCTGGGCGGCGGTGGTGGCGGTCCTCGCGGCGGTCCTCGAGCTGGGCCGGGCCCGCTACGTCCCCGCCGCGCGCCTCCAGGTCGGCCTCCTCGCCTACGTCGCGGTCCTGCTCCTCTCGCGGGGCGCTGCCGCGGTCTACCTGTCCCCCGACGGCGTGCAGACGTCCGAGCCGATCCGCCTCTGGCTGCAGCTCGGCGACAAGGCGCCGTTCGACCCTGTGCGGCTGTACGTGGGCAACGTGGCCGGGCCGGTGCTGGCGACGTCCATGCTGGCGGTCGCCGTGGGCGCCGCCTGGCTGTGGTACTCGCGCCGCCTGAGCCTCCTCGTGGTGCTCACGTTCGTGGCCGGCGCGCTGGTCCCGATCGCGGTCGAGCGCTGGTCACCCGGCTACCAGCTCGCCAGCGGGCCGCTGTGGTTCGTGGCCGCGCTCGTGCTGGCGGACCGCCACATGCTGCCCAGGTCCGGCGTCGGGCGGCCGCTGCTCGGCTTCCTGGCCGGCGCGCTCGCGCTCGCCGTCCGCGCCCGCGGCTTCGCCATCGAGGCGTCCGTGGTGGCGGTGGCGGGCATGCAGGCGCTCAACGTCGCCCTGCAGGGCCTGGACTGGGTTCGCCATCATCGCGAGGAGAGCGCCGCGCGCCTGCGCGACCTCCGCGACGCAGCGCTGGCGCTGGGGCGGCCGCGCCGGCCCAGGCCCGCGGACTAGGTCACCCGGCCCGCGGACTAGGTCACCCGGCCGGGGTCCGCCGCCAGCGCCAGGTGCTCGCCGGCCGCCACCAGGCGGCGCATCCGGTCCAGCGCGTCCCAGACCTCCACGAACCGGGTGTACGCGGGTGCCGGGCACAGCCGGACCAGGTCGGGCGGCCGGAAGTCCGGCACCACGCCGGCCGCGACCAGGGCGCGGCTGATCCGGCTCGCCTCGGGATGGGCCAGCGACACGTGGCCGCCCCGCTGGGCCGGGTCCCGCGGCGAGGCGAGCGCGAAGCCGAGCGGCTCCAGCCACGCCTCCCAGAGCGCCACGACCAGCTCGGTCAGCGCCACCGACCGGGCCCGCAGGCGCTCGATCCCGGCCTCCGCCAGCACGGCGACGCCGGTGCCCACCGGGACCAGCGACAGCATCGGCGGCGTGCCGGCGGCGAAGTGCCCGATGCCGGGCGCGGGGTCGTACGCGGGGCCCATCCGGAACTGCTCGCGCTGGCCGAACCAGCCCCAGATCGGCTGCCGCAGCCGCTCCTGCAGGTCGCGGCGCACGTACAGGAACGCCGGGGCGCCGGGCCCGGCGTTGACGTACTTGTACGTGCAGCCGACCGCCAGGTCCACGTCCCAGCGGTCCAGCTCGACCGGCAGCGCCCCGACCGAGTGGCAGAGGTCCCACAGCACGAGCGCGCCCGCCGCGTGCGCCGCGGCGGTGATCCCTGGCACGTCCGCGACGGCGGCCGACAGGTACGAGACGTGGGACAGCGAGACCAGGGCGACGTCGGCGTCCAGCGCCGCCGCGACCTCGGCCGGGCCCAGCAGGCGCAGCTCCAGGCCGCGGGCCGCCGCCAGGCCCTCCAGCACGTAGCGGTCGGTCGGGAAGTTGTCGGCGGTGGTCAGGACGACGCGCCGGCCAGGGCGGGCGTCCAGGGCGGCCGCCGCCAGCTTGTACAGGTTGACGGTCGTCGAGTCGCCGACCGCCACCTGGCCGGACGCGGCCCCCAGCAGCGTCCGGCCCAGGTCGTCGCCGACCCGCTCGACGCGCTCGATCCAGCCCAGCCAGGAGCGGACCAGGCCGCCGCCCCACTCGTCGCGGAGCATGCGGTCCACCGCGTCGACCGTCGACCGGGGCAGGCGGCCCAGCGAGTTGCCGTCCAGGTACAGCGGGCCGGCCTCGGCCACGACGAACCGGTCGCGCAGCCAGGCCAGGTCGTCGGTCGCGTCCAGCCGCTCGGCGCCGGCCCGCCGCAACCCGGCCGCGCCTACCCGGCCGCCTTCAGGAAGTCCGGCCGGCCCCGGACGACGAACTGGTCGCGGCGCGGCCCCACCCCGATCAGCTCGATCGGCGCGCCGCACAGCTCCTCGACCCGCTCGACGTACGCCCGGCAGTTGGGCGGCAGGTCCAGCCACGAGCGGCAGTCCCCGATCGGCTGCTCCCAGCCCGGCATCGTCTCGTAGCGCGGCTCGCAGTGCTTGAGGTGCGAGATGTTCGCCATCGGGTGGTCGTGGAACTCGCCCCGGAAGTCGTAGCCGACGCAGACCCTGAGCTCCGGCATCTCGTCGAGCACGTCCAGCTTGGTCAGCGCGACGGACGTGGCGCCGTTGACGCGGCTGGCGTAGCGGGCGACGGCGCCGTCGAACCAGCCGACGCGGCGGGCTCGGCCAGTCACCGTGCCGAACTCGTGGCCGCGCTCCCGGATCGCGTCGCCGACGTGGTCCTCCAGCTCGGTCGGGAACGGCCCGTAGCCGACGCGGGTGGTGTACGCCTTGACGACGACGAGCGAGCTATCCACGCGGGTGGGCGGCACCCCGGCGCCGGTGCACAGGCCTCCGGCCGTGGTGTTGGAGCTGGTCACGTACGGGTACGTGCCCGAGTCCAGGTCGAGCATGGTCGCCTGGGCGCCCTCCAGCAGGATGTTCGCGCGCCGGTCGAGCGCCTGCTGGACGATCGGGAACGTGTCGCGGATGTACGGGTCCAGCGCCCGGGCGTAGCCCAGGTACTCCTCGACCATCCGGTCGTAGTCGAACGACTCCTCGCCGTAGAGGTCGCGCAGGACCGGGTTCTTGACCTGCCCGATCACGAAGTCGAGCTTCTTGCGCATGAAGACCTCCTTCTGGAGGTCCCCGATCCGGAAGCCGATGCGGCGGATCTTGTCCGCGTACGCCGGGCCGATGCCGCGCCAGGTGGTGCCCAGGCGGTCGTCGCCCCGGGCCGCCTCCTCGAGCTGGTCGAAGAGCGGGTGGTAGCTCATGACCAGGTGGGCGCGCTCGGAGATCACGAGGTTGGACGGCTCCATGCCGCGCTCGCGCAGCTGCTCGATCTCCCGGATCAGCACGCGCGGGTCGGCGACCACGCCGTTGCCGATGACGCACGTGACGTGGGGGTGCAGGATGCCGCTGGGCATGAGCTGGAACTTGAACTCGCCGTGCTCCGTGACGACGGTGTGCCCGGCGTTGTTGCCGCCCTGGGCCCGGATGACCATGTCCGACCGCTCGGAGAGCAGGTCCACGATCTTGCCCTTGCCCTCGTCACCCCACTGGCCGCCGACGACGAGTATGACCACGGGCCGTTATTAAACCGCCTTCCGGCCGGCCCCGTCACGCCATTCGCCTAAGGTTTGCCGGATGAGGTGTGAGTGGGCCGGCGAAGACCCCCTGATGGTCGCCTATCACGATCAGGAGTGGGGCGTCCCGGCCCGCGACGACCGGACGCTGTTCGAGTTCCTGACCCTGGAGGGCGCCCAGGCCGGGCTGAGCTGGATGACGATCCTGCGCAAGCGCGATGGCTACCGGCGGTCGTTCGCCGGCTTCGACCCGGAGGCGGTCGCCCGGTTCACGGACGCCGACGTGGACCGGCTGCTGGCCGACGCCTCGATCGTGCGCAACCGGGCCAAGATCACGTCCACGATCGCGAACGCCCGCGCCCTGCTGGCCGTGCGCGAGGAGCGCGGCAGCTTCGCGGAGCACCTGTGGTCGTTCGTGGACGGCCGCACGCTGCAGCCGGGGCGGGACGCGCTGTCCGACCTGCCGGCGGAGACCGCGGAGGCGCGGGCGATCAGCCGGGACCTGAAGCGGCGCGGCTTCGGCTTCGTCGGACCGACGATCATGTACTCGCTGATGCAGGCCTGCGGGCTGGTCAACGACCACGTCACCGGCTGCTTCCGCTGGGACGAGCTCTCCCGAGCGTAGGCTTTCCTCCCCCCCGACACCTCAGCTAGGATTCGGTGTCGGGTCCGCTTGACTGTTGAACCGGAAGGAGTGATCAACCATGGCTGAAAATGGCATCGCGCCCGGCACCCCGAGCTGGGTCGATCTGAGCAGTCCGGACGTGGACGCGTCCGTGCAGTTCTATGGCGCCCTGTTCGGCTGGACGGCCGACGAGGGCTCGCCGGAGTTCGGCGGCTACCGGATGCTCCGGTCGAACGGCAAGATGGTCGCCGGCGTCGGCCCGATCATGAACCCGGGCCAGCCGCCGGTGTGGAACACGTACGTGAGCGTGGACGACGCCGCGGCGACGTCGGAGAAGGCGAAGCAGGCGGGTGGCCAGGTGCTGATGGAGTCGATGCAGATCGGCGACTCCGGCAGCATGGCGATGCTGCAGGACCCGACCGGCGCGGTGGTCGGGCTGTGGCAGCCGAACCAGCACAAGGGCGCCGAGGTGTTCAACACGCCGGTGTCCCTGACGTGGAACGAGCTGTCCACGCGCGACCCGGAGGCCGCCAAGCGCTTCTACAGCGCGGTGTTCGGCTGGGACCCGCACACGCACGAGGGCGAGCAGCCGTACACCGAGTGGCACCTGAACGGGAAGTCGATCGGGGGCATGATGAAGACGCCGGCGCAGGTGCCGGCGGCCGTGCCGCCGTTCTGGCTGTCCTACTTCACGGTGGCGGACACCAACGCCACGGTGAGCAAGGCGCAGGAGCTGGGCGCCACGGTGATGATGCCGGCGACGGACATCCCGCAGGGCAGGATCGCGGTCCTGACCGACCCGGCGGGCGCGACGTTCGCGGTCATCGGGCCGACGCCTCAGTAGGGGCTCATCGCCATCAGGGGGTCGCTCGGCACTCGTCGAGCGACCCCTGGTCGGCGGGGCCGTGCCTGGGTGGCCGAGTTAATGAGGGCCGTTGGTGCACCAGCGGCCCGTTCGCGACCCTCCGAAAGGGCCGTTGGCCGGCCAGCGGCCCTTTCGGGCCCGGCCGGGCGACCGGACAGGGCCAACCGCCGGCGAATGTGCCTGCCCACGGCTCCCAAGGGGGCGATTTGCCGGCGGATGGCCTCCTCGGAACGACCGGCTGCTGACGGGAGGGGGGTCCAGGCCGCGCAGCGCCGCAGGGAAGCCTTGACCCCCCGTCTGCTCACTGCCAGGCTGGACCCAGGGAGGCGCGGCAGCGCCCCCTTCGCCCGAACTCGGCCACCCAGGTGTCGCCCCGCCGACCAGGGCGGAGCCCCGGCCGACCAGCGGCCCCCTCAGGACGCTCGCGAGCGCTCCACCACCGCCAGGTCGCGCAGGGCCGCGGGATCCTGCTCCAGCTGCCGGCGGCTGACCTTGCCCGTCGGGCCGGTCGGGACCCGGTCCACCACCACCAGCCGGCGCGGCCGCCGGGTGCGGCCCAGGTGCGCCTCGCACTGCCGCATCAGGGCGTCCGCCAGCTCGGCCGGCTCGGCCCCGGGCCGGGCGGTCACGTACGCGACCGGGCACCGGCCCAGCACCTCGTCGGGCCGGCCCACGACCGCGGCCTCCGTCACCGCCGGGTGCGACCGGAGCACGTCCTCGATCTCCCGCGGGTAGATCTTCTCGCCGCCGCAGTTGATCACGTCGTCCGCCCGGCCCGTCAGGAACACGAAGCCCCGCTCGTCCAGGTGGCCGACGTCGCCGGTGACCAGCCAGCCATCGTCGTTCCGGGCCGGCCGCAGACGCTGGGCCGCCCCCGGCTCCACGTAGTGGCGGACGACGTCCTGGCCCCGGATCTGGACCGAGCCGGCCACGCCGGGCGGGCACGGCAGGCCCTCCTCGTCCACGATCCGCAGGGCCAGGCCGACCGGCAGCCCCGCCGACCCGCGCCGGCGCTCGGCCGCGTCCAGCGGGTTGGCCGTCACCTGGCTCGCCGCCTCCGTCATGCCGTACGTCTCCAGCACCGACACCCCGGTGTTGGCCTCGAACCGGGCGTGGACGGGCGGCGGCAGCGGCGCCGACGCCGAGCGGGCGAACCGGATCCGGGCCGCCGTGTCGCCGTCGGGCCCCGGCGCGTCGGCGAGAATCGCCAGCACGGCAGGGACGGCGTTCAGCCACGTGACCCGCCAGCTGGCGAGCAGCGCCCAGAAGTCGGTGCGGTGGAACCGCCGGTCGACGACCAGGCCGGAGCCGGCGACCAGCGCCGACAGCAGCCCGACCACCTGGGCGTTGACGTGGAACAGCGGCAGCGGCGAGTAGCCCAGCTCCTCCGGTCCCAGGCGGTGGTGCGCGGCCACGCGGCCCGCGACCGCGAGGAGCTGGCGCTCGGACAGCGGCACGATCTTGGGCGTGCCGGTCGTGCCGCTGCTGGACAGGAGCACCGCCGGCGGCGCCGACGCCGGCCACGGCGCCCGCGCGCCGGTCGGGATGCCCTGCCGGGGCGGGCCGTCCCGCAGCTGCCACACCGGGCACTCGCCCGCGGCCATCTCGGGCAGGTCGGTCACCACCAGGTCGAGCGCGAGCTGGGCCGCCTGCCGGGGATGGTCGGGGCCGGCCTCGGGATTGAGCGTCGCCACCGTCACGCCTGCCGCGAGCAGCCCCAGGTACGTCGTGGCGAAGTCGAGGGGGTCGTCCACCGCGAGGCCCACGCGGCGCGTCCACGCCGGGCTCGGGCCGGAGAGGGCGGCGCTCCACACGGCGGTGCGCCGGCCCAGCTCGGCGTACGTCAGGACGCGGCCGTCCTTACCGACGCCCAGGGCCAGGCGGTCGCCCGCGCCGCGGGCACGGAGCGCGACGAGGTCCGCGATGCTCAATACATCATCCGGGGGTCGTGGTAGTACTTGAACTCGAGCAGGTTGTTCGAGGGGTCGCGGAGCACGAACGTCAGGTGCTCCTCGACCAGGCCGCCGAAGCGGGTCTCCACGTCGCGGTAGACGTCCACGCAGCGCCGGCGCGCCAGGGCGAGCAGGCGGTCGAAGTCGTCTCGCTCCCGGAACGTCACGCCGAAGTGGCGCGGGTACATGTCCGGATCACGGTCCCACTGATCGGAGAGGTGGCAGACGATCTGGTCGCCGAAGAAGTCCAGGGTGATCCGGTCCGGGTAGCGCCGGGCCAGCTTGCAGCCCAGCTGCTCCACGTAGAAGTGGTGGGTCTCGTCGAGGTCCCGCGCCGGGATCGCGAGATGAAAGACGTCGCGTGTGTCACGCAAGGGCAAGTCCCTCCAGGAGCGTGTCGGCGCGCAGGCCCAGGCGCAGGGTCTCCAGGCCGACCACGTCGGCCATCGCCACGTTGCCCAGGTTCACGTCGGGCCCGAGCCGCCTGATGAAGTACGTTTGCAGGTCCTTGGTCGGCGCCTCGAACACGACCTTCCGCACGTCGAGGCCGGACGCGATGATCGCGTCCACCGCCTCCTGGCGGGGCCGGCCGTCCGGCGTGCAGATGCCGCTGCGGCCGCTCTCCCTGGCCTCGGTCAGCACCAGGCTCGCGCCGGCCTCCAGGTCGCCGCGGATGCCCTCGACCCAGTCGTCGGGCGTCAGCTCGCCCGATCGCTGCGCGTCCTTGAAGCCGACCTCGCTGATCACGTCGAAGTCGCGGCCGAGGGCGGCGACGTGCGCCATCTTCTCGGCGCTCGACATCGTTATGGTCCCGTTCGAGACCTCCACCCACCGGCACCCGTGCAGGTGGCAGAAGGAGCGGAAGCCCTCGAAGCGGCTCTGCAGCACGAACTTCTCGAACAGCGTGCCGCCGAAGAAGAACTCGACGTGGTTGCGGCGGAGGCACATGATCTTGCGCTCCAGCTCGCGGGTGACGAGCGCCGTGCCCCAGCCGAACTTGACGAAGTCGATCAGGGGCGCGTGGCTCTCGATGACGTCCTCGAACAGACCGGTCGCGGCGCCGGGGTCGATGACGATGCTGAAGCCGGACCGGCGCGGCTTGCGCTGCCGGCTCGGGAGGTCCAGGGTCTCCTCGATTCCCGTAAGCGCCGTGCTCATGGATCCATTACAGGAAGCGGACCCCAAGGGTTGTCCGAGAGTCCGGTTAGAAATCCCCGAGAGCCCGCCGCTCATGACACGGTGCTTACGAAGTTCCACACCACCTGGCCGGCTGGCGGCGTCGTGGCGTCCCCGGCCGGCCAGTAGTGGCCGCCGGCCGCGTACGTGGCCAGCTCGACCTGCGTCCCGTCCTGGCACTGCGCCCAGCGCTGGGTCCGGAGCTGGCCGACCAGCTGCGACTGCGACCCGCCGCCGCAGCCGTCCCGCTGCCGCCACGTCGCCACCTCGCGGGTGACCGGCGTGAGCACCACGCCGTTGGCGGTGAGCGGCCCGTCTCCCGGCGCGTACGGGAGCTCGGGGTCGTCCCTGACGGCGACCTGGAGGAGCGGCACCGGCGAGCCCGGCGGACACGCCGTCATCGGCAGCGCCAGCACGACGGTCACGCTCGCGTACAGGTCGGGCCGGTCGCACGCCATCCGGTACGCCATCTTGCCGCCGTTGCTGTAGCCGACCAGCGAGATGCGGCTGGGGTCCACCCCCGGGTCGGCGCCGACGCGCTGGGCGACGGCGGCCAGGAACCCCACGTCGTCCAGGTCGTGGAGCTGCGCGGCGCCGCAGCACAGGCCCGCGTTCCAGGACTGCGCGTAGCCGACCGGGTAGACCAGGATGACCTGGCCGGCCGACGCGAGCGGGAGCAGGCCGTCGCGCGTCTCCTCGTAGCCGATGTCGGAGTTGACGCCGTGGAGGAACACGATCGCCGGCAGGTGCGCCGCGGCCGGGTGCGCCGGCCGGATCACCTGGTAGCTGCGGACCAGGCCGGCGACCGAGACGTCGTCCACGGTGGCGACGGTGTCCGGCGGGGCCGGCGGCGCCGACGCGGCCGCCAGCGCGGCGGAGAGCGGCGCGGTCGGCAGCAGCACGCCGCCGGCCGCCGCCCCCGGCGCGGCCATCCGCACCGACGACAGGTCGAGCCAGCTCACGGCGGCGGCGACCGCCAGGCCGATCGCGAGCGTGCGCACCCCCTGCATGGCCCAGGTGGGTCGGTGGCCCTCCGGCCGGACCGTCCGCCGGCCCGCGAACGGCAGGCTCAGCGGCGTGCGGCGAGCCACCGCCACGACGACCCACGTGATCGCGAGCACGAACGGCAGGATGCCCAGGAGGCCGATCAGGAGCGTGTACCGCGCCGGCAGGTCCAGGAGCGCCGTGAACAGCCCCGTGACGCCGGCCAGCGCCAGCAGGCCCTGCAGGACCAGCGGATGCGCGAGGTAGATCCCGAAGGACGCGTCCGAGGCGGCGCGGATCGCCCGCACGAGCGGCGCGGGCCGGAGCCGGTCGGCCCACCAGACGCCGAGCGCGAACAGGCCGAGCACGACCGACAGGCTCTCCACGGTGACCGCGGGCTGGAACACCTCGCTGGCCTGGAGCGGCGGGAGGAGCCGGAACGCGATGTCGTAGCCGAAGCTGGCGAGGCCGGCGACCACGCCGGCGACCGCCAGCAGCACGACCACGGCCCGATGATGGCGGACCCAGTCCGTCAGGTCGCCGAGCCGGACCGCGAGGATCGCGCCCGCGAGCACGTACAGCTGGTAGCTGGGCAGCAGCGCGTCGGGATGCTCCATCCACCACCCGAGCGGGCCGCCCGGCCGCAGGCGGTAGTGGATCGCGGCCGTGAACGCGAGCTGGAGGACGGCGCTGGCGGCCAGCACCAGCCAGTGGTACCGCCGGGTGGCCCGGACGAAGGCCAGGAGCGGCGGGAACACCAGGTACAGCTGCATCGTGACGAGCAGGAAGTACAGGTGGTAGCGGGCGCCGCCGTCGACCAGGTCGATCGCGAGCTGGCGCAGCCCCGTCCACAGGCCGCCGGCCGGCCCGTCGGCGAGGAAGTAGACGACGGTCCAGGCCACGTACGGCGTCGCGACCAGCCAGTAGCGCCGGGCCCAGAAGCGGCCGAGCGGCCACCGCTCGCGCGTTGCGTACGCGTAGGTGAGCACCAGCGCGGTGATGAGGACGAACACCTCGCGGTTGACGTGCAGCAGGACCGTCGCCGCCCCGGCCGGGACGCTGGTCGGCTTGTTCGTGCCCGTGACCACGTGCACGGCGATGACGCCGGCGACGGTGAGCACGCGCATGAGATCGACGCCGTCCAGATGGCGGGCTGGCCGGGAATCCACGACGGTCAATCCAACCAGGACACCCCCGACGGGCGTGCGAGAGTTCCGTAAGAGTTCGGTAAGAGCACCTGCTACTGGGCCGCGACCGTTTCCTCGGTCGCCCACCGCGGCAGGGCGATGTCCACGCCGAAGCCGCCGCCGGCCACGTTCCGCGCCTGGACCGTCCCGCCGTGCCGCTCGATGACGTGGCGGGCGATGGCCAGGCCCAGCCCGGTCCCGTGCCCGCGGCGCGCCGGGTCGGCGCGGAAGAACCGGTCGAAGACGCGGGGCAGCACGTCGGGGGACACCCCGGGCCCGGTGTCCCGCAGGGCGAACTGGATCGCGTCGCCGTGGGCCGTCGCGCTGAAGATCACGCGGGCGGACTCGGGCGTGTGGCGGGCCACGTTGTCGAACAGGGCGCGCAGGGCGCGCAGCACCAGGGCCCGGTCGGTGCGGCCGGGGCCGAGCGTGGCGCTCGCGTCGGTGTCCACCTCCCGGGGCGCGCAGATGCGCTCGGCGTCGTCCGCGGCGTCGGCGAACACGTCGTCCCAGTCCACCTCGGCCAGCTCGACGCGGCCCTCGGCGTCCGTGCGCGCGAGCTGGAGCAGGTCGTTGGTCAGGCGGGCCATCCGCCGCGCCTCGATGAGCAGCTCGGCCAGGCACTCCTCGCGCTGCTCCGGCGTCGCCTCCGGGTGCTCGAGGAGCGTCTGGGCGTCGTTCAGGATCACGGTGAGCGGCGTCCGCAGCTCGTGGGACGCGTCCGCGACGAACTGGCGCTGGCGGCTGAGCGTCTCCTCCAGCTCGCGGTACACCGTCTCCAGGCGGTCGAGCGACGCGTTGAACGCCATCGAGAGGCGGGAGATCTCGTCCCGCGTGCCGGGCACGGGCAGGCGCTCGGCCAGGTCGCCCGGGCCGATCGTCTCCGCCGCCCTCGTCAGCTGCGTGACCGGGTCCAGGCCGCGGCCGGCCACGATCCAGGCCAGCCCGAGCGCCGACAGCAGGGCCAGGCCGCCGCCGGCCAGCAGGATCAGCCGGAGCGTCTGGAGCGTGGAGTCCAGGCCGTCCACCGAGCGGCCGACGCTCAGGATCAGGGGCGCCGGACCGGGGTCCGCGTGCTCCAGGCCCGCCGTCGTGTTCACCGGGACCACGGTCAGGCGGTAGCGGGCGCCCGCGCGGCCGACCGTGGCGGTCGAGGAGACGCCGGCCAGCGCCCGCTGGCGCGCCGACTCCGGGAGCGGCACGGAGAGGCCCGTCGCGTTGGGGCTCCGGTCGAGCTCCGTGCCGTCGCCGTCGTACGCGATCACGAACGTGTCCGGGCCGCCGAGCAGGACCCGCGACAGCGGCACGGGCGGCCCGAGGTCGGGGCGGTTGACCCGACGGACGATGACCGTGGCGTACTGCTGGAGCGCCGCGTCCGTGTCGCCGTACAGGCGCTGGGAGAGGACGACGTACACCCCGGTCCCGAACAGGCCCACCACGACGAAGGCGGCGACCGCCGACAGGACGGCCAGCCGGAGCCGGAGCGACATCAGGCCGGCCAGGCGGACACGGAAGTTGATGAGCATCTCACTCCGGGCGGAGCACGTAGCCGACGCCGCGGACGGTGTGCACGAGGCGCGGCTCGCCGGCCGCCTCCAGCTTCGTGCGCAGGTAGCGCACGTACACGTCCAGGACCCGGCTGTCCTGGTAGCCCCAGATCGCGGCCAGCAGCCGGCTGTGCTGGATCACCTCGCCCGGGTGCCGCATCAGGAACCGCAGCAGCTCGAACTCCCGCGGCGTCAGCTCGACCAGGCGCTGGCCGCGGTACACGGTGTGCGCGCGGTCGTCCAGCACCAGGCCGGCGACCTGGTACGTCCGCGGACCGTCCTGCGACCGCCGCCGCAGGAGCGCCCGGATGCGCGCGAGCAGCTCGTCCTTCACGAACGGCTTCACCAGGTAGTCGTCGGCGCCCGAGTCCAGGCCCTGGACCTGCGCGGAGGTGCCCTCGCGGGCGGTCAGCATCAGGATCGGCACGTCGTTGACCTCGCGCAGCCGCCGGCACACCTCCATGCCGTCGATGCCGGGCAGCATGAGGTCCAGGATGACCAGGTCGGGCAGCTCGTCGAGCGCCGCCTCCAGGGCCCCGGTCCCGTCGCCCGCCTCGCGCACCTGGTAGCCCTCGAACGCCAGCGTCCGCCGCAGGGAGGCCCTGATGTGCGCATCGTCATCGACGATCAGGACCTTGGACACAACACGGATGGTACGGAGCCGCTACGTCGCCGGTTCTCGCGACACCTGAATCCCGTCGGCCTGGAGGATCAGCGACGCGAGCTCGGCGTGCCCGCGGTCGTTGGGGTGGAACAGGTCGCCGGGCCCCTGGTACGTCGGCCGGCCGGCCGGCCCGTGGTTGGCGGCGTCCATGTACGCCGCCGACAGGTCCACGTAGCGGCCGTGGGCGGCGTCGCACTGGGTCCGCGCCGCGGCGTCGTAGTCCACAGCCGGGAGGCCGAGCCGGTTCTTCTCGGCCGGGTCGAGCCAGGCCCCGAGGCAGATCAGCTCCGCCTTCGGCGACGCGACGCGCAGGCGGTCGAGCAGCTCGGCGTACGCGGCCGAGTACCGGTCCAGGGGCACGTCGCGCACGAAGTCGTTGGTGGCGATCTGCACGACCACGACGTCGCTCGGGGCCGTGAGGTTCCAGTCGGCGGCGTCCTCGGCGGTGACGCCCGGGCGGGCCTGGATCCGGACCTGGACGGGCCGGCCCTCCGCCAGGCCCTTCGCGACGAGCGCGGTGTACGTGTGGGCCTTGTTGGACGCGAACCAGCCGTCGGTCACGCTCGCGCCGACGAACAGCACGCGGACGGAGGAGGTCTCCACGGCGGCGCCGACTGCCTGCGTACCGCCGCGCCCGCCCGGGCGCGCCGACGCGGTGGTCGTGGTGGTGCTGTGTCGCGCGACGGCCCGCGTGCTCGCCAGCACCCGGGTGCCGCCGCAGGCGGCCGCGCCCAGCGTCAGCAGCAGGACGAGCGGGATGAGTCTGGCGCGCATTCCCTCAGCGCGCATTGTCGAGGATCAGAGGCGCCGAAGGCATGGGCGACGTAGGGCGGCTCCGGGACCTCTGGCGTTCGACGCGTGGCGTGGGGCCCACGCAAGTCCAAACGCCGCCGCGGCGCTCGGGGCACGCGGTGCCCGGTGCGCACCCGACGAGGCGGCTACCGCGCCGGCCTCACTCCGGACCCACGACCTCGGGCCGCCGCCGCTCCAGGTTCTCGAAGCGGGTCAGCTCCTTGCGGAAGATCAGCTCCACCATGCCGGTGGGGCCGTTGCGGTGCTTGGCGACGATGACCTCGGCGATGCCGGGCTTCTCGCTCTTCTCGCGGTTGTAGTAGTCGTCCCTGTAAAGAAACATGACGATGTCGGCGTCCTGCTCGATCGAGCCCGATTCGCGCAGGTCGCTGAGGATCGGGCGCTTGTCCGGCCTGGCCTCGGGGGCGCGGGAGAGCTGGGAGATCGCGATCACGGGGATGCTGAGCTCGCGGGCGATGCCCTTCAGCGCCCGCGAGATGGCCGACACCTCCTGCACCCGGTTCGAGTCGCCGCCGCGCTCGCGGCCGCTCATGAGCTGGAGGTAGTCGAGCACGATCAGCTCGATCCCCTCGCGGCTGCGCGCCTGCCGGGCCTTGAGCCGCATGGTGAGGTCGTCGAGGGTGGGCGAGTCGTCGATGAAGATCGGCGCGTCGCCAAGGGGCCCGAGCGCCCCGGCCAGACGCTCGTACTCGACGTCGCTGAGCGTCCCCCGATGCAGCCGCTGGGCGTCGATGCGCGCCTGCTCGCAGAGCATGCGCTCGACGAGCTGCTCCTTCGACATCTCGAGGCTGAAGATGGCGACGGGCTTCTTCTGCTCGACGGCGGCGTGGAGCGTCACGTTCAGCACGAAGCTGGTGTTGTGGACGACGATGTCGCCGGCGATGAAGTTGGCGCCGTCGGGGACGGTGAGGTCGTAGACCTGGTGCTCGCCGGCCGGCTCGATGCTCACGACCTCGTCCCAGTACAGATCGGGGCTGGCGAGCCGGACGAGCGCGGGTGACTCCAGGGCCTGCGCGTAGGCCGCCAGGCGATGTGCAGGCAGGCCACGGCGGACGTGCGGGTTGTACCCGCGCTGCCCGGCCGGCCACTCTCCCACTGCCACGGCGAGCTCACCCAGCGTCAGTGAGCGCTCGCTGGCGGCCTCGTGAACCAGGCGCCAGACGGCACTCGGCAGATGTCCGGCATTCGACCGGCGACGTGCCTCGGCCACTGCCGGAAATCGGCCGGCCTTCTCGCCGATCCAGCCGATCTCGCGCTGGTACGTCGCCACCGATCGCGGTTCGGTGACCTCCACCCGCCAGCACCTCGCCTTCTTGCGCCACAGTTTGGCGACCACACCGAAGCGGGCCAACGCGTGCTGCATGTCCGATGCAAGTCCCTCGGAGGCCACCGCGAACTCGATCCGCGGGTAGCCCCCCATCGAGTAAATCGTCCCGTCGCAGCTCATCACGGTGCGCACCAACTCACGCAGGCGACTCCGCTCCCACGTCCACGCGATGTCCGGGAAGCGCTTGGCGTCAGCTCCCTTCCCCCACAGGCCCACGTCACGGAGGAATGCCGTCAGCGGATTGCGCCGCTTGCCGCCGCGTGGCAGCGCGGCAAAGTACGTGCAGCGTCCGTCGAAGCGGATGTGCAACTCTGGATAGTGCGCGGCGACGATCGCCGCGAAGTCGTCAACGACCCACGGATCCCTGTTGCTGAACGCTGGCGTGGAGGCCGTCAGCCCGCCCTCCGCCACGAGGTACCCCAGCAGCCGCACGAGCCCGATGTCCAGTGACTCGTCGGTGCCGAAGCACGGCACGCGGCGGGGAATGGCGATCCGCTCCCCGACGGCAATGTCGTGGAGTGGCTCCCAGCCGCGGACGGTCATGAATGGATGGTGGTGCGTCACCTCGATCGCCCGACCCGTCCGTGTCGTGACGCGGTAGCAGGGCTGGACACCGCTGTCGACCCACGCCGCGATCTGAGCGGGACGCACCAGTCCCTGGTCGTCCAGGCCCAGTACGGCCGGGAGGCGGCGCTGCACCGCCTCTTCGATGGTCAGGCGCGCTCCGGTCTCTGGATCGACCACAAGTGTGTCACTTCTGACACACTTGCCCATAGAAGGACGCCCAGCGATGATCGCCAGATCGGCGGCCTTGAAGCCGTTCGTCATCCGGTCCAGGTCGTGGAAGCCGCTCGGGATCCCGATCACGCCCCCGCCCGACGCCATCTGCGCGTCGATCCGGTCCATCGCCGGCTTCAGCAGGCCATAGATGTGCTCCATGCCCGAGCCGACCTTGTCGTCCGAGATCGCGTAGACGTGCGCCTGGGCGGTGTTCACCGCCTCCTCCGCATCCAGCGCCTCGTCGTAGCCCAGCGCCGAGACCTGCGTCCCCGCGGAGATCAGCCTCCGCTTGTACGCCTTGTCCTTGACGATCCGGGCGTAGTACTCGACGTTGGCGGCCGTCGGCACCGACTCCTGCAGCAGCGCCAGGTGCGCCCTGCCCCCCACGCGGTCCAGCACGCCCAGCTTGCCCAGCTCCGCCGCGAGCGTCACGTTGTCGATCGGCTCGCCCTCGCGGAACAGGTTCTGCGCGGCCCGGTAGATCTGCCCGTTGTTCTCCCGGTAGAAGTCGTCCGGGTTCAGCTTGTCGAGGACGCGCGTGATCGCCGCCGGGTCCAGGAGGACGGCCCCCAGGACCGAGGTCTCGGCGTCCAGGTCGTGCGGTGGTATGCGGACCTGGGGCGAGACCGGGACGGCGCACACGGGACCGCTACCGGTCCTGCGTGATGATCAGGTTGATGTTGGCCGTCACCTCGCGATGCAGGCGCAGCGGCACCTGGTGCTCGCCCAGCTGCTTCAGCGGGTCCTTGATGTCGATCTTGCGGCGGTCGACGTCCACCTGGTGCTGCAGGCGCAGCGCCGTGGCCACGTCGTCGTTGGTGATCGCGCCGAACACCTTGTCCTCGGAGCCGACCTTGAGCCGGACCACCACCGTCTTGTTGTCGATGAGCTCGGCCAGCTCCCTGGCCTCGTCGCGCTCCTTGGCCTCGCGCCGGGCGGTCGCCTCGCGGAGCCGCCGGGCCTCGGCCTCGGCGCCCTTCCCCGCCAGCACCGCGAGCTTGCGCGGGAGCAGGTAGTTGCGGCCGTAGCCGTCGGCGACGTCCTTCACATCGCCGGCCAGGCCGATGTTCGCGACGTCCTTGGTCAGCATGATCTTCAAAGCGGGTCTCTTGCCTCCGATTCGCGGGATTCCAACAGTAGAGGCCGCTCGGCTCGAGCGGCGAGCAGGCGCCGGACGCCCTCGCGCGCCAGCGTGAGCACGAGCTGCAGGTCGTGGTCGAAGGTGCTCTCGCCGCGCTCCAGGTCGGCTCGGTGCTGCTCGACCACCGGCTCCGGGCAGGCGTCCACGAACACTTTAACCGCCAGCACGCCCAGGGCCAGCACGTCCAGGTCGCCGATCACCGGGACCCAGGCGGGGACGTCCAGCGGGCTCACGATCAGGCCCAGCGCCGTGCCCACGGCGACCTTGGGGCCCAGGGGCACCCGGCGGTCGCGCATCAGGCAGTAGGCGAGCTTGCCGGTTCGCGGGACCTCGAACAGGAGCGCGCGCGCACGCGCGAGGTCGAAGCGCATGGATTCGAGTGCCCAAAGGTACCGCGTTCGGCGCTCCCGGCGGCGGCCCGGCCGCGGGCGGCGCGGCCTTCGAGGGTCCACGCCGGGCCGGCAGGCGTTCTAATGGACGCGATGAGGGGTCTCCCGAGACTGCTGCCGCTGCTGGCCGTGGTGCCCGTGCTGATCGTGCTCGCCGTGGTGGGCATCGTGACCCTGGCCGGCGGCCTGCCCCGCCGGGCCGGCGAGCTGCTCGTCATCGCGCTCGCCGTCGCGGTCGCCGGACTGGCGCTGCGCCCCGACTGGCGCGGGCTCACCGGGGCCGCGATGGTGGTGATCGGGCTGTGGTTCCTGGCCACCTCGTACGGCGTCGCCGGCCTGATCGCCGACGCTGCCCTGCTGGCAGCCGCGGGCATCGGTCTCACGGTCTGGGAATCGGGCCGCCGCCGGACCGGCATCGCCGTGGACGTCCTGCCCCCGGGCGGCGCCTCGCGACGGAAGCGCCCACCGCAGCGCTGACCGCTCAGCCGCCCGCCGCGACCGCCGCCAGCCCGCCGCCGGGCGGGACCCGCACGAACACCCGGCTCCCGGCCTCCACGCCGAGCTCGTCCGCCTCGGCCCGGGTCACCTGGACCCACAGGTCGTCGTCGTGCGTCCGGACGTCCACGCGGACCTCGAACCCGAGCCGGACCACGCGCACCACCGTCGCCGGGGCCGCGCCCGCCTCGGGATGCGCGGTCAGCTCCAGGTCGTGGGGCCGCACCAGCCGGCCGCCGAAGCGCGTCACCGGCCCGATGAACGTCATCACGAACGGGTTGGCGGGCTCGTCGTAGACCTGGCCCGGCGGCCCGACCTGCTCCACCCGCCCCCCGTTGATCACCACCAGCTCGTCGGCGACCTCCATCGCCTCCTCCTGGTCGTGCGTGACGAACACCGTCGTCACGTGGACGTCGTCGTGCAGGCGGCGCAGCCACGCCCGCAGCTCCTTGCGGACCTGGGCGTCCAGCGCCCCGAACGGCTCGTCCAGCAGCAGGACCTTGGGCTCGACCGCCAGCGCCCGGGCCAGGGCCATGCGCTGCCGCTGGCCGCCGGACAGCTCCGCCGGGTAGCGGCCGGCGAACTGCTCCAGGTGCACCAGCTCCAGCAGCTCCTGCACCCGCCGCTTGATCTCGGCCCGGGGCCGCCGCCGGACCTCCAGCCCGAACGCCACGTTCCTGGCCACCGTCATGTGCTTGAACGCGGCGTAGTGCTGGAACACGAAGCCCACGTCCCGGCGCTGCGGGGGCAGATGCGTGGAGTCGGCGCCGAAGATCTCGACCGTCCCGCTGTCGGGCGTCTCCAGGCCGGCGATCACCCGCAGGAGCGTGGACTTGCCGCCGCCCGACGGGCCCAGCAGCGCCGTCAGGGCGCCGCTCGGGATGTCGACCGACACGTCGTCGAGCGCCACGAAGTCGCCGAAGCGCTTGGACACGTTGCGAACGGTGATTGACATCAGGCAGCCTCTCTCGGTCGAAGCAGGTTGGTCGCCAGCAGCACCACGATCGCCATCGCGGCGAGCAGGAACGCCATCGCGTACGCGGCCGGCTGGTCGAAGTTCTGGAACCGTTCCTCGACGAACAGCGTGGCGGTCTGGGTCTGGCCGACGAGCCGGCCCGACACCACGGCCACGGCGCCGTACTCGCCCAGCCCGCGGGCCAGGGTCAGGACGACGCCGAACACCAGCGCCCAGCGGATCGCGGGCAGCGTGATGCGCCGGAACGTCTGGAACGTCGAGGCGCCCAGCGTCCACGCCGCCTGCTCCTGCTCGGTCCCGATCTCCTCCAGCACCGGCGCCACCGCCCGGACGACGAGCGGCAGCGACACGAAGATCGTGGCCAGGATCATCCCGGGCGGCGCGAAGATCACGTCCAGGCCGCGCTCGCCCAGCCAGAGGCCGGCGCCGGTGGCGCGTCCGTAGACCAGGATCAGCGCCAGCCCGACGACGACCGGCGACACCGCGATCGGCAGGTCGAGCAGGGCGTCGAGGAGGCGCCTGCCCAGGAACCGGTGGCGGACGATCAGCAGCGCGGTGCCGACGCCGAAGACCGTGTTCGCGACCACCGCGCCGCCGGCGACGAGCACCGTGAGCTGGATGGCGTGCACCGCGTTGGGCGTGCTCAGCGCGTCGAGCACGGGGCCGATCCCGGACTGGAACGTGTGCCAGAACACGATGCCCACCGGCAGGACCAGCAGGAACAGGAGGTACGTCAGCGCGACCACGCGCAGCGCGACCTTAGCCACGGCGAGCCGCCCAGCGCTGGACCAGGTCGAGGCCGACCAGGACCAGCAGCGCCACCACGAGCAGCACCGTGGACTCCGCCGCGGCGCCCTGGATGTTGTCGCTCTGGATCTGGCCGAAGATGTGGACGGCCGCCACCTCGGTCTTGAACGGCAGGTTGCCGGAGATCAGCACCGTCGATCCGAACTCGCTGATGGCGCGCGCGAACGACAGCGCGGCGCCGGCGGTGATCGCCGGGTACAGGTTGGGCAGGACGATCCGGCGGAAGACCGTCACCGGGCTGGCGCCCAGCGACGCGGCCGCCTGCTCCATCTCCCGGTCCAGCTCCAGCAGCACCGGCTGAACGGTCCGGACCACGAACGGCAGCGTCACGAACAGCAGCGCGACGACGACGCCCGCCTGCCGGTAGGCCAGGTCGATGCCGACCGGGCTCGCCGGCCCGTACAGCGTGAGCAGCACCAGGCCGGCCACGATCGTCGGCAGCGCGAACGGCATGTCGATCAGCGTGTCCACGACCCGCTGGCCGGGGAAGCGGTCGCGGACCAGCACCCACGCGATCAGCGTGCCCATCACCACGTCCACCGCGACGACGATCAGCGACGCGCCGACGGTCAGGGTGAGCGCCGCCGCCGTCTCGGGCGTCGTGACCGCCCGCCAGAACCCGGTCAGGCCGCCCTCGCCCGCCCGCAGCACGACCGCGCCCAGCGGGATGAACACGATCAGGCTCAGGTACAGGGTCGCCATGCCCACGCCGAGGCCGGTGCCCGCGCGGCTGCCCAGCGTCCGGCGCCGCCCGGCCGCGGCCGGGCCGCCGTACGCCCCGATCTGGTCCGTCGTGGCCGAGGTCACGACTTCGTCGCCACCCCGAGCTTCTTCTCGACGTCCACCAGCGCGCCGGACTGCGGGTCGAAGAACTTCTTGTTCGCGGCTGTCCAACCGCCGACGTCGTCGATCCTGTAGAGGTTCGCGGGGTCCTTGAACTGGCCGCTCCTGGCAACGCCGCTGACGACCGGCCGGTAGCCGGCGTCGGCGAAGATGCGCTGCGCGGTCGTCGTGCGCAGGAAGTCGAGGAACGCCTTCGCCTGCTCCGGGTACTTCGTCTTCGTCGTGACCGCGGCCGGGTTCTGGATCAGGATGTTGCCATCTGGGATCACGTAGTCCAGTGCCTGCCCGTGCTGCTGGGCGAACACCGCCTCGCTCTGGTACGAGATCAGCACGTCGCCCTTGCCGTTGGCGAACGTCTGCAGCGCGTTGCGCGAGCTGGTGTCCTGCACGGGGATGTGCGGGAACAGCTGGTTCAGGTAGGCGAGGCCGGCCGCGTCGTCCTTGCCGCCGCCGCTCTTGGCCGCGTACGCGGCCAGCACGTCCCAGCGCGCGCCGCCCGACGTGAACGGGTTGGGCACGAGCACCTGGACGCCCGGCTTCAGCAGGTCGTCCCACGTCCTGATGTGCTTGGGGTTGCCCTTGCGCACGACGAGCGCCACGACCGACTCCGTGACGTTGCCCCTGTACCGGTCCGCGTTCCAGTCCTGGGCGACGTACCCGTCCTTGACCAGGCGGGTCATGTCCGGCTCCAGCGAGAACGCCACGATGTCGGCGGGGAGCCCGCTGTCCACGGCGCGGCTCTGGTCGCCGGACGCGCCGTACGACTCGGCGAACGTGACGTCCCTGCCCGGCGCCGTCTTCTGGAACGCGGCGAAGATCTTCTCGTAGGCCTCCTGCGGCGTCGAGTACGCGACCAGCGTGAGCTTCACGGGCGTGCCCGACGACGCCGGCGAACCGGCGACGCCGCCACAGGCGGCCACGACGAGTACGAGCGCGCCCAGTACGAGCGCGCGTACGTGCGATCGACGAACAGGACTGACAGACGGCTGCACCGGCTCACACCTCCCGAGTCAGTGATTGCTTGAGAATCGGTCGCAGCAGCGGCCGCTCTCGGTCAGCTGGCGGGTGTGCGCTAGCTACAGGAGCAGGTGCGGTGACGGCAGAAGTCGATCACGCGTCGCCGAGTGAGCCGAGATCCGGTTGTCACCATGAGCCTCGCTAGATGATACATGCGGCCTGGCACAGAGGACGGTAGGCTTCCACGAGGTCGGGCAACTGATAGTGCGCGTTGAGGCCGCTCGGGTTCGGCAGCAGCCATACGCCCGTGCACCCGACGCGGAAGGGCTGCGGTCCGGCGACCGCCCAGGGACGCTGGAACGCCGCCCGGTACGCGCTGACGCCCAGCACGGCCAGCCAGCGCGGCCGCAGCTCGAGCAGCACCGCGGCGAGGCGCTCCCCGCCGGCGCGCAGCTCCGCCGGCGTGAGCTCGTCGGCGCGGGCCGTCGCCCGCTCGACCAGGTTCGTGCAGCCGAGGCCGTGGTCGAGCAGGAGAAGGTCCTCGAACGGCGCGAGCTGGCGGTCGGTGAACCCGGCCCCGTGCAGGGTGGGCCAGAAGCGGTTGCCGGGCCGGGCGAAGTGGTGGCCGACGGCGGCGGAGTACAGGCTCGGGTTGATGCCGCAGAACAGGACCCGCAGGTCCGGGGCGAGGACGTCGGGCACCGGCCGTCCGCGGGCGGCGGCGATCTCCGCCGCGGTGGGCCGCCGGCGCTCCTCGCTCACGGACCGTGAGCGTAGCGCAGGCCCTGGCGCGCCCGGCCCGGCGGTGCGATGCTGTAGCGGTCAGCTACCACTTGGAGGTCGGGCTATGAGCGCGCCGTCATACGTCCACGGTGCCAGCAGCGTCCCGCTCATCGGCGAGACGATCGGAGAGAACCTTCGCCGGACGGTCGAGCGTCACGGCGACCGGGAGGCGCTCGTGGTCCGCCACCAGCGATACCGCGCCACCTACCGCGAGCTCTGGGAGCAGGTCGGGCTGGCGGCGCGGGGGCTGATGGCGCGCGGCGTGGGCAAGGGCGACCGCGTCGGCATCTGGTCGCCCAACCGCTCGGAGTGGGTCGTCGTCCAGTACGCGACGGCGCGCATCGGCGCCATCCTCGTCAACATCAACCCGGCGTACAAGACGTCGGAGCTGGAGTACGCGCTCGAGCAGTCGGGGACCAGCCTGCTGATCCTGGCCGAGCGCTTCCGCACGGCCGACTACCGCGCGATGCTGGGCGAGGTCAGGGGCCGCTGCCCGGAGCTGCGCGAGGGGCTGGTGCTGGAGGACGGCTGGCAGGCGCTGCTGCGCGACGCCGAGCGGGTGAGCGCGGACGAGCTCGCCGCGCGCGAGGCCGAGCTCCAGTTCGACGAGCCGATCAACATCCAGTACACGTCCGGCACGACCGGGTTCCCCAAGGGCGCCACGCTCTCCCACCACAGCATCCTCAACAACGGGTTCTTCATCGGCGAGCGGCTCCACTACACAGAGCAGGACCGCGTGTGCATCCCGGTGCCGTTCTACCACTGCTTCGGCATGGTGCTCGGCAACCTGGCCTGCACCACGCACGGCGCGTGCATGGTGGTGCCCGCCGAGTCGTTCGAGCCCGTGGCCAGCATGGAGGCGGTGCAGGAGGAGCGCTGCACCGCGCTGTACGGCGTGCCCACCATGTTCATCGCCGAGCTCGAGCACCCCGAGTTCTCGCGGTTCGACTTCTCGTCCCTGCGCACCGGGATCATGGCCGGCTCGCCGTGCCCGGTCGAGGTGATGAAGAAGGTGCAGACCGTGATGAACATGCCCGAGGTCACGATCTGCTACGGCATGACCGAGACCTCGCCCGTGTCCACCCAGAGCAACACGGACGACCCGCTCCAGAAGCGCGTGGCGACGGTCGGCCCGGTCCATCCGCACGTCGAGATCAAGGTCGTGGACCCGGCGACCGGCCGCGTCGTGCCGCGCGGCGAGCCCGGCGAGCTGTGCAGCCGCGGCTACATCGTGATGCTCGGGTACTGGAACAACGAGCAGGCGACGCGGGAGGCGATCGACGCCGGCCGCTGGATGCACACGGGCGACCTGGCCACGATGGACGAGGACGGCTACCTGAACATCGTCGGCCGCATCAAGGACATGATCATCCGGGGCGGCGAGAACATCTACCCGCGCGAGGTCGAGGAGTTCCTGTACGGGCACCCGGACGTCGCGGACGTGCAGGTGATCGGCGTCCCCAGCGAGCGGTACGGCGAGGAGGTCATGGCGTGGGTGCGCCCGCGCGAGGGCGCGGCGGTCGCGGGCGAGGACCTGGACGCGTACTGCCGGGGCCGGATCGCGACGTTCAAGATCCCGCGCTACTGGAAGATCGTGGACGCGTTCCCGATGACGGTCACCGGCAAGGTCCAGAAGTTCCGGATGCGCGAGGTCGCGGTGGAGGAGCTGGGCCTCCAGCGCGCCGCGGGGGTGGAGACGGCGTAGGCCGGCGGCGGCTCCGCGAGGCAGGCTCGAAGGTCAGGCGATCGGCCGGCCCTCCGCCGGCTCGTCGAGGTGCTCACCGAGCCGCGCGAGCCACACGGGGAGCTCCACCCCCCGGCACTGCGGGCACGTGCACTCGTCGCCCTCACCGATCGTCTGGAAGCTCACCTGGAAATCCTCCTCATCCGTGGCCTGGCAAAAAGAAAAGGCCCCCGCCAGGTGCCTGGGCGGGGGCCTTCTCGCTGCGCTCGCTGCTCAGTCCGGCGGCGGACTGGCGGCGGGGCACAGCCGCCCCCGGCGCTTGTCGTCGTTATCGAACGCGCGCCTGGAGGCCTGCATGGTGCGGAAGTCTACCATGCCGCCTGGGCGCTGGCATTTATCGCTTGCAATACTGGCATTTCTCCGCTATTATGCCACTCATGCTCGACGCCAAGCAGATCGCCGAGATCGTCCGGCAGCAGGACCACGACCAGGAGGTCAGCCCCAGCACCCTCCACTACTACGTCCAGGTCGGGATTCTGGAGCCCGCCGTGGGCCGCGGACGGAGCGGATACACCCCTGAGCACCTGAGCCGGTTCCGCCTGGCGCGCAGGCTCAAGCGGGAGGGCCAGCCGCTCGCCCGCATCCGTGAGCGCCTGCGCGACATGACGCCCTCGGCGGTGGCGGCCGAGCTGGCGGGCGGCCCGGCCACGAGTCCGCCGCTCTACGCGGCGGCGGCCCCTGCCGAGGCGGGCTCCCTGGTGCTGCGCGACGCGCCGGCGGCGCCGGCGGCGCCGCCCGACGAGGCGGCCACCCGGTACTCGATCGCGACGGAGGCGCTGCGCGCGCGACCCGGCGAGGGCCCGCGCACCCTGCGCTTCCGCGGCGGCTTCTCGCTGCAGGTGCCGGCGGGGACGGGCGACGAGCAGATCGCGCGGCTGTACACGGCCATCGAGGCGGTGCTGGACGAGCAGGAGGACGAGACGCGATGACGAGGGCAGACCGGGATGGCCGGGTGAAGCTGACGATCCGCCCCTCGCGGCGGGCGGTGGCGAGGCACAGCGGCGGGGTGCACCTGCTGGTCCGGGCGGAGCCGCCGCGCCCGCCGGCGCGGAAGGAGCGGCGCCCGGTGGCACTGGCGCTGGTGCTCGACCGCTCGGGGTCGATGGGCCAGGCCGCCGCCGGCGGTCCGGCCGGGCCGGCGCCGCTGCCGGTCCTCGGGCAGCCGGGCCGCGGCGCCGTGGACACGGGCCGGGCCGACAAGCTGAGCTACGTGAAGGCGGCGACCCTGCGCCTGCTGGACCTGATGCAGGACGGCGACGCGGTGGCGCTGGTCACGTTCGACGACCAGGTCGCGGTGACGAAGCCGCTGACGGTGCTCGACGACCGCTCCCGCAGGGCGCTCGCCGGCGCGGTCGGCCGGATCGCGGCCGGCGGCTCCACGTTCCTGGAGGGCGGCCTGCGGGCGGGCCTGGAGCAGTTCGGCGAGGCGACGCTCGCCCACTACGGCTGCAAGCTCGTGCTGCTGTCGGACGGCCGGGCCAACGTCGGCGAGCAGCGGCCGGCGGTCCTGGCCGAGGTGGCGGCGGAGGCGGCGCACCGCGGCATCACGACCTCCACGCTCGGCGTCGGCTTCGACTACCACATCGCCCTCATGAGCTCGCTGGCGGAGGCGGGGAACGGCGACTTCAGCCACATCGGGTCGCTGGAGTCGCTCGACGAGATCCTGCGCGAGGAGTTCACGGCGGCCGCCGAGGTCACGGCGCGGGGCGTCAGCGTGGACGTCGAGCTGCCCGAGCGCCTGGCCTTCGGCACCAACCTGAACGGCTTCCGGCAGGAGAGCACGGAGCACGGGTTCCAGGTCCTGCTCGGCGACCTGGTCAGGCCCAAGGAGTTCCTGTTCGAGGTCACCACGCCGGTGCCGCTGGAGGGCGACGAGCTGACGATCGGCGTGCGAGCCAGGTTTCGCGACGCCGGGGACGCCGCGCACGAGAGCGTGGGCGGCCTGCGGCTGCGCCTGTGTGACGCCGCCGAGGCCGAGCAGGTGCCGGTGGACGACGAGGTGATGGACAAGCTCCTGGCCCAGCTGCCGGCGCGGGCCGAGATGGACGCGACGCTGGCGCACGAGGCGGGGAACCTGGCACAGGCCCGCGCCGTGGTGGACGCGAGCCACCGCACGCTGGCGGAGGTGCGCCGCTACTACGGAGCGTCGGCCATCGGCCTCCCCGGCCTGGAGGCGTGGGAGGCGCGGCTGTCCGACCTGAACGCGGCCACGATGCGCGGCCCGATGCCGCCGTCGCAGATGAAGGCGATGTACGCCGCCGGCTACGACCTCAGCCGGTCCCGGCCTCCCCGGATCATGTGAGCTCCCTCCCGGGCTCAGGGCCCCTCCCCGCATCGGGGGGGTGGCCCGTTCGGGCCGCTTAACGGAGTCTTCTCCGCCGCCTGACCTGGCAGGGCGTACCGTCGAGGCGGATGCAGCAGCAAGCAAAGGCGACTGAGCGGGATTTCGTGCTCGACGGGGCGTTCAACGTCCGCGACGTGGGCGGCCTGAGCGCCGGCGCCGGCATGGTGGTCCGCCGCGGGCTGGTCTTCCGCTCCGGGGACCTGGCCCGGCTGACCGTCGCGGGTGCCGACCAGCTCCGGGCGCTGGGCATCGCCACGATCATCGACCTGCGGACGACCGCGGAGGTCGAGCGGCGGGGCCTGTTCCCGTTCGAGGGCCACGGCATCGCGTACCGGCACCGGCCGCTGCTGGACCTCAGCGCCACCGGGCCGCAGGGGCAGTTGGCGGACCTGCCCCCGGACGTGCTGGACCGGCTGTATCGCCACCTCGCGGAGCAGGGCTCCCACAACCTTGCGCTCGTCCTCACATGGCTGGCCGAGGATCCGACGCTGCCGGCGTTGGTCCACTGCGTGGCGGGCAAGGACCGGACCGGCACGGTGGTCGCCGTCCTGCTGGCGCTGCTCGGCGTCCCCGACGCGGACATCGCGGCGGACTACGCGCTCAGCGAGGCGGGCCTGGTGGCGTTCCGGCGCTGGGCCGAGGAGCACGACGCCGACGCGGCCGCCTGGCTGGCCGGCGTCTCCCCTGTGCTGCTGGAGTCCCGGCCGGAGTCGATGCTCGACTTCCTCGCCTGGCTGCGCCAGCAGCACGGCTCGATCGAGGCGTACGCCGCGTCGATCGGCGTCACCGACGCCACGCTGACCGCGCTCCGGTCGAGGCTCCTGGCGGAGGCCTGACCGCCCGCGACGTCCAGATCCATCAGCCGATTGTGCGCCAGGTGGACGGACGTCCCGAGGGCCATGGGGCGTAGGCCCCAGCGGTGGGGGACGTTCGGCCGGTGTTTCCCGGCCGCCGTTGGGTCATCCTTGAGCAAGCGCGACTGCTGGTGGAGGACGACCGCATGGTTATTACGCAGAGACTCAACGCAACCCCCCAGGTGGCCTGGATCACGGAGCCCGTCCTGGACCTGACCGCCGCCAGGCTCGACCTGCGGCTGGACGCGGCGCACCTGGAGCTGCGCGCCGCCGACCTCGCCGGCGTCCTCCTCGAGTACGCCGGCCATCGCCCGGTCGTGTCGGTGGACCGCGCGAGCGGCCGCGTCCGTGCCCGGCAGGCACGCTCCTGGCTCGCCATCCCACAGCCGCCGGACGTGGACGCCGTGCTGAACGGCCTGCTGCCCTGGACGGTGCGGGCCAGCGGCGCCGGCCTGTGCGGCCGGCTGGACCTGCGCCGCCTCCAGCTGGACGGGCTGGAGCTGTCGGCGCGAGCCGGCCGGTTCCGCGCCGACCTCCCCGCCCCGTCCGGCGCCGTGCTCGTGCGCCTGGGCGGCCGCGACGCCCTGGCCACCCTCACCGTCCCCCAGGGCACGTGCGTGCGCTTTTGGCAGGAGCACGGCTGGCAGGTGGAGGGCCACCGCAGCTCGGGCCCGGTCGCGTTCGACCGCTACGACGTCTGGCTGGACGGCGGCCGCGGCCGGTGCCGCGTGGAGACCCGGCAGGCCGACGCCGGCTCCGCCGCGCTCACGCGCCTCCACGTGGTCTGACCCCCGCGCCACGATGTAGCATCTGCCCGGCTGCTGAACCCAACCGTCGATACGACGGCTCTCCCAGGAGGCATCGTGGCGATGTGGCGTGCCATGTGGTCAGACCCCGATCGGCTCCGCGCGTTCCGGCTCGACGTCCGCACGCTGGGGCGGCTGTGGCGCTTCACGGCGCCGCACCGGCGGTGGCTCGTGCTCTTCCTGCTGCTCACGGCCTGCATCGGGCTGCTCCAGGTCCTGCCGGCGCTGGTCATCCAGCGCCTGATCGACCAGGCCCTCCCCCAGCGCGACACCAGGCAGCTGGTGGCGCTGGCGCTCACGCTCGGCGGCCTGTACCTGCTGTCGAGCGGCCTGATGCTGGCGGGCCGCTGGACGAACCTGTACATCAGCTCGGCCGTCATCATCGCGCTGCGGCGTGCGCTCTTCGACCACCTCCAGCGGCTGCCGTTCGCCTTCTTCACCCGGGCCCGAACCGGCCTGATCCAGAGCCGCGTCAACGACGACTCGAACGAGGTCAGCGAGCTGCTGACGGACACGCTGAGCTCGGCCGTCAACGACGTCCTCAGCCTGGCGTTCACCGTCGCCGCCATGCTCGCGCTCAGCTGGCGGGTGACGCTCGCCGTGATCGTGATCGTCCCGCTGGTGCTGGTCCCGGCCGAGCTGGTCGGGCGCCGGGCCCGCCACTACAACCGCGAGCGCATGCGGCGGTCCGGGGCGGTGAGCTCCCTGACGGCCGAGCGGTTCAACGTCGCGGGCGCGCTGGTCGTGAAGCTGTTCGGCAGCCCGGAGCTCGAGCTGGACGAGTTCACGCGGCGCGTCCGGCGGCTGCGCGAGGCGACCGTCGGCTCCCAGCTGCTGACCACGTCGATGTGGATCGGCCTGTCGCTGGCCGGCTCGCTGGCGGTCGTCGCGATCTACTGGGTCGGCGGCGAGGCCGTGATCGGCGGCGCGCTCAGCCTGGGCACGGTCGTGGCGCTGGCCACGCTGGCCCAGCGCGTCTACGGGCCGGTGGTCGACCTGGCCAGCGTCCGGGTCAACATGGTGGACGGCCTGATCGGCTTCGAGCGCGTCAACGAGGTGCTGGACACGCCGCCGGCGGTCCGCGACCGGCCTGGCGCCCACGCCCTGGAGGACGTCCGGGGCGCCGTCGTGCTGGAGGACGTCTGGTTCCGGTACCCGCCGCCCACCACGTTCTCGATCGCGTCCCTGGAGCCGGGTCCCGAGGGCGAGGGCGCGACCGCGCTGAGCGACGAGCCGTCGCCCTGGATCCTGCGCGGCGTCGACCTGCACGCCGAGCCGGGCACCATGACGGCGCTGGTGGGCCACACCGGTGCCGGCAAGACCACGCTCTGCCAGCTCATCTCCCGCCTGCACGACGTCACGCGCGGCGCCGTACTGCTCGACGGGCACGACGTCCGCACGCTGACGCTGGCCAGCGTCGGCCGCGCGGTCGGCGTGGTGCCGCAGGACCCGCACCTGTTCCACGACACGATCGCCGTCAACCTGCGTTTCGCCCGCCCCGGAGCCACGGACGCGGACCTGGCGCGCGCGTGCCGGTCAGCCCGGATCGACGACCTGATCGCCGGCATGCCCGATGGCTACGAGACGATCGTCGGCGAGCGCGGCTACCGGCTCTCCGGGGGCGAGAAGCAGCGGCTGGCGATCGCGCGGGTGCTGCTCAAGGACCCGGCCATCCTGATCCTGGACGAGGCCACGTCTCACCTCGACTCGGAGACCGAGGCGCTGATCCAGGAGGCGCTGGCCGAGGTGCTGCGCGGCCGCACGTCGTTCGTGATCGCGCACCGGCTCTCGACGGTGCGCGCCGCGCACCAGATCGTCGTCGTCGAGGCCGGCGAGGTGGTCGAGCGGGGCCGGCACGAGGAGCTCCTGGCGCGCGGCGGCCTGTACGCCGACCTCCACGAGACGCAGTTCCGCTGGGACGACCGGCGCCCGGCGCCGGCCTGACGGCCGCACCCCTAGACCAGGACGCCGAGCACCACCTGCTCGGGGAGCAGGCCCTGCGCGCGCAGCTTGCCCATCTCGTGGTATGCCTCGACGAAGCGCATCGTGCCG
>Ga0070717_10000272_pt1 | contig 35378 bp, 35 predicted proteins | sample LARL113metaG_FD_71366 | JGI IMG/M metagenome (GOLD analysis project Ga0070717, IMG submission 71366) | Corn, switchgrass and miscanthus rhizosphere microbial communities from Kellogg Biological Station, Michigan, USA - LAR L11-3 metaG | ecosystem: Host-associated > Plants > Roots > Rhizosphere ...
TCGCGGCCGTCAAGCCGCAGGAGCAGATGCGGCCGGTGCGGCCATGGGCAGCATTGGCCTGATCGCATTCGCTGCCTGGGTTTGGAAACTCCTGCCCGATCACAATCCCTGGCTGACAATAACAACCGCGACGGTGCTCTGGGCCGCGATTTGTGCCGCGGTATGGTTTCTTTGGAAACGAAAGGTTCTGCATCGCCTGGAGACTGCAACTGCACACAAGAAGGAAGAATAAGAGCATGATCGGTTCGACGAAAATTCCTGTTCCTGCCGTGGAAGTTGTGGGCATCCGACCTGGGTTGTCCATTAAACTTGTTTGACCCTTTTCTGGCCCGAGTTAAATCACGTAAGGAGCACCAGCAATGCAATTCGGACTTCTGTTCATGTTTCTGGCGCTGACACTCCCTGGCTATTCGCAGGAAAAGGCGGCACCCACCCTCAAGAGCGTCCTGCTCGAGCAATTGCGCTCCACGCACAATAAGGCAGAATGGTTCGTGCCCGCGAATACCGCCGTCGAAGGCCTCACCGCCGAGCAGGCCAGTTGGACCGATGGGAAGGGCAATCACTCGGTCGGCCAATTGGTCAACCACCTGATCTTCTGGGACCGGCGCTCGCTTCAGAAGTTTAAGGGTGAGCCGCAGGAAAAATTTAGCGGCAATAACGACGAGACCTTCAATAGCTTCGACGCCAAGAAGTGGGATGCTGCGGTGAAGCAATTGGACGAGGTCATGACGCAATGGGAGAAAGCTGTCGAAGGCGCGGATGAGGCCAAGCTTAAGGACTGGTATTCAGAGATTGCGCACATCGGCACCCACAACGCATACCATATCGGCCAGATTATTTACGTCCGTAAGGAGCAGGGCTCGTGGAATCCGGAGAAGGGGGTGAAGTAACCCCTCTGTGGTTCTTCTCTGTGAACCTGTGTGTCCTGTGTGGTTCATCCTTTTAAAGACAAGCGCAGAGGACACAGAGTTTCAAAGAGAAAGTCAACCACGTTCTTGTTCATTCCCGCATTCCCCAGTATGTTTAAGGAATGTTCCCTCACGGCGCGCGCGGTATATTTCGGTTGTTCATCGCCCTGCTGATCACTTTCCTGTTCGGCTTTTCGGGCCTCGCCCAAGAGCCTGCGCCGCCGACACAACAAAACGCACCTCATGGAACCCAACAAAAGCCCGAGCAGAAGTCCGATAAGCCGAGCTCTGACCAGGCGAGTGCTGACCGATCAGACACCGACAAGCCGCGCACTGATAAACCGAACGCTGAAAAATCCAGCGCTCCCGAAACCAAAATCACCCCCGAGCAAGCCCAGCAGCTTTTCCGCGACGTGGACACCATCCTCAACTTTGCCAGCAACGACACTACCCTGCCTATTAAGCATGAAGTCAAGCGCCGCATGGCGAGCCGCGAAGAGGTGGTCAGCTACCTCAAGAAAAACATGGCCGAGGACAAAGACGTGCAGCGCCTCCGCCGCACCGAGCTGGTGCTGAAAAAATTTGGCCTGTTGCCCAAAGATTTCGATCTGCAGACTTTTCTGGTGAGCCTGTTGGAAGAGCAGGTCGCAGGCTACTACGACGCGAAGACAAAAACTGTGAACCTGCTTGACTGGGTGCTCCCGGATTTGCAGCGTCCGGTGCTGGCGCATGAGTTGACGCACGCCTTGCAGGACCAATCGTTCGGGCTCGACAAATGGCTGAAAAAAGGCAGCGAAGACCTGGACACCAAGAAAGATCTCAAGGCCGAAGACATTACCAAAGATGAAAACAGCGAGGCCCGGGAGGCAGTCGTCGAAGGTCAGGCCATGGTGGTGCTGGTCGATTACATGCTTGCGCCCCTGCACCGCACGGTTGCGAACTCGCCAGAGGTTGTGGAAACGCTGAACGCCGATATGGCAGCGGGAACGGCCGATTCCAAAATTTACCAGAACGCGCCCGTCTTTATGAAAGAAGCGCTGACCTTTCCTTATCGCTACGGCGTAGAGTTTGAAGCGGAATTGCTGCGCCAGGAGGGAAAAGATAAAGCCTTCACCATGACTTTTCAAAATCCACCACAGACCAGCCGCGAAATCATGGAACCGCAAACCTACATAGTAGGTGAGCACCTGGCGCCGCTTCCCCTGCCAGACTTTAAGCACATCTTCAAGGAGTATGATCGCTTCGACATCGGAGCTATCGGGGAATTCGACGTTGCCGTGCTGGCCGAACAATATGCGGGGTTGGAAACCTCCAAGCGGATCTATCCCAACTGGCGCGGCGGATATTACTATTCCGTCCATCCCAAGGGAAATCCCAACGCGCCGTTGCAGTTGGTTTTTGTTTCCAAGTGGGCCAATGGCAAGTTTGCAGCGCAATTCGCGGCGATTTACGCTCGTGGCATGCAGCAGCGGTACAAAAATGTCGCAGCCAACGCCCATAGCGATCTCGACCTGAAGAAGTTACAAAGTCTAAGTGGAGACTACACGTGGCTGACGGAAGAAGGGCCAATCGTTATTGACGTAAAGAACGACACCGTTCTGGTGACCGAGGGCCTGGATCCGGTAATCACGGGGAAATTTGGCCAAGCAGTGCTCGGAATCGCTGCGGGCGCCCATTGAGCTTCTTTAAGACGTCAAAGTTATGAAAGCTGTTCGCATACACGAATTTGGCGGGCCCGAAGTGCTCCGCTATGAAGACGTTCCTGATCCTCAGCTTCGCAAAGACCAGGTACTGCTGCGAGTAAGAGCCTGCGCCATGAATCATCTTGATATCTGGGTGCGCAAAGGCCTGCCTGGCGTGAAGCTACCGCACATTCTCGGCAGCGATGTTGCTGGAGAAATTGCGGAGATCGGCGAGTACGTGACCGGATTCAAAACCGGCCAGCGGGTTCTGCTGGCTCCCATGCACTTCTGCAATCACTGCGTGAAGTGCGTCGCTGGATTGCAAAACCAATGTCCCGAATTCACCGTGCTCGGGAACGGCATTGATGGCGCTAACTGCGAGCTGATTGCTGTTCCTGCAGTACGCGTTATCCCAATACCGGACTCGCTGACTTTCAATGACGCAGCCAGCGTGCCACTGGTTTTCCTCACTGCCTGGCACATGCTGGTCGGGCGCGCGGGAATTCGTCCCGGGCAATCCGTGCTGGTCCTCGGTGCGAACTCCGGTGTCGGAATTGCAGGTATCCAGGTTGCGAAATTTTTTAATTGCCAGGTCATCACGACTGCCGGCGACGAACACAAAATGGCGAAAGCCCGCGAACTCGGCGCCGATCACGTCATCAACCACTATCAGCAAAAAATTTCGGATGAAGTTCGCAAAATCACAAACAAGCAAGGCGTGGACATAGTCCTCGAACACGTCGGTCCGGCCACTTGGGACGAAAGCATTCGCTCACTCAAGCCTAGTGGGAACTTGGTGACCTGCGGCGCGACCACCGGCCCACAGGTCGGGTTTGACCTGCGTTTCTTGTTTTCGCGGCAACTTTCAATTCTGGGTTCTTATATGGGAACCATGGGTGAGCTGCACGAGGTCCTGAAGCAGGTTTTCAGCGGACAATTAAAACCGGTTGTGGATCGCACGTTCCCCTTGAAAGAAGCTCGTGCCGCTCACGAATATATGGAAAAGAGCCAGATGTTCGGCAAGATCGTGCTGAACCCGTAACCGATTCACGACGGAGACACTGAGGCACAGAGAAGGACGATCATTGAAACGACGCAAGCAAATAGCCACGTTAGTGACTGCTCTGTTTTCAGTATTCCTCAAACAGAGTTAATTACTATGAATTCTTTGGTTCTTCGTCTCCGTGCCTGAGTGGTGAATCGGTTAAAATAAAAGCGATGGCAAATGCACTCGACTTCGGCCCGTACGTAGAAATCGAAAATGGTAAGCGTGTCGTCAAGGAGCTGACCTACGGCAATCCCACGCCCGAGGGAGTTGTTCTCACCACCGTAGACAACGTCGTTAACTGGATGCGCAAGAACTCTATTTGGCCCATGACTTTCGGCTTAGCCTGTTGTGCAATCGAGATGATGTCCATGGGCGCATCGCGCTTTGATATCGCCCGGTTCGGCGCAGAAGTGTTTCGTCCCTCGCCCCGGCAGTCCGACCTGATGATCATTGCGGGCCGCGTCTCCAACAAGATGGCGCCGGTGATCCGTCAGCTATGGGAACAGATGCCCGAGCCTAAGTGGGTAATCTCGATGGGTGCGTGTGCGACGTCCGGTGGCGTCTTCAACAATTACGCCTTGGTTCAAAGCGTAAATCAAGTTATTCCTGTGGACATTTACGTCCCTGGTTGCCCGCCCCGTCCGGAGCAGCTGATTTATTCCATCACTCTTCTTCAGCAGAAAATCCAGGCCGAGCGGGGAACGATTAAGCGCGCACTAAATATGACCTCCTAATCGCGGACTGACCCGGATAGCCGACGGGGTGCCACACTGTTTTCCTCAGCCACAATCTCATCGATCATATCCGACGTGTGACATCCGTCACATAAAAAGCACCGGTAACCTAGATACGGTGAAACTGGATTGCCCTCCCCTGCGATCTCGTCTAGATGCTCTACAAAACTCTCAGCGCCGCGGTGTACGGGATTGATGCCAGCATTATCGAAGTGGAAGTGGACGTCTCCGGCATAAAGTGCGACGAAGACCATTTCCACACTGTAGGCTTGCCCGACGCTGCGGTGCGCGAGAGCCGCGACCGGGTTCGCGCAGCGCTGAAGAATTGCGGATACGACATTCCGCCCACCCACATCGTCATCAACCTCGCTCCCGCCGACATAAAGAAAGAAGGCTCCGGCTTTGATTTGCCCATGGCCCTCGGAATCCTGGGCGCATATGGCGGCTTGAACAAAAAAGAAATTTCGGACTGCCTGTTCGTCGGCGAGCTTTCTCTGGATGGCGGGATTCGCGCCGTTCGCGGAGCCCTTCCCATCGCCATTGAAGCCCGTGGACGTAAGATTTCCCGCGTCGTCGTTCCTGAACTAAACGCCAAGGAAGCCGCCATGGTGAGCGGGGTATCGGTCTTTCCCGTCAAATCTCTGCTCGATGTCATCCACTTTGTGAACACCGGCAACGGCATAGCGCCGATTGCGGTGAACCAGGAAGAACTGCTGAACGAGTCCCAGCATTTTTCGGTGGACTTCAAAGATGTCCGCGGCCAGCAGACTGCAAAGCGCGCCCTCGAAGTCGCCTGCGCCGGTGGTCATAACATTCTGATGATCGGTCCTCCCGGATCAGGCAAGACCATGCTGGCCAAACGTATTCCCACCATCCTGCCGCCGTTCACCTTTGAGGAAGCCCTGGAGACCACGAAAATCCACAGCGTGGCGGGCGTGCTCGACCACCGCGCTGGGTTAGTCGGCCTACGCCCGTTCCGAAACCCGCACCACACCATCTCGGACGCCGGACTGATTGGAGGCGGCGTCATTCCCCGTCCCGGCGAAGTTTCGCTTTCGCACAACGGCGTTCTGTTTCTAGACGAGCTCCCCGAATTTCCTCGCAACGTGCTCGAAGTCATGCGGCAGCCGCTCGAGGACGGTACGGTCTGCATTGCCCGTGCTTCCATGTCGCTGACCTTTCCCGCGCGTTTTATGCTGGCCGCGGCTATGAACCCATGTCCCTGCGGATTTTTCAACGACCGCTCCCGCGAATGCCACTGCACTCAGCCGATGATCCAGCGGTATATGCAAAAGATTTCCGGACCATTGATGGACCGCATTGACATCCACATCGATGTTCCCGCTGTGAACTATAAAGAAATGCGGGCAGTGGCAGAGCCGGAAGGTTCTAACCGCATTCGCGAACGCGTGGTACAGGCGCGGGAGATCCAATTGCGAAGGTTTACCTCTGAAGCCCGGACGAAGATTTACTCCAATGCACAAATGAGCTCGCGGAACATACGTTCATTTTGCGAGCTGTCGCCGGATTGCGAACGCCTGCTTGAACGCGCGATGTCTCAGCAGGGCCTAACTGCCCGAGCTCACGACCGGATTCTAAAAGTGGCCAGAACGGTCGCTGACCTTGAGGGTTCGGAGGCGATTGAGCCCAAGCATATAGCCGAAGCTATCCAGTACCGAAGCCTGGACCGGGCTTTTTGGGCCTGAATTGCAGACCGGGGTAGTTCCCGTTGTGGTCTGGGAGTGCCTGGTTATTAACAGGCAGCTTACAAAATCGCTTGACGCAGGTGGCGTTTGCCTGTAGCTTAAAGCGTTCTGGAGGCCTTGGCCAGATTCCTGATGAACCTCCGCTGGGATGGTTCTGGTCAAACGTAACCGAGAAACTTTCGGGCACTTCGGAGCATCTATTAAAAGTAGCCAGAGCTTTTTCCTGTAGAAATCATCTGTTTTCAGTATCTTACAGTTCTGGTGGGTAGGCGTTCGCCCCGGCTTCCGTAGTGCGGAAAGCGGAGCCCGTCGCAAACTCCTATAAGGAAAGGATGATCACCATGCGCTCTGATCGCGTTTTCGATGCTTTACATACCTTGCGGAACCGTTATATGCTCTGTCAGCTTGCCTCCAAGGCTACGCGCAAGTTTCACAAGCCTAATACCAGAATCCAGGAAACCATGAACGAGGTACTGGATCGGATTGCAAGCTCTGAGCGGCAGACGGTTTTGTCTGAACCGGAGCATTTTGTTGAGGCACAAAGGCGGGCTGCTTAAACCAGCGGCCCAGTCCTCCTGCCTGAATTGACCTGAATCTCCCTGAACATACCCTCCTTATTTCGATCTCCTCGCAGGTGAGCTAATGACCATCGCAGAACTCAAAGAAAAAAACATAACCGAATTAACTAAGATCGCCCGCACCCTCGATCTTCCAGGGGCCAGCGGCATGCGCAAGCAAGACTTGATTTTCAAAATCTTGCAGGCGCAAAGCGAAAAAGAAGGCCACATCTTTGCCGAAGGGGTACTCGAGATCCTTCCCGACGGCTACGGCTTTTTGCGCTCGCCTGATTACAACTACCTTCCCGGTCCGGACGACATCTACGTCTCGCCGTCGCAGATTCGCAAGTTTGACCTGAAGACCGGCGACACCATCAGCGGCCAAGTACGGCCTCCGCATGAAGGCGAGAAGTATTTTGCGTTGGTGAAGATCGAAGCTGTCAACTTCGAATCTCCGGAAGAGGCACGTAACAAAATCCTCTTCGACAATCTGACGCCTCTCTATCCGCAAGAACGGCTGAAGCTGGAAACTGTCCGCGAGAACATCAGCGCCCGGGTAATGGATTTGCTCACGCCACTCGGTAAAGGGCAGCGCGGCTTGATTGTTTCGCCTCCGCGCGCCGGCAAAACCATGCTGCTGCAGAACGTCGCGAATTCGATCACTACGAACCATCCCGAAGTTGTCTTGATCGTTCTGCTGATCGACGAGCGCCCGGAAGAAGTTACCGACATGCAGCGCTCGGTCAAGGGGGAAGTAATTTCTTCGACTTTCGACGAGCCGGCTGCGCGTCACGTGCAAGTAGCTGAAATGGTGATCGAGAAGGCGAAGCGCCTGGTCGAGCACAAGCGCGACGTCGTCATCCTGCTTGATTCCATTACCCGTTTGGCTCGCGCCTACAACACCATCGTTCCGCCTTCGGGCAAGGTGCTCTCCGGCGGCGTCGATTCCAACGCTCTTCAGCGTCCGAAGCGATTCTTTGGTTCAGCGCGAAATATCGAGGAGGGCGGTTCGCTAACCATCATCGCCACCGCACTGATCGATACCGGCTCGCGCATGGATGATGTGATCTTCGAAGAATTCAAAGGCACGGGCAATTGCGAAATTATTCTCGACCGTAAGCTGGTCGACAAGCGCACCTTCCCAGCCATCGATATTCAGCGTTCCGGCACGCGTAAAGAAGAGCTTTTGATCCCGAAAGATGATTTGGCTCGAATTTGGGTACTGCGCAAAGTGCTTAACCCGCTCTCGCCGGTGGAAGCGATGGAACTTCTCATCGAACGCCTTGCCAAAGCGCAGGCCAACAGCGAGTTCCTTGCCAAGATGAGCCAGTTGTAAAGCTGAGCAAGTTGGAGAACAAAATGTCAGCACATAGCTGACATCTGCCACTTTGTGGGTTATGCTCTGGCAAAATTACGCGAGCACATCGCGATGTTTGGTTTAACGGTACTCCAAACCATGTAATCAGTGCTCAACAAATGTTTCCCGTGCCCCAAGTCCTAGCCGCTTGCGGCACTGCTCCAAGATCTGAGCGGTTGAAGACGAGCCCACGCGCGTGGCACCTGCGGCACGGAACTCGAGCAATGCATCCAAGGTGCGAACTCCTCCCGCCGCTTTCACCTGCACGTGAGGCGGTGAGTACTCGCGCATCAATTTCACGTCGGCTACGGTCGCACCCGTCGCTGCAAAACCGGTCGAAGTTTTTACCCAATCCACGCCAATCTCTCCACAAATTTGGCAAAGCCGTATCTTCGCCGACTCATCCAAATACGCATTTTCGAAAATCACTTTGATCTTCGCCCCGCCTGAGTGCGTGGCTCTGGTAAGCGCTTTAATTTCGTCTCTCGCATAATCCCACTCGCCGCCGCGTGCTTTGCCGATGTTAATGACGGCGTCGAGTTCGGTTCCACCATCTTTCAATGCCTGTCCTATTTCAGCAAGCTTCACAGTGGTCGCATTCGCGCCGTGCGGAAATCCAATGGTGGTGCTGGGCTGCACGCCGCTGCCGCGCAGCAATTCCGCGCAACGCGCAAGGTAATACGGCAGAATGCAGACGCTTGCCACTTCATATTGCCGCGCCAGCTTGCATCCTGCGTCCAATTCCTGCTTGGTGAGAGCAGGATTCAGCAGCGAATGGTCAATCATCTTCGCAATTTCGCCGTAGGAATATCCTTCGCTCATTATTTCTTCTGAATTATATTGTGCGGCCCGGCAAGTCATACAGCTGGCAATTTTAGAACTCAGGCGAGAAATCGTTTTTGTCATCCAAGCGAAGAAGATAAATGGATTGTCAAGAGCAGGTTCGTCAACTTCGAAGATCACTGTGAAAGTGCCGGAGCAGGGTTCGCGTAGCCGATTCGCACCTCGCGACGGGTGGGTTGTTCGACTATATTCGAGTGACGTTCATAGAGTTATGGATTCGAAACTGCTGCCAAAACTTTACGCCATCCTCGACGTTTCCTGCTTTTCGGATACTCAAAAGCTTTTGGATACGGCGAAGGAACTGGTAGAAGCAGGCATAACATGCATCCAGTATCGAAATAAGTTTGACAATTCTTTGACCATACTGACACAAGCTCGCGAATTGAAGAGCCGCATCGGCTCGAGTGCGAAGCTCATCATGAATGACCGCGCGGATCTATGCCTTGCCGCAGACTTCGACGGCGTTCATGTAGGGCAAAATGATCTTTCGCCAGAGAGCGCGCGTAGGGTCATTGGGCCCAAACGTTGGCTCGGCGTCTCCACGCACAATCCTGAGCAGGTGGCCGAGGCCGATCAGACCTCCGCTGACTACATCGCCATCGGTCCAGTGTTTGCAACTGCCAGCAAAACGAATCCTGACCCGGTTATTGGAATCGCTGGAGTTCGTCGGGCGCGGGAGCTGACGCGCAAGACTCTGGTTGCAATCGGTGGCGTTACCCGGCAGAATTGCGCCTCTGTCTTAGAGGCGGGAGCCGACTCAATCGCGGTAATATCCGATCTGGTGCGCGATCCCCGCAAATCAGCAGAGGAATTTTTGCATATTCTAGGTTAAAGTCTAGTGGGCAGCAGCTAGCGGTCAGTGGTCAGTTGGCGATTGTGCTTACTGACCACTAGCCACTCGTCTTGGGAGATGCAACTGACTGTAGAAACCAAACCGGCGCAAGCCATTTCTTCAACGCCTTCAGCAGATCGCGAATTCGTCAAAGGTCTCGGCCTTACCAGCTCGACCATGCTGGTTATGGGTTCGATGATTGGATCGGGAATCTTTCTAGTCTCCGCCGAAATTGCGCGCGAGGTTGAGTCGCCAGCGTTGTTGATCGGCGCCTGGGTGATTACCGGCTTCCTCACCATCGTTGCCGCCCTCAGTTATGGCGAATTAGCCGCGATGATGCCGCACGCGGGCGGTCAATACATTTATCTTCGCGAAGCCCTGGGCCCGCTGTGGGGATTTCTTTACGGCTGGACATTATTCCTCGTCATTCAGACTGGAACCATCGCCGCAGTCGGAGTGGCTTTCGGAAAATTTTTCGGCGTCTTTTTCCCCTGGATCTCTTCCACTTATTGGCTCATTCATCTGGTGAAGGTCCCGCCTATTCCTATCGGTCACTCGTTAGTTCTGGGCAACATAGATGTTGGCATCAATACGCAGAACCTGATGGCCATCCTGATGGTCGTCGCGCTCTCAGTCATCAACATCTTTGGTGTCAAAACGGGCGCGCTCATCCAAAACGTATTTACATTCGCCAAGGTCGCGGGATTGTTGGGACTTGTAATCGTGGGACTCTTCATCGGACGCAACGCGGCTGCCCTGGCCGCGAATTTTGGCTCGAACTTCTGGCATAACGTGACAGCTTTGCATCCCATTCAGGTTGGCGCGGGCGGCCCATTGGTTTTAGTAAGCACGCTCACCATTCTCGCCGTCGCCCAGGTGGGCTCGCTTTTTTCTGCGGACGCCTGGAACAATGTAACCTTCACCGCCGGCGAGGTGATCAATCCCAGGCGCAATCTGCCGTTGTCACTAGCTCTCGGCACGGGGGTTGTGATTGCTTTGTACATCGCGTGCAACGTGATTTATCTGAATGTGCTGCCCCTGCACGGCTCGCCGGATGGCGCAACGATTCTGCAGCGCGGAATCCAGCATGCGACCGAAGATCGTGTGGCGACCGCTGCCTTGACTCAGATGTTCGGGGCGATCGGCGGATATCTGATGGCTGCGGCCATTATGATCTCCAGCTTCGGCTGCAATAATGGGCTGATTCTCTCCGGGGCGCGCGTGTACTACGCGATGGCCAAGGATGGTTTGTTCTTTCGCAGTGCTGGCAAACTGCATCCCAGCTATAAGACGCCAGTTGTTTCCCTGATGGTGCAAATGATTTGGATTTGCGTCCTGTGCGTTTCCGGCAGCTATGGACAGTTGCTCGATTACGTGGTCTTCGCGGTGCTGGTGTTTTACATTCTGACCATTGCCGGACTGTTCGTTCTGCGCTTCAATCGTCCGAATGCCGAGCGTCCCTACCGGGCTCTCGGATATCCGGTGCTGCCGGCGATCTATATCGTCATGGCAGTCTTCATTGACATCGTGCTATTGCTTTATAAGCCGCAATTTACTTGGCCGGGACTGATTATTGTGCTGCTCGGGATTCCGGTTTACTATGCGTGGCGTTGGCGGCGGACCGCGACCGAAGCGTCCGCCGTTTGAGGAGAACTTACATTAATGGCTAATTTGCTAGCCAAAAAACCGCTGGAACAACTAATGTCTGAGGCGCAGGAGACTGGGGAGCACAGTCTTCGGCGCGCTCTGGGGCCGCTTAATCTTGTAACCCTCGGCATCGGCGCGATCATCGGCGCGGGCATTTTCGTAATCACAGGCCAAGCCGCCGCTCAATTTGCCGGGCCGGCCATTGTGATCTCATTCGTTCTAGCGGGCACAGCGTGTGCCTTCGCTGGGCTGTGCTATTCCGAATTCGCGTCGATGATTCCCATCGCCGGTAGCGCCTACACCTACTCCTACGCGACTCTCGGCGAACTGGTTGCCTGGATAATCGGCTGGGATTTGATCCTTGAATATGCGTTTGGAGCGGCCACAGTTGCAGTCGGCTGGAGCGGTCACCTGCGCGCCTTCATGCATGACCTCGGCCTGAACCTGCCCGCTATGCCTACATCGAGTTTTGTGATGTTCGGCTTACCCGTTCATTTGAAATACGACTATGTAGGTTTCCTCGTGATCCTGGTCATTACTACGATTCTTGTGATCGGAATCAAAGAATCCGCAAACTTCACGACTGCGATTGTGATTCTTAAAGTTGCGGTCGTCTGCATGTTCATTGCACTGGCAACCGCATTTTTGGTCTCGCACGGATGGAAACCAAATTACTGGCATCCCTTCATACCAGCGAACACCGGGGTGCGCGGGGAGTTCGGGTGGTCTGGAATTCTGCGCGGGGCCGGCGTTGTGTTTTTCGCGTATATCGGTTTCGACGCGGTCTCGACGGCGGCGCAGGAAGCAAAGAACCCGAAGAAAGACATGCCACTGGGCATTCTCGGTTCATTAGTCATCTGCACGGTGCTTTACATCCTCGTCTCCGGCCTGCTGACCCATCTCGTTCCCTACACCCAGCTCAATGTTCCCGATCCAGTGGTCATTGGCATCCGCACTACCGGGCATCCGTGGGCGACCTTCCTGGTTGAACTGGGAGCTCTGGCAGGCCTGGCAACCGTGATGCTCGTGATGTTACTGGGCCAGTCGCGCGTGTTCTACTCCATGTCGCGCGATGGTTTGCTGTGGCCGTGGGCGAGTAAAGTCCATCCGCGTTTTCGCACTCCCTATCTTAGCTCCATTGTGGTGGGTGTCTTTGTGGCGCTGCTTGCGACCCTTATTCCGCTCAACGTGCTGGATGAGATGACCAGCGTGGGAACGCTGCTGGCATTTATGCTGGTCAGCGGCGGCGTCTGGGTGATGCGCAGGACCCATCCGCATGTGAATCGCCCATTCAAGACTCCGTTGGTGCCGCTAGTCCCGATCCTTTCAATCCTCTTTTCCGGGGTATTGATCGTTTCCCTCTCGTATTGGACGCAACTCAGGCTGGTAGTTTGGTTAATAATCGGCCTCGTAATCTACTTCGTCTACGGCCGCAAGCACAGCAAAGTGCAGTTGGCGAACCGGGCTGGATCGAATGCGAAAATTATGCCCACGATGGCCGATTAAGAAAGTGCCGGCTGTCTCAAGTGCGGATCCGGTCACCTACACTCGAATCAAAGCTCGTAAGCCGATCTGGGATGTATACTCCAGCGGACGTATTCATGAGCCCGACGAAGAGCTCTCTCTTCAAACTGGAGCGACTATGGGGAGGCAAAATGAAGGGCTGCATCCGAGCCTAAGGGTAAGCTGGCGATGTTACGGCCTGCTGCTCATAACTTTCGTTTTTATCTCAGCGTCAACCTATGCGCAGGAAAAGTCCGCGCAGGATGGCGATTCCGCGCGGGTTCTGGCCCTTGAAACCCTCTGGAACCAGGCTGAAGTCGAAAAGGACGCTTCCGCGCTCAACCATTTGCTCGCCGACAGCTTTAGTTATGTGGACATCGATGGCAGCCTGCAAAACAAGCCCGAGTTTCTCGCTAGCATCAAGCATCCACCTGAGCACATTGAGACCATCGGTAATGAGTCTTTAAAAACTCGTGTTTACCACGATACCGTCATCGTGATCGGCACTTATCACGAACGCGGAACACTGAACGGCAAAGGCTATTACCGCCACGGCAGATTTACTGACACTTGGATCAAAGACGGCAGTAGCTGGATGTGCGTGGCCAGCCAATCAACTCTGATCGGGCACTAGCTCGTGGGTGGCTGGCCAATAAATCGTCCACGCTTTCTCCCGCGCCAGCTTCTCCAAATCAGGGTTGGGATTCACCGACACCGCGTGACGCGCCAGGGTAAGCATGTCCGCGTCCCAACGCGAGTTGCCGAAGGCAACGTCAGGTACCTGGCCAATCACTTCAAGTATCGCTTTAGGTTTTCCCGGCCCTGAAGGCACTCGGATCAGGTTGCTGGAAATGATGCCGTTGTTTACTTGAACCGAAGCGGCGAGGATCTTTTCCGGCGCGATTCCAACGTAAGCCATGGCTTCGCGGATCACCCACTGATTTGTTGATGACACCGCCCACACGTCGCAGCCCGTGGTCTGAAGCCGTTCGATCAACTCCCGCATCTCTGCAAAAATACGGTTGGCAAAATTCTCCTCGAAAAACTGCCGCGCCAAATTCAGCACCTCGGTTTCTTGCAATCCCTGATGCAGCGTTACCATCTCGCCACACATCTCGTCTTCACTGACTTTGCCCGCGCGGTAATCGACATATCGCGCCCGCGCCCAGCGGACAACTTCATCGGAGACCACGCCGCGCTTCAGTTCCCAGTCAAAGAAACTTTCGCCGGCATCGCCGGACCATAACGTCCCGTCGCAGTCAAAAACTGCGAGCTGGGGATTCAGGCCAAGCACTGATTCGATGAGCGAAGAAGCTTGCGTCTTTGAAACGTGTTTCATTGTTTCCTTCGTGTACCTTCGCGTCCTTCGTGGTTCATGAATTTTGATTTTAAGGGTGAAGGGCGAGAAGCACCAAAGAGCGTTAACCACAAAGGGCACGAAGGTACACGAAGGAAATCTTTCGCTGTCTTCTCCAACTCAAGCTCATAAATGAGATTCCTGGAAGGACGGCACCCAATCATATTTCGAAAGACGATCCCAGCCTCGCGTAATCCTCCTGGGTATTGATGTTCACAGTCACTCGCGAATCATCTACGGGCAAGTACACAATCTTCCGCTGGTTCGCGTGCTCGATTTCACGGGCATTGGCCGTGGCCGCGGACCTGAGGAAAAGCTCGATCATCTCTCTGCCTATCAAAATCGGATGACCGTGCTTCCCTTCAAATTCTGGGACCACGGCCCAGGCGTTCCGGTCTCGAGCCTCAAACGCATCAACCAGCTTCTGAAGGGTGGCCGCTTTCGCTGGAGGGCGGTCCACTAGCGTAATCATCGCGGCATCGCGTCCCCGGTTCATGACTTCGTGCAGGCCTGTCTGAAGCGAGCTGAACTGCCCTCTTTCAGGCGCCGGATTTTGCGCCAGAAATGCTCCGCAGGCGTATGCAACCGGACGCAGCGCCGGCTCGTTCTTTCCGGCCACCACAATTGCCATGTCGCAATATCGACTCAGCGCTTCGATGGCTGCGGATAACAAGGTTCCCGCCGGCGGCAAAGGTTTAAGCAAGTTTGCGGAGGTTTGCGGCGGCCACGGTAACAAAGCTTTGTCCCGTCCCATACGCGTGGATTCGCCCGCCGCCAGAATGACGCCGCTGATTCCCATGGCTATTCCGGCACTTCGCCGTTTAGCAGCTTGCCGAGGCTAGTCGCCAAACACCGCACCCCGATGTAGAAGTGCCCAAACTGCGCATAGACAGCGCTCACTTCGTCGAAGCGCATTTCATAAATAAGCTTCTTGAACACCAGGGGATCATCGGCGAACAAATCGACGCCCCATTCCCAGTCGTCGAACCCAATGGATCCGGTAATGATTTGCTTAACCTCTCCCGCATAGCGCCGGCCCACCAATCCATGTTCATTCATCTGGCGCGCGCGTTCTTCCATGGGCAAGGTGTACCAGTTTTTCTCCTCGCCTCTCCGCCGGTCCATAGGATAAAAGCTCACGTACCGCGCTTTCGGTATTTCGGGGAACAGCCGGGGCCGCATCGCCTCGCGCTGCCGATCCAACGTCTGGTTGACTGCCTGCTTCCATTCTTCCGAATGCGGCTCTATTCCTTGCTCAACTAACTCGCGGTAGGTCTTAAGGCTGGATTCGTAAAGTCCGAGTTCAATGACCGACAGATATGAAGTTGTAGCTTCCAGGTAATCGTTGAGACGCAACTGCGCCAACTGCATTTCAGCCCGGTTCAGATCATCGAACGACCTCCGAAAGTGCACTAGCATCAGGTCGCCCTTATGCCCGATGAGCGAATAGAGCGCCGACTGCCCACACTTGCCCTCTTCCCACTCGCCGAGCAGTTGACCCGCTTCCGATGTAATCTCGGCCTTTTGCGCGGGACTAAGCTGGCGCCACGTGGACCAGCGGATCCGCATCATTTGATGCAGAACGCTGTAGCCTTCGACGGTCAAGGGCACCGCGGGAATCTCGCCTACGGCAGTCTTGGTACGGATTGTGCGGATTGCGGTCACGGCAGCCCAATGGGCAAGTGAAAAACATATCATGTCGGCGTGTCGAATGCGTCGGAGAGCCTTCTTCGGCCGGCTACACTCAGAGGTGAATACAGCGAACGGAAGGTACCTCGACGCAAATTTTCTGCGAGAAATCGTTGACAATGTTTCCACTCTCGGCCCATGCTCACAATATGGGCACGATTGCGCTAACCGAACTGCTCGGCGCTCCGGTGTTGGATTCTTCTGGGATACATGGCGGACGTGTGCGCGAGGTTGCTCTTACACCGGGCGATGATCTCGTGCATGTTTCCACCCTGATTGTCCGCACGAAAAAGGGTGATCGCTTGCTGCCGTTTTCCGCGATTTCATCGATCAACGGTGGAATCCGCGCTACTTCGGTCGCATCCAGTTGGGCCTTGGCTGAAGGAGAAGGACTCTTCCTGCTCGAGCGCGATCTTCTCGATCAGCAGATCATCGACGTTCATGGCCGCAAAGTGGTGCGGGTGAATGACGTGGATCTCCACCCCGAGACCAGCAATGGGCATGTCAGCTTGAAGGTCGCCTCCGTCGACGTAGGCGTCCGGGGAGCCGTTCGCCGGCTGCTTAAGGGCATAGTGCCCATGGCTGCGCTGAATCTGCTTCTGCAAAAAATTCCACCGCGCCTGATTCCGTGGGAGTTCGTGGATCTGATTGAGACTGATCCCGCGCGCCGGGTGAAGCTGAAAATTTCTCACGACCGCCTGGCCAAGCTCCATCCCGCGGACATTGCTGACATTGTGGAAGAGCTTACACCTGGCGAGCGTGAAGCGGTTTTCGAGACGCTGGACGAGCAGGTGGCCGCAGGCGCGCTCGAAGAGGTGCAGCCCAAAGTTAAGAAGTCGATCGTCGAGTCCCTGGATTCCGAGCGCGCTGCGGACATCGTTGAGGAAATGAATCCCGATGCCGCCGCAGACCTACTCGCCACGCTGCCAGAGGAACGCAGCTCGCAAATCCTGCGCGACATGGCCCCGGAAGAACGCGACGAAGTTGCCGAGCTGCTGGAGTTCCGTGAAAACACCGCAGCCGGGCGGATGAATACAGAATATTTAGCCCTTGACTCAAAGGCCACGGTAAATGACGCAATCGAGACGCTGCGCCATTTCGAAGGGGCCGTCGAAATGGTCCACACTATCTTCCTCGTGGATGATCAGGGGAAACTGGTGGGCGCGGTTCCGCTTGCCAAGTTGGTTCTGGCGAAAGCTGATGACAAGCTGTCATCGCTCGTTGTCGAGCCATTGATCTCCGTGCATGCGGGCACACGAGAGCAGCGGGTCACGGAATTGTTCGACAAATACAATCTCGTAATCCTTCCTGTTTTAGACGACAAAGGTGTGCTGACCGGCGTGATTACCTCTGACGATGTCATCAGCCTATTGCGGGCGAAGCTGTAGATCTTTCCCCACGCAGTCCACCCGATGTTAATCTTCAGCCAAAAATTAAGATTCGCGGCCAGCATTTTCAACTGTTCAAATTCCGGCGTCTCCGTTTATCCTGATTCGGCATTGAACTGATTGTTTATGTCTGCACAAAGTGCAAGGGCAGTTTCCGAGAAGCCTGAAGACTTTGACCCCGACCCCGGTTCCAGGCGTCAAAGGTCGCGAAATGAACCAGATCGTTTCAAACAAGTCGGTCTCGGCGCCGCCAGCAAAAAGACGGCGAGGCCGCATGCCTTTGCGTTCGATGAAATTCCGTCTCCTGGCATTCTTGGCGATCTTCGGACCGGGTTTCATCACCGCCAACGTTGATAACGATCCCGGCGGGATCCTCACATATTCCCAGGCTGGCGCTAAGTTCGGCTACGCCCTGCTCTGGACCCTCATTCCGACAACCATCGCCTTAATCATTGTTCAGGAGATGGCCGCGCGTATGGGTGCGGTCACGGGAAAAGGACTCTCGGACCTCATCCGCGAAGAGTTTGGCTTCAGGGCCACATTTTTCACTATGCTGGTCTTGGGTTTGGCGGACTTCGGCAACATTCTGGCCGAGTTCGCTGGTGTCGCCTCTGGAATGGGGCTGTTCGGGGTCAGCAAGTACATCGCTGTCCCGTTTGCCGCCGGCTTGGTTTGGTTCATGGTAGTGCGAAATTCATATAAGCCGGTGGAGCGAATTCTCATCATCTTCTCCATGCTCTATTTTTCGTATGTGGTTTCGGCCTTCCTTGCGCATCCGAATTGGAAGGCTGCTATTCACGACACCATTGTCCCAACCGTGAGTAGGAGTTCGGAATATCTGGTGATGGTCATTGGCTTGATCGGGACCACCATTACCCCGTGGATGCAGTTCTATTTGCAGGCCTCGATCGTAGAAAAGGGAATTGGCAAAAAACAATATGGGCTCAGTCGCTGGGACGTGATTCTGGGCTGCATCATCACCGATGTGATCGCGTTCTTCATCGTTCTGGCATGTGCTGCCACCCTATACGTTTCCGGAATTCACAATATTACCGACGCGGCGGACGCTGCGGCTGCACTGAAGCCTCTTGCCGGACAATGGGCGTTTTTGCTCTTTGCTATTGGATTGGTCAATGCCTCCCTGCTTTCCGCGGCGATTCTGCCTCTTGCTACCGCCTACAACATTTGTGAGGGATTGGGATTCGAGTCCGGAGTAAACAAGAGCTTCTCAGAAGCCCCGGCATTTTACTGGCTTTATACTCTCCTGATCGCATTTGGTGCAGGAGTCGTGCTGCTGCCTGGGATTCCGTTGTTGAAGGTCATTCTCTACTCGCAGGTAGTCAATGGCGTCCTGCTGCCGTTTCTGCTGATCTTCATGCTGATCCTGATCAACAAAAAAGAGCTGATGGGCGAATATCGCAACTCCAGGATTGTAAATGCGGCGGCTTGGTCCACCAGCGGCATTCTCATCGCACTGTCCCTGGCGTGGTTCTGGACGACAGTTACCGGACAATGACCTTAGCCGAATTCTAGAATGCCATCAGTACCACACCAGCGGCTACACAAAGCGCAGCCGCCCAGCGTCGGCGGTCAACGTGCTCATGCAGAAACATTTTCGCCGCAAACGCATTGGCAACGAACGTAAGCGAAGCTGCCGCAGGCCCAATCAGGCTCACATCATTCCACGAGAGCCCGAACAGCAGGCTGTAAAACGAAACCGCCATGCAGGCCACACCCATCAGAAAATACCGGTTTCGTACAACCTGCAACACAACGAAAGCAAGGCCACGTTTTCCCCCCAGTTCGCCGAGATCGCCAATTTGCTTCATTCCTCGCGAGAGCAGCACGTCTCCAGCACTCGAGGAAAGCACGATAGCCAGAATTGCCAGCCAGCCATTCAGATTGCTGATTGCGTGCTTGATCACGAATGCTCCGCAGCCACGCTGCCATCATTCGACAGATGTCGGGGAGGCCGGCGTGTCACTTCCGGTCCGCTGGTCACAAAACCCACTCCGCCAGAAACCAATGCGATTCCGACCCATCGGGTCACACTGATTTGTTCATGCAGCGCAAATCGCGCGATCAGGGCAAGTAGCACATATCCGAGGGAGCTGGCAGGCAGCACATAGGTCAAATCCGCCCAGGAAAGAGCGGTCATGTAGGAAGCAAAAAACCCGAGAAGAAAAATAATCCCGATCCCCACCCACGGATTCGCAATTGCAAGCAGCAGGTCAGGGATATTCCGCAGCGAAATATTCCCAACTTGCTTCATGCCGTACGACAAAAAGGAATCTCCCAAGGGCGCAAAAACGCTCACCCCGGCGAGCACTAGATACTTGCGAAGGTTCACGTGCCTTCAAACCTGGACGGTTTCCGGCGGCGGCGGAGCAGCGGTCTGCGGCCTGCCATTAGCGGCATCCTTGGCGTTATCCTTCACCAGCTTGTTCCGCATCGACCGCACTTTCAGGAACGTCTTGGCTTCCTTGTACAGCCGCTTGCGATCTCCAGAATTGAACGCGGCCTTTCTCAGGATGCGAAAGACAGCTTTCGGACGGAAGTAATACTCGTCGTAGAAACGATGAACGGAATGGAGTATCTCATCTGCGGGCAGCCCAGGATACTCGATATGAGCCAACTGGTGACCGCCTGCATCTACCATGCTGCCTTTCACCATGAAATTGTTTTTCACGGCAAAGTCATAGAGTTCCGTTCCCGGATAGGCATGAGCAACTGACACCTGAATGGTCTCGACATCAAGCTCTTTCGCAAACGCGATCGTGTTCTGGATGGTCTCACGGCTTTCTCCTGGCAAGCCCAGAATGAAATCGCCATGAATCACCAGTCCCAGCTTGTGGGCATCTTTCGTAAACTGCCGGGCGCGCTCCAGAGTTGCGCCTTTCTTTATGTTCTTGAGGATCTGCGCATCGCCGGATTCATAACCGACGATCAGCAACCTGCATCCCGCTTCGCGCATGGCCTTCAGAGTTTCGTAATCAGTTGTCACTCGCGAAGTGCAGGACCATGTGAGCTTCAATGGCTTCAGCTTCGCGCATAACTCAACCGTTCGCGCCTTTTGAATATTGAAGGTGTCATCGTCGAAGAAATATTCCCTGACGTATGGCCAGTATTCCTTAGCCTTGGCCATCTCGCGGGCCACGTCGTCGCTGGAGCGTTTGCGCCATGCATGTCCGCTGGTCGTCTGCGGCCACAAGCAGAACGTGCACTGCGCCGGGCAGCCGCGCGTCGTGTAAAGCGACACGTAGGGATGGAGTAGAAACGGAACGTTATACCGGCGCACGTCCAGGTCGCGATGATAAATGTCGGTGACGTGAGGAAGGGAATCGAGATCTTGAAGCTGCGGCCGGTCGGCGTTGTGGCCTACCGATCCATTCTTCCGGTAGGAGGCTCCAAGGATCTCATCCAGCGGCTTGCCGTCCGCAAATTCTTTCACCGCGTAATCGAATTCCTTGCGAACCACGAAATCAATGGCGCCTCCTTGGTGCAAAGATTGCTCCGGCAGCACAGTGACGTGCGGCCCAACGAATGCAATTTTGATTTTGGGGTTCGAGTCCTTAATTCGCTCCGCCAGGCGGATATCTCCCGGGAATCCCGGCGTGCTGGTATAAAGCACCAGGAACTCATACTCTTTGGCAATGTTGATGGTTTCTTCCGCGGAGACGTAATGCGGCGGGGCATCCAAGAGCCGCGCACCCTCGATCATGCCAGTGGGATAAGCCAGCCATACCGGATACCAGTACGACTCAATTTCGCGAGTCGCAGGCCAGCGTGACCCTGCGCCACCATCAAAATTTTCAAAAGAGGGAGGATTCAAGAACAGTGTTTTTAACGGCATATGTATAGTTGTTTATCTTAACATTCACGGCTGTAAGCCAAGAACTCGCGTATCCAATAGCTCACCTGTCACGGTCGCCGGAGTGCAGTATAAGGAATTCCTTTCTTGGTTGTCTCAAGCCTAAAGGCCAGGCCCCTGACATGCAATGGATACGCCCTGAACGGCGTTTGCGCGCACTGAACAGGGTAAAAGCCTTGTTCGCCAGACCGATCTACTTACCTTGATCTACCCAGGATTCCAGCTCTCCTGTGGCCCTCAGTAGGCCCACGCGGGCCTGAACGAGCTGAAAATTGGCATCTTGCAGAGCATTGTATTTTTCAAATAAGTCCACCCGCGCCTGGTCGCCTTCATTTATGGTGCTGGTTCCGGATTTTATCCGGATGTCCATGGTTTCCACATTGGACTGCGCAATCTCGTATTCCAACTCTGAAACTTCTTGCGCCGCCCGTAGTTGTTCAACCGATCGACGTAACTTCAATGTTTGCTGAGAGACCTGGTTCCTGGTCGCATCTACTTCCTTATTGGCGCGCATGGCCTCCGCATCCGCCGCCTGGGCATGAGCCCGCTGGGAAGGGTTGAAAAAAGGAAAACGAATCACTACTCCTATGGTGGCATTGTTTCGCTGGAAAACGTTGTTTGGAAAAAACTGCGTCCAGTTATTGAATTTTGCCAACACCGCGTACTGTGTTGCGAAATCTGCCGAGGGCCACAACGACCGGTGTTCACCGCGGGCCCGGAAGCTTTGCGCAATCGCATGTTGTCGTGCAAATAAAACGGCCGGATTCGACTCTTCGGCCTTGGTGGATTCGTCGCTCTTTGCTGGTATCTCCGGCAGGCCTGGCACTGAATCCGGCGCCGTCCGCAGCGAATCTACCGGGACGCCCGTAAGCTGCGACAAGTTTGTGCGCAACACATCCATCGCGCCCTCCGCCTGAATTATGCGTAAATCTGTGCGCGCAGCCGCAAGTCGTGCCTGTTTGCCCATCTGTTGGCTATCCACACCCGCCTGCACTCGCTGATCGACAATCTCCTGCGCCTTGAGAGCGTCTTCGTGTTGCTGGCGCAACTGGTCTATCTCCTGTTCCCATTTCACCAGCTCCAAATAAGTGAGCACTGTGTCCTGAACAATCTGATTGCGCCGGTCTTTGTCTTCCTCTCCAATGGCCTTGTACTCGAGGCGTGCGGCCCGCACGAAATCCCGCAGCGCAGGATTGAACAATGCCGACTGCGCGGTGACATTCACCAACGACGGCGCTGATCCCTCCAGGCTCAAGGGATATCCCCACGAATCGCCGAGTCCGGAGCCGATCGTGAGCTGGGGGAGATACTGGTCCTTGGCTTCGCGATAGGAGGCGAATGCTCGCTGGTGGTCGGCGTTCACTTCCGCCGCCGCCGGACTGTGCGCTAGCGCAAGTTCGACCGCTCGCTTTAAAGAAATTGACTCCGCAGTGACTGGGAATGCGGCGCTGGGGGCTGCCAACGTGATCAGCAGGGAATATAAACACACCCGAACCAGACCCAGGGCAGGTTTCATAGCCTCACCTTCGGTGTGAAATAAATATTGATTTTACTGAGATGTATCCTTCGAAACAGCTTTCGCAAGACAACGCTATCGGCTCACACGCTGCAGAGCCTGTTGAGCGGGCCGGAATTCTCTGGCCAGAGACAGCGCCAACTTGTATTCGGAGGCCGCGTCCTGTTTGTGGCCGAGTTTTTCGTGCGCATTGCCTAGAAGGAAGTGGACCTTGAAGGCCGGGGCCTGCTCGACCTGCGGGCTCGAGGTCAGATATGTCTGCAGCAGCCGAGTGGCTTCCGCTAGTTTCCGCTGTGTATGGATCAGAATTTCCGCCGCATCTACAAGTGCATCAGGTCGATCCAACGGAGCGGGCCGCACATGTTGCAGCGCCTGTTCCATCTGATCGTATTGCGCCCGGTGCTTATAAAACAGACCTAAATTCAGCCAAGCACTGGCGCTGCTGTGACCGACGGCGATCGCCTCATGGTACTCCCGCTCGGCGGTTGCAAAGTCACCCCTCTTCTCTGCAATTCGGGCTTTCACACAATGGGCCGTCGCCGGATCAATGGCGGCCAGCGAATTTGCCTGTGCCTCTGCTTTGCCTTGTCCACCGCCGACAATCCCGGGCGCCTCCAGATAAAACTCTGCAAGGTCACTACGCGCATCCACATTATTGGGACTTAAGCGCACCGCAATTTCAAACTCACTGCGCACTCTGCGGGCCAGGCCGGCTGCAGTCACGAAGCTGGATGTGTCCGCCTTCTCGCCATAAATTCTTCCTAGCCATAAATGAAACTGGCTGTTGTTTGGCGCCAGGGCAACCGCCTTCTCGCAGTCAGAGATTCCACGGTCCCACTGTCCTAAGCTGAAGTAGGCCCGGCACAGAAGGTTGTGTGCTTGAGCATCATTGGGCGAGGTGCTGATTTGCCCATGCAGGGTGGCAATGGCCTCATCTACGCGGCCGTTCGCAAGCATAGAAGGAGCGGTTTCATCGGCCCCTGCAGTAGCGGTCGAAACACAGACAACAGCGATAACTAGAATTGAGAGCAACCAACGCATTTCTATTGCACCACTTTCACTGGAAGATGATCATGCAAAGGCTTGGAATTCACAGAACTCAGCGCGACTTTGGCACCTTCAGGCACTCCACTCGTAATCTCAGCCCGGGTGAGATCTGAGATGGATATTTCCACATTGCGACGCTCGAGTTCATTATTCGCTATCAAATAAACATACGGCTTGCCCGCATCCATGCGCAGAGCTTCGCGCGGGACAGTGAGCACACGATCGTGCTCCGCCGTCACGATAGTCACCCCAACGTTGATGTTGGGCAATAACTTGAAATCTTGGTTTGGCACCGTGCAAGTGGTCTCGCCCACGTTGCGAGTGCCATGCAGCTTCACCGACGCCGGGATGGAATTCACCGACCCGGTCCAGATGCGTCCCGGCACCGCGTCCCAACTAACTTCTATTCTTTCCCCGGGCGTAAGTCGTGCCACATCCGGCTCATCCACATACGCGCGCACGAGAACTTTCGATAGATCTGCTTCCTGCAGAATTAAGTCTCCGGGGTTTACGTATGTGCCCTGTCGCACTGGGAGCGAATAGACCACGCCCGCAAACGGCGCCCGAATCACAAGTTGCTGGAGCACATCTTCTGCCGCGGAATACGCACTCTGCGCCTCCGATTGCTTTGCCTGAACACTCGAGATTTCTGGCCGAGAATAGCGCGCACTCTGTTTTGATTGCAGCAATTTCACCTGCGCTTCCGCGGTTGCGAGCTGCGCCTGCGCGGCACGGACCTCTCCCGGCGATGCCGCACCGGTTTGCTGTAGCCGCTGCAGGGCGTCGAGGTTTCGTTGCGCGGCGTCGCGATCCGCCGAGGCCTTGACCAGTTGCGCCTGCAACGTCAGCACCTCCTCCTGCGTGCCGCCGCGCTCAATGGCGTTCATGTCAGCTTCGGACGCCCGAATTTGGGCGAGGGCTTGCGCCGCCTGGCTTTCTGCGGTCGCGGCATCGAGCTCTACCAACAGCTGTCCCCGCCTGACGTGATCGCCTTCTTTCACCAGAACTCTTTTGACCACGGTACCAATGGGTGCGTGCGCCTCAAAATTATTGATCGGCTCAACTTTCCCGTTGGTTGAGATCAGACTTCGGATGTTGCTGCGGGTGACTGTCGCCGTCACGATAGCAACTGAATCATCGCGCGAAGCAAACGACGCCAGCAGAATGACAGCTACGACTGCGACGGCAGCCCACAAAATCCACTGTCGCTGGGCGAAGAAGCCCGCTTTTCGGCCGTTTTGAATCATTTAGATAGTCTGGAAGTAATGTAACACTCACCCGCAAGACGCCGAGTGACATCACACTTAACCGTTTAGATGCATCGGGTTCCAGAAAAAGACCAAGAAAAACGTGGGAGCCCGCTGGAGCTGCCATGACCGCCCGTCTACACCTGGTTACAATGAGTTGTTATGCCGAAGCAGCCGCGCTACACGTCAGAGCACGCCCAGGCTGGGCTGAACGCCAAGTTCCCCGAGATTGAAGCCTGGACAAACCAGTTTCCCGGATACGAGATCGTTATTGACGACCCAGAATTCACTTCCGTCTGCCCGAAAACCGGACTCCCAGACTTTGGGATGATTACCATCCGCTACATGCCTGAGAAACTCTGCCTCGAACTGAAATCATTGAAAGAATATTTGCAATCCTATCGCAATTTGGGAATTTTCCAGGAAAACATCGTCAACCAAGTGCTGGAAGATGTAGTCCGTTGGTCGCGTCCGGTCTGGGCCGAAGTGAAAGGTGACTTCCGCCCGCGCGGCGGGATCTCTACCGTCGTGATTGCGCGCTGGCCACGGCCGAAACGGAAGAAGCCTGAATAATTTGCGTTATTTGTGCTTACGTCTGGCGCTGCGGCCGCGGGCCGACAGCCTTGAATCGTAGCTGAGCGCTTCGGTTTCCCGAATCGCGATTTTGCGGAATTCCGTGTGCTGCGGGTTGATGAGCCAATTGCTTTCGCTCGGGACCAGCGCCGAAGGAACTATCAGTACGCAGCACTTACCACGTTGGGCAAATTCGTCACCGAAGCGGGCCATCTCAGTCGGCGCTGGAGTTTCGCGCCAATTAGACGGGAGCTTGCTGATTTCCATTCGTTGCCGAGCTAAATCATCCGGAATGTCGGCGCTGGCCAATACGAGATCAGGCGGGGAATCGTTAGCTTCAAGGTGCACGAAATATTCCAACATGGCTAGCGACTGGTGCTCAGAGGTATAGCTGAGTCTGATACCAGGACTGGACCAGCGCCCGCTATATTGGTATGCGCCCTCGCCGTCGAACGGCGTTCGCGCGTATGGCTTGCGCAACACGCGGTAAACTCGCGTCAACTAATGCCACCGTAGGCAATGCGGCCCAGCACGTTCTCAACCTGCCTCGCACCCGGTTCGGTATCAATGAAGGAAACTGGGGCAGATCCAGCCAGTGCCCGGTTGGGGCGCTTTAGCCAACGTGCCGCCAACTCCGCGCCGCCAAGGGCTTGATGCGCAAGGGCTACAATTCTCGCCAGCCGGAACAGCCGGTCCGATTCGAATCGCGCCAGCCTTCCGCTGCGACGCCTGCGTTGCAGGCTTCGGGGTGACAAATCCAGAGCTTCCGCTAATTCTTTCAGAGTCAATCCGGATGCCCTCATGAGTTGTTCCACCACCCCCGGCGGGAAACCTTCGCGAATCGCTTCCTTCAACTCACTGACAGTCGTAAGCTTACGGCCCAGCGTAGTTCTTCCGCCGAGTTCTTTTACCACGGCATGCAGTTCGTTTACCATTTGTCGCTTATTATAGCGACATTTGTCGCACCTGGCAAGCTCAAGGGCGTTCCAGCTGTCCCTCCTGGTCATGCTATATTTCGTAATCGCTTGTGACTCAGACGAAACTCTACCCCTGGACCGCGCTCGCACTTCTTACCGCGCTGAACCTGCTCAACTACATTGATCGCTCCGTTTTGTTTGCGGTGCAGCCGCTGGTGCAAAACGAATTTCATGTCAGCAACGCGCAGATCGGCTATCTGACCAGCGCATTCCTCGGCTTTTATATGATTGCGGCCCCGTTTACCGGCCCGCTGGCCGATCGCTATTCGCGCCGACTGATCATTATGTTGGGCGCAATTTTCTGGAGCGCGCTGACACTGCTGACCGCAGTCACCCACAGTTACTGGGAACTCCTGGTTCGGCATACTTTGGTCGGGATAGGGGAAGCAACATTTGTTACCATCGCGCCGACCTTTGTTGCCGATCTTTTTCCGGAGCAAAAGCGTGGCCGCATCTTCGGCATTTTCTATCTTGCAATTCCGGTTGGCACCGCCGCTGGATACATACTAGGAGGCAAACTCGGCGCCACTCATGGATGGCGCTTTCCCTTTTACATCGCCGCCGTACCCGGTTTTTTGCTGGGATTGGCGATGATGTTTATTCCGGAACCCGAACGGGGACAGTTCGATACAGTTCCGGAACATCTTTACCAAGCATCTGTTCCCCAAGACGTGTCGCCATCAAAAAGGATTCTGCTGACAATCCGTTTTTATTTAAAAAGGCTTTATCTTGCGGTGTTCAGAAACCCCGCCTTCTGGACCGCGACTCTCGGTATGGCGGCTATGACATTTGCCCTCGGGGGTATTCAGGTGTGGATGCCGACTTTTCTATCGCGCGTCCGTGGCTACACCCTCGAATCCGCAAACTATACGTTCGGTCTCATCGTGGTCGTCGATGGCATCGTAGCCTCACTCGCAGGCGGATGGCTTGGAGATTATCTGTTGCCGAGGATGAAGGGCGCTTACTATTTCGTATCCGCTGTCAGCATGGCCCTGGGCGTCCCATTTATGATTGTGGCGCTATTCCATCCTGGCCGCCTGATGCTGCCGGCAATCGCCGTGGCAGCATTCCTGCTTTTATTCAACACATCGCCGTTAAACGCCGCCGTCGTGAATTCCGTGGGAGCACACATTCGTGCAACTGCCATCGCATTGAATATTTTTATTCTGCATTTCTTCGGCGACGTTCCTTCTCCCACGATGATGGGCTGGGTAGCTGATAAGCGTTCGCTGGAAGCGGCCTTCATTCTTCCCGTGATCGCGATGGCGTTTTCAGCCGCCATTCTGTTTTTTGGGGTGCGCTTTGCTCCGCCGGTTGCGGTAGAAGGCCGGCCCCGACCCGCGCAGGTCCACGCCGGATGATTTATTTCCATTGGATCGCTGGCACTCTGCTGGCTGTGATCTGGCTCTCACGCGTGATCGATACTTCGCTGGGCGTTCGCACCCTGGTCAATATTTCGCGTCCTGAATGGGACCGCAATCCTTCAACTCCGGCGGGAAATCCGCGCGTAACCATCATTGTTCCTGCGCGCAACGAGGAAGCCTCAATCCACCAGTCGCTTTCTCAGTTGCTCGCGCTTGATTACGACAATTACGAAGTGATCGTCGTCGATGACCGTTCTACTGATCGCACCGGCCAAATCATGGACGATCTCGCGATGTCCAGCCATGAGCGTCCACGCCCGTCGAATACAACCCTCAGAATTGTGCATATCAATGAACTCCCGCCACGCTGGATGGGTAAAGCCCACGCCATGTGGGCCGCCGCCAAACAAGCGAGTAGCGAGTGGCTACTGTTCACCGATGCTGACGTCATGTTCCGCCCTGATTGCCTGCGCCGTGCAGTGGCCTACGCTGAGGCCGAGCGCGCCGATCACCTGGTTCTGTTTCCGCGCACCCTCATGAAACGCCCGGGTGAAAAAATGATGCTGGCGTTTTTCCAACTGATGTTCGTCTTCGGGCACCGCCCCTGGAAAGTTGCCGATCCTAAAGCTAAAGATCACATCGGCGTTGGCGCCTTCAACCTGGTCCGCCGCCAGGTGTACGAGGCCGTTGGCACTTATGAAGCCTTGCGATTCGAAGTTGTGGATGACATGAAACTCGGCAAGCTAATCAAGAATGCCGGCTTCCGTCAGCGCAACGTACTCGGAGGCGATCTGCTTGAACTTCACTGGGCCCGGGGAGCTCTCGGCGTGGTTCGCAACCTCACCAAAAACTTTTTTGCCGTGATGTCGTTTCAATCCTGGAGAGCAATCGGTTTCTGTGTGGCGGCAGCCTTCCTCAACATCATGCCCTTCGCCGGTGTGTTCTTGGCGAACGGGTGGGCGCGTATACCATATGCGGTCGCGCTCGCTTGCTTGTTTTTTCTTTATTTTGGGATGTCTCTCTTCTCCGATGTGCGGACATGGTACTTTCTTTTGCATCCTGTGAGCACGCTGCTTTTCATTTACACCATGCTGCGGTCTATGTTCTTCGCCTTACGCAAGGGCGGCGTGGAGTGGCGAGGTACGGTCTATCCACTGGACGAGCTTAGGCGTGGCTTGGTCTAGACTCCACTGACAAGACATGAACATCAGTCCGACTCTGCATCCTCCGGAAGATTGGCGGGCAGAGTCGGAATTCCTTTTTTCTTTCGGGCGCGGCTGCTGCGCGGACGCCTCGAAGTTCCAGGGCTGAAGTGCCCTCTTTGCTCGGCATCGAAGCTCTTCGGCAAAGGTGATAGTCGCAGGAGCCCGCGGTTCAGCTGGTTGGAATTCTCCAGAACAATTTCGGCGCGATCATCGTAGTCTTTGATCTCGCCCCTGATCTCAACCACTTTCCCGGCAAGTTGCCGCACATCTCCAATCTTGGCGAGATCGTGCTGAAATATCACCACCGTGAATGGACAGAGCCGGTAGTCTTCGCAAAAGTCGAGGTAGCGCACCCCCTGGTCGCCTTCTTGAACCCGAATGACTTTCCCGGTGACGCACTGAGTTTCATCAAGGTGATTGCGTGCTTGATCGAAAGGAATGCAGGAGGCAAGGGAAAGAGAAGGGAATAGCAATGCAATCAGAATTCGCGATACCTGTTTCATTCGCAAATTCTAGTTGTGATGGAAAGAAACAGAAGTTAGGAAATAAAATAAAACTGATCTTTTTCCCAAATTGAAATGGGATTTGAATGTGGAGGGCGGGCGTCTCGCCCGCCGATGCCGTCGCCGTCGCTACTCAACGGTTCTTCATGGGTGGAGCAGCGCTTCAGCGCTGCTTCTCGATTGCCGTTCTGACAGCGGCCTTAGCCACTGAGGTACTGCATCGAGAGGTGCTTTTACCGACGCCGAGCTAAAAGCATACTGTTCAGGGGTGTTCGCTAAGCCGCGCTTCACTGGATTCCAATGAATATATTTCGTAAACGCTCGGTATTCCGCCGCGTCTCTTACGCGACGATCATAGAAACTGGTCTGCCAGATTCCTCCTCGACAGTGGTACAGCTTTCCAGCTCGAAATGAGAATCCGCCTTTTAGTAATTGAATCGCTCTTTCCAATGTGACAAGTGGAGTGATCAGCAAATGAAAGTGATCCGGCAGCACGACGAATTCGTGAAGTTTGTACTTTTCCTGATTCCGATACTCAACCAGAGTCTCAATGAAGAGTGTCGCGGTTCGCTCAGACTGAAGGAGGCACTTCTTTTGAAATGTGGAAGAGGTCACAAAGTAAGTGCCGTCACCGGTTGTCCCGCGGTATGGGATTGTCATAACTTCTTTCGCGCCAAAGCGCGTTTATGAGAGATCTGCTTTCAACGCAGCGCTGAAGCGCTGCTCCACCCATGAAGAGTCGAGTGATTCGCTTCAAACAATTCGAATTCAGGGCTGAAGGGCTGCTCCCCCATGACTTCAAATCGTGAGGTTCGTCAAACGACTGGGAATAAGTCAGCAGAATTGTAAAGCGAATAAGCGGATCTGAATCGAACTTCAGAGAAAAATTATAGCGCTAGTTCCAAAATGAAATTGAAGGGAATGAACAGTGCATGTAAATACAAAAATATGGGCGGGCATGCGCCCGCCCATGCCCAAAAAAAATTACCGGAAAGATTTCACTGCCGCCGCCTCGTCATCTTTCACATCGAACACCGTGTACAGCTTGGTGATCTGCAGTAGATCGTGCACCTTCTTGGTCAGCTTGAGAAGTTTCAGTTCGCCACCCTGATTTCTTGCTGTGGTGTAAGCACTCACCAGTTCGCCGATCCCGGAGCTGTCGATGTAGTTCACATCGCCGAGGTTCAGCAGGATTTTTCTCTGGCCTTTGCTGAGAAGGTCTTTCACCGCGTCGCGAAGCACGATGCTGCCCTCGCCGAGGGTAATGCGTCCGCTGCAATCGACAATGCTGACCCCATCAACCTGGCGCGTGCTGACTTTTAAATTCACTGGGAAGCCTCCTTGCCGCCCTCGGCCATGCCGTGGACGTGCTTTATAAGTTTGATTTCTGTTCCCGTACTCGACGGGTGAATCTCTACATCGTCCATAAACGAACGAATTAAAAAAATTCCTCGGCCCGAAGTCTTTAAGAGATTTTCCGGCGCCAGCGGATCGGGAATCATGGCCAGGTCCATCCCTTTGCCGTGATCGCGAATCGTGATCACCAGATCACGCGGGGTGCGCTCGAATTCTAATTCAATCTTTTTCTCCGGATCATAAGCATTCCCGTGCAACACGGCATTCACCGCGGCTTCGCGCACCGCCATGGCAATTTGCATGACCTCGTCTTCGTCAAAGCCATTCTCACTTGCAATGCGGCTGGCGGTCTGCTCCGCTCTGTCCACGGTCTCCAGCGTCGAATCCAGGTTGTAGGAGAACCGGTCGCCGGCCATAAGCAAAAGTTTCAATGAATTCGTTTAACGGCGGATACCGCGTCTTTGCCTGCTCGCGGACGAAAAAAACTCGTACGGGCAGAGTGGGTAGTTTGAACCTTCCCCTGTGGAAATGTCAACGCGCAGAGTTTCCTCTAATATTTCTGTGGTTAAAAAATAGGCCGCTGGCATTGACCGCTTAGCATTCGGCGAAGAGGCTCTTGTGATACAAACCAGCAATGCCTAGCCCCACGCTAGTCCGTGCCATCGGCCGCTGGGGTCTGGCTGCGCTGATGATTAATTGCATCATCGGCAGCGGTGTCTTCGGCCTGCCTTCGGTTATTGCAGGCGCATTGGGGAATGCTAGTCCGTTTGCGTGGCTGTTGGCCGCCGTTGCGACCGGACTCGTCGTCGCCTGCTTTGCCGAAGTTGCTTCGCGCTTCGATCAGAGCGGCGGAGTTTATCTCTACACGCGGACCGCCTTCGGCCGCAGCTTCGGCATTGCAATTGTCTGGATCAGCTGGTTGACTCGTCTGACGGCATGTGCGGCCAACGCGAACTTGTTTCTAATTTACCTGGGTGAATTCTGGCCTGGCGCAAAGAGCGCTGTCCCACGTCTAATCATTCTGACCCTGCTCTTGGGTCTCCTGACAGCAGTGAACTATCTCGGTGTTATAAAGGGAGCTACTCAGAGCAATCTGTTCACCGTGGCCAAGCTCCTAACCTTGGTGGCCTTCATCGTTGCGGGATTATTGTTTGTCGCGTTCAAACACCTGCCCATGATAATTTCTTTGCCCAGCGGCCCGCCAAAGCTCTGGCTGCACCCCGTTCTGCTGCTGATATTTGCCTATGGCGGCTATGAAACCGCCCTCATGGTAGGAGGAGAGGCTAAGGACCCACGGCGGGACTACCCATTCGCTCTGGCGATAGCGCTAATCGTCTGTGCGCTGATCTACAGCCTCACGCAATGGGTGATCATTTCGATCCTGCCCGGCTCATTAATGACAGATCGTCCCATGGCCACTGCAGCGCAACTGATGCTCGGAGGATGGGGAGCGCGCCTGGTGAGCATTGGCGTAATGGTCTCCTGCTACGGGTACTTGAGCGCCAATATCCTGGGTTTCCCGCGCATCCTGTTTGCCCAGGCGGAACACCAGGACATGCCGTCGTGGCTCGCGGCAGTACACCAGAAGTTTCGTACTCCCCACATCGCTATTGTGATATTCGGCTTCTGCCTTTGGCTGTTTTCTTTGATTGGAAGCTTTCAGTGGAACGTGACTATCTCAGCTATGGCTCGCCTGATCTACTACGCCTCAGTTTGTGCCGCACTGCCCTTACTGCGCCGCAAGCGGGGAGTGCCTGAGGCCCAATTCTATCTTCCGATGGGAAATCTTTTTGCGCTACTCGCAGTCGTAGTCTCGTTGCTGCTGTTTCCCAAACTGGACAGTCGAGGTTTGCTGGTGATGGGAGTTCTTGCGCTGTGCATTATCGCGAATAGTATCTGGGCCGCGCGACAGGGACGCGCAGACCCGGCGCAAGTGCAGACAGTGGGGGACCAGTAAGGCTCAGCCGTTCTCGCGCTTCTTTTTTGCCCAGCCTTCTTTCACGACCTGCTTGGCCCGTCCCAATGCCAGCGAATCCGGCGGGACGTCTTCCGTGATGCAAGATGCAGCTGCGACATAAGCTCCTTTGCCCACTGTCACCGGCGCAACCAACGTCGCATCGCTGCCTACGAATACTCCATCTCCAATCACCGTTTTGTGCTTATGGACGCCGTCGTAGTTACACGTGATCGTTCCCGCGCCGATGTTCACGCCCTCGCCGATCTCCGCGTCGCCGAGATATGTCAGGTGGTTGGCCTTGGATTTCTTCCCTAGACGAATTTTTTTAGTTTCAACAAAGTTTCCAACGTGCGCCGCTTCTCCAATTTCGCTTCCCGGACGCAAGTGCGAAAACGGACCCAGGATTGCGCCGTTCGCGACCACGGCCTCATCGAGCACGCATCCCGGCTTGATAAGCACCTTGTCGCCGATCTGTGAATTCTGAATTACACAATAAGAACGGATTCGGCAATCACTGCCGATGCGGGTCTGCCCCAGCAACTGCACGAACGGTTCAATGGTCGTGTCCGCGCCAACTTCCACATCCGAATCGATGACACAGGTGTCAGGATAAAAAATAGTGACGCCTTCCGACATCAGCTTCAGGCACTTCTCACGCCGCATCTTGCGGTCCAGATCAACCATTTCAGCGCGCGTGTTGCTTCCCAAAATTTCTAATGGGTTGCTGGTTTCGATTGCAGCTACGCGCTGCTTCGCTTTCCGCAATACCGCCGCCATGTCCGTAAGGTAATACTCACCATGAGGATTGTCAGTTTTCAGTTGCTCGATATTTTCAAGAAGGGCCTTGGTGGAGAAAGCGTAAAATCCAGAATTGATTTCACGGATCTTTCTCTGAGCGGGCGTACACGCTTTTTCTTCGACCACCGCCTTCACGTCTCCGCCATCGCGAATGATTCTTCCGTAACCCGTGGGATTTTCCAGTTTTGCGCTCAGAATTGTCATGGCAGCTTTTTTCTGCTGATGAAAATCCCGCAGCTTCGAGATGGTCGCTGCCGTGATCAGGGGAGCATCGCCCGAAAGCACGATCACCTGGTCATAATTCACCAGCGCTGGTGCCGCACACATCAGCGCGTGACCTGTTCCGCGTTGCGGTTCCTGCAGCACGAATTGCACTCCACTCGACTGCACGCTGTGCTGCACCTTGTCCGCTTCATGGCCGACGATTACATAGATGTCCTGTACTCGAACCACCTGCCGGGCAGCCGCAATAACCTGCGCCAATATTGGCTTGCCGCCGACCTCGTGCAGGACTTTCGGATGTTTGGATTTGAGCCTGGTGCCTTTACCGGCCGCCATGATCGCAATCGCGATTCGGGCGTGCGTCTCGACTGGATGCGACGGCGGTTTCATCGAGTTCCAATATAACCTGCGCCGCTATTCAAAGAGATAAAACCTGCCCCATCGCTGCCCAATATTAACAGCCCTGTCGTATCCGTAAGTTGCTGGATTTTATGACGGTTTCGCCCTGATTGGGCGGCGCTGGAACCCGAATTATCAACAGATAATTGTTGTGCAATCTTTTTCCTACTCTGCTAGTATCCCCGGCAATAGTAGTGGCTCACTCTCCAACATTTCATGTACTTACGCGGCTGGGCTTGCAAGCGCTCTGGCACCGCAACTGCGATGAGACGGATACTTCCTTCCCTTGCAGGTTCAGTGGCTGAAGCGCGTTTCAGGAGACGATTTGAATTATTCGCGTCACCGGGCTAGAAGAGGTCTGGTCAAAAAAAGGGGAAATTTAGGGACCGTAGTCGTTCGGGCGACTGCATTTCTTGTGCTGGCAGCGTTGTGCGTGGCCGGCATTCGCTGGATTTCTAGTCGATCTGAGACTTCCTACCAACTACGGAAATCGCCGTCTTTCACCGGTGCTGTTGCCTCTTATGTCCTTGAATCTCCGCGCGCGCCAAAAATCCAGTCGCGCAACCGGCGCCTGGTTTATCCCTATTCAGTGGTTCCGGGCGGAGTAGGTTCAGCGGAAGAGCTGCGCGCGGCAGCCGCCCACGATTCCGTCGTGGCCAAACACTATTCAGATTTCAACTATCGCCGGGCACGCATGGTTGAGGTAAAAGAGCCCCGCAAAGTCTATTTGTCGTATCGATTGCACAACAAGATTTACTGGACGATTCAGCAAGCCAGTTTGCACCCGGGCGAAAAACTTCTCACCGATGGCACGGTCACGGCGCGCGCGCGCTGCGGAAACCAAGTCTCAGTTTTGCCGCAGGCCGGCGCCTCACCGGAAGAACCAACCATGGCGGAGCTCGACCGCCCAGATGCGGTTGCCAGCGGGATTGAAGGGTTTCCCGGCAGTCTTGATTCCAACTTGCTTCACATCGATCCTGCAATGCCACTCGGGCCGTCGGCTTCCAGCGGTAACGCAGTAGGCCCCGGAGGACCTCCCGGAGTCTTCATCCCTCCTCCACTCGGCGGTGGCGGTGGCGCTGGCGGCTCCTC